>Ga0182027_10007440_pt1 | contig 16118 bp, 14 predicted proteins | sample 712E1DmetaG_FD_121300 | JGI IMG/M metagenome (GOLD analysis project Ga0182027, IMG submission 121300) | Permafrost microbial communities from Stordalen Mire, Sweden - 712E1D metaG (Illumina Assembly) | ecosystem: Environmental > Terrestrial > Soil > Wetlands > Permafrost | place: Sweden...
ATCCCATCGACATCACCTTCACACCGTGGATTTCCAGCGGACGCAGCATTGGCTCGGCGTCGTCGCCCTCAATCTCGGGGCGCCCGTGGAGGCCCATCATCAGCGGCACCGTGGGACCGTAAATGTCGCAATCGAGCAGCCCGACACCGCCGGACTGCCCGCGCGCGGCGAGGAGTTGCGCCAGGGCGCACGCCAGGTTGACCGCAAAAGTCGACTTGCCGACCCCGCCCTTGCCGCTGGCGATGGCCACGGCATGCTTGATGCCGGCCGGCGCCGGCGACCCGCCGGGAGCGGATCCCGCGGCGGCCGGCGCGCGCACCGGTGCAACCGCGATTTCGACCACTACGTCTTTCACATCGGGGAGGGCGCGGAGCACGCGTTCGACCTCCGCCTTGAGCGCGATCGGGATGTGCGGGTCGGCGGTCGTGAGCGCGAGCGAAACGCGGGCAGTGCCGTCGGCCACCGCGGCGCTGCGCACGAGGCCGAACGAAACGATGTCACGGCTGAAGCCGGGATACTTTATCTGCTTGAGGGCTTCCTGGATGGTGTCGGTGGTCACGGGAGGGCGGGCGCGCAAAGCGCATTCTTTCCCGGCCAGCCCGGACCGCGCCGCGTCAGCCGTGAAAGGCGGATTTACGTTGTGCAGGCGGACAGGTGTGTAAATAAGAAAACCGTCGCGCCCACGGCGCTCTCTGTTCAATTCAATCTGCCATGCGTTTCTCTGCTTCATTTTCCCTGTTGCTTCTGTCCGGTTGGGCCGGGCTGGCGCCCGCCCAGGAGCGGTACGGCGAGGTCATCATCGACGCCGATCGCAATGTCACCGGCATCAGCGTCCGCGCCTCATCGGCCGACCTGGAGAACCTCGCCAGCCTGGCCTTCGATGCCCACGGCGCGTACCGGCGCGTGGCGTCGGGCGCGGCCTACAATTTCGCGTTCACCCAGATCGCGGCGAATCAGGTGCGCATCGAGGTCACGCGGGGCGCCACGGACCTGCCGGTTTACAGCGAGGTCGTGGCCGGTTCGAGCGCGCGCAATGCGTTGCTGCGTGCCGCCGACGTGGCGGTGGCCCACACCAGCAAGCTCGGCGGGTTTTTCGCCGGCCGGCTGGCCTTCGTCAGCGACCGCGGCGCCGGCATGGAGATCATGACCTCGGACCTGTTTGGCGGCGAGGCCGTGTCGTGGCCGGGCGTCAGCCGACAGATCGTGACGCCGCGCTGGGCGCCCGACGGACACAAGTTGATTTTCACCAGCTATCGGAATGGTTTTCCGGACATCTATGTGTTGAATTTTGCCACGCGGGTCCCGGAGCTCTTTGTGAGCGTGCGCGGCACCAACACCGGCGGGCGTTACAGCCCGGATGGCGGCCGAGTCGCAATGGTGCTGAGCGGCGAGGGCAACACTGAGGTTTATGTGAGCAACGCCCAGGGCCGGATGATCACGCGCCTCACGCGGACGCCCGCGGTCAAGGCCGGACCGTGCTGGTCGCCTGACGGCACGCGACTCGTCTTCACCTCGGAACCCGGGCCGCAACTCTACGTCATGTCCGCGGCGGCCGGCGCCCCGCCCCAGCGGCTCCCGACCAACATCAGCCGCTACTGCGCCGAGCCCGATTGGTGCCACTGGAACGCCGACCGCCTGGCCTTCACGATGGCGGTGGGGCGCGGCTACCAGATCGCCGTCTACGACTTTTCCACCCGGCAGGCGCGGCAGGTGTCGCACGCGCCGCTCGATGCGATTGAGCCCTGCTGGATGGCGGACGGCCGGCACCTGATCTACACCTCCCGCCAGGCGAACCAGCGCAGCCTCTGGCTGCTCGACACCGAAACGGGCCGGACACACCAGATCAGTCCGCGGTCGCTGGGCGAAGTCACGCAGGCGAGCTACTGGATCCAGTAGCTCGATTCACGGTTCGCCCGGTGCGGTGGAGACGTCACGCGGCGACGTGGCACCGCGGGATTTCGGTTGAAGTGACGCCTTGATCTTTTCGACGGTGAAATCCGCCTCGGGGATTTCCAGGTCCAATGTGGCGCGCGAACCCTCCAGCACGGTGCGGGTGCGGCCGTCGGCTGGCTCGATGATCAGGTTGGCGGCCGCCCAGGATTTGTCTTTGCGCTTCATGATCCTCTCCGCCGTGATGCGCTTGATGAGCCGGCCGTCCGGGCCGAACTTCTCGACCCGCAAGGGCAGGGCGATGTCAGGCGCGATCCAGGTCCGCACCCGCGAGTAACTGGTCGCCGTATCGGAGGAGGGGCGCGACTCGAGGATCTGGCAGCGATGCTGTCCGACGGTTTCCTCGCCGATAATCTCCTGCGTGGGCCAGTGCCAAAAATCTTCCGCCAGGTCTTCGATGGTCAGGTCCGAGCCCAAGAACGGCTGGCTGGCGTCCGCCGGGGTCAGGGTCGCCACCTGGTCCGGCGGGGTAAACGTCCAGGCACGGACCGCCTGACCAGCAGGTTGCTCGATCACCAGCGTCCGGCCCAGCAGCGGCTTGGGCCAGAGAACCTGATAGAGGGCTTTGCGGTCGTCGCCCGACCGGCGGCCCTCGATCAGCAACTGCGTGACGTCGCGCTGATCCGAGCCCGCGGTCGTGCGAACCAAGCGCGCGCGGACGCGATAGCCGCTGGTCCGGCGCGCCGCCTCCACCTTGGCGACCAAGTCACCGGCCGCCGGAACGTCGCCGCCCGAACAGGCCGGGTGCAGCGCTGCCAGGGCGAAGGCCGCCAGGACGGGTCGCGCCCAAGGTCTGCCCGCGGGAGTCATTCGTAGCGCAGCGCCTCGCTGGGATGCAGCCGCGAGCCGCGGTAGGCGGGATACAGACCGCCCAGCACCCCCAGGCCGAGCGCGATCAACAAGGCGAGTCCGAGCAGGGGCAGGTTGACCTCGCCCTGGATCTTGCCGCGGATCCAGGGCGTGACCAGCAGCAGGCGCACCGCGACATCGCCCAACACGATCCCGACGAGGCCACCGACCAGGCTTAGTGCCATCGACTCGTAGATGATCAGCCGGACAATCCGGCTCCGTTTCCAGCCGATGGCCAGGAGGATGCCGATTTCGTGGATACGTTCAAAGACGCTCATGAGCATGGTATTGGCCACCCCCACGGCGCCGACGACGAGCGCAATGAACGAAGTCGCCCAGCTCATCGCCTTCGCGGCCTGGATCGCGGTGTTGTTCTGGGCCACTTCGCCGCCAGTGAAAGCGTTGTATCCCGGAAACCGGGTCTTGATTGTCTGGCGCAAAGCCTCCGTTTCGCGGTCGGTCGTGCCGGGCGTGAGCTTGAGGTTGAGGAAGTTCACCTTGCCCTCGTCGTCCATCACCCGCTGCATTTGGCGCAGGGTCATGATGACCGTGCCGTTCTCCACCAGGGCGCCGCTGTTAAACGTGCCACAAATCGTGAAATCGTCGTTTTCAATGTGGAGGGTGTCTCCGATGGACTTCCTTAACATCTCGATTGCCAACGTCCCGACCACGACGGTCTTCTCCTGGTCATCGGCCGGCCACCGGCCCTGCACCAGCTTGAGATGTGCCCAAAGAAAGCCATTCCGCTCCCACCCGAACACGAGCACGGACGGGGCGTCCTCGATGCTGACCATGTCGCTCAGCAGACCGCTGACGCCCTGGACATGCGGCAGCTGGCGCAGGTCATCCTTGATGGACTCGCCAAACGGCGACGGCAGGGGATCGCGGCTGGTGACCTTGGTGACGATCATGTCGGTGCCGCGGGCCGTGTAGGCCTGCTCCCAGCTCTTTTGGAAACCCCAGGCGATGCCGGACAGGGCGACCACGGCGGCGATGCCGACGGCAATGCCCGTCATGGTGAGGAGACTGCGCGTCGGGCGGCGCAGCAGGTTCTTGCACACCAGCGTTGAGAACCTCACGTGCGACCTCCCTGATTGAGGGTGTCCGATACGACGCGCCCGTCGAGCATCCGGAGGGTGCGGTCGGCGCAGGCGGCTACTTCGGGATTGTGGGTGACGACGACCAGGCTGGTGCCGTGTTGCTGATGGATGGCGCCGAGCAGGTCCAGAATGCATCGCGCACTCGCGCTATCGAGGTTGCCGGTTGGTTCGTCGGCGAGGAGCAGTCGCGGTTCGTTGGCGAGACTGCGGGCGACGGCGACCCGCTGGCGTTCGCCGCCCGAGAGCTGCGCGGGGCGGTGGTCCAGCCGCTCGCCGAGACCCACCGCCTGGAGCAATTCGGCCGCGCGCCGGCGCCGTTCCGGTGCTTTCCAGGGCATCTCAAACATGGGGATCTGGACGTTTTCGAGCGCGGTGAGCGTGGGCAGAAGGTGGAAGGACTGAAAAATGAAGCCAATCGTGCGCGCCCGGAACGCGGAAAGGTCGCGGATGGCCTGCACCGACTGGCCGTGGAAGGAGATGTCGCCGCTGGTCGGCGCGTCGAGCGCGCCGAGCATCTGGAGCAGGGTAGTTTTGCCGCTGCCGCTGGGGCCAATCACCGCGACGAACTCTCGTTCGCGCAGCATAAAGGTCACGCCATCCAGCGCCCGCACGCGGCCCGCCTCGAAATGGCGCGTCACGTTGTGCACCTCGATCAGGACGCCGGGTCCGGAATCGCTTCCAGGCGGGTCAGGGGCCAGGGGCGGCGTGGGTGCCGACGGAGTCATGGTGGAAGTTCAGCTCCAGAAACCCTTCAACGATCTGGCTGAGCTCGTCGGGCCGTTCGATGTTGGGGGAGTGGCCGCAACGGGGGATGAAATGCAGCTCGGCCTGCGGGATGTAATGCTTGAATTCGTGGGCGATGGCGGGCGGGGTGATGATGTCCTCCCTGCCCCAGACCAGCAGGACCGGGCAGCCGACGCGGTGGAGATTATCACCCAGGTTTTCATGTTTGGCCGACTTGGCCATGCGCACGATCTTCCTGGCCCGTCGGATATCGGTCACGGTGCCATAAACTTCGTCCACCAGCTGCGGCGAGGCATGCTGATCCTCGAAGAACACTTCGCGGATCTTGAGCCGCACCCATTCCCGGCTCGGGCGGCGCGGCACCACGGCTTCAAAGCCCCGTTTGAACAGCCCTGAGCTGCCCGCCAGGACCAGCGCGGCCACCCGGCGCGGGTGCCGCAGCGCCAGCGAAAGGGCGATGTGGCCCCCCAACGAGTTTCCGGCAATGACGACGCGGTCAATGGATTCACGGTCCAAAAGCTTCTCCACGTGATCGACAAGACTGCGCACCCCCGTGTCACCGAGCGGCAAATCCAACACCGGCAGGTCCGGTGCGATCACCCTCCAGTGACGGGCGAGGCGGACCGCGCAAGACCGCCAGTTGTCCGACTGGCCGAACATGCCGTGCAGCAGCATCAGCACGGGTGGCGACGCCGTGGAGTTCAACTGTACCATCGCTTCCTGGGGGGGCGGGACATTGATGGTTCTCGGGAAGGCGGCGTTAATCAAATTCCCCAACCGGGGAAGTCAACACGGCGTTCGGGCGCCGCTGGAAGTCGGTCCGGTTACAGCGGTTGCGCCTGCTCCGCGGCCTCGCGCCGGCGAAACTCGTCGAGGATCGCGGCGGTCGCGGTGGCGCCGCAGCGCGTCGCGCCGAGGTCGCGCACGACGATCAGGCCGTCGAGGTCGCGCACCCCGCCGGCCGCCTTCACCTGGACGTTGGGCGGACTGCTCGCGCGCATGAGGGCGAGGTCGTGGGCCGTCGCGCCCTGATAGGAGTATTTCCCGTCCGGGCCTTTGACGAAGCCGTAGCCGGTCGAGGTCTTGACCCAGTCTGCCCCGGCTCGCGCGGCGATCGCGCACAGCCGGCGCTTGAAGTCGTCGCCGCTCAGGCCCGCGCCGCCGTTGGCGAGATAATCATTCTCGAAAATGACCTTCACTTGTGCGCCGTGGCGGTGCGCCTCGTCGCACACGACCCTGATGTCGCGCTCGACATAATCCCACTCGGCGCTCAGGGCCTTGCCGAGGTTGATCACCATGTCGATTTCCGCCGCGCCGTCCCGGCAGGCCTGCTCGGTCTCGTAGCGCTTCACCTCGGTGGCGCTGTTGCCGTGGGGAAATCCGATCACAGCGCCGACGAGCACGCCGGTGCCGCGGAGCAGCTCGGCTGCGCGTTTGACGCCGTAGGGTTTGATGCAAACTGAAGCTACTCCGTATTTCGCGGCCAGGCGGCAGCCGTCTTCCAACTCCCGGTCGGTCATCGTCGGGTGCAGAAGCGAGTGGTCGATCATCTTGGCGAGTTGCTCGTAGGTGTATTTCATGACGCTGGATTCATCATTGGGGCAAATCGCCTCCAAGGAAAGGGGATTGCGCTTCCGACGGACCCAGGCCGCGGATGTTGGAAAAGAAACAGGCCGCACTGGCGAGGTGCGGCCCGGATGAATGATCGGCCGCGAGCGGCCTTCCTCGGGGAAGCGGGGCGTCACTTCAACGCGGTCTGGTAGTTGGCTTCTGCGGCATCCCAATTGACGACGTTCCAGAACGCGGCGACGTAATCGGGCCGACGATTCTGATAGTTGAGATAGTAGGCGTGTTCCCAGACATCGAGACCGATGACGGGCCTGCCTTCGAGACCGGCGACCGCCTTACCCATGAGCGGGCTGTCTTGATTGGCGGTGGAGCCCACGGCCAGTTTCTTGTCAGGCGTAACCACCAGCCAGGCCCAGCCGCTGCCGAAGCGGCCGACGGCGGCCTTGGCGAATGTGTCCTTGAACTGGTCGAAATTGCCGAAGGTCGCGGTGATGGCCGCCGCGAGCGCCCCTTTGGGCGCACCACCCTTGCCAGGCCCGAGGATCTTCCAGAAGAAGGCGTGGTTGCTGTGCCCGCCGCCGTTGTTGCGCAGGACGCCGCGGATCGCCTCCGGCACCTGGCCGAGGTCGGCGATGAGCGCGTTGACGTCGAGGGCCGCGAGTGCGGCATGGTCCTTCAGCGCGTTGTTGGTGTTGTTGATGTAGGCTTGGTGATGCTTGGTGAGATGGATTTCCATCGTCCGGGCATCGATGTGCGGTTCGAGCGCGTTGTAAGCGTAGTCCAGTTTTGGCAGTTCGTAGGCCATATAAATCAAGGATTAAGGTTGGGAAGTTGCTCCCCTAATATGCTCTGGGGCAGTGTGCCGTCAAACGCCGGCAGAGTTTTGTCAGGTCCGTGCACGAGTCTTCTGGCCGGCGACGGCCTGCTGTCTCCTGAAAACAGGCTCCTACAACTGATCCGGCTCCAGCCGTTTCAGGCGGAAGAACGTCTGCAATAACTCGCGGCATTCGCCTTCCAATACGCCCTGGGTGACCTCGAGATGGTGGTTGATCTGCGGCAGGGCATTGAGGTCGGAGGCGCCGCCAAGGCAGCCCATCTTGGGGTCGGCCACGGCGTAGACTACGCGTTTCAGGCGTGCCATGAGCGTAGCGCCCGAGCACATGGGGCAGGGTTCCTTGGTCACGTAGAGGGTCGCTGCGCTGAGCCGCCAGTCGCCCACGGCCTGGGCCGCCTGGGTGAGGGCCAGGATTTCCGCGTGCGCAGTGGGGTCGCGCGTGCCTTCCACCTGGTTGTGCGCCGCGGCCACCACCGCGCCGCCGCACTCGATTACGGCGCCGATCGGGACCTCGTCCGCCCGCCAGGCGTTAATGGCCTCGTTGTAGGCCAGCTGCATGTAGAACGCATCATCGCGCGCTAATTGCGAAGGGAAGACCTTCGAAAACGGACAGTCAACCGGGCGGAATGGTACATCGTTCATGGGCGGGCGGAGTAGGTGGACTCAGGATAAAGCCTTGACTTACTTTCGGCGTCATCCAGTTACAACAGGTTTTTCCCAGCCAACTTACCGATATGCGTCAACCCATTCCCGCCTTGCTCCCACCTCCCTATGTCTGAAGGCAAAGCGATCGAAGTGGAAGGAAGAGTTGTGACGGTGCTGCCCGGCACGATGTTCCGGGTCGAACTGGCTGGAGGGCACACCGTGCTGGCGCACATTTCCGGGAAGCTCCGCAAGAATTTCATCAAGATCGCCGCGGGTGATCGCGTGAAAATGGAGATGAGCCCGTACGATCTCGAGAAGGCGCGCATCACTTATCGCGTGCGCGAATCGACACCGCCGCCGCCCGGCCCGCGCCGCCGGCGCTATTGACCAGCCGGCGGGGCCCATGAAGCGCGGCCCGCAACATCTGACGCAGCCAAGCGAGTCCGCCGCGGGTCCGCCCGCCGCACCGCAACCGGCCGCCACTTTGCCCGCCGCCTTGGAGGATGCAATCGACGGCTTTGTCGGCTTCCTCGAACTCGAACGCGGTCTGTCGCCGAACACGGTCGCCGGCTACGAAAGCGACCTGCGGCAGTGCGCGCGTTTCCTCGCCCGAAAAGGCGTCGCCGCCTGGCCGGACGCCCAGCCCGCCCAACTAACCGACTGGATCTACCGCCTGAGCGAGGAGGAGTTCGCCGTTAGCAGCCTCGCCCGCAAGCTGGCCGCGCTGCGGATGTTTGCCCGCCATCTCGTGCGGGAGCGGATTTGCGATCGCGATGTCACGGAACTGCTCACGGGGCCGAAGTTGGTGCGGCGCATTCCCGGCACGCTCACGCCCGGCGAGGTGGAGCGCCTGCTGGCCGGTCCCACGGGCGGCGACGCGTATGCCTTGCGCGACCGGGCCATGCTGGAGCTGTTTTACGCCAGCGGCCTTCGGGTCTCGGAGCTGTCCGGCCTGACTCTCCAACAGCTCGATCTCGACCACGGCTTCGTGCGCGTGTTGGGCAAGGGCTCGAAGGAGCGGGTGGTGCCCGTCGGCGCCAAAGCGCGCGACGCGCTCGCCACCTACCTCGCCGCGGGGCGGCGGCACTTCGTCAAACCGCGCACCGGGAGTCAGCTTTTTCTGAGCGAGCGCGGCACGGCGATCTCACGGAAGATGCTGTGGGTGCTGGTCAAGAAATACGCGCGACAGGCCGGGATCACGAAACCGGTGAAGCCCCACCTGCTGCGGCACTCGTTTGCCACCCACCTTTTGAGCGGGGGCGCCGACTTGCGCGCCATCCAAGAGATGCTCGGCCACGCCAGCGTCGCGACCACCCAGATTTACACGGCAGTCGCACCCGACCGCCGCCTGACCGAACACGCCCGTTTTCACCCGCGCAACCGGACGAATTAGGCCGTCTGACAGGAAGGAACGGAGAGGATTGGAATCCCAAACACTCTGTTCCCATATTCTCCCAACCGCCATGCAACTCATCAGACCTCGCTTTGCCCCCCAACTTCGGGTTCCGCTCTTTCTTTTGCTCTTGGCCCTTTCGTCCTACGCGGCCGGCCCGGCCGCGTTCCAGCCCCCCGCCTCGCCGCGTGCCACGTACAATTTCAACCCTGGCTGGAGATTCGCCTTTGGCGAAGCGGCCGGAGCCGAGCAACCGACGTTCGACGATTCGGCGTGGGCCAGCGTCAGCCTCCCGCATACGTGGAACGAAACCGACACCTATCGCGCGTTCATCAGCCATAGCGGCGGCGACCAGAGCGAAAAGATGCTCGGCATCGGCTGGTACCGCAAACACTTCAAGCTGCCCGCCCGCGCCGATGGGCAGAAGGTTTTCCTCGAATTCGACGGCCTGAGGCAGGCCGGTCGCTTCTTTCTCAACGGGCAGCCGATCGGCCTCTATGAAAACGGCGTCACGCCCGTCGGCCTCGATATCACCAAGTTCGTCAAATACGGCGGTCAGGACAATCTCCTCGCGGTGCAGGTGGACAACAGCCCGGGCTACAAGGAAGAGGCCACCGGCACGCCGTTCCAATGGAACTCGAAGGATTTCAACCCGAATTTCGGCGGACTCAACCGGGATGCCACGCTGATCGTGACGGGCCAGATCTACCAGACTCTGCCGCTCTACGAGAACCTCCGTTCCACCGGCGTATATGTGTATCCGGAAGCCATCGACCTGAAGAAAAAGACTGCGGACCTCAAGGTGGAGGCCGAGGTCGCCAACGAGACGGGCGACTACGCCTCCATCGCGCTGTCGGCCGTCGTGGTGGACGCCGACGGCGTCGTGCGGGCGCAGCTGGACGGCAACACTTCCGACCTGGTCGCCGGCCAGACGGAGATCTTCACGGCCTCCGGCACCCTCGCCGGCGCCCGCTTCTGGGACGTGAATGACCCCTATCTCTACCGCGTCTATTCCATCCTCACCGTGAACGGCAAGGTGGCGGACGTCTGCGAGACGCGGACCGGCTTCCGGCAAACCGAGTTCAAGGGCGGCGCCGGCACGGGTGGCGTCCACCTCAACGGCCGTTTCGTCTGGCTCACCGGTTATGCGCAACGTTCGGCCAACGACTGGGCAGGCTTGGGCGGAGCCTATCCCGACTGGATGCACGACTTCACGCTCGCACTGGTGCGGGAGAGCCATGGCAATTATATGCGCTGGATGCACGTCGCGCCCCAGCGGGCCGACGTCGCGGCGTGCGATCGATTGGGCATTGCCGAGGTCTGCCCGGCGGGCGACAAGGAACGCCTGGTGACCGGTCGGCAGTGGGACCAGCGCGTCGAGGTCATGCGCGACACCATGATCTTCTATCGGAACAGCCCCAGCATCCTCTTCTGGGAGGCGGGCAACACCATTGTGACGCCCGAACAGATGGTGCAGATGGTGGCCTTGCGCAAGCAATGGGACCCCCACGGCGGGCGCGTCATGGGCACGCGCGACAACGATCAAAGCGACCTCAACAAGCTTCTGACCCCGATGTCCGAGTATTACGGCGTCATGATCGGCCAGGCGCCGCAGACCGACCAGGTCACCGGCGACGACATCTTCCGCGGTTACAGCATCGCGCGCCGGGACAAGGCGCCGCTGATCGAGACGGAAGACTTCCGCGACGAGGCCGGGCGCAACATCTGGGACAACTACTCGCCGCCGCACTTTGGCTTCAAACCCAAGGCGGGCTCGATTGGGGGCCGTCCGGTCGACACCTGGCACTGGAATTCCGAGACCTTCTGCCTCGCGGGGGCGACGCGCTACGCCAGCTACGTGCGCAACCGGATCGACAACCCCGACCCCGCGCAGGCGAAGTGGTCCGCCTACGCCTCGATCTATTTCTCGGATTCCGATGCCGACGGGCGACAGCAGGGCAGCTATGTCCTGCGCGTGAGCGGCAAAGTGGACGGCGTGCGCCTGCCGAAGGAACTCTTTCTTGTGTCGCGCGTGATGCAGAGCGAGAAGCCCGACATCCACATCATCGGGCATTGGAATTATCCCGCCGACACGAAGAAGACGATCTATGTGGCGGCGGCGCACTGCGACCGGGTCGAGTTGTTTCTCAACGGAAAATCCCTGGGTGTCGCGGACAAGCCCCACAAATTTGTCGATACGTTCGGTGGCAGGACCATGGGCTCAGCGGAGATGGCGGCGGGGACAGACACCGGCTGCATTTACGCCTTTCCCGACGCCGCGTTCGTGCCTGGCGCCATCAAGGCCATGGCAACCAAGGACGGGAAGGTGGTGGCGCAACAGGAAATTCAGACCGCCGGCGAACCCAAGGCCATCAAGCTCACCCTTCATACCGGGCCATCGGGGTTGCAGGCGGACGGGAGCGACGTGGCCCTGATCGACTTCGAGGTGGTGGACGCGCAAGGGCGGCGTTGCCCAACGGATGAGGCGCGGGTCGATTTTGCCGTCGCGGGGCCGGCCATCTGGCGCGGTGGGCTCAACAGCGCGAAGCTCGATTCGACGAACAACCTTTTTCTCGACACCGAGTGCGGCATCAACCGCGTGGCGATCCGGTCGACATTGACGCCCGGCACGATTACCGTGACCGCCACGCGCGACGGTCTCACGCCCGCCACGGTCAAGATCGAGGCGCAGACCCTGGACATCGTCGGAGGTCTTCTCCAGCCAGCGGGATCCAGCAAATAGCAATCGAGGAACGTCCTGATGAAAAACCGCGGTACTCGCGCGTTTCAACGCATGGCTTGGCGCGTCCGCCTTGGTGCGGTCCCGATTGGCTCGCGCAACGCCAACCTCGCAATTCCGACGACACGGGCTCACGCTGCCGGCCATATCATTCCGGTGCCCGCCGCGGCGCTGACGTGGTGAAACGGTTAATCTCGCCCGGCAATGTGCCGTAATACTCTTGTGCTATTGCCATGACAGACAGTCATTTTGTCACTCCCAGCGATCAGATCGAAATTCACGTTCCCGATGGCCGTACCCTGCGCGGCTCACGTGGAGCAACCGCGGCCAGCCTGCTCCAGCCCATCACCGCCGAACTGCCGGCGCCGCTAGTCGGCGTCGTGGTCAACGGAGAACTGCATGAGCTGACTTACCCGATCGAAATGGAGGCGAGCATCCGGCCCGTGACCATGGCGGACGCCGATGGGGCGCGGATCTACCGCCGGTCACTGACTTTTCTGCTGGAAGCGGCCTTTATCCGCCGGTTCCCCGAGACCCGATTGTATATCGATCATTCGCTGGCCTCGGGAGGCTACTATTGCGAGGTGCGCGGGCGGGAGCCCCTGACCCCGACCGAGTTGGAGGCCCTGGCGGCCGAAATGCGGAGCCTCGTCGCGCAGAACTTGGCGTTTGACGGACGCCAGGCCACGGTGGCGGAGGCGATCGCCTATTTCGAGAGCCGGAACGACCTCGATAAGGTCCGGTTGCTGCGTTACCGCCACAAACCCTCCATCACTCTCTATCGTTTGGGCGATCGCGTCGATTATCACCATGGCTACATGGTGCCGTCCACCGGGTATCTGCAGTGGTTCGAACTGGCGTGGATGGAGGGCGGCTTTGCGCTCCGCTACCCGCGCCAGCATACGCCCACCCAACTCGGGCCGATGGTGGATTATCCAAAGCTGCTGACCGCGTTCAGCCAGTACGGCGCGTGGTTGGAGCGACTGGGCATTTCCAGCGTGGGCGCGCTCGACGATGCCATCAAGGGCGGGCGCAGCCGGGAGATCATCCTGGTCTCGGAAGCGTTGCACGAACAGCACATTGCCGAGATCGCCCGCCAGATCGCGGATCGCCGGGCGCAGGCGCGGCTGATTCTGATCTCCGGCCCGTCCTCTTCGGGGAAAACCACCTTCTCACGCCGTCTCGCCGTGCAACTGCTGGCGCTGGGGCTGTCACCCTTCGCGCTGGAGCTGGACAACTACTTCATCGACCGGGAGCACACCCCCCGCGACGAGGACGGCCAGCCGGACTACGAGACCATCGAGGCGCTCAGGCTGATGCAGCTGGGCGATCATCTCCAGCGCCTGCTCGCCGGCGAGGAGGTGCAGTTGCCGCGCTACAGTTTCAAGGACGGCCGGCAGGAGCCGGGCGACGTCGTTCGCCTGCGACCCGAACAGCTGATCATCCTGGAGGGCATTCATGGGTTGAATCCGCGCCTCCTGCCCACGGCCCTGGCGGCGCAATCGTTCAAGATCTACGCCTCGGCGCTCACGCAGCTCAACCTCGACCGTCACAACCGTATTTCCACCACCGATACCAGGCTCATCCGCCGCATCGTCCGGGATGCGCGTGATCGCGGCTATCAGGCCACCGACACCATTGGGCGCTGGGAATCGGTGCGGCGCGGCGAGAAGCTCCACATCTTCCCCTATCAGGAGAACGCCGATGTGATGTTCAACTCGGCGTTCGCCTACGAGCTCTCGGTGCTGCGGCCGCTGGCGGAGCCACTCCTGCGTCAGGTGGCCCACGGCACCCCGGAATCCCTGGAAGCCCAGCGTCTGCTGGCGTTCCTGGACTGGTTTCTGCCGATCGAAACGGAATGGGTGCCCGACAATTCGATCCTGCGCGAGTTCATCGGCGGCTCGATCCTGAAGGACTTCAAGGTCTGGGGCGCCTGACCTGCCGGCGGCCCGAAACTCAAGTCTGCTTTCGCCTGCGGTCTCGTCGCGCAATTGAACTTGATACCGCGGGTATCGGCGACCGCCCGACTCCGCCTGATCCGGACCCAGGCAGACGAACCACCATCGTCCTCGTATCGAGACAGATCATTCGGTGCCCATTGTAGGAGTCTGCTGGCAGGCGAGTTCTCCTCTGCACTCGCGAGTAAACTCACTCCTACAACTGGATGAATCCGGCTGCTCCTACCTCCGATCAAAGACCAAGGTCGTCGTCTGCTCGCCCATGGGTGACTTGGTGGACCTTTGAATGGTCAGGATGTCGCCGCCGTCGCTCAGCTTCCAAGTGTCCTTCACCACCATTTTGGATCCCGGTGGGCCCCAGACGAGCGCGATGGTCGAGTCCATGGCGAGCTGGGTGCCGTCGGCGGACGGGCGCGCGGTCGTGACGCGGGGTGAGTTCATGAACTCCGATTTGGACTCTGTGCCGTCGAGGGTGAGTTTTTCCTCCGTCACCTGATCGTCCGCATATTCGACGATGCGGGTGGTCCTGATGGTCAAATCCTCGCCACGCTCGACCACGTCCAGCCGGGCCGGCGCGAAACCTGCGCCCATCCTCCCCAATGTGCTCTTTCCTTCGTTCAGCACCCAGGATCCGGAGAAGTCGGCGGGCGCGGGTTCGAAATGCAGCGGCGGCAGGCCGCAGGCCTTCCGGTAGGGCGCCATCGCGCCCGCATAGGCCGGATCTTCGAGGTTGAGGATCCGCGGATCGTGCATGAGCGCGTCATACTGTTTCCGCGGCGTGTTCCGGACCATGCCGGTCCAGATGCCGTAATAGATCCACTTGGGCTGCTGCTGGAAAATCTCAAGCGGCGGCGGACTGCCCACTTCGTCGAGCGCCAAGGGTTTTCCCTGGGACAGTGCCACCAGGCTGTCGTAGTAGGACTGCGCAAAATCATTCTGGTAGACATCGAGGGCCAGGACGTCGACGTAGTTGATGCCCGGGAAATACTTCGCGTGCTCCATCTGCGGATTGTGGACGCGATCCATGCTCCACACCCAGATCAGATTGTTGAGATGGTGATGGTTCACCAGCCGGTCAAAGAGCTGTCGGTAGAGCGCAATGGTGCTGTATGGCCCCGCGCGTCCGCCCCACCAGAACCAGTCGCCGTTCATTTCATGGTACGGTCGCCAAAGGACGGGCACATGCGCCTCTTGCAGCTGCCTGAGGAAGACCGCCACCGCATCCACCTGGGCGCACCAATGCTCGTAGAGCGCCGTGCCCGGGGTCAGCACATCCTTGAATTGCTCATCCGTGAGCTTGCCTTGGACGCTCGCGAGCTTGTTCGGATCGCTGCCCGGCAGCGGTCGGAACGTCACCGGTTCATCCGCCGTGGGCGGCACGGCGTGCCAGCACATGGCCACCAGCGAACCGCGCTGGTGCTGGCGGATCGCCTCCTGCACGATGTCCGCCCGGGCCAGGTAGGAATCGGTGTCGCCGGCTTTGGCGAAGCCCCAGTCGCTGGCGAAGATCGCGGGCGTCTTGCCGATGTACTTGGCCGCGAACTGGGTATTCCTGCTCTTGGTGTTGGGATAATTGTGCTGGCCGGTCAGGGTGTAGGTGCCCGAAAGGTCGTGCAATACCTGCAGCAACGCCCGGACCTCGGGTGAGGCGTTGGGCGTGGCCGGCTGGACCGCGGCGCTTTCTGTGCCGTGTCCCAGGGAGCCGACCGCTAACGGGAGAACGACGAGCAGGACGGCTGCGCGCAGAGGATTCATGCGATCACAGTTGGCAGCGGCGAAAACCTGTCAACGGCAAGGAGCGATCGGACGGCGCCTGAATCTCCACCTTTTGGTCGCGGCACGCGACAAGTTTCGCGGTGGCACGGGTCTCCCGACCCGTGGCCCGCAGAACACGGGTCGGGAGACCCGTGCCACATAGGTTGCGGCACTGCCGTGCGGGGGAAAATGCGGCTATGGCTGGCGTTCGTTGCCCCAGAGGGTCGGGGCGTTTCCGTGCGCCTTGCGCCAGGCATCCCGCCAAAGATGGATGTCGGACGGCGTGATCGCCGGCATCGGCTGGCGTTCCAGTTTGGTGAAGGTCCGGGGGAGGGGACTGGCGGTGTCTTGATACCAGTAGGCGACCGAGGCGAGGTCCAGCGTCAGGTTGTCGTTGTCCCCGTGCTCGATGGTGTAGCGGCAGGACTTTTCGAAGTAGATGGGGTCGGCGATGTGGAAACGGTAGAGATGGGTGCGCCCCAGCCAGCCGGTTTCATTGTTCACCCGGGCATATCCGAAGTAAGGATGCTGGAACAGTTCCTTGGGCGACCAGGAGGTGTTGAAGTAGTCCTCCGTGCCG
>Ga0182027_10007441_pt1 | contig 16117 bp, 12 predicted proteins | sample 712E1DmetaG_FD_121300 | JGI IMG/M metagenome (GOLD analysis project Ga0182027, IMG submission 121300) | Permafrost microbial communities from Stordalen Mire, Sweden - 712E1D metaG (Illumina Assembly) | ecosystem: Environmental > Terrestrial > Soil > Wetlands > Permafrost | place: Sweden...
CCACACCGTGACCATGTACACGCTCAAGCCGGAAATCGCCGGCGAACGCCTCATCAAGAAACTGCGCGAAAAAGGCATTACCGACGAAAAAGTCCTCGATGCGTTTCGCAAAGTTCCCCGGCATCTGTTCGTCGACAAAATGCTCTACGCGCAGGCCTACGACGACAATGCCTTGCCCATCGGTGGCGGCCAGACCATCTCGCAGCCGTATGTGGTGGCCCTCATGACGCAGATCCTGCAGCTCGGCAGGGACCAGAAAATCCTGGAAATCGGGACCGGCTCCGGATTCCAAACAGCCGTCCTCTCCCAGTTTTCCCGCAGGGTTTACACAATAGAACGCAACAGGGACCTGGGAACGCTCGCCCTTAAACGTCTCCGCGACCTGGGCTACCAGAACGTCGTGTTCAAGGTGGGAGACGGCACGCGCGGCTGGGTACAGCATGCGCCCTTCGACAGGATCATCGTGACCGCAGGCGCGCCGGCCATTCCCCAGGAGCTTGTGGACCAGCTTGCCCTGGGGGGCAGAATGATCATTCCCGCCGGAGACCGGAACATCCAGGACCTCGAGGTGTACGACAAGCGCGAAACCGGCATCGAGAAAACAAAGGCCGGGAGCGTTGTTTTTGTGCCGCTCATCGGCGAAAAAGGGTGGGCCGATCCGGGCAGAAAGTAAGAGAAGAGTGAAGATGCCCCGCAGCAAGCTGCGGGGCATCTTCCATCCCTAAGGAAGAAGAAGTTTATAGTCGTTTGCTAACCCCGAATCGGTAGCTTCGGCGAATGCGCAAACTTTGGGATTCACCGCAAAGGCGCCAAGAACTCATAGGAAGAAAGGATAGGATTTCACTTCAAAGACGTATACCCATCTTGCAAAGATGATTGTTTTCTTTGCGAACTTTGCGACTTTGCGGTGAGTCCGGCATTCTATCGATGAGCGTAACCGCATTCATAGCCGACTATGCCACAAGGCTGATTGACGCGACCGGATATCCGGGCGTCTTCGCCCTCATGACCATGGAAAGCATGGTCCTCCCCGTTCCAAGCGAGGCGGTGATGCCGTTCGCAGGGTTCCTTGTAGCGACGCACCGGTTCGCCATGGCGCCCGTGGTCGCTGCGGCAACCATCGGGAGCATCGTCGGGTCGCTGTGCTCCTACTGGATCGGCCGCTACGGCGGAACGCCTTTTGTCAACAGATGGGGGAAATACCTGCTGCTCAACCGCCACGACCTCGCGGTCACGGAGTCATTCTTCCAGAAACGTGGACCCATCACCATTTTCCTGTGCCGGTTTATTCCCGTGGTGCGCCATCTTATCTCGATTCCCGCGGGCACGGCAAAAATGAGCCTTCCTGTCTTCCTCACCTACACGATTCTGGGAGCCGCACTCTGGAACGCCTTCCTCGCCTTTTGCGGGCTGTATCTGAAACAGAACTGGGAAGTCGTGATGAAATACAGCCACCTGGTTGACATTGCGGTAGTGCTCATTCTCCTCGGCTTGATACTATTCTTTGTCGTGAGGCATGTGAAGAGGAAGTAGCGGCCCAATCGACGTATCGCATAACTTTAAAAGTGGGTTGGGCGTTACCACCGGCTGGCCAGACGCGCAGCCGGTGGTCGGCCCTCCTTTCAGGCTCGGCCATCGGCCTCGGTGCCGCCTGCCGCCAGGGCCTGCGGCCGCGGTCAGGCGGCCCTGCGCTCCAGCGCACCCTTCAGTCCGGCCTAACGCATGGCAGCGGACCACACCCACAGTACTCTCGTTCATTGTCAACAGCGACCAGTCCCTCGAAGTTACTCAAGGCGCAAATGCTTACCTCGGCAGAATTCCCCATTCTCGTCTGTCACATCTTGCCCTTCTAACTGCAGCTCGCGGGTGCCCCCTAGCCGAAGTTGATATTTGCAACTACCCTCGCTAGGGGTGCACCCAGGAGGGGGTGACGGAGGACGCCGAAGGCGGCCGTAGGCAGGGGGAAACTTCCCCCACAAAAGCAAACTTTGAGCGATGGATTATCTATTCATATACCGGCACGATATTGTATTCCCTGATCTTCCTGTACAGCGTCTTCGGGTTAATTTCCAGGATTTTCGCCGCTTTTCCCTTGTGCCCCTGCACATGTTTGAGCACACTCACAATATGCCTGCGCTCGATTTCGGACAGCGGCGCCATGGCGTCGGCGGCGGACGACGGGGCCGCATCGGGCGCCTTTTCTTCCCGGCGCGCCTTTACTTTAAGGAACGAGACGTCGGCAGCCGTAATTGCCCGGCCCGGGCACAGGATGCATGTCCGTTCAACCACGTTCTTGAGTTCGCGTATGTTGCCCGGCCAGTCGTAACTTCGGAGGAACTCCAGGGCGTCGGCAGCGAAACGGCTCTGAAATCCCTGGGAGCGGATGACGTTCTCCACAAGCAATACGATGTCGTCCTTGTGGTCGCGCAACGGAGGAACCACCACCGACAGAACGTTGAGCCTGTAATACAGATCGTCGCGAAAGAGCTTCTGGGACACAAGATCCTCGAGGTTCCTGTTTGTCGCGCACAGAATGCGCACGTTGAGGCTGATGTCCTTCGTCCCGCCCACGCGGCGAATCTCCCCAGTCTCCAGAAATCGCAGCAACTTGGCCTGGAACGCAAGGGGCAGTTCGCCTATTTCGTCGAGAAACAGGGTGCCGCCGTCGGCGATCTCGGCCAATCCCCGCTTCTGCACTTTCGCGTCGGTGAATGCCCCTTTTTCGTGGCCGAAAAGCTCGCTCTCCAGAAGGTTTTCCGGAAACGACGCGCAACTGACGGCAACGAATTGCTTATCGCCATTCTGGCTGTTCTCGTGAATGGAACGGGCAACGAGCTCCTTGCCGGTTCCGCTTTCGCCGAGAATGAGCACATTCGACTGCGTGGGCGCCACCCGCGAGATAATGGCGCGCAAATCGTCGATTTCCTTGCTTTCCCCGATGATGGTACCGCCGTACGCGGTTTTCCGCATCTCCTCTCGGAGTATGCGGCGGTCGAGCTGCGAGCGCTGGTGTTCGAGAGCGCGGTCGATCTGTATTATCAGTTCATTAAGCTGGTACGGTTTCTTTACATATTCGAAAGCGCCCAATTTCATGCACTGGATGGCGCTTTCGAGCGTGGCATTGCCGGTGAGAACGATCACCTCGCTCACGATGTTCTCCGCGCGAATCGTACGAAGCACCGAGATGCCGTCGATTACCGGCATCACGATGTCGAGCAGCACAATGTGGTAAAAGTCCTCCCGAACGCGGCGCAGCGCTTCCTCCCCGCCGGACGCGACATCAACCGCATAACCGGCACGGGTCAATTCGTTGCCGAGAAGCAGCCGCAGGCTCGCTTCGTCGTCCACCACGAGCAGTTTTCCTTTTCTGGCCATCGAATCGCCTCTTTTACTTTGTGGATTTGCCGTCCGGCGTTTCCCCGGCGCTGGGGATGTCGAGGGTCACGGTGGTGCCATTCCCCGGTTCGCTCGTAACATCTATGGCGCCGTTGCATTCTTCCATGATTACGTGGCTCATTGCAAGGCCGAGCCCCATGCCCTGCCCGACCTGCTTGGTTGTGAAGAACGGGTCAAACACCTTTGGCAGGACGTCGGCGGGAATTCCCGGGCCGTTGTCGGCGATTTTGAGCCGTACAAACCGGCCCTCGTTCTCACACGAAATCGACACCGAGTTGCCGCTGCCGCAGAAATCGAGCGAATTCGTAAGGATATAGACAACTGCCTGCTGAAGCTTTTGCAGATCGGCCCGAACCCGGGTTCCCGCCGCAATCGCCTCTACAAGGGCGACTTGTTTCTTGGCCGCGGCAGCCTTTACGAGCCGCAGCGCTCCGCCCACGCATTCGGCAAGCGTAAAATTCCTGATCTGAACGTCGCCTTCCCGCGCAAACCTCGACAGGTTTTCCACGGTGTCCCGGCACCGCAGCGTCTCGGCGTTGATAATCGACATGTACTGACCGAGTTCCTCTTTGTCCAGGTCTTCCTCTTTTTTGATGCGCTCCAGAATCGCGCCGGAAAACCCGAGTATCGCGGTAAGGGGATTGTTGAGCTCATGAGCGACACCCGAAGCAAACGTGCCGATGGACGCCAGCCGCGCCGAACGGTAGAGCTGGCTTCGCGCGAATTTCTGTTCCTGCTCCAGTTTCACGTTCTGGGTGACGTCCTGCATAGCCACCATGAAGTAACCTTCAAGGCCCCTGCTCTCCATGCCCACCGCGCTCAGGCTCACGTACATAGCTTCCGACGGGGACTTCTTATTGATAAAAGGCAAGACTGGGTTGGGCGGGTGGACTTTCTCATTGGCGAGAAAATCGAGGAACGCGGCGATCATTTTGTGGTCGAGAGGTTCGAAGAACGAGTAAAAACTCGTGCCCATGATGCCGGCCTTGTCCGTGCCCGTCCTGGAACAGAACAATGCGTTGCAATCGGTGATGGTCCGGGATTCATTGATGGTTACGTACATGTGCGGCGCGTTTTCGTACAGAAATTCATAGTTCCGTTTCGAACCGAGCAACTCGCTCTGAAGTTCACGTATCCGCAGCATCACGCGGATGCGGGCAAGCAGTTCCTCGGAATGAAACGGCTTGGTGATGAAATCGTCGGCATGGCGGAGGCCGGTCACCTTCTCCTGCTGGCCGCCGAGCGCGCTCAGAAAAATGATGGGGACAAAATCGCTCTTGCCGAACAGGGTCCGCATTTGTCGTGACGTTTCGAACCCGTCCATGCCCGGCATCATGATATCGAGAAGCACCAGATCCACGGGGTTTTTTTGCACAAAATCAAGTGCCTCCGCCCCGCTGTGGCATACGCTCACCGCGTAGTCCGATGTCTTCAGAAGGTCGGCTATGTACATTGCCGCATTCCGGTCATCATCGACAACGAGGATCCGCGTTTCAGCGGCGGTCCCAGTCTTTTCCGAATCGTTCATCGAGACCTCTCCGGAGCGCGGCAAGCGCCTTTCCCCGGTGACTTATTGCGTTCTTGTTTGAAGAATCGAGCTCGGCGAATGTAAGCGAAAACCCCGCCGGCATGAAAACCGGATCGTACCCGAAACCATCGGTTCCCCGCGGTTCGAATCCGATGGCACCCTCACAAACTCCGTTTGCGACCAGCTCATCGGCTTCGGTAAACTTAAGCACCGCCACGCACCTGAATCGCGCCGTGCGCCTTTGCAAAGGGCAATCGGCGAGGGCTGCAAGGAGCTTGTCGAGGTTCTCCCTGTCGGTTGCGTGATCACCCGCGTATCGCGCGCTGCGCACGCCCGGCGCGCCGTCCAGGAAATCCACTTCCAGGCCCGAATCGTCGGCCAGGGACCACATTCCTGTTTTGTCAAATACCCAGCTCGCTTTGGCCCTGGCATTGTCCAGAAACGTCGCGCCCTCCTCGGGAATGGACAGAAGGGGGTTCCAGTGATCTCTCAGCGAGGTGAGAGCAAACGGCAGCCCGGCGCAGATTTCACGAATCTCGCGGAGCTTGCCCATGTTGTTGGTAGCGACTATGATGTTGTTCATAGTAGGTCGATCCGCTGATAGTCTGCCGCCGTGTGGACCTCACCCCTCCCCCTCTCCCACAGGGAGAGGGGCATTCCAGCACGAGTCTTCACCCCCTTCTCTTTCAAGAGAGGGGGGCCGGGGGGATGAGTTATCCTATTACTATATTCACCAATTTCCCCGGCACCACAATCACCTTCCTCACCGTCTTTCCCTCAAGGTGCGGTCTTACTTTGTCAACCGACAGCGCAGCTTCCTCCAACTGCTCCCGCGTCGAAACCGCGGGCGCGGAAAATTCGCCGCGCAGCTTCCCGTTTACCTGCACAACAATCGTTACCGTGTCTTCGACGGTAAGCGATTCGTCGTATACGGGCCATTTCTGGTTAAGCACGAACCCCTTGTTGCCCAGCATTTCCCAGGCCTCATCGCAGAAATGCGGGGTATAAGGCGCCATGAGACGTATCATCACGTCAAGGTCTTCGCGCGTTGCGCCTTTCGACGACAGCTCGTTGAGATACTCCATGAGGCGGGCTATTGCCGTATTGAACTGCATCTTGTCCAGGTCGAGGTGCACCTGTCTGATGGTACGGTGGCGCAGGCGGCGATGCGGATCGTTTGCGGGCGCCTTGCTCGCGTCGAATTCACCCACCAGCCGGAACACCCGGCGCAGGAAGCGGTTGCAGCCTTCAATTGCGCGCGGGTCCCACGGCTTGGGCAGTTCGAAATCGCCCATGAACATTTCGTACAGCCGCAGGGTGTCCGCGCCGTACTGGGCTATCACATCGTCGGGATTGACGCCGTTGAGCTTGGACTTGGCCATCTTCTCGACTTCGCTCGAAAGCTTCTCGCCGGTTGCCTTGAGAAACGCCTCGTCCCCCCGGAATTCGATCTCCCCGAACTCATGGTATTTACCCGCCGCATCTGTAAACGTTCGCGCGAGAACGGTTCCCTGGTGTCGCAGCTTTTTGAACGGTTCCTTGGTTGACACAAAGCCGAGATCGTAAAGCACCTTGTGCCAGAACCGCGCATACAGCAAGTGCAAGACCGCGTGTTCGGCCCCGCCCACATAGAGATCCACGTTCATCCATTCCTTGTCGTGCTGTCTGCTCCACGGCTCAACGCTGTTGTGTGCGTCGAGGTACCGCAAATAGTACCAGCACGACCCCGCCCACTGAGGCATGGTGTTTGTCTCGCGCCTGGCCGGGCCGCCGCACTGCGGGCACGCGGCAGCCACCCATTGCGGGATCGCCGCAAGCGGCGACTCTCCCGTCCCCGACGGCTCGTACTTCTCGACCTCCGGCAGCAAAACCGGCAACTGGCTTTCCGGAACCGCAACAATGCCGCACTTTTCGCAATGGACAAGCGGGATCGGCTCGCCCCAATACCGCTGACGCGAAAACAGCCAGTCGCGCAGCCGGTAGGACACCGCGTCCCTGCCGAGTCCCTGAGCTTCAAGTTGCCCGGTCACCTTTTCCTTGGCCTTCGCCGTTGACAGGCCGGTCAGGTCGCCGGAATTAACGTTCACGCCCTCACCGACGTATGCGGCGGCCGGCAGCGGGGTTGCGCCGTTTTCCGGCCGCACCACTTCAATGATCGGCAATTTGTAGACTGTGGCGAACTCAAAGTCGCGCTCGTCGTGCGCGGGCACGGCCATAATCGCGCCGGTGCCATAGGTGGAAAGGACGTAGTCGGCAATCCAGACGGGAATTCTATTCCCATTAACCGGGTTAATCGCATACGCACCGGTAAAGACGCCGGTCTTCTGTTTTGAAAGCTCGGTGCGTTCAAGATCGCTTTTCCTGCGCGCGGCATCCTGGTATGCCCGCACGCGGGCCATGCGGGAAGGCTCGGTGAGCCTGTCCACCAGCGGGTGCTCGGGCGACAGCACCATGTAGGTCGCGCCGTAAAGCGTGTCGGGGCGCGTGGTGAACACGCGCACTTCCTCGCCGTTTGCCGCGCCGCCGGAAACCCGGAAGACAACTTCGGCGCCCCTGGAGCGGCCGATCCAGTTCTTCTGCATGAGCAGCGTTGATTCGGGCCAGTCCACTCCGTCAAGATCGGCGAGCAGCCGGTCGGCGTAGCTGGTGATGCGAAGCAGCCACTGGCGAAGCGCCCTGCGCTCAACCTGTGTGCCGCAGCGGTCGCACAGCCCCGCCTTCACTTCCTCGTTGGCAAGCCCGGTCTTGCACGACGGACACCAGTTGATTGGCATCACGCCTTCGTAGGCCAGGCCTTTCTTGTAGAGCTGGAGAAAGATCCATTGCGTCCATTTGTAATAGCCCGGATCGGTGGTGTTTACTTCGCGGTCCCAATCGTAGGCGAACCCTACCGAGTCTATCTGCCGCCGGAAATTGGCGATTGATTTTTCGGTTGTAATTGCGGGATGAATGCCGGTCTTGATGGCGAAATTTTCGGCAGGCAACCCGAACGCGTCCCACCCCATCGGGTGCAAGACATTGAATCCCTGCATGCGCTTGAACCGGGTGATGATGTCGGTGGCGGTATACCCTTCGCAATGCCCTACGTGCAACCCGGACCCGGACGGATACGGGAACATGTCGAGCGCGTAGAATTTCGGTTTGCCTGGGTCGAACTCTGTTTTGTGAAGTTTCGCCTCGCGCCACCGCGCCTGCCATTTTGGTTCTATCTCGCTGGGTTTGTATTCGGTCACGAATCGCTCCTCTTGTCACATTGATTGCAAGTTCAAAGTTTATAAGTTCAAAGTGAAAAGTTTTGCGCAAGAATAAACAAGTGCTTTCAACTTTCAACTTTTAACTTTCAACTCCCTATATTGATTCCTTGAAATACTCGATCGTTTTCTTGAGCCCCTCGGCCAGTTTTATGGTGGGCTCCCATTTCAGATGCTTCTTTGCAAGACTGATGTCCGGGCAGCGCTGTTTGGGGTCGTCAGACGGCAGCGGTTTGTACACAATACCCGATTTGCTGCCAGTCAATGCGATCACCTGTTCGGCAAGCTCCTTGATGGTAAACTCGCCTGGGTTGCCTATGTTGACGGGCCCGATAAAATCGTCCTTGTTCATGAGCCGGTACATGCCTTCGATCAGGTCGTCAACGTAACAGAACGACCGCGTCTGCGCCCCGTCGCCGTACAGGGTGAGGTTCTCGCCGCGCAGGGCCTGCACGATAAAATTGGACACCACTCTGCCGTCGTTGGGGTGCATGCGCGGGCCATAGGTGTTGAAGATGCGCATGACGCGAATGTCAACATTGTTCTGCCGGTGATAATCGAAAAACAGTGTCTCGGCGACGCGCTTGCCCTCGTCGTAGCAGGAGCGTATGCCGATCGGATTGACGTGGCCCCAGTAGTCTTCGCGCTGGGGATGCACGTTCGGATCGCCGTACACTTCGGACGTTGACGCCTGCAGCACCCGTGCGCGTACGCGCTTGGCAAGCCCCAGCATGTTGATGGCGCCGAGCACGCTTGTCTTGATCGTCTTCACCGCGTTGTACTGGTAGTGAACCGGCGATGCCGGACAGGCAAGGTTGTAAATCTGGTCTACTTCCAGGAACAGCGGAATGGTGACGTCGTGCCGGATCAGCTCGAAATTGTGGCAGTCCATGAGGTGCTCCACGTTTTTCTTGCGGCCGGTGAAGTAATTGTCGAGGCACACCACGTCGTTTCCTTCTTTGACAAGCCTTTCGCACAGGTGCGATCCCAGAAACCCCGCGCCTCCGGTGATCAGAATCCGTTTTGTTGCGTTGTAGCCTTTCATATCGCTTTCACCTTCACTTCCTCCATCAGTTGCCATACCTCATCGCGCGTTATGGTTCCGGGCCCGCGATGCATCGCCTTTGATGCGCCGCAGGCAACCGCCATGCGGCACATTTCCGAAAATGAAAATTTCCTCGAATATCCCACAAGCAGCCCGCCGAGCAGCGCGTCGCCGCACCCGACCGTGTCCACGGCTTTCACCGCAGGCGCGCCGCACAGCAGACAGTCGTTCTCGTGGATCGCGATCATGCCGTCGGAGCCGAGGGTCACGAACACATACTCCACGCCCATATCCACCAGCCGCTTTGCCTTGAGCGCGATATGGTGCACGCCCTGGATCTGCTCGCCGAAAAACTGTTCGAGTTCGCTGATGTTCGGTTTGATTATGGCCGGCTTCGCCCGCGTCCCCACCTTGAGCGCCTCCCCCCTGCTGTCAAGCACCGTGGCTGCGCCCTTTTCCCTGCAAAAGCGGATGAGCTTCCGGTACGAGTCAGTTTCGAACCCGCGCGGCAGGCTGCCGCAAAAAGCCCAAAGGTCGCCTTCCGCCATGTACGAGCGGATAAAATGCAGCGCCTCGTCCTGCACGCGCACGCTTATCGGCTGGCTCTCGCCGCTGATATGCGTGGTCGCGCCGGACTCGCTTTCCAGGATTGTAGCGTTTACACGCGCGCTTCCCTTGGTGGAAAACAAACGGGACCCAATGCCAAGCCCTTTGAGATAATCGGTGAACTGCTTAATGCTGTATTCCGGCACGATCCCCGCAACCGTGACATCTTCGCCCAGGACCCTGGCAACCGTAGCCACGTTGATTCCCTTGCCGGCAGGATACATGCGTGACGGAACGTCGGTAACGGTGCCGCCGGATATGAGCTGAGCCATGTCGTAGACGACGTCGAAAGCCGGGCTAAGCAGGGTAGTATATATCAAAAGAAGGAATCTCCCGACAAATTGCCCGATCAACTGGGCGTTTGGGTCGTCCAGGAAAATACAATACCCGGCAAATATCTGGTGGAAAAACATACGGAAATCGGGCAAAATGACATAATGAATAACGGGTGGTTTGCGGTCATCAAGCTATAGAATGAATGGACAGATAGACGATAATCAAATGCTGGTAGGGCCTCGCCGGCCCTAAAACCCGGCAGGGAAAATGCTTATTGTGACAACCCCCGCGGCCTAGCGGCCGCTTCCCCCTTGGAAAGGGGGAAGAACCATTTGCATTTTCGGTTTATGAGTGCCGGCGGAATCACAAATATTTCAAGAATCCAATGGAATATCTGCAATATCAAGAGGAGTCTGACTGCTGCGAATGCTGTAAGCCCAATAGATGGTCTATCCCTACTTCACGACTGCCGATTCAATCGTGCGCGTAGCAGGTGCTTCGGTTTCTCACCGGGTACACCCACGCCCCACCCCGCGAAGCTCCCAAAGGCATTCTAATTCTTTCACCAGTTGCTTGGCACTATCTACCGGCGCCACCAACGAAAAACCGACCTTTGCGCGTCGGCCTTCTTATCTGACAACCAACATTCTCGACGTCTTCACGAATTCGCCGGTCGAAAGCACGACAAAATACAACCCCCGGCCGAGGGCCGGCACTTGTAAAGTCCCGGAAGATCCATTGATGACGGTCTCCAGCACCAATTTTCCATTGCAGGAGTACAAGGCAAGCCGGGCACTGGTGGAGGCGCCGCCATAGGTGTATTTCAATTCGCCGCGTTTTGTCATGGTCACTGCCATGGCGTCAACGAAACTGTAGTTGATTGTCGGTTCCCTGTTGACCGACGCTACGGGAGGAAAGCCAAAGTCGAGAATATAGTCGGGCCCTATTGTATCGGGTAATGTTGGCGACGGGCACCGCATAATGCTTGTAAAGTCGTCAACGGAATAACTATAGGAGAGTGGACATGCAGTCTTTTTCATTTTGCGGCATAGGGAATCGTCCTGGCAGGCGCACGCTTCCGTGTCTCCGGCTGCATTCAGTCTTAAATCCGCCTTTGGGCAGGCCAAATACATATCGGTGAGACAACCGGCCGTCCCGCACATTTGCTGGGGAGCCCAACCCTGGTCGAGCGGAGTGCTATCGATGTATGTGCCGGGCACAGGTTTATATATCATGGGCAGGTTGTAGCCGTCCACCAAGCTCACATCGTACCAATCGGAACCCTGATATCCCCGTTGTGTAATCTCGGCAAGAGTATAAGGCCCGTTGTAGAACGTGGGATCCCAATATGCCCAGGCCCTCGCAGCCCCCCAATTATTTGAGACTTGCTCTATTGTGTCTTTTCCCGCCTTTAACATGAAAGTGTCTTTTACCGGAAACCCAATGGCACCGGTAAACTTGACAATCAGGTCTTTGGCCATGTAGTTATGCAGATAGTAATAGCGGGTACCAAAGCCGTACTTGCCGCTGTGAGGCCACGCTGTTGGCGGCACTGTTTGAGCGGAAGCGGAGATCACGACAAACAACAGAGCTGCAGCAGAGAAGAACTTCCTCATACAACCCTCCTCTTCAAAGTGAAGAACCTCGCAGCAAGCCGCGAGGTTCTTCAATCTCGAAATGCTCACGGCAAGGATCATATTTCCTACACGTCAACCTCAGCGATGACCAAGCCTCCCCTCGCGGGGAGGCTTTCCAGCGGCTAATTTTCTTCTTCTCTGTGTTCTCTGTGTCTGCTGAGTCTTCTCTTCTTTGCGTTCTTTTGCGACCTTCGCGCCCCCGATCAGGTCGAGGGCAAGCTTTTGCGGTGAATCTTCTCTTTTCTTCTCCGTGGTGAGTCTTCTTTCTTCTACTGATGGCTCACCAAAATGCGCTGGCAGCGTCCGTCCTGGGCAACAGAATAATAGATACCCGGCATGAGTTTCGAAGTCGATTGAGCATTTGGCACAAAACGACCTCTGATATCAATCATGTATTTGTTGCCTTGAAGCGGAACGCCATGATACTCCAGGCGATTGCCCTGCAACGGCGCAATGACGTGTACGATCGGATCAACCCAAACCGCGGGGTGACTCAGTCTTACGCCACCGGGCAAATGGAGAATCATTGTCCATGTGTTGGTAGGGTAATGAGCAAGCCATATGGTGCCCGAGTCCGGCATATGACTGCCGGCGCAAGAATCCGGGTGAAGGCTGCAATTTCCATAGGCAAGGTTATCACCGTCCCCCACGATATAGTTGGAGTCGTTGGTGTAATTCCAATCTTTGAAATCCGACCAGAAGTCACTGGTGATATTATTCAGACCTTGACTAGAGTCTGTAGGACTAAGATACAAATACTTTTTAGGCGCCCAGTTTACGCTGACAGCCATCGTCATTAGAACAGTCTTCGTCCACTCCACTGCAGGCGCAGTCATCTCCTGAAAAGGGATCATGGTAAAGCATTTGTGCCTCAGGTTGCAGGCTTGATCCGCCATACAGCCACACCATGCGTCGTATCCGGTATTGAAGCAGGCGACCGCCCCATTATGGGATATTGTGCACATGCATCCCATTTGAGGAATTGAACCTGCGGTAGGGTGCCACTCATTGGCTTCGGTGGCAGCGGCGCCGCTACTCGGAAGGGTAACCATTACCGGCCCATAATTAACCACTGCCGAATTAATGTCTTCTCTGGTAATAAAATGATTGCGGGCGCAGCCCATTGAAAACTCACACTGGTTGGTGAATTGGCAGATTATATGGTCTGTGCCGAAGGTCGGAGCGGCAGATGCCGAAAAGGTGACTGGAAGGGCGTGAATTACTTTGTCGCCGCTTTCTCTATAGACGATTTCCAGTTTCCCGCTGGGAGCGCTCCACCAGAAAGTACAGCTACCGTCGCTGGTGGAGGCATTCGTCGCCGGTACGGTGGTCTTGAACTGGCCGTCAATGCGGATGAGTTTGATCCCGCCCGAGTTGTACACAACCCATTGGCCGTCTTCGGTTATGTTGGTACTGCTGCTGTGATCGCCCGAAGTGTTTGGAATCATTGTAGGAGCGTTCGTGCCCAAAGCAGATTTGTAAATCCCGCCATTGCTTGCTCCGGCCACAACCGTGCCCTGGACAGGCAGTGTTGCCCCGGAATCCAAGTAATGCGTGATATTGACTTTGTGCACAAACGACGGACACGTAACTGGAGTCGTCGCTGCCAAAACCGCTCCTGTGCACGCTAAAAATGCCGCTGTGAATTTAATGAGACCGATCCGTTTCATGCTTTCCTCCCCTGTTCTCCATTGATATTGATTCCGCGCACCTGTTCGTTGGATCTTGTCGTTTCCAGTTCCCCTATAAGGCCGTTTAAGCGCTCTCTTTACATGAGCGTTCTTTAGGCTATGAAATAATATACGGGACTGGAAGTTTTCCGGGGGAACTATGTGGCGAAAGAGTGTTTATCCGTTATATGTTTGTGTAACGGCCCTTGCAAGAATCGCATGGAATTCCAAATTCCAGATTACAAATTCCAAGTTTCTTTGCGACCTTTGCGTCCTTCGACCGGCTCAGCAAAAGCCTTTGCGGTGAATCCTCTTTTCTTTCTTCTCTGTGTTCTCTGTGGCTCTGTGGTGAATCTGATTCCAAAGTCAAATGCAAGTTCATAAGCTGGAAGGGCCGCCTGGCCCTTATACCCGGCATGGAAAATGCTTATTGTAACAACCCCCGCGGCCCAAAGGGCCGCTTCCCCCTTGGAAAGGGGGACTTTGCCGGACCTGGGTACTTTTCAGCCATTCCGCAAGGCAGGGCTTGCTTCTTGAGGATGGAATAGGTAAATTTGAGGAAGACCGGGAACCGGGGTGTAATCATGATGGATCGCATTATGTCTAGCGAAAAAACATGTTGGGGCGCTTGATGACTAATGCCCGATTGCAGTAACAAAATGCAAAATTACCAACCTACACGAAGAGGAATCATGAAGACATGGATGTTGCCTATCCTTCAACTTGCTTGCATCATTTGCTTTAGCCAATGTTCAAAGAAGGCAAATCCCGTCAGCAGTTACGACGCAAATCTACTGATTGGAAATTGGTATTGGTGTGGCTGTTCAGATATATATGCTACATACCAAGCTGATACGATATTTTCAATTCAAAAGATTCGCTCCATAATGACAATTAGAACTGACTCGCTCATATCCTATTTCGTTGTTACAGATAGCTCATGGCAGCGAAACAGATGTTCATACAGATGGAACTCAGACACTCTTTTGCTGGACGAACAAGCAAATCCGAACGCTTGGATACGATCCTTCAGCAATGACACCCTCATGATGGAGCTGGTGAACGACAACGGCGAGTACAGGTATGTAGCAAAATATCTTCCGTATGCTGGCCCGATTCCGCCAGGTAATTGGGGACGCTTCGATCCCTATTCACAATATCCATAATGTAACGATTTAATTGCTAATGGTGAATGCGTCTCCAGTCAACAGATTATGACAGCCCGCGCGGTTCTTCAAGAAGAAGATGCGGTCATGGCGAACGCATTTACATTGGCAAGCTGCTTCATTACATCGATTTTCAGGCCCAGACCGACCCGAGCTACAACCAGGCCGTGTCCGATCTCAATGAAGCAATTGCAAACGTGATGGCCAAGGCGCACGCGCGCAAAACGCGCAGCCAGGACGCCAATGTAACCCCGGCGCCCGCGCCGGCTCAAACGGTCTCGTCCGCTCCTTCGGCAAAGGTTGTCCAACTGGAGCCTAAGGCCGAGGTTCAGGCAAAAGCGGCGTAGAGAGGTGTATATGGAAAGCGAAAGAGCCGCGGCTTGCGTCGCGGCTCTTTTTGTTTTGCAAAGAGCGACTCACCGAACGGTTTAGCCGGAGATGTACCCCGTTTCCGCATGACCTGGCAGAAGCGCCTCCCCCACCCCATAAAACAGCAAATACCGCCACCGCTTGGGGCTCTACATATCCAAAGCTTTTGTGAAGCGCATAGAGCCAGTCTGGGCTTAGGCCATTTCGCAAGGCCAGGCTTGCTTCTTGGGGGTGGAATAGGTAGTTTTGGGGAGGACAGGGAACCAAAATATGACCGCGATGCATCGTATTACGTGGTCTGACGACATTATGCATTATGGCGTTTGATGACTAGTACACGTTAGGGGCAAAAAAGACTGGAGGATTTCATGAACCTGAGATTACTCTTTGCGATTTTCTTCCTGTTCGCGGCTTTATGCAGCAATCCCTCAAAAAACGTCGATGAGAATCAAATCACTAAAATCGTCTTCAATAACTATTATAGATACATGACGACTGCGGCCTATTCCGACACGGATGTCATTGATACAATCGTCACCTACCAAAGATTGATTTCGGATGACACTGACTCGACCGGCAAAGAAATAATAACAATTCAAGATAGCGGATATAATACGGTTCAAAGCAAATACATGCAAGACCGCAACGGTATATTCCTTCTTGAGTCTGTAGCCGGAAATGAACCTCCTTTATCAAAGAGACAAAAGCTGAATATGCTGTATGACTTTTTCCCTGTGGTCATATACGGGTTGAGAATAGGCGCAGATAGTAGTTATTCCTTCAAGAACAATGTCAATGATTCAATCCAAGGCTCGGAAACATTTATCGGAAATCAAGTTGTGTCATCAAACGGCAATCGTTATACCTGTTCGGTTATCAAAAATACCACATTCTCTTCGGAACTTGAGCATACAATTTATTATTCGAATATCGGACTAATCAAGAAAATTGAGCTGGATACAATAGACAAAACGACACTTGATTCAACATCACATTTGGTTTCACTTGGCAAAGTTACGACTACGTATTCCACCGAATTATTGGAAACTCGCTAACATATAGATAAAGGTCCGGTGTCAAGAGATAATAAAATATCCCTACCAACTTGGCACCGGCTAACGCCCGCGCCCGCACTACCGTAGTAAATGCAACAGCTGGCTTTTGCTCTTTGAC
>Ga0182027_10007442_pt1 | contig 16116 bp, 10 predicted proteins | sample 712E1DmetaG_FD_121300 | JGI IMG/M metagenome (GOLD analysis project Ga0182027, IMG submission 121300) | Permafrost microbial communities from Stordalen Mire, Sweden - 712E1D metaG (Illumina Assembly) | ecosystem: Environmental > Terrestrial > Soil > Wetlands > Permafrost | place: Sweden...
CCCGGCGCGGACGGCTGGCCCGACCCGCGCACGCTGGCCGCCGCGCATCTGGCCGGGGCCACTCGCGTGCTGCGCCTCGGCGGCGCGCAGGCGGTGGCCGCGGCCGCGTTCGGCACGGCGACGATTCCGCGCGTGGACAAGGTCGTCGGTCCGGGCAACATTTTCGTCGCCACGGCCAAACGCAAACTTTACGGGCGCATCGACATCGACTCCATCGCCGGCCCGAGCGAGGTGCTGATTCTGGCCGATACGAGCGCGCCGCTGGCGTTCATCGCCGCCGACATGCTGGCCCAGGCCGAGCACGACGAGGCGGCCTCGGCCGGGGTGGTCCTGATCGGCGGCGGGGCGCGCCGGGCGAAGTCGCTGGCGGCCGAAGTCGCCCGCCAGTTGGCCTTGTTGCCGCGCCGCGTCATCGCCGGCCGCTCGATCGAGAATAACGGCTTTATTATTTTGGTGAATAAGCCCGAGCAGGCCGTCGAGATCGCCAACTTGAAGGCCCCCGAGCACCTGGAGATCATGATGGCCAAGCCGGCCGAGGCGCGGCGCATGGCCGGCCGCGTGAAGAACGCCGGGGCGATTTTCGTCGGGCCTTGGACGCCCGAGGCGCTGGGCGATTACGTCGCCGGACCCAATCATACCCTCCCCACCGGCGGCACGGCGCGGTTCTTCTCGCCGCTCAATGTCTGGTCGTTTTACAAGACCAGCCACACGATCGAGGCGACGCGCGAGGGCCTGGCGGCGCTGGCCGGCGACATCATCACCCTGGCCGAAGCCGAGGGCCTCACGGGCCATGCCGAAACCGTGCGCGTGCGAAAATAGGACATGGACCTAAAGAGTGAGGATACCCACATGACCAAGCGTTCCGCTTTTTGCCGCGCCATCGCGCTCCTGCTTCTGGTCGGCGCGCACGGCTTCGCGGCCAACGGCAAAGCGCCGATCGTGACCGGCGCCGGGGCGACCCGCGCCGCCGCCAACCTGGATGAGTGGCGCGACGCCCGCTTCGGCCTGTTCATCCATTGGGGTTCGGCCAGCGTCATCGGCAAGGAGCTGAGCTGGTCGCGCGGCGGCATCCGGCGCGGACTCGAAGGCCCGCTGGCTTATCCCGCTTTTTCCGGCGAGGTCCCGGCCGAGGTCTACGATAACCTTTATAGAATCTTTAATCCCACCAAGTTCGATGCCAGGGCCTGGGTGGCAACGGCTAAAGCCGCCGGGATGAAATACATTATCATCACCACGCGCCACCACGACGGCTTCAGCATGTTCGACAGCGCCCTGAGCGATTACAAAGTGACCAACTCCCCCTTCCAGCGCGACGTGGTGGGCGAGGTGGCAAAAGCCTGCCACGAGGCGGGGATGAAGTTTGGCTTCTATTACTCGCAGGTCAACTGGAGTCACCCGGCCTGGAACAACGCCAACATGGAGCGCTACATCCAATACATGCACGGCCAGCTTCGCGAGTTGTGCACGCGATACGGCAAGATCGACATCTTCTGGTTCGACGGCGCCTGCGGCACGGCCGAGACCTGGCAATCGGAAAAAATGCTCAAGATGATCCGCGCGTTGCAACCGGGCATTTTGATCAACGACCGCTCGGGATTGCCCGGCGACTTCGAGACGCCGGAGGAAACGGTCGGCGGCTTCAAGACCGACCGCCCCTGGGAAACGTGCATGACCATCGGCGAGCACTGGGGCTGGTGCTGGGAGGAAAACTACAAGTCGAGCGAGGACTTGCTGGCCATGCTGATTGCCTCGGCCGGCGGCGACGGCAACTTCCTGCTCAACATGGGGCCGTTGCCCACGGGCGAGTTTGCACCGGAGCAGTTGGCGCGCGTGATGCCGATGGGCCGGTGGCTCAAGCAATACGGCGAGAGCATCTACGGCACGCGCGGCGGTCCGTTCAAACCGACCCTCGGCCTGGTCAGCACGCACAAGGGCAACGTCATTTACGTTCACGTCCTGGATTGGATGGGCGCCGAGGGGATTGACCTGACCCCCATCGAGCGCAAGGTGGTCAAGGGATCGCTGCTCACCGGCGGCACGGTCAAGGTCCGCCAGTCGAGTGAGGGCATAACGCTCGGCGTGCCGAAAAAATACCGGCAAAAACTCGATACGATCGTCAAGCTGGAACTGGATGGGCCGGCCTCCTCGCTCGCGCCGCGCCCGGCCGTGCGCTCGGGCTCGCTGGCTTATCACGCCAAGGTCAGCGCTACCAGCACGAGCAACGACGATCGACGATACACGCCCGAAAAAGCGCTCGATGACGATTATGGCACCTTCTGGGACGCGGCGCCGAACAAGGAAAATGCCTGGAATTTTACGGTTGATCTGGGCCGGCCCACGCGCATTGGACGCGTCTTTATTTCCGAGTGGTGCCCCTACACCAACGCCTACCTGGTCAGTGATTTCGAGTTGCAATACAAGAGCGGCGAGGCGTGGAAGACCTTTCACCACGGCACGACCATCGGGCGCAAGTTCATGCTGGAGTTTCCGCCGCTGACCGCGCGCGAGGTGCGCTTGAAGGTGAACAAAAAGCTTCCCTGGCGCCCGGAATCCCCGGGCCTCTACGAATTCCAGCTCTTCGCGCCCGATAAGTGACAGGAATCACAACAATGAATGATATTTATGAATTAATTTATTCCGTGTATTCCGTGCCTTCCGTGGTTTTTTGGAACCACGGAAGGCACGGAATACACGGAAAAGAAGGGGAGGAATATGATGGGAAAGCTGATTTATGAGGAAGAGTCGTATGCCATCCGTGGGGCCGTTTTCGAGGTTTATCGCGAAAAAGGGTGTGGATTTCTGGAACCCGTTTACCAAGAATGTCTGGAGAAAGAATTGAGGATTCAAGAGATTCCGTTTCAGGCACAGCAGGAATTGCGGCTTGAGTACAAGGGCGAACGGCTGAATCAGAGCTATAAGCCGGATTTCATCTGTTATGATAAGATCATCGTCGAGCTTAAAGCCGTGAAAAATCTAACCGACGAGCATCGGGCGCAGTTGATGAATTATTTGAAGGCAACCAAAATGCAGTTGGGTCTCCTGGTCAATTTCAGCCATTATCCCGAGGCTGAAATCGAACGCTTTGTCATTTGAGTCTGGGGCGAAACGGATAATGCCCTTATTTTAGATGAGAGGTTGAATGGATCCTATCATGAAAAACTTCATCGTGAAAACGGCGACGTTCTCGGCGCTGCTCATGTGCGTGACCGCTTGCGCGGCCCTGGCGGGCAAGCCCGCCCCGGCCGAGGGACAATTCTGGGCGATGCGCGCCCTGCACGCCGTTCCCTTCGAAATTCAGACGCTCTCCTCGCAGGTCAAGGACGGCATCCGCAACGACGAAATTTATTTCACCAGCGAACGCGGCGCCGGCGGCAAACCGGTCCGGATCTACGCCTACCTGGCCGGTCCGGTCGAGCCGAAGGGCAAGATCCCGGCGATCCTGATGATCCATGGCGGCGGCGGCACGGCGGACAAGGCGGGGGCGCCCTGGATGGCCGGCGTGTTCGGCGCGTACGTGCTGAGCATCGACTGGTCGGGGATCTTCCCGGGTCATGAACGCTTCAGCCATTTCGAGGCCGTGATGGATCCGAAGCTGGCCAATCAGCCCACGTACGTCGCGCCGGATCTTTCCGACGCCGGCATGACGCACATCGGCCGGGCCTGCCTGCGCGGCATCGACCTGCTGCTGGCGCAAAAGGAAGCCGACCCGCGGCACGTGCTGGTCATGGGCGGCTCGTGGGGCGGGTTCCTTTCGCTGCTGACGGCCGGCCTCGACCCGCGCATCACCACCGCTTCGGGCGCGTTTGGCGGCGGCGCCTTCGAAGGGGCCGGCTCGCTTTGCGCGCGCGATCTTTACAAGGCGGGGGTCAGCCCCGCCCAGCGCGCCTTCTGGCTCGAGCATTTCGACCCGATCCGCGTCGTCGGCAACATCAGGCGCCCGGTCATGTACATGACCGCCAGCAACGACCGCTTCTTTGCCCTGGCCTGCGACGTGAAGACCTTTGAGGCCCTGCCGCGCGGCAGCGTCTTCGCCATCGGCCCCAATTCCGACCACACGCTGGGCTCGGGAATCGACGACAACTGGATGCACTGGTTCAAAACCGAGTTGGGACGGGAGCCCGCCTGGGAGACGCTCAGTGATTTCACCTTCGACGGCCGGCAAGCTTCGTGGACGGTTCAAGGTCCCAGCCCCACGGCGCAAAGCGTGCTGGTCTTCGCGCCCGGCCACGAGGATTGGCCCGGGCGCTGCTGGCTCGAATTCGCGGCGCGGGGCGACGGCTCGCGGTTCCGCGTCACGCTGCCCGCGTGGGCCCAAGGCGTCGAGGGCGACGGCTATGTCCTGAGCACCGACCGGCTCGGCCGCGTGACGTGCACCGTCCCGGTCCATGTGCGGGGCAAATCGCTGGCCGAGTTCTCCAGCGGGCGGCCCGAGCCGGGACTGATCGATGATCTTGCCGACGGCGTCGGCCGCTGGCGCGCGGCGCTCTACATCCCGGGCCAGACCGTGGCCTGGCGGAAATCCGCGGCGGGCCAGGCCCCCGCGCTTGAACTTTCGCGTCAGGACGGCAAGGCCGGCGACTTGGGGCTTTTGACCAACGCGATCGCGCTGGCCGCCGGCAAGCTCGGCGCGCAGGGGCGGCTCTCGTTCACGATCGAGGCGCCCGCCGGCGGGGGCAAACTCAAGGTTTCGCTGGTCGAGCACGCGAATTTGGCGGACGAAAAGGTATTCAGCGTGGAAAGCCCGCTCAAAAACGCGGCCGGGTGGCAAAAGATCGAGCTTCCGCTGGCGCAGTTTGTTCTGAACGGCCAGTCGCCCGACTGGGGCAAGGTCAACGAACTGCGCCTCGATCTCAAGGCGCCGGAGAAGGCCAAATATGCCTTCACTGGTTTCCGGATTCAATAGAGTGTTACTGAAAAGACTTTGATTCCCCGGATTGATCAACCGCAGCGCGGTTGCATTACCAAGCCTCGGGTTGCCGCAGGCTACCCGAGGAAAGGTGCGAAAAGTTTTCCAACCCCAGCGGGGTTGAATAAACGATGGTGGGCAAAGGGCCAAGCGCAGCGGGCCTCTTATTGAACCCCGCTGGGGTTCGGATTTTGTTGGGACTCTCAACCCCGGGTAGCCTGCGGCAACCCGGGGCTTAGGAATCGAACCGCGCTGCGGTTCCAGAACCTCGTACGGCTTATCCTCTCCGCTTTTTTTTGGCGTTGGCGCGGCCGGACATGCGAGAATGCAAAAGATCGGAGGTCGCGACAAATCTTCTCGGCTTCGACCGCAAGAGGATGAAGAAACGTCGAGGACGAGCACGAGCACGAGCACGAGCACGAGCACGAAAAATGGACACATGCAGATGATGCCCGCTCTAAAAAGGTGACGCCAGTGCCCCCCAAAAAAACGCCCAAGGCCGCGTCCGGCCGCGAACCCTCCTCGGTCGCGCAGTTTCACGATTGCGTGAAGCGTTTCTACGAGGAGACCTTCGCGCGCAATCCGATCGAAGGCTCGCTGGCCGGCCGCCATGAGTTCGACGCCGAACTGGGCCACGCCGGCCCGGGGGCGGCGGAACAACAGATCGAGCTGGTCGGCGAAACCCTGGCCGCGATCGAGGATCTGCCGCTCCAGGATTTTTGCGGCTCGGACCTGCTCGACCGGCGCGCGATGCTCTCCAATCTGCGCCTGGATTGGCTGCAAACGGCCGTCCTGCGCCGCTGGGAAAACAACCCGCAGATCGCGCTGCACACGACCGCCGACGCGATCCACGACCTCTTCGTGCACAACGCCGACAACCTCGCGCCGGTCGCCGGGGCGATCCTGTCGCGACTCAAGCAGGTGCCGCGATACCTGGACGAAGCGGCCGAGGGACTGCGCCGCCCCGATCCGCTGTGGAAGGCCCTCGCGCTAAAGAACGCCCCCGCGGTGGGGCGGTTTTTTGAGTCCTTGAGCGAGCCGATCGCGGCCGCCTCGGGCCAGGACGCCGGCCAGGTGCGCCGGTTGACGCACAAGGCCGCCGCGGCCACGGCCGGCTATGCCCGCCACGTCCAGGCGCTGCGCTGCGCCCCGGCCGGCAGTTTCGCCCTGGGCGAGGAGCGCCTCGCCGCGCTGATGCGCGAACGGCTGGGAGTCGACTATTCGCCGCGCGAGGCGCTCACCACCGGCCGGCGGCTGGCCGCGCAACTCGGCGAGGAACTGCGCAAGGAAGCGCGCCGCTTTGATCCGCGCAAGTCGCCCGCCGAAATTCTCGACCAGGCGCGCCGCCAGTGGCAACCCGCCGGCGCCAGCCTGCTCGAAGCATACGAGCAAACCACGCGCCGCATCGGCGAGCGCTTCAAGGAGGCCGGCTGGCTCGATTTCCCCAAGGGCGACACGCTTCTGGTGCGCCAGGTCCCCGACTTCATGAGCGACCAGTTTCCCACCGCCGCCTATTCGCCCGCCGGGCCGCTCGATCCCCGCCAGGTCGGCATCTTCTGGGTCAACGACCTGAGCGCCAAGGCCGCCAGCGAAGAGGCGCGGCGCGGCGAAATCGCCCAGCATTTCGGCCTGGAACTGACCTGCGCCCACGAGGCCTACCCCGGCCATCACCTGCAGTTCGTCTGCCAGAGCCGCATCCCCTCGCTGGCGCGCAAGATGGCGCATCATGCGATTTATTACGAAGGCTGGACGCTGTGGTGCGAGCAGATGGTCGCCGATCTGGGCGTGAGCGAAAACCCCCACCTCCGTCTGCAGCAACTGCATGACGCGCTCTGGCGCGCCTGGCGCATCGTGATCGACGTCGGCCTGCACACGGGCCAGTTGGATTATAAGGCCGCCTGCGCCGTGCTCGAGCGCGAGGTCGGCTTCACCCCCGCCCGCGCCCAGGGCGACGTCAACTGGTACAGCGCCGCGCCGACCGTGCCGATGAGCTACCTGCTCGGCAAAGTCGAGCTGCTGCGGCTCAAGCACGCGCGCGTCGAGATGGGCGCGATGAGCCTGCGCGAGTTTAACAATTGGGTCCTCAGCTTCGGCGCGATCCCCTGGCGTTGGATCGAGGAGAGCGGGCTGTGATCCGCCCGGCATAACCCATGAGGCATCGTGCGCCCGTTCGTGCTCGTGCTCGTGCTCGTCATCGTCATCGTCCTCGATTTGAATGCTTTGCGGTCCTCTGCGTGTTCTTTGTGGTTCTTTGCGTAACTGATTTTTATGATTTCGAAAGAGCGATTACGATTACGAGCACGAGCACGAGCACGAGCACGAGAATTTCGGACAAAATCCTTCAGAAGGACTCTGTAATGATCCGTTACATTTTGATCGCGCTTCTTGGCCTGGCCTCCATGCCCTTGTCGGCCGCCGCCGCCGGTCCGTCCGGCGCGCCCAAGCCCGTGACCCACGCGACGTCCACCACCGTCACATCTTCCATCCGGCCCTCCGCATCGCGTCCATTCCCGTCCGCCTCACCTCGCGCAACCGATGGGGTCGGCTCGCGAACGATGCAACAGAAAAAAAACGCCCTGAGCGAAAACGAGAAGATCGAGGCGCTGCTCGCGGCCGTGCGCGACTCGCACCTAACCTTCACGCGCAACGGCACGCAGTATCCTTCCGACCAAGCCGCCGAGCATTTGCGCCAGAAATGGGATTACGCCGGCAAAAGGATCAAGACCGCGCGGCAATTTATCGATCGCCTCGCCTCGCAATCCTCCGTCTCGAACCAGCCTTATACCCTGACGCTCGCCAACGGCGCCGCGATCCCCACGCGCGATTGGCTCAATCACGAACTGGAACGGATCGAAGCCGCCCATAATCCCAATCCGCGCTGATCTCCTTTTTTCGTGATTTTCCGGCCCATTTTGTGGCTAAATATTCTCCCGTGTGGATTTCACGGCCTTTAAGGAGTGGTTCTCATGAGTCAAGGTTTTCACATCGTCGTCTGCGGCTCGATCGTGCCCGACCCGCTGCAGACGCTCGAACCGATCAGCGGCCCGGCCGGTCCGGCGCTCAAAAACGAGATGATGCTGCCGGCGGTGCTCGCCCCCTGGGCCGCCTGCGGCCTGTTCGAAGCGGCCAGCCTGGCCAAAAGCCAACCGGAGAGCAAAGTCTGGCTTGTCTCGCTCGGCCCCAAGGCCAAGCTGCAACAGGTGATGATGACCGTTGCGCAGAAGGTCCCTTTCGAGCTGGTCGCGGTCGATGGGCCGGCGGGCGGCTTCAGCGATGCCTTCGAGGTCGCCGCCGCGCTGGCCGAGGCGATCGAAGCCATCGCGGGGCTGGACCGCTCGCGCCTGCTCCTGTTCGGCGGCTGGGAGTCGGCCACGCGCGGCGCGGGCGCCACGATGCAGATCCTCGGCGAAAGGCTCGGCGTCACCGACCAGTTCCAGGGCGTCGATGAGTGCAAGGTGCAGGAGGGCGGCACGCTGCGCATCCTCGAGCGCATCGAGGGGGGCAAACACCAAGTGTCGCTCTGCGCGGGCGCACCGGCGGTCTTGGGCTGGGCCACGGGCAATCTGCCCGAGCCGCCCAACAACCCGCAGGTGGGGATGCTGAACATGCGCGGGATCATGCCCGCGCTGCAAAAGGCCAAGCCGGCCAAACTCAGCGCCGACAGCATCCGGTTCGTCAGCGTCGAAGTGCCCAAACAAAAGCGCGAGACGCGCGTGGTCAACAACCTGAGCACCGACGAGATCGCGCAAGAAATTGTGGCGTGGATCAAGGAAGGCTAAAGCAAAAAAATTGAACCACAAAGACGCGGAGACGCAAAGAAGAAGTTCGATCATCGAGAAAAGTTCTGATTCAAATTATCGCCTCTGCGTCTTTGCGCCTCTGCGGTGAATATTCCGCCTCGTCAGGATCGTTACCGACTCTATTGAAGATTCAAGGAAGCGTAACCATGGAAACCATTCTCCTGCTTGCTCACACCGATGCCGAAGGCGCGCTACCCAAGGCGGCTTTTGAAGCGCTGGCCGGCGCGAAAACGCTCGCCGATGGCCTGACTGGCTCGGCGCTGCTCATCGGCCTGTTCGGCGGCCAGATTCAAGCGGCGGCCGACCAGGTTGCCAATGCGGGCGCGTCAAAAATCCTGGGCGTCGCGGGGGCGGATTTCAGCCAGCCGCGCTACGCCAGCGATGCAGCGGCGGCCGAAGCCCTGGCCAAGGCGGTCGGCGCCACAATTATTGTTGCCCCGGCGACCTCGCGCCTCAGCCGCGTGGCGGCGGGCGTGGCGGCACGCCTGGGCGGGCGCGTCGATACGCACGTGACCGCCGTCGCGGTGGAAGGCGGCGCCCCGCTGCTCCGGCGCTGGTTTTATCGCCAGCGCATGGAAGGGGCTTTTCAACGCACCCAGCGGCCGTGGGTCATCACCGTCGACCCCGGCAGCCTGGCCCCCTGGGCGAGTGCGTCGGGCGCGGCCGGCTCGGCCAGCGTCGAGACGGTGGCCGTGACGCTCGCCGACTCGGCTCGGCGCACGACCGTTACCGGCGTGCAGTCGCCCACGGCCGGCGAGCAAACGATCCGCCCCGACGCCAAGCTCCTCTTCGTCACCGGCGCCGGCTGGACCAAGAACCAGGCCGACGGCAAGGTGCACCTGGAGGACGCGGCGACACTGATCATGGGTTTCGTGCGCGCCACGCAGGCCTCGCTGGGCTCGAGCAAGTCGCTGGTCGATCTGTCCGGCAGCGGCCAGGCGGTCCTGCCGTTCCTGTCGCACCTCAACCAGGTCGGCCAGACCGGCGCCACGCCGCGCCACCCCAAGGGGCTCTCGACCTGTTGCCACGGCGAAGAGCCGCACGTGGTCGGCTGGCGCTTTGTCAACGAGCGGCGGGCGGTGAACCTGGACGCCAATTGCGGCTGGGCGCAGGGCAAGGCCGACGTACTGTATGTGGCCGACGCCTTCGAAGTCATGGCCAAGGTCAACGCGCTGCTCGAAGAAAAGTAAACGCAACGCTCTGTAAACATCCACGAGACGCGGGCCGGCGGGCGCCATTCCCGCCGGCCCTTTTCTTCTCGAATCATCCTCGTTTCCGTGTCATCCGCGTATTCCGTGGTTATCAAATCCAATTACGCGCACAGTCTTTCATTATTCTCTTGATAGTTTTGCAAAAAAGATGTCTAATAATGATCATTTGATGATTGGTTGGTGCATAAACCATGAGCTTAAATAACAAGCAGCGCCGCGATCAGATCCTGGCCCGGATCTACGAACTGGGCCATGTCGAGGTCAAGGAGCTGGCTGCCGAGATTATGGTTTCCGAGGCGACCGTGCGGCGCGACCTGCGCACGCTGGCCGACGAAGGGCGCCTCGAGCTGGTTTACGGCGGGGCGACCCTGCCGCGCGCCAGCGATTTTTCGTTTCGCACCAAAGCCACTCGCAATGTTGAAGCAAAAAGAGTTATCGGACGTCTGGCCGCCGATCGGGTCGCCGATGCCGACCAGGTCTTCCTCGATTCGGGGACGACGTGTTACGAAATGGCCCCGCACCTTCGGCGCAAGCGCGGCGTCTCGATCATTGTCAATTCGGCCCGCCTGGCCGTCGATCTGGGGGCCAGCCCCGACCTCAGCGTGATCCTGATCGCCGGCCATTACCGCCCCGACCGGATGGACACGGTCGGCCCGCTGGCCGCCTCGACCATCGATCAACTCCGTGGCTTCCGCGCCTTCCTGGGCGCCGACGGCCTGAGCACGGACTTCGGCGTCACCGCCGGCGACATCGAGAGCGCGCACCTTTACCGCCAGGTCATCCGCAACGCGCGCGAGGCGATCCTGGTCGCCGATCACAGCAAGTTTCTGACCCCTTCGTTGTTCAAAATCGCCGAGTGGGACGCCTTCTCGATGGTGATTACCGACCAGCGGCCCAACGCGCAGTGGCTGGAGTTCCTCAACGACAAGGGGATCGAGGTGATTTACCCCAAGGAGGAGGACGCGCCTGGGCAACCGGGAGACGCGCCGAATGGCCGCGAGGTCCAAAGCGAGATGAAGACCTGAATTCGATGACGATAACGATGACGATGACGAGCACGAGCACGAAAATTACATAATAAATTGATCGGGAACACAAGAAACCCAGCTCATAGACCTCACGAAGGAGTCCCAGAATGCCCAAGTCTCTCATGATCACCCCGGATAAAGTTCGGGCGCGCGGCCAGGTCGAGTTCACGCCGATCCCGATCAATCAGTACAGCCGCACCGTGGCGGATGAAGTCCAGCAGGGCCGGCTCAGCAAGGCCGACTTGAAACGCATCCACCGCGACATGGCCATCATCCGCGCCTTCGAGACCATGCTCAACGAGGTCAAGCTGCGCGGCAACTACCAGGGGATCGCCTACAACCACCGCGGCCCGGCGCACCTCTCGATCGGCCAGGAGGCTTCGGCCGTCGGCCAGGCCTTCCACCTGGGCGTCGAGGACCACATCTTCGGCAGCCACCGCAGCCACGGCGAAATCCTGGCCAAGGGCCTCTCGGCGATCGAGAAGCTCAGCGACGACATGCTGATGGAGATCATGACGAGTTACATGGGCGGCGCGACGCTCAAGGTCGTCGAGAAGGACGCCCAGGGCGGCTCGGTCAAGGAACTGGCGATCGATTACCTGATCTACGGCGCGCTGGCCGAAATTTTCGCCCGCCAGACCGGCTTCAACCTGGGGCTGGGCGGCTCGATGCACGCCTTCTTCCCCCCCTTCGGCATCATGCCCAACAACGCCATCGTCGGCGGCTCGGCCGACATCAGCGTCGGCGCGGCGCTGTTCAAGCGCGTCAACCACAAGCCGGGCGTGGTCGTCTGCAACATCGGCGACGCCTCGCTCGGCTGCGGACCGGTCTGGGAAGCGCTCTGCTTCGCCACGATGGATCAGTTCAAGGAACTGTGGGACGCCGAGCATCGCGGCGGCCTGCCGCTGATCATGAACTTCGTCAACAACTTCTACGGCATGGGCGGCCAACCGGTCGGCGAGACGATGGGCTTCAAAGTCCTGGCCCGCCTGGGTGCCGGGATCAACCCCGAGCAGATGCACGCCGAGCGCGTGGACGGATACAATCCGCTGGCGGTGATCGACGCCATCGCGCGCAAGAAGGAGATCATCGCGCGCGGCGACGGGCCGGTCCTGCTCGACACGCTGACCTACCGCTTCAGCGGCCACTCGCCCTCGGACGCCGGCAGTTACCGCGACAAGAGCGAGGTCGAGGCCTGGCAGCATGTGGACTCGCTGACGGCATACGCCGACGAGCTGATGGACGCGGGCGTCGCCGCCAAGAGCGAGATCGACGCCACGCTGGAGCGCGCCGGCGAGTGGATCCTCAAGGCCTACAAGAAGGCGATCGACCTTCAGGTTTCGCCGATCGCCCAACTGATGCATTCGGGCTGCCTGCTCGACAAGGTCACGTTCTCAAACCAAAAGGTCGAGTCGTTCGACCCGGCGCGCGAGCCCGAAGTCCTGATGAGCAAAGCGGACAACCCGCGCGTGCAGCAACTCGCCAAGCGCAGCCGCTCGGCCTTTGACGAACAGGGGCAGAAGCTGCCCAAGAGCCGCTGTATCGGCCTGCGCGACGCGCTGTTCGAGGCGATCCTCCACCGCTTTTACATCGACCCGACGATGGTCGCGTACGGCGAGGAAAACCGCGACTGGGGCGGCGCCTTCGCCGTCTATCGCGGTCTGACCGAGGCACTGCCCTATCACCGCCTGTTCAACTCGCCAATCTCCGAGGCGGCGATCGTCGGCTCGGCCGTCGGATACGGCATGGAAGGCGGGCGCGTGCTGGCCGAACTGATGTATTGCGACTTTCTGGGCCGCGCCGGCGACGAGGTCTTCAACCAGCTCTCCAAGTGGCAGGCGATGTCGGGCGGGCTGCTCAAGATGCCCGTCACCCTGCGCGTGTCGGTCGGGTCGAAGTACGGCGCGCAGCACAGCCAGGACTGGACGTCGATCGCGGCGCACATCCCCGGGCTCAAGGTCGTCTATCCGGTCTCGCCGTACGACGCCAAGGGCCTGATGAACGCGTCGCTGGCCGGCACCGATCCGGTCATCTTCTTCGAAAGCCAGCGCATCTACGACGTCCCCGAGGAGTTCCATCCGGGCGGCGTGCCGGCGGGTTATTACGAAGTGGCGTTCGGCGATCCGGACGTCAAGAAGGCCGGCAAGGACCTGACGATCCTGACCATCGGCGCGACGCTTTACCGCGCGCTCGAAGCGGCGAAAATCCTGGAAGAGCAACACGGGATTTCGTGCGAAGTGATCGACGCGCGCTCGATTGTCCCGTTCAATTACGAGCCGGTGATCGAGTCGGTCAAGAAGACGCGCAAGATCCTGCTGGCCAGCGACGCCTGCGAACGCGGCAGCTTCCTGCACACGATGGCGAGCAGGATCGGCCAGTTCGCCTTCGACGAACTGGACGCGCCGCCGGTGGTCGTCGGCTCGCGCAACTGGATCACCCCGGCCGACGAAGTCGAGGACGCGTTCTTCCCCTTCCCCGGCGACATCCTGGACGCGGTGCACGAGCACATCGCGCCGCTCAAGGATTACAGGCCCGCGCGCGAATGCGGCGTCGAGGAACTGATGCAACGCAGCAAGGTCGGGCTGTAGTAGGTCGCCTTGGTAGGTCGCTCTCGCCGAGAGCGACATTTGTAACGCGTTGGCGAACCAGATTGTTTAAGCTTTTCTCATGTCGCTTCCGGCGGAAGCGACCTACTGAGAACATTTGAAAAGCGTTGGCGGACCCGTTCGCCAACGCTTTCTTTTAAATGCCTATCGTTCAAAAATGTATGCCGCCCCCGGCGGGGCTCAATCTACCGATCGCATCTCTTCCACGGGCTCACGCCCGTGGCTAAAATATGCCGCCCGCGGCGGGGGCTGAAAAACGCATCTTGCTTGAGCCTCTTACAGGTTGCATGACTGCTTGCCACCGGCGTCCGGACCCCGAAGGGGTCAAATGTGAGTAGCCGTGGGTTTTTAACCCACGGATCGTCGATCAGAATTCTTCCGACCCTGAAGGGGTCGAACCATACGGCACACGCTTACGCAACCGGACATCTATCCGGCATAGTAATTGGCTTCCCCGAAATCCGGTGGTTTCTTCATGGCCGGGATTTTGATGGACTCGAAAGCCGGTTTGTCTCATCATGAGTCCATGATCGGATGGGTAGTTTTTCGGAAATAGAAGCGCACGGCGTGAGAATGCGTTGAGATGCACCATCCGCGAGAAAACAGAAACACAAAACAATGCCCGCAACAACCAAACCCGTCTTCATCAGCTACGCTCACGCGGATAACGTGCATGCCGGCCCGAGCCGGCGCTGGCTAGATGTATTAATCCGTCATCTGAAGCCATACGTCCGCCAGGGAGAGATTGAATTCTTCTCCGATCGCGAGCTTGTGTCTGGAGACGACTGGAACGAGCGCATCCAACAGGCCCTTGCCGGTGCCAAGGTCGCGATCTTGCTGGTCAGCTCCTCCTTCCTGGCTTCGGACTATATCGCCAACAGCGAATTGCCCGTCCTGCTCCAGAAAGCCAAAATCCAGGGATTGACGGTTAAGTCGATCATCCTTTCTCCATGCGCGTTCACGACGGCCCGCTTTAAATTCCCCGATCCGGCAAGCGGCCCGGATGAAATCGACCTCTCGACCTTCGAAGCGGCCAATCCGCCGAGCAACACCTTGCAGGATATGATGGATACCCATGAGGAGGCTGATTGTGAGCGCATTTTCGTAACGGTTGCCGAACAGGTTCGTGATCTCCTCCACTCTTTGAGCGGCCCGCCTCGGCAAATGCCGGGCGTGGCGGGCCAGGGTGGTTCAGCGCCAGTCATCCACAACCTTCCCTTTAGTTCACTGGGTGGGCTCTTTCGCGGTCGCGAGGTGGAGTTGCTGTCGCTCATGGCGACCTGCGGACCGGCGGCGATCACGCAAACCATCCAGGGGCTGGGGGGCGTCGGCAAGACCCGGCTGGCGGTCGAGCTCGGCTGGTACTCGGTGTGCGAAAGACGCCACTCGGCCGTGCTTTTTGCCCAATCCGATACCCCGGATGCCCTGCGCACCAATCTGGCTCGGCTGGCCGGGACGCTCGGCCTCCCGGAAAGCGCCAACCCCGACGAAACGGCGCAATACGAAGCCGTCATGCGCTGGCTCGGCTCGCGCGGCGACTGGCTACTAATTTTGGACAACGTCGATTCTGACGATGCGGCAACGGCAGTAAAAAAGGTCCTCCCGCACCTGGCGAACGGGCATCTGCTCATCACGTCGCGCCGTCACGGTTGGCCCGCTGGCGTGCGCACGGCGCCGCTTAAGGTTCTGGATCTTGATGTCGCCGCAAAGTTCCTCCTCGATCGCGCCGACGATCGGCCGAAAACGAAGCATGACGAAACCGATGCCCGGAACCTGGCCGAACGGCTCGGCGGCCTTCCTTTGGCCCTGGAACAAGCCGCGGCTTACCTCGACGCGCGCCAGTGCGCTTTCGCCGACTATTTGAGTGACTGGGAACGGGATCGCAGCCGGGTCCTCGAATGGGCCGACCCGACGGACACCTCTTTAATTCCCGTCGCTCTCACCTATGAACGCACTTTTGCCGTCCTTTCGCCCGCGGCGCAGGCCGTGCTGAGCCTGGCCTCATTCCTCGCCCCCGATCCGATTCCCCTGGCCCTATTTGAATCGGGTGAAGAGCGCCTGGCCGAAGCCGTCACCCTCCTTGAGTCTGCCGCCGAGACCGCTGCCGGGCCGTCTTCTGTTCGCGATGCCGTCGCCGATTTGGCGCATTATTCACTGATTGAGCGTGAAGACGTGAGTTTCATCGTCCACCGGATGGTGCAGGAGGCGGTGCGGCTGAGGATTCCGGAAGCCCAGCGTCGCGGTTGGATTGAATCCGCGCTCAACCTGGTCAATGATTACGCCCCCACCGATTCGGATGATGTCCGGACGTGGGAGATTTGGAAACCATTATTCCCTCATGCCGAAGCGATTGCCGAACGGGCGGATCAAGCAGGCCTCGCCCAGCCCACGACACGCCTTATGAGTTGCATGTATGGATTCTTTTCTGCCAAGAGCGCTTATGCCCGCGCCGAACGCTGGGCACGCAGGGCTCTGGCCATTGACGAGGCCGCCTTGGGGCAGGGTCACCCCAAAGTGGCCATCCGACTGAACAATCTGGCGTCATTGCTTTTGGCCACCATCCGG
>Ga0182027_10007443_pt1 | contig 16116 bp, 14 predicted proteins | sample 712E1DmetaG_FD_121300 | JGI IMG/M metagenome (GOLD analysis project Ga0182027, IMG submission 121300) | Permafrost microbial communities from Stordalen Mire, Sweden - 712E1D metaG (Illumina Assembly) | ecosystem: Environmental > Terrestrial > Soil > Wetlands > Permafrost | place: Sweden...
CTTATAAATTAATATATTCGGTAAAAGCCGATCAAGCTAGTATAGTTAGGGTTTACGAAAAAAAGTAGACAAGCGGAAATGCTTTCTAAAAAACCAGGCAAAAGATGTTAGAACAATAAATAATGTACCAAACGTAATTAGAGCCCCAAATTTTAGCGAGACCGGGTCAAAAATAAAATTGATGTTATGTGATCCTTTTTCTAAATATACCGACCGGAAGATGTTGTCTGTTTTCAGCAATTTTTTTTCAACTCCATTATCATAAACTTTCCATCCAGGATACCAAATTTCACTTAGCACAGCTACGCCGGATTGACTAGATTTTAAACTGAAATCTATTTGATTCGGTAAATACTTTTTGATTTTAATTACGTTAATGTTATTTAAATTATCAATTAAGCCTTCAGGTTTTAAGCCGGGAATAAAAAAGGCCCTGGGAAGAGTTTGATCTAATTTAAAAACTTTGTATCCGTCTTTTTCGTAAACTTTAGTTAAACCTGAAATCGGAATATCATTATCTGAGATTACATATTTTACGTTTAGCAATCTTAAAACATTCAAATTATTCAAGCCGTTAAAGAGAAAGAATGGCTCGTAGGGAATATTTTCATGAGGTCCGGATTGCCAGAGAAAATTTTGATATGAATATAACCGGGTCGAATTGTCTCCCGTTAAAGTTTCCAGTCCTAACTCAGATGTTAAAAATATCGATTTTCCCGTAAGATCGAATATCCGGAATGTGCTTTTATCATTATCAATGTAGCTTACTGCGGCGGGAATTTGCCAAACCTTATCGGTGGTTGTTGTTTTTAGATAGGGATAATCGAAAAACCAAAGCTCAAAAATTATCAGAACAAGTAATAAAATTTTAAACTGGTTAACGTTAATCTTTTTGTGTATTTTAAGAATAAGAATTAATAAGAAGCTTAAGGTTAAAAAAGAAATAAGATAAATGTCAATTTTGGCGCGGGAATAAATCAATAAGTGATTCTGATCAATTGCAAACCGGTGGGCTAATACGAAGTGATCGTAAAAATAAAAGCCGGCCGGTGTTATAGTTGCAACCAATAATAGAAGAATAAATAAAAAATATCCGGAAAAAATTACAATTTTTTTCATATTTAATTTAAATGTTTGAATTTTACTTAACAAATAATCTAGTCCAAAACCCGCCAGAATTGAGAACGCGAAACCATAAATAAACAAAGCTCTTCCCGGAGCCCTGAATGACTTAAAGCCGGGAACAAAATTATAAAATATACCAAATAATCCACCTTTACTGCCGAAGGCGTAAATTAAAGCAAGTAATAAAATTAGAAAAAACGGGATAATATATTTGTTTCTTACTTTAAATAGCGCAAGTACAACAAAACAGAGGGCGAAAATTCCCATATAGATACTGCCTGTTTCCATACTTCCTTTTGCCCACCAGGTATTATCGAGCTGGGATCCAAAAAAATTAGGTAAAATCGCTGAAATTATTTGATACGGGAGTAGGGCAAAATCAGATGCATATTTAAAGTCTATGCCGCTATGTCTGATAGATAGTCCGGCTAATTCAAGACTGGGCAATAATTGAACAAAGGAAAGTAAAATTCCTACAGAAAAAGTAATAACCGGAACAGAAAATAGTTTTATTTTTTCAAATAAATTAATTTTATGTTCATGTATCAACCGGACAAAAAAATAAATAAAAGAAGAAATAAAAATATATGCAATGATTTGAATAAAGCCGGCAAATACCATTAATACAGCAATAAATATAGAAATAAAAACAACTGATAGCTTGTGTTTTTGGATTGCGAATTCAAATATATAAAACAAAGCAGGTAACCAAATAACCGTATTCAAAATATCAATATGTCCGGAAAAGATTTGCATCATAAATATTTCTCCAAAAATACAAATTACGGCAGAAATTAAAGAACTAAATTTACTAAGCTTAATGAGTCTACAGAAAAGGTAGGTAAAGATTCCCAGCAGAATAAAGTCGATTATAAAGAGATAGCCGAAAGTTTTTCCGATTGGAAAAAGAAAATATAGAAGATTGAAGGGGTAAAAAATTTCCGAAGATGGGTCTGCCAAAAAAGGGCCGCCGCTAAACATATAGTTGCTCCACAAAGGTATAGAACCGATGGCGTGAATAGCGCCAACCAAAAATTTTTCCCTGATAATGTATAACGGGATGTCACTGGCCATGTTAAATAATACTTTATTTTGAGCAAAGATTATTTGATGAAAAAAAATTATTGGGAGTGTAATAAGGGTAATAATTTCTTTATTATTTTTGATAAAGTTTAAAAACTTCATTTTTGTCATTATAACAAAATGAGCCATGGTAATGGTAGTTTTTGCAGAAGTTATATATAATGTTAGGTGTGATTACGGTTGTTATATTAACAAAAAACGAAGAGAAAAATATTCTGGATTGTATGGAGACTGTGTCTTGGGCCGATCAAGTAATTATTATCGATGACAATTCTGAAGATAGGACACTGGAGATAGTTGAAAGTCAGGGTTTAAAAAATCTATTAGTTATAAAAAGAGATCTTGAGGGAGATTTTTCTAAACAAAGAAATTTTGCTTTATCAAAAGTGAAAAACGAGTGGGTTATGTTTGTTGATGCCGATGAGAGAGTAAGCTCCGAACTTCGTCACGAAATTAATGATTTTCTAATAGAGGAAAAAAACGATCCTAAATTCAGTGGCATGTATATAAAAAGAAAAGATATGCTTTGGGGTAGACTCCTAAAACATGGTGAAACAGGTAAGATTAGCTTGTTAAGACTTGCGAAAAAAAATTCCGGAAGATGGATAGGAAAAGTGCATGAAAAATGGAATGTTGGGGGAGAAACGGATATTTTTGAAAATCATATCTTGCATCTTCCTCATCAAACAATTTCAGAATTCTTAAGTGAAATTAATTTTTACACAAGTCTTAGGGCAAAAGAGTTATTTGATCAAAATGAGAAATCATCTGTATTTAAAATAATTTTTTATCCTAAAGCCAAATTTTTGGTAAATTACTTTTTGAAACTGGGATTTTTAGATGGGATAGAAGGTTTAGTTTTTGCAATTATAATGAGTTTTCATTCGTTTTTAGTTAGGGGAAAGTTGTGGCTTTTATGGGAAAGAAAATAATTTACACATTGTTTGTTTTTTGGACTTTTTCAATATTGTTAGTTTATTTAGTTAATCTCCTTTGCCGAGGACACATATGTTTGAAATTGCCTTTATAATTGGTACTTATTCTTATCTGATTTTTTCTTTAGGAATCTTCGAAGTTTTGTATAAAAACGTAGTTATTATTTCAACCTTAATTTATTTGTTACTAGCTGCTGTCTATTTTTTTAAGAATCATCGGTTGAACATAAGGTATCCAAAAATTAAATTAGATAAAATTTCAAAATTTTTGCTTTTGGTTTTAGGATTGCAAATAGCGGTTAATTTAATTGGGGTTTTGGGGCCGGAAATTTCTTTTGACGCTCTGTGGTACCATCTAACTTTGCCAAGAATATATCTTGCAAGCCACGCAATTCTTAATATTCCCGGTGGGCTTTTATATTACTCGGATATGCCAAAGCTTACGGAAATGCTGTACGTTGGGGCTTTGTCTTTCGGAAGCGAAATAATTGCTAAGTTTATCCATTTTTCATTTGGACTGTTTTTGCTAATCACAATTTATCAAATTTCCAAAAAGTTTCTTTCGCAAAAGTTCTCTTTGATTGCAACATTAGTATTTTACTCAAGTTTAGTAGTTGGATGGGAATCAATTACTGCTTACGTGGATTTGTCTTGGGCGTTTTTTGAACTGATGGCTTTATGGGGAATTTTAAATTGGTTTGAAAATAAATCCCGTAGGTGGTTATTAGTTTCAGGGCTTATGCTTGGACTGGCTATCTCAGTTAAAGTTATCGCTTTTGAATCTTTGATTATATTCCTGGGATTATTTATTTACGATATGTACCAGCATAAGTCAAAAATCTTATTATTGATTAAAAATTATTCCGTGTTTTTCGGAGCCTCAATTATTGTCCCGCTTCCTTGGTTTATTTTCTCATTTATTAATACCGGTAATTTTTTTTATCCGTATTTTTCAAAGCTAGCAGTTGATTCCGGGCAAACATTTTCTCTTCTCAATTTCACCTTTATCCTGCGGGATTTTTATAACTTATTCTTAAATCTAAACGATCCGATTTCACCGTTATATTTGATTTTATTACCGGTGATATTGGTTGCGCTTAAAAAATCGGATTTTCGAATAAAAATGATGTTTACTTACGCATTTTTAGGATTCTTAATATGGTATTTAATAGAACAGGTCAGGGGTGGAAGATTCCTTTTACCATATTTGCCGGCGTTTTCAATCCTGGCGTCATATTCAATTTATAAGTTAAAGAGTAGGAATATGCAAAAGTTTTTGATAGTTGTCGTTATTCTTGTGGCGTTAAGTTCAGTTTCTTACCGGGCGCTGGCAAACAGCAAGTATTTACCGGTAATCTTAGGTCAGGAAACCAAGGCGGAATTTCTAACTAAAAATTTAAATTTCTCTTTTGGCGACTTTTACGACACTGACGGATATTTTCAAAAACAAATAAAAGCTTCAGACAAAGTATTGTTGTATGGTTTCCACAATTTATATTATCTGGATTTTCCATTTATCGATTCATCTTTCGTAAAAAAAGGAGATAAGTTTAATTACATAGCTGTTCAAAATTCAATATTGCCCGAAAGGTTTTCCGATTGGAAAGAGATCTATTATAATAAAATAACTAAAGTCGGATTATATTCAAAAGGAGGAAAACAATGCGTTTACTAAAAATATTTTCAATTATTTTAATACTTATTTTTCCAATTGCCGAAGTTGGGAGGATTCAATTTTCCAATGGAGTGGCAATTTCATTAAACGATGTATTCTTGGGTTTATTAATCATTTTTTGGGTAATAAATGTTATCCGTACTAAAAGAAATTTCAAAAAAGATCAATTATTTAAACCAATAGTAATATTTTCAGCTATCGGTTTTGTTTCCTTACTGCTTAACTTTGTAAATCTTAGTTTTGATAAATTTCTTATTTCGTTTCTCTATTTAATAAGATGGGTTGCATACGCTTCTCTTTATTTTATTTTTAAAGATTTTGATACGAAATTTAAACTAAAAGTTAATTACGCATTATTATTTTCGGGCTTAATGGTTGTTCTGTTGGGATTTACGCAATACTTCTTCTATCCAAATTTACGGAACCTTTATTATTTAGGTTGGGATGAGCATCTTTATCGGTTGTTCTCAAGTTTCTTAGATCCGAATTTTGCCGGAGCCTTTTTTGCGTTATTTGCTGTGTTTATTGTTAGCTTTATGCCGGTGTTGTTTAAGAAAAAAGAATGGCTAAAATTATCACTACTTAGCGGAATATTGATTGCTACAACCGGAGCTCTTTACTTAACTTATTCAAGGAGCGCATTGGCAATGTTCGCAGTAGCTGTAGTATGCTTCTTAGCACTTATCGGAAAGAAGAAGCTAATTGTAGCAGTATTAGTTTTGATGATATTAGCAATTTTTGTTCTTCCCAAATCTTTTAAAACAGAAGGTACAAATTTCTTGCGGGCAACTTCAAGCGAATCCAGAATTAGCACGGTTCGGGAGGCCATGACCGTCATTCAATCGAACCCAGTTTACGGAGTCGGTTTTAATGCTTACCGGTATGCAGAATATAGATTGGGTATAAGTACCGGCGGAGATTGGGAAGTTTCACATGGAGGAGCGGGGACTGACAATAGTTTTCTGTTTGTTTTAGCAACTACGGGAGTAATCGGTTTGATCGGTTTTCTTTATCTAATGTATAGAATAATTTGTTTAGGAATTTTAAAAAGAAAAAAGAACCGGTATGCGTTAGTTTTGGTCTCGTCGTTAACCGGCTTAGCGGTAGGCAGTATTTTTGTGAATAGCTTATTTTATGTTTTTATTCTCGAGTGGATTTGGATGCTTGCAGCACTTACTGAGAGTAATTAACTTTTAGGTCTTTTTCCGTTTTATTGCCTGCTTGATCCGTTGCGACAATTTTTATTTGATTATCCCCGTTTTGTAAAGTTAAAGTATACGAATAATTATTATTGTCATCGACAACCGCCCAAAAACCGTTAACAGTAACCGTAACGCCTGCATCTGTTTTTCCGGTGACGCTAGCCGTATTTTGGTCTTTTTTAAACGATTGTCCATCGCTAGGTGTCGAAACGTCTAGGGTCGGCGGAGAATTTTTAAACGCTACGTCAAAGCTATTGGAATAATCACTTTTTTTACCATCTTTGGATTCGGCGCGGGCTTCTATTTGGTTATCGCCGTTATTTAAAGTTTCATTAAAGGAAAATCCACCATCGTTATTTGCTTGGATTTGGTCAACCCCCTGGTTATTAACATATAAATAGACAGTTTGGCCTTTAACAGCTTTGCCGGAAATTGTAATTCGGGCGCTGTTGGTTGCCGAAACAAGCGGATTTAAAATCGGCGGGGCAATGAAATTAATTTGGTTACTCGTTGTTGTTCCGGTAGTGTTTTTTGAGCCGGAGATAAGGGTAGTAAAGCCAACCAGAATATCAAGACCAAATCTGAACAAAAGAAATAACACTATCAATATTCCGATAACGCTCAGAATTAGTGTTTTCCTGGATTTCTTTTCAAAATTTTTACTTAATCTTGATCTTCTCATAAAGTTATTCTACTACCAATTCATCATAACCGGTAGTTTTATCAAAAACTCTTTTAAAGCTCAAGTTTTCTAGTTCACCAATGACTACTTCCGCAGTTACTCCAACGATCGAACCATTCTTTAAATGTCCGCCAAAAGTATTTCCTTCAATATCAGATATTGCTATGTGAAGATGTCCATTTCCCTTTTCGACGGTTCCAACTAAAGAAACAATTTCGAACGAACCTTCATAAGTTTTGATTACTTTCGCTCCCGCCATTCTGATAACCACTTTTGTAAGATTACCAACGCAAGTTAATATTATTCCTGCTTTGATGTTATATTTTTTAACAAATTTATCAATTTCAATTCTTAAATCCTGTCCAGGATGTAATCTGAATACGTAAGATTTCATATTGATTTTTCGATGACTAATTTGGAGCCGAAGGTGAGATTCGGACTCACGACTTACTCTTTACGAAAGAGTTACTCTACCAGCTGAGTTACTTCGGCACGTTCTTATTTTATGAAATTATACTCCAAAGAGCAAGAATTGGGGAATTATTGATTTCGGGCTTTGTGTTTACGGGCAATTTTAAGTTCTAATATTGATTTTCTAAGTTCCGCTTCGGCAATGGCAAAGTCTTGCGTTGTCCCTTTTTCTTTCATGGCTTTTTCAGCCCGCTCTTTAGCTTGTTCGGCTTTGGCAATTTCGATATCGTCAGCATAGATAGCATGGTCGGCTAAAATACTAACTTTATTGCTGTTTATTTCCAAAAATCCACCTGTGATAGCAAATAATTCTATTTTTCCGTTTCTATGGATTGTCATTTCTCCGGGCTTAATCTTAGTTAAAAGATCAATATGGTTGGGGAGTATGGTAATTTCGCCGTTGACAGTAGGGAGAGTAATTTCGTCAACTTCTTCGCTTAAAACCACTTTTGTCGGGGTAATTATTTCTAGTGCCAGTTTCATTATTTTGCGTTTTTAACAGCTTCTTCAATTGTACCGGTCATGTAGAATGCCTGTTCCGGAAGTTTATCGTATTTTCCCTCCAAGATTTCTTTAAAACCTTTAACTGTTTCGGCAACTTTAACATATTTTCCTGGTTGGCCGGTAAAGACTTCGGCGACAAACATCGGTTGGCTTAAAAATCTTTGGATCTTGCGGGCCCTTGCTACGGTTAGCTTATCTTCTTCGGATAATTCATCAATACCTAAGATGGCAATGATGTCTTGCAGGTCTTTATGCCTCTGTAGGACTTTTTGAACGCCGCGGGCAACATCATAGTGATCTTTTCCGACAATATTTGGATCCAAGATTCTGGAAGTTGAAGTTAACGGATCGACAGCCGGATAAAGTCCTTGTTCGGCAATTGACCTTTCAAGTGTAATAGTAGCATCTAAGTGGGAGAATACAGTTACAGGCGCCGGGTCTGTATAGTCGTCTGCAGGGACGTATACGGCCTGTACCGAGGTAACAGAACCTTGTTTGGTAGAGGTAATTCTTTCCTGAAGTTCGCCCATTTCCGATGAAAGTGTCGGCTGATATCCGACAGCCGATGGCATTCTGCCTAAAAGTGCCGATACTTCCGATCCTGCCTGTGCAAAACGGAAAATATTATCAATAAAAAGCAGCACGTCTTCGTGTTTAACGTCTCTAAAATATTCGGCCATGGTAAGGGCTGTTAAGGCGACTCTCATTCTATTGGCCGGCGGTTCGTTCATTTGTCCAAAAACCATGACGGTTTTTTCCAAAACATGAGCTTCTTTCATCTCAGTCCATAAATCGTTTCCCTCGCGGGTTCTTTCTCCAACTCCGGCAAAAACCGAATGTCCCTTATGTTCGGTGGCAATATTTCTGATTAATTCTTTAACAACAACTGTTTTTCCGACTCCCGCTCCTCCAAAGACGGCAGTTTTTCCTCCCTTTGTAAATGGCGCCATTAAATCGATGACTTTAATACCTGTTTCCAGGATTAATGGTTTTGTTTCCTGGTCGGCTAAAGTTGGGGCGGGTTTATGAATCGGGTCAAATTGTAAGCCTTTTTGATTTCGGTCAAATTTGTCTCCATCAATTACTTCCCCTAAAACATTGAAAATTCTTCCTAAAGTTTTTTCGCCTACCGGAACTTTAATTGGTGCAAAGGTCCTTTTAACTACCATGCCTCTTTGTAGTCCGTCGGTTGGTCCCATGGCTAAAGCTTTAACTTCGTTGTCTCCAAGTAGCGATGCGACTTCAAGCGTTAAAGTCTTATCATTTGCAAGTTCAATTAATAAAGCCTCATAAACCAGTGGAGATTCTTCTTCAAATCTTACATTAATAACCGGACCCTGAATTCCAATAATAATTCCTGTTTGGTTTGTTTTGCTCATATAGATTCTCCAATTGCCCCACCACCGATATCCAATAACTCGTTGGTGATTTTTTCCTGCCTAGACTTGTTGTATTCGAGTTGAAGTTCGGAAATCATGTCTAAGGCATTATCGGTTGCGTTTTTCATCGCAATCATCCTTGATGCTTGTTCCGAAGCATAACTTTCAAGTAAGCTTTGATATATTACCATTTCTAAGTAGTGTTGTAAAAGGTCGGGGAGTAATTTCTCAACATTTGGTTCAAAAAGGGTAACTACCGATGTGGATACTTTTTCTTTTGTCTCATCGGTATCAAGTACTACCGGTAAAAGATTACTTAAGCCCGGGCTTTGGGTAAAAACACTATTGAATTTAGTGGAAAGAATTTTAACTTCGGAAACTTTTTTACCCAAGAAATATTCGTTAACAAGTTTAGCGACCGGATAAACAATGTCAAATTCCGGTAGGGAAGTGCCGAACGGAAAAGATGCCACAATATTTTTGTTTAAAGAAGCAATGGTGGTCTCGGCTTTTTTGCCAATGGTAATATAGTAAATTTTTCCGTTTGTACTATAATGTAAAACTTCTCTGATTAAATTCGTGATTAGGCCTCCGCATAAGCCTTTATCGGGGGATATAACAATTAAGAGCTTGTCATTCGTTTGTGGATTTATCTTCATATATTCGTGCATTTGAGTGTCTTCAATTTTTTGGGCTAAATTTTTAGAGATGTTGTCCAGTTTTTGGACATACGGCTGAGAAGCTTCAGCGGCATTTTGCGCTTTTTTAAGACGCGATGCGGCAATCATCTGAAAAGCCTTAGTGGTTTTAGAAATATTACTGGTAGTTTTTATTCTTCTTTTTAAAGTTAATAATGATGCCATAGTTTAGGAAAATAATTTTTTAAATTCCAATGCTGTTTTCTCAATTCTTTTGATTAAATCCTCGTTTGGTTTTGTGCCGGTGGATAATTCGTCCAGAATTTTCTGGTTTTTTCGTTTCATAAAATCATGATATTCGGTTTCAAAGCGTAAAACATCCTCAATTGCCACATCGTCCAATATTCCGTTGGTAACAATCCAAATGCTTAAGTATTCCAATGACTCCGGTAAGGGATTGTATTGCGGTTGTTTAAGGATTTCGATTGTTCGTTTTCCTCTTTCCAGTTGTTTGGCTGTAGCTTCATCCAAGTCGCTGCCAAAAGATGCGAATGCGGCCAAATTATTATATTGAGCTAGTTCCAGCCTCATTTTACCGGCAATAGATTTAATTGTTGGTGTTTGAGCAGCTCCTCCGACTCTGGAGACCGAATTTCCGGCATCTATAGCCGGTCTTATACCGGCATTAAATAGATCGGGTTGTAGAAAAATCTGACCGTCGGTAATTGAAATAACATTGGTTGGAATATAAGCGGAAAGGTCATTGGCTTGTGTTTCAATAATCGGAAGAGCGGTGATTGATCCGCCACCATTTTCTTTGTTCATTTTAACTGCTCTTTCCAAAAGCCTTGAATGAAGATAAAAAATGTCTCCCGGATAAGCTTCTCTTCCGGCCGGTCTTCTTAAAACCAGCGAAATTTGCCTGTAAGCCCAGGCATGTTTGGTTAAATCATCATAAACGACTAATACATCCTGGCCTTTTTCCATAAAGTACTCCGCTATCGCGACTCCAGCGTATGGAGCTAAATATTGTAAAGCAGCCGGTTCCGATGCGGAAGCAACGACAACAATTGTGTATTCAAGCGCTCCTGTTTCTTTAAGTTTTTCAATAACCTGAGCGATCGTGCTTTGCTTTTGGCCGATGGCAACATAAACGCAGAAAACAGGCTTAACGCCTTTGGTGCTATTAATTTGTTTTTGGTTAATAATCGTATCGATTGCGATGGCGGTTTTTCCGATTCCCCGGTCTCCGATAATAAGCTCCCTTTGACCTCTACCAATTGGGATCATGGCGTCAATAGCTTTTATTCCGGTCTTAATAGGAGTATTTACCCCTTCTCTTTCTACAACTCCGGCAGCAATTCTTTCCAACGGCATTTTCTTGCCGTTTTTAATTTTCGGTTTATTGTCTAAAGGAATGCCCAAAGGATTTACGACCCGGCCGAGCAAATCCTCCGAAACCTCAATGCTTAAAAGAATTCCGGTTGTTTTAACCGTATCACCTTCTGCAATGTCGTCTGCTTTATCAAGTAAAATTATTGACACCGTATCTTCGTCAAGATTTAAAACGACTCCTTGGGAGCCGTTACTAAATTCAACCAGTTCCGACATCATTGCCTTGGAAAGTCCGGAGGCAACAATAACCCCATCGGTATTTTTAAGAACCGCGCCGACGTTTTTAGTTGCAGTATCCGTGCTATAACCGGATAGCTTTTTTTCTAACTGTTTAATTATTTCTTCAGAGTCTTTCATTATTGATCTACGATATATGATACTAAATTTTTCAGATTATTTCTAACATTAAAATCATAGACGTTATCGTTGTCAATAATTTTAATTCCCGCAATTAGTTTTTTATCCTCTTTGATCTCTATTTTTTTACCAACGAATATTTTTGCCAGCTCTTTTTTAAAGAAAGCGCCTGTTGATAAATGTGGCGTATAAATTGTTAACGTTTTACTTTTCTCAAAACTTTTTAATAGATTTATGTATGTTTTAAGCTCCGGCCTGTTGAGTAATTTTGTGATTCTATTAATTTTCTGTTGGTCAAGTTGATCATTTGTGTAACTTGCCGATACTAAACTTCTAATTTGTTTTTTTGTCATATCTTATTTTTTAATTTGCTTTATTACTTTGGTGGCAATTTGCTTTTGTTCTTTTTCTCCCAAGAAACCCTCGAGTGATTTTGAAAGCATGCTTTCTGCCAATTCGCTTACTTGTTCTGATAATCTTTTCTCGGTATTTTTAGACTCTTGATCGATTTGTTCTTTAGCTTCCAAAAGTATTCTTTCGGCCTGTTTTTTAGTGTCTTCCTCAATTTTTTGGGAAACTTCTGTCGCTTGCGATCTTGACTCTTCAATTATTTGTTTGGCAGTTTCTTGTGCTTTTCCTAAAATCTTTTTTTCTTCCTCAAGCGTTTTTTCCAGCATAACTCTAGACTCTTCCGCTTGCTTTAATCCTTCTTGTATTTTATCCTCTCGTTTTTTAAGCATCCCGAGGACTGGTTTATACAAGAACTTTTTTAGCAAGTAGAATATGATTAGGAAATTTACAATCTGTGCGGCGACCATTATTGGATCGACGCCAAAATTTTTCAAAATATCCATATTCTTATTTAATGAAAGCTAAAATCAATGAATAAATTGCGATAGCTTCTGCAAATGCCATACCTAAAAGCATTACTGGTAAAACTTTTCCGGATGCTTCTGGGTTTCTACCAACTGCTTCTACGGCTTTCATACCGATCAAACCGATTGCTAAAGCTGCCATTTGACCTCCGATAGCGATAATTAAACCGCCTGAAATACTAAATGTCATACACTACTCACCTCCTTTATCTCCTCATGATGGTGAGGAGTTGTGAGAACTGCCATAAATGCCATAGTTAACATTGAGAATACCAGCGCCTGAACTAGTCCGACGACCACCTCGAGCATTAAAAACGGAAGTGGAAAAACAAACGCAAAGATTGTTCCTACTGTTCCCAATACAATTTCTCCGGCAAAAACGTTACCAAAAAGTCGGAATGAGAGTGAAACTATTTTAGTAAATTCTCCAACCAGTTCCAGAATCCCGACATATAGGTTTATCGGGTTTAGAGAAACAAAGCGGCTGACATAATCTTTTATGCCGGTAACTTTAATACTCATGACATGAGTTGCAACTAAAGAAATAAGCGCTAAGGCTAAAGTTGTATTTAAGTCGCTCGTGGCCGGACGTAGGAATGGAATAATATTATGCCCATCTTTAAGTCCAATAGCGGAAATTCCAGGAATAAGTCCTGACCAATTGGCGATTAATATAAATAGGAAAAAACTCATTAGGTAAGGAAATATCCTGGGCGCATTTTCTCCGGCGACCGATTCAGTAATATCGTAAAGAGCCTCAATTGCCATTTCAATCAGGTTTTGTATTTTTCCGGGGATTAATGATATCTTTTTGTTAATTGCCACCATAAGACCTACTAAAATGCTATCCACTAAAATGGTGTCTAGAAATGCGTTTGTGACATTAAAAAAACCCAATCTAAAAATGGGTTCTGCTGCAAAGGAAACCATCGGTATTTATTCTAAAGGCAAACGCAATTTAAGTCAAGAAGAAAAATTGGCAAAACTTTGGATTTTATCAACCAAGATTACCGGTTTATCATTCTTTGTATCAATTTTACCGGTAATAAGTACTACGGTCTCTTTTATTAATAGTCCTTTGTATAGGTCAAAAACTTTGGGAAAAATAACGCACTCTAATGTGACGCCAAATTCATTGGCAATAGTCACAAAGGCCATTTCCTTGCCGGTTTTTTTTGTAAAAATTCTTTTTACAGCTTCAATAATGCCGCCGACAATGACTCCGGACTGTTCTTTTTCGTCTGCTAAAATTTCCAAATCGTGAGTGATCTCAGACTTTATTCTCATGAGATTATCCATTTGCGGATGGGCAGTTAGATAAAGGCCTAAAAATTCTTTTTCAAAAGCCAACTTTTCGTTTGGCGTAAATTCTTCAAAATCCGTAGTCATTACTTTATGCTGGTTAATTGGTTCTTCATCGCCAAAAAGACTGGCTTGTCCTTGGCTAGTTTGTTTTTTTCTCCTGTTAGAGGTATCGATAATGTCAGGATAATTAATTAACAGTTGAGCGCGTTTGCCAAAAAGATCCATTGCCCCGGCTTTAATCAGGCTCTCCATGGTTTTTTTATTAATTGTTCCAAGATCAACTCTGGCGCAAAAGTCTTCAAAGCTTTTAAAATCACCTTTGTCGCGATTTTCTAAAATATTATGAATAGCGGCATCACCGACGTTTTTAATTGCAGACAAACCAAAGCGGATATTAACGTTATCTTCAATGGTAAATGCATCACCCGACTTATTAATATCAGGCGGTAAAACTTTGACTTTTAATCTTTTACACTCGGCAACAGCCTGAGCTATTTTTTCATTTTTTACCGGTCCGGTTGTTCCCCTGGACTCGGCCGTTAAAAGCGCAGTCATAAACTCAACAGGAAAATGCGCTTTAAGATAAGCGGTTCTAAACGCAATCGTGGCATAACACGCGGCGTGAGCCTTGCCGAACCCGTAACCGGCAAAAGGTTCAAACAGTGTCCAAAGTAATTCGGCTTTCTCTTTTTTCATGCCGTTAGTTACACAACCTTGAACAAAATGATCGTGTTCTTTTTTCATTTCCGACTGGATTTTCTTGCCGACCGCTTTTCTTAATTTGTCGGCTTCAAGCCAGGAGTAGCCGGCAACTTTAATAGCGGTTAGCAAAAGATCGTCCTGGAAGGTAATAATTCCGTAAGATTCCTTAAGAACATCTTCAAGTCTTGGGTCAGGGAATTTAATAAGCTTAGGATTATTCTTGCGTTTAATAAACTCCGGAATATTAGCCATCGGCCCCGGGCGGTATAAAGCCACCATTGCCTGCAAATCAAAAATGGTATTTGGTTTTAATTCTTTAATGTAACGGCGCATGCCGGGTGACTCAAGTTGAAAAATACCGGTGGTTTCGCCGGATGCCAATAATTCGTAGGTTTTTACATCTTCAAAAGAAATGTTCGAAAAGTTAATGTCCTTATTTTGGTTTACTTCGATAAACTTTAAAGCTTCCTGGATAATGGTTAAGTTGCGAAGTCCTAAGAAGTCAATCTTCAAAAGTCCAACACCATCCTCGCCGATTGAGTACATGTCATATTGGGAAATAATTTTATCTCCGTTTGTCTCCTTTTGTAATGGCGTATATTCTGTTATTTCTTTATCGGCAATAACTACGCCGGCGGCGTGTATTGAAGCATGTCGGGCAACTCCCTCAACTTTTCTGGCCAAATCTAAGATTCTTCGCGTATCATCTTCCATTGAGTAAGCAATTTTTAATTCCGGGCTTTGCTCTAATGCTTTATCGATGGTCATGGCGTGGCCTTGCCAACCCATAGGAATCATTTTAGAAATGCGGTCGGGGATGGAATATGGATAGCCCAATGCTCGTCCAATGTCTCTAACCGAGCCTCTGGCTTCCATAGTTCCAAAAGTAATTATTTGGGCAACTTTATCCCGTCCATACTTTTCGGTAACGTATTCAATTACTTCATCGCGTCTATTGTCTGCAAAGTCTAAATCAATATCCGGCGGGGAAGGTCGCATTGGATTTAAAAACCTTTCAAAAGGCAGTTTAAAAAATAAAGGATCAACGTCGGAAATATTTAAAGCGTAAGAAACAATTGAACCGGCATTTGAACCCCTGCCAGGACCAACCGTTATTCCTTGAGCTTTTGCCCAATTTACAAAATCGGCAACAATTAAAATATAAGTTTCATAGCCTTTTTTAAGAATAATCGAAAGTTCATACTCGGCTCTTTCGGTTATTTCCGGAGTAACTGTTTTATATCTTTTTTTTAATCCTTCTTTAACTTTTTCTCGTATATAATCGGCTGCGGTTTTTCCATCCGGTACATCAAGTTTTGGCATAATCCATTTTCCAAGGGAAATTTCTAGATTACACATTTCGGCAATTTTGACGGTATTTTCGATTGCTTCGGGAGTTTGCACAAACAGTCCGGTCATTTCTTCCTGGGTTTTAATATAAAAGTCCGGCGATGAAATCATCGAAAGTTTTCTGCCTTTGGTATCAATCGTGGTTTGAGTTTGAATGCAAAGCAAGGCTTCCTGAGCTTCGGCATCTGATGCGTGGATATAATGATTGTCATTAGTCGCAACCAGGGGAATACCGAGTTTTCTGGAAAGTTCGATTAGTTTAATATTTAAAACATCTTGTTCCGGAATATTCATGTGTTTTTGCAGTTCCAAATAGAAATTGTCTTGGCCAAAAATTTCATTTAATTCCCTGGCGCGTTTTTCCGCGGTTTCCTCCTGATTATGCATAATCGGATCGGCAATAAAGCCACCAAGACAAGCCGAAAGACAAATTAATCC
>Ga0182027_10007445_pt1 | contig 16114 bp, 15 predicted proteins | sample 712E1DmetaG_FD_121300 | JGI IMG/M metagenome (GOLD analysis project Ga0182027, IMG submission 121300) | Permafrost microbial communities from Stordalen Mire, Sweden - 712E1D metaG (Illumina Assembly) | ecosystem: Environmental > Terrestrial > Soil > Wetlands > Permafrost | place: Sweden...
CAGAAAACCTCCTGCAAGCGGGTTATATACAATTACACCAACGCCTTCTTCCTTGCAAAGAGGGAAGAGTTCATTTTCATATTTATAAATCCATTCTTTTATATAATAATATAATAAGTTCGTTTCCAATTGTAAATATTATAAGACATGTGAAGATATAGATTACCACAAGAATAATAATTAAATCATAATCATAAATTATTCTATAACATGTAAAATAATTATATTTAGTCAAGAAGAATTATTCTGGATAAAATTGCAATCAAAAGTTATCAATAAAGTGATTGTTATAGGGGGAAATGCGGCCGGAGCATCCGCGGCGGCTAAAGCAAAGAGATATGCTCCCGATGCTGATGTTTTGATGATCGAAGCTAGTGAATATATCTCGAGTGGTAAATGTGAACTTCCATATGTAATTTCCGGGGAGATAAGTAACTATAAGGATCTGATACTTTTTACAGATAAAACTTTTGAAGAAGAAAAAAATGTAAAAGTATTAACTTCTCATTTAGTTGAAAAGATAGACAAATTAAAGAGGACAATCCGAGTTAAAAACTTAAAAAATTATCAAATTAGTGAACATGAATACAATAATCTTATTCTTGCTACCGGATCAAATGTTAAAAAGATTCCGGGATTACAAGGCAATCTTTCAAATGTTTTTACATTAAAGTCTCTAAGTGACTATATAAAGATTTATAATTTTATTCAACAAAATAAAATACAAAGTATATTAATAATTGGCGCCGGTTATATCGGAATAGAATCTGCCGAAGCATTTAAGTCCTTAGGATATGATGTTACCATATTAGAAAAACATAATTTACCAATGTCTGATCTGGAAACTGAAACACGATGTTTGGTGCTTGATTTATTGAAGCGTAATGGTATTGAATTTATTTCTGATGCTACGCAAACAAGGTTTAATCATGATGAAAAAAGATTCTTAAATATATTTGTTGATGGAAGAAAACTTGAATACGATTTGGTATTAGTAGCTATAGGAATTGAACCTAATAACACTTTGGCAATTTCAACAAAATTAAAAATAGGGAAGTCCGGAGCAATTAGTGTCGACCGGAAATTAAAATCATCATTACCTGATATTTATGCAGCTGGTGATTGTATAGAAATATTAAATACGATAACCGGGAAGCCGGATTATATTCCATTAGCTTCCGTTGCCCAGCTATGCGGGCATATAGCAGGTGAAAATGCAGTCGGAGGAAATAAAATTGCACCGTCCTTTGTAAAAAACCTGGCAGTAAGAATATTTAATAAATCTTTAACTTCAATTGGAATTTCTTCTGCCGAAGCCTTTGCACAAGGATTTAATGTCAGTCAAGCAATTGCAATTACTTCAAATCTTGTTAAAGTAATGCCCAAATCGGAACAGGTATTCGGGAAAATAATTTATGATAAATATTCAAGACAGATATTAGGAGCAAATTTTTTAGGAAATCCTCAAGTAATTGGTTATGGAGATATTATTTCAACAATGATAAAAAGTCAAATTAAAGTTGATAAATTAGCAAGTGTGGATTTTAATTATACACCACCATTATCGCCTTTTATAAATTTATTATCAATTTTAGGCAGAAAAATTGAGAAGGATGAGGAATGATAAATTTTAATTTGGTTGAAAATCCTTTGGTAAAAAGAGATGTAACAATATTACGAGACAAAAATACGGATTCTGCGGGTTTCCGTGCCGCATTGGATCGAGTTTCCTTTTCGATAGCAATTGAGATCAGTAAAACATTTGAGCTTTTAGACTATACAATTGAAACTCCACTTGAAAAGACAAAAGGGTTTAAGTTATCAAAACAAATTGTTCTTATTCCAGTATTGCGTGCTGGACTAAGTATGCTGCATTCTTTTCATCAGATGATCCCTGATGCACAGGTAGGGCACATTGGATTGCAACGTGATGAAATAACTTTAAAGCCGATTGATTATTATTATAAAACTCCCAAAAATTTAGAGCAATCAATTACAATTCTTTTGGATCCTATGTTAGCAACAGGTGGTAGTGCAGCTTCGTCTTTTACTTCCCTTAAAGAGAAGGGTGTTGGTAAATGTATTTTTGCATGTTTAATTGCCGCACCCGAAGGTATAAAAAAGATGAATATCGAACATCCGGATATTGAAATTTATGGCGCGGCACTTGATAGGGAATTAAGTTCTGTTGGATATATTTTACCTGGACTTGGAGATGCCGGAGATAGAATTTTTGGCACTTTATAGTTGAGAACAATAAATTAGCATGAGTTGTTTAATATAATAGAAATAAATTAAGATATTAATGGATACGACAATAAGCATCAAACATCAGCGTATGTTGGAAGATTTATTGAATATTTGTAAACAAAATCTTCCAATAGTTAACGAAGAACTAATCAAGAAGGCATTTCAGCTAAGTTATGAGTCGCATAAAAATGATTTTCGAGCTTCTGGGGAACCCTATTTTAATCATCCTTATGAAGTTGCTATGATAGTAGCACGAGAAATCCCTCTCGATTATATTTCCGTTGTCAGCGCATTATTACATGATGTTGTAGAAGACAGTGATATCAGTTTGGCATTTATTGCCAAGGAATTCAATGATGAAATCGCAGAAATTGTTGACGGAGTTACTAAGATAGGCGGAGTCTTTAAAGGACAGGAAATAACACAAGCAGAAAACTATCGCAAATTGCTTTTATCAATGGTTAAAGATGTCAGAGTTATTTTAGTAAAATTTGCGGATCGGTTGCACAATATGCGAACTCTTGAGTTTGTTCATCCACAAAAACAGCGCAGAATTGCAAAAGAAACACTTGAGATATATGCTCCGTTTGCTCATAGATTTGGTCTTGGAGTTCTAAAATGGGAAATGGAAGACCTTGCTTTTAAGTACCTTAATAAAGAAGCTTATGACGATATTGCCAACAAAATTAAAAATACTCGCAAAGAGCGTGAAGCGTTTATTGCAAAATTTTCAAAACCTATTATGGAAAAACTTTCCGAACATAAATTAAAATATGAGATGGGCGGACGACCTAAGCATCTTTATAGTGTATATCGTAAGATGATAATCCAAAACCGGCCTTTTGAAGATATATATGATTTACTTGCAATAAGGATAATTCTTGAATCAAATGATCCAAATGAATGTTATTATGTACTTGGTATAATTAATCAACTTTATAAGCCAATTGCAGAAAGATTTAAAGATTTCATATCCATTCCCAAAAAAAATAATTATCAGTCGATTCATACAACAGTAATTGGACCAGAAGGGAAATTAATAGAAGTGCAGATAAGAACTAGACAAATGCACGAAATAGCTGAACGAGGGGTTGCTGCACATTGGAAATACAAAGAAAATTTAGCTACAACTGATAAGGATTTGGAAGAATGGGTAAATTGGGTTCGAGATATATTCGATCATACTTCAAAGGATGAAGCTACTAAAGAGATTCTTGCAAGTTTCAAACTCAATCTTTATCAGGATGAAATATACATTTTTACACCTCAAGGAGATTTAAGACGCCTACCTGTTAAATCCACCCCAGTTGATTTTGCTTTTGAAATTCATAGCAATGTTGGATATAGATGTATTGGCGCCAAGGTAAATGGAAAGATTGTTCCATTGGACACAAATCTGCATAGCGGGGATCAGGTTGAAATTATAACTTCTAAAAACCAACATCCGAATAAAAGCTGGCTACAATTTGTTCAAACTCATAAGGCGAAGAATAGTATAAGAAAATTTCTTAATAAAGAAGAGGAAAAGCTTTTTGAAATTGGAAAAGATATTTGGGATAAAAAAATCAAGAAATTGAAATTATCATTTTCTCCTGATGATATTTTAAAGCTTGCCCGTAAGCTTAAATTAGACAATCAGCGTCAAATGTATAAAGGTATAGCTCAATCAAAAATTGATTTGGATCAACTTCTAAATCCTGAACCTGAAGAAGCAGAAAAAAATGTCTCTGAAGTGCAATTTGATAAATTTGTTGATATCGCACGTGAGTCATTTGGAGGTGTGGTTGTTGAAGGGGATCATAAAGGTTTTGCCTATACTTATGCAAAATGTTGTAATCCTATTCCTGGTGATCATGTTATTGGTTATGTAACGATTGGCGAAGGAATAAAAATTCATAGAAAAGATTGTAAAAATATGATTGGTATGGCTAAAAGTGGTGAAAATAGAATCGTTCCTGTAAACTGGCCAAAAACAAATGGAGCATTTTTTGTAGCAGGTATTAGTATTAGAGGAGATGATATGCCCGGATTACTTAAAGATATTTCAAATAGCATTACGACTTATCAAAATACTAATATAAAATCTGTTAATATTAATACAGTTGATTCAATGTTTAAAGGCACAATAACTGTTTATGTTAAAGATTTGGACCATCTGCAGAAACTAATGGATAGATTGAAAAAAAATAAAGGTATTTATTCAGTCGAACGATTTGATACTGAAAATCAACAATAATTTGGATAATTTTTTGAACGAACACAGATATCTTGCAATTGATTTCGGGAAAAAAAGAATAGGAATAGCAGTTACTGATCCTCTTAATTTATTTGCATACCCTCTAATAACAATTCCAAATGATACAAAATTTTGGAGTAATCTATCGAAAATTATTTCAGAATATAGTGTAGTTAAATTAATATTAGGTTATCCAATTAAAGAAAATGGAGATGAATCTGTAAGTTCCAAGGAGGTCCTAAAATTCAAAGATGAACTGGGGAAAAAATCAAATCTTCCTATCGTATTAATCGATGAAAGATATTCTTCAAAAATTGCACGACAAAGGATCATTACATCTGTTCCATCCCGTAAGAAAAGGAGGGATAAATCATTGCTTGATAAAAATGCAGCTGCAGTGATCTTAGAGGATTTTCTGAATGTTAAAGAAAAATAAAAAACAGTAATATTAAATTGACATTTTTTATTATATAAATTATTTTGAATTAGTAATAAAACCAAATGGAGCACATTTATGACACTAGACGCACTTGGAATGATTGAAACAAAAGGATTAGTCGGAGCAATTGAAGCTGCTGACGCGATGGTAAAAGCTGCAAAAGTTGAATTAATAGGGAAAGAGACGATCGGTGGCGGATATGTGACAGTAATGGTGAGAGGAGATGTCGGAGCTGTAAAAGCTGCTACAGATGCAGGTGCTGCTGCTGCGCAGAGAGTTGGGGAATTAGTTTCAGTCCATGTAATTCCACGCCCTCATTCAGATGTGGAATTACTTCTTCCAAAAAGTGCTAAATAGACTTAAAGCATGGAGATAGCTTTAGGTCTTATTGAAACAAAAGGTTTGATCGGAGCAATAGAAGCAGCAGATGCGATGGTCAAATCTGCAAATATCAAAATTATCGGTAAGGAAAAAATTACAGCTGGTTTAGTGACAATTAAAATTGTTGGCGATGTTGCTTCAGTTAAATCCGCTATTGATGCAGGAGCAGCAGCAGCACAACGAGTCAGCCAATTAATTTCTGCCCATGTAATTCCACGTCCAGATGATCAAATTGAATCATTAATTTATGATTCTAATTTTGTTACCTCTGTAAATAAAGAAGTTTCGGAAAAGTCTACTGTTAAAAAATCAAAAATAGAAAATAATATCGATTTGAATGAAATTAAAAAAGTTAAACAACCAATAGATGAAGAAGAAAATTCATTATTTAATAATATTATTACTAAGAAAAAGAACATTTCCGATTCAGATGTATCTTTAAATATTAAAAGAAACAAACTGGAATCGAAATTACATTCGTTACGGAAAGAAGCTTTTGATGAAATCAATTTTGATATTGAAAATAAAAAATTAGTGACCCAATCAGATATTCCTTCTTCTGAAGAACTATCAGAGTTGAATGTTCATAAACTTAGGCATTTAGCAAGATCTGTAAACAATTTTCCGATTAAAGGGCGCCAAATTTCAAAAGCTACCCGGACTGAATTAAGAGAATATTTTGAAAAAATGAGGTAATTAATACCTATAGTTTTAATTTATAAACTCCGCATATGTGGAGTTTTTTTTATTTTTCGTCATGAAGAAAAAAATATTATCCATTTCATTTATGGCTCTATTTTCTATAGCTCTTTGGATTTCCATTGCACTTTCTGAATCATATGTTTCAACAATAAAAATCCCGATTGAATTTATAGATTTGCCAAATAATTGTTCTGTAGGTTCTTCTTCAAATAGTGAAATATATATGCAGTTAAAAGCAAGCGGCTGGGAGTTAGCAAAATTAGAACTTAAAAAAAAAATTAGCTACAATGTATCAGTATATAAAAAAATAGGTAGACATAGAAATAATCTCGCTGATTTCATTGAAGACAACCCATGGTTGACATCCGCATTTCAAGTTATTCAAATTGCACCGTCACAAATTGAATATGAGATTGAAAAAGTAGGTGTGAAACGTGTCCCTATTTCTGGAAATATTAAATTAAACTTTAAACCTGGATATGGACTAACATCAAAAATTAAGATAATCCCTTCTGAAATAGATATTTATGGTCCACAGAATTTACTTCATCAAATTGATACGATTCGTACAGAATACAAAGAATTTTCAGGTTTAAACGATTACATAAGTTTAAATATGTTATTAAATGCTCCGGATGGAACTACTATTCTAAATAAATTATGCACAATAGAATTTGAAGTTCAAAAGATTGTAGAAAAAGTATTTTATGGAATTCAGATTGACATAAGAAACATACCAAAATCTAATTCATTAGTACTATTTCCAAGTGAAATTAATATTACCTTAAAAGGCGGTATTAATAAACTCGGAAAACTTTTAAATGATAGTATAAAAGCATACGTTGATTACTCATCTGCTTTAAGAACGGACGAAAATACAATTGAACCAATAGTCGAAATACCAGAATTTACTGAGATTATTGGAATTGAACCTAAAAAACTCGAATATATAATTAAACAGAATTGAATATGTTCATAACATTTGAAGGTCTTGATTTTTGTGGAAAATCAACTCAAGTTCAATTACTTGGGGATTATTTAATCAGTAAAGAGAAAAAGATTAAAATTTTACGTGAACCTGGAGGAACTTCTATTTCAGAAAAAATCCGCGAAATACTTCTCAATAAAGAAAATTCAGAAATTTCAATAGAAACAGAATTAATATTATTTGCTGCGAGCAGATCTCAACTAGTAAATCAGGTAATTATTCCGGCACTTGAAGAAAATTATTATGTTATTTCTGATCGTTTTCATGATTCGTCTATAGCATATCAAGCGTTTGGTAGGAAAATCCCTTTAGCTTTTGTTGAAGAAATTCAACGATTTGTTGTTGGGAAAGCAATTCCGGATATAACCTTTTTCTTAGATATTCCGATAAATGAAGTAATAAGAAGAAAATCAATGATAAAAAAAACTGCTCTTGACAGGATTGAATCTTCAAATATTGATTTTTATGAAAGGGTCCGAGAAGGTTATTTATTTCTTTCTGAAAGGGAAGATCGAATTAAAAAAATTAATGGTACCTTGGCAATTGGCGAAATTCACGCAATGATAATTAATGAAATCTTTAAATACGAAGCAAGGAAGGACTAATTATGTCAATTAGTAAAAAAATATTCATATTCATTGTCGCTATGATTCTTTTTTCCGGATTTATTACGAGAGATAATGATATATATTTTGAAATAAATAAAGGTATTGACATTTTCGGCCGGGTTTATAAAGAAGTAACCTTGAATTATGTCGATAACCTTAACCCACAGGAATTTATGCTGGGTGGCATAAATGGTATGCTATCGTCTCTTGACCCATATACTAATTTTATTGATTCTGATCAACAAAAAGATATTGATATAATTACTAAAGGCAAATACGGTGGAATTGGAGCAACAGTAGGAATAAGAAATGATAATGTTACAATTGTGGATTTAATTGAAGGTTATTCTGCTCAGAGACAAGGGTTGAGAATTGGGGACATAATTCAAAAAATTAACAATACAATAATTACAAAGGAAAATTTCGAAAATCTTAGTGATCTGTTAAAGGGGGATGTTGGAACTTCAGTAAGTATTAAAATTAAAAGAGAAATGCCTGATGAAGAAATTGTTTTTAATTTAATTCGAGAGGAAATTGAGATAAAAAATCTTACATATTACGGGTTCATTCCTAAAGAAAGCAATAATGTATATTTAAAATTAAGTGGATTTACCAGAACTGCCGGCGAAGAAGTTAAAAATGCTCTTCTAGAATTAAAATCCCAAAAAAAGATTGAATCAGTTGTCTTGGATTTACGGGGAAACCCTGGCGGTTTATTAGATGCTGCAATTGAAGTATGTAAGAAATTTTTAAATAAAGACCAATTAATAGTATCTGTAAAAGGAAGAGATAGCCTGAATGCAAAAAATTATTATTCGAACGAAGAACCTATTCTGGCTAATACGAAAATGGTTTTATTGATTGACGAAGGATCAGCATCAGCCTCTGAAATTGTTGCCGGAGCATTACAGGATCATGATAGAGCAGTATTAGTAGGAACTAATTCATTTGGAAAAGGACTAGTCCAGACTTTGATACCTTTATCTTACAATACTTCCTTAAAAATTACAACCGCGAGATACTTTACTCCAAGTGGAAGATCAATTCAGAAAGTAAATTATTCAACTAAAAACAAAGCTTTTGAAAAAAATTTATTGATCATTCCGAAAAAGTTTAGCACCGATAAAAATAGAACTGTCCTTTCTGCTGGAGGTATTATGCCTGATACAATTGTAAAATATGAATCAGGTTCAAGCTTGGTGCAAAAGCTTTTAGCTGACGGTATGTTTTTTAAATTTGCCACCGGAGTTTTTAATAGAAATGTTAATTTTGACTTAAAGAATTACACTGATGAAGTATTAATTAAAGAATTTGCAGATTATTTGCAAAATGAAAACTTTAAATATACTTCCAAATCTCAAAAAATAGTTGAACAATTAATCGAAACGGGTAAAGAAGATAATCTTGATATAAAACTAATTGAACAATTCAATAAAATGAAAAACGAGTTGGCGGTTAACCTTGCTAATGAGATCAAAATGAATAAGGACGATATCCTCTCAAACATAAAAGAAGAACTTGCAGCCAGGACGAATGGCCGGCCTGGTAGAATTATAGAATCATTAATATATGATAAACAATTTGCCTCAGCATTAAAAATATTAAAAAATCCAAAATTGTATAACCATATTTTGCGTTGATTGGATTTGTTTTTTATTAGTTACGAAAACCTTTGGTTAGAATAGTTTTTTTTCTAATTTTGATATAGTAATATAATCTTATTCAAAATTTGAAGGGTAATAAAATTGATATATAGTAACTCTCAATACGGGGAATGCCCTGCATGCAAGACAACCGGGTGTTTACAACGATCCCATTCTAAAAATATGTTCGAACAGATTATTAGAAAGATAACATTATTCAAACCATATAGATGCAAAGAATGTGGTTGGCGCGGATTTAAATTTTCTATTTCATTTTCTAAAAAATTTTATAAGAGAATTTTATTTTATTTAATGTTAATTCTGATTGCCGCATTAATTGCTAGATATTTTATTACAAATTATGCTTTGACTCAACCATCCTAATTTATTGACAAATAAACTGAAAATATTAAGCAACCATAATCAAAACGAAATACTTCTAAATAATTCATCTTGTGAAGAATAATTATTAAGATAATAACATCTAACTTTATTTCGATTTCTAACCAACCAGCTTAATGTTATTCTTAATTTTTCTAAATCTTTCTCTTTAAGCATTTGATTTGACTGTATGGTATTACTAAAATAATCTTCCAAAACCTGATCGAATATGGTATTTGCATCTAAAAAATAATCTTTCAGAAAAATCATTCCGTTCAGTAATATCAAATATTCATTTTTGAACTGATTCAAGATAACAATCAAAACATGAGCGGAATTAATCGGTTCGGATAATATTGATGACTTGTGTAATTGATTCAAAACAGTTTGCGCAATATCACGAATTTGTGCGGCTTCTTCAAATTTTTGATCTTCACTCAACGCTTTCATTTTATTTAGCAATCGATCTACTGCAGATTGGTTATTTCCTTTAAGAAATTCTCTAACCTTGCTTAATTCCTCAATATATGTGGTATTTATTTTAGGATCAACGCAGGGGGCCAAACAGCGACCAATATCACTTAAAAAGCACTTTTTATTTTTCATAAAATCTTTATCAGAGCATTCTCGTAAGGAAAATGTTTTATCAATTATTTCTTTTATGTTGTTAGCTGTGTCTCGATTTGGGTATGGGCCAAAATAATCATTGCCATCAAAGTCAATAATCGATGATACTTCCACATTAGGGAAATCATTACTCATTCGTAATTTTATGAAATAACTGTGAGGATATTTCTTAAGCAGAGTATTCATTTTTGGTTTGTGAATTTTGATAAGTTCCGCCTCAGCTAGCAATGCTGATAATTCACTTTTAGTTATTTGGTAATTAAGATCTGAAGCTTTTCGTATAATTTCTTTTGATTTTTTAATAGCATTGCTTTGGAAATGATTATTTACTCTACTTTTTAATGATTTAGCCTTGCCGATATAAATAATTTCACCTTTTGTATTCTTAAAAAAATATACGCCCGGTGACTCCGGTACTTTTACTAGTGAATCGGCTAATATTTTTTTTACAATTCTAAATGGTTTTGCTGAATTAGATAAGTTACTGAAATTTAAAAGATCAGATAAAGTATCAATTTCATGCTTATCACGAAGCAGATTAAACATTTTCATGAAAACTTTAGCAGTTGCTGTAGAATCTCCCAGAGCACGATGTACATCCCTGTGTCGGATTCTTAAAAATTTAACAATGCTACCGAGTGACTTGCTAGATAATCCCGGGAATAATTTCCTTGCTAGTCGAAGTGTACAAATAAAATTATTTTCCGGTATTTCAAGAGCGTGATTAATACATTCATGTTTGAGAAAAGAAAAATCAAAATTAATATTGTGTGCTACTAATACCGAATTACCGAAAAATTCTTTTATTTTAGGGAAAACTTCATCGAAGTATGGGGCGTTCTCAGTTTCATTATTTGTAATGCCTGTAATTTGTGTAATATAAAATGGAATTTTTCTTCCTGGGTTAATAAAAGTAGAAAAAGAATCCACTATTTTTTCATTTTTTATTCTAACAATACCTATCTCAATTACTTTTTCTGTTTTTGGCGAAATACCTGTTGTTTCAAAATCAAAAATGCAGTAATCTGCTTCTTCAAATCGAATTTCATTTATTTTATTAACAGTATTCATATTTTTAAAGCAAAATTAATAATTTCTTTCATTCTCAATCCGATTTTCTCTGTATAACAGCAAAAACATAGAATTATTAACTAATAAATTATAGCATTCTTTCCTTATTCATCACTATTTCAATATATTTGCTGTTAAAGAAGAAAATACATGACTATAAATATATTATTTATTGGGGATATAGTTGGGCAACCAGGACTAGATATTACTCAAATGTGGCTGCCAAGTCTAAAAAAGAAATTCAATATTGATTTTATTATTGCAAACGGAGAAAATGCATCAGACGGCAAAGGCTGTACTGAAAAGGAAGCAAAATTATTATTTGAATTAGGTGTTAATGTAATAACTGGTGGGAATCATACCTGGGACAAGCATCAATCACAGGAATATTTAAAAATTGAACCACGTGTTCTTCGGCCTCTAAATTATCCTAAAGGTACTCATGGAAATGGATATTTTATATTCGAAAGTGGATTTGGAAAAGTTGCCGTAATTAATTTACAGGGACGAGCTTTTATGGCCCCAATTGATTGTCCTTTTAGATCTGCAGAATGGGTGCTTTCAAAATTAAAACTGGAAACAAAAGTTATTATAATTGATTTTCATGCTGAGGCAACTGCAGAAAAATTAGCACTTGCAAATTTTCTTAAAGGAAAAGTTTCAGCTATTATAGGTACACATACCCATGTTCAAACAGCAGATGAAAGAATATTCTCCGAGGGAACTGGGTATATAACTGATTGCGGAATGACTGGACCATACGATTCTGTTATTGGTATGAAAACAGACGCAGCAATTAATCGTTTTTTATACCAAACACCTCAAAAATATGTGACAGCTACAAATAATGTCCATTTAACTGGTGTGGTACTAAAAGTTGATAGTACTTCTGGAAAAACAATAGAAATAGAAAGAATTTTCCTTCCTGAATTTGACAGGAAGCAGTTGTAGTTAAATTTATTAAATTTATGACTAATAGTTAATAATTAATTAAAGAGTTACTATGGCAGTCTTAATCGAAGGTAAAAAAGTAGCAATTCAAATCAGAGATGAACTTAAGTCGAAAATTAAATGGCTTAAAGCACATAATGTTCAAGTGCCAGGATTGGTTACAATACTAATAGGAGAAGATCCTGCATCAATCTCTTATGTAACTTCAAAAAGTAAAGCATGCATTGAAATTGGCATGTTGTCAAAAATTGAAAGATACCCTGAAACAACGAATGAAGCACAACTGCTGAATTTAATTGACCTTTATAATCAAAACAATGATTTTCACGGTATACTCGTTCAGTTACCTCTACCTAAACATATTAATGAACAAAGAGTTATTGAAAGAATTTCACCTGCAAAGGACGTTGATGGATTTCACCCGATAAGTGTGGGCAATCTTATACTTGGATATGATACATTTTATCCTTGCACACCTAATGGAATTTTGGAACTTCTTAAACGATATAAAATTGAAACGAGTGGAAAACATGTTGTAGTTGTTGGCAGAAGTAATATTGTAGGTAAACCAATTGCTAATCTTCTTTTACAAAAAAAAGATGGTGCTAATGCTATTGTGACTATTTGTCATTCAGCTGCTAAAGATTTATCAGTTTTTACTAAGCAAGCAGATATTCTTATTGCTGCAATTGGAAAACCTAATTTTATAACTGCTGAAATGGTAAAGGATGAAGTTGTGATTATTGATGTAGGAATTAATAGGGTAGAAGATCCAAATTCATCAAAAGGGTATCAGATAGTAGGAGATGTTGATTTTGACCGTGTTGTTCTGAAAGCATCTTTTATTACTCCCGTACCGGGAGGCATAGGACCTATGACAATAGCAATGCTGCTTCAAAATACTTTTCATGCTTATATTAAACTTTCTAAACAAAAATTATCATAAACGATGAGTTCCCCATTAATTGAAAAGGTGGTTTCTCAAGTTTTTATTGAAAAAGCTTTACAGGATTTTTATTGTCATGGCGGAACGTGTGAGGGATGGGAAAGAAATGTAGTTGATCAACCTTTTGCTGTAAAGTCTATTATTGAAAACGGTGCTGAACGAATTACCGCAGGAATAGGAGTTGGTAATCAATTATCTGATCGACAAATTGCTTTATTGATCGACCATACCCTTTTAAAACCTGATGCGACTTCGGAGGAAGTTTATAAACTTTGCGATGAAGCTTTAACTTATGAATTTGCATCGGTTTGTATTAATCCTTGTTATGTTGTTTTATGTAAAGAAAAGTTAAAAGGATCAAATGTAAAAGTTTGTACGGTTATTGGATTCCCATTGGGTGCAACGACAACGGAAACTAAACGTGGAGAAGCAGAACAAGCATTTAAAAATGGTGCAGATGAAATTGATATGGTAATTAATATCGGAATGCTAAAGCAGGGTCAATATGAATTTGTTTTTAATGATATTAATCAAGTAGTTCTTGCGGCAAAAAAAAATAGAGCCATATGTAAAGTTATAATTGAAACTGCGCTGCTTACAGATCAAGAAAAAATTAAAGCATGTTTAATAGCTAAAGAAGCAAAGGCGGACTTTGTAAAAACGTCAACGGGTTTTAGTAAAGGTGGAGCAACTGTCGGTGATGTTGCATTAATGAAGTATGTTGTCGGCAGTTCAATAGGGGTCAAAGCATCTGGAGGGATTAGAACTACCAAAGATGCAAAAGCGATGATTGCCAGTGGCGCTGATAGAATAGGCGCAAGTGCCAGTGTAAAAATTGTTGGCGGATAGACCGTAGTCGTAGGAGTAATTCAATTTTGACCGCCGGAGGCGGTTTTAGCGGTAGGCAGGGTCAATTCCTCACCCCTCTCGAGGTAAATGAAATAATATTGCTGCCGCCTTGCCTTCTCGCATCACTAAAGCCGCGAGGCGAAGCGGGTCGGCTACGAGAGGCAGGTCTCAGATACCTTGCTGCTTGTGGCGAGGAGATTCATTATAATTCTATATTACTTCTATAAGTAATAAAATGTTGATAGGAACTTGTTTGATTTTAGACTTAAATGTTAAAAAAACCGATGACGGATTTATTGCTGAAGTTCCATCTATTAAAGGGTGCGAAAGCTGGTCACAAAATGAGGATGATGCAATAGATAAAGCACTTGAATTATTAAAATTCTATATTCAAATCCAACCTGAAAGGGAAATAATAGTTGATCGAGCCAGAAGGGATAAATCCTTAACTGTTTACAAACTTATATTTGATAAATAATGAAAAGGTTTAAGACAGACAACCGGTTAAAGAAAATTACTGATACGGTGCTTTTAAGGCAAGTTTCACTTAGAGTTGTAATGGAAAATATTCATGATCCGCATAATGTTAGTGCAGTATTCCGAACATGTGATGCCGTGGGAGTACCTAAAATTAATCTCTTGTATACCTGCGAATCATTCCCTAGGATAAGTAAAACTTCCTCATCATCTGCAAATAAATGGATCGATGTTGAAAAATATGATAAAACAGATATATGTTTTGAACAACTTCGCCGTGAAGGATTTAAAATATATGCAAGCATGTTGAATAAAAAATCACTTGATTTGTATTCAATTGATTTAACACAAAAAATAGCTCTGATTTTTGGAAATGAAAAACGAGGTGTATCAAAAGAATCTGAACAGTTAGCCGATGAAACATTTTATATTCCAATGAGAGGGATGATTCAAAGTCTGAATGTTTCTGTAGCAGCCGCAGTAACTTTATATGAAGCACAGAGACAAAGAACCGTTAAAGGTTTGTATGGTAAATCTGAACTAACAGATTCAGAAATTGATAATATTATAGACAAGTGGTGTAATAAATGAATCAAACTTTTGAACATGTTGAAAAAATAAATAACGAACTTAGTTTACCGGGAGACAAATCGATTTCTCATCGAGCAGTGATGTTTGCTTCCTTAGCAGATGGGATTTCATCGATAAATAACTGTTCCAATTCTGAAGATGTGCGCTCAACAATTAATTGTTTTTCGCAAATGGGATGCCATTTTGCTGAAACAGGGAATAGAATAACAATTACGGGCAAAGGCTTTAAAGGGTTTTCAAAACCACAAAATCCATTATATGCTGGGAATTCAGGTACAACTTCCAGGTTAATGAGCGGAATATTAGCTGCTCAGGATTTTGAAACAATTATTACAGGGGATGAATCATTATCAATGAGACCTATGAAAAGAGTAATTGAACCTCTGAGAATTATGGGAGCTAAAATTTCATCAACTGAAAAAGATACTCTGCCCTTATTAATAAAACCTTCGAACGAGCTATGTCCTATTCAATATACTATGGAGATCGCAAGCGCGCAGGTTAAAAGCGCATTATTATTGTGTGCTATACATTTAGAAGAAGAATCGATTATTTCTGAGGAAAAAGCAACAAGAAATCATACTGAATTACTATTAAACATGAAAGCAGAAAAAACAATAAAAGGGAAATCTATTTTTGCTTCAAAAATGAATTATCCGGAACCATTTCAATTAAATATACCTTCCGATATCTCCAGCGCTGCATTTTTTATCGTACTTACTTTACTGACCGAAAATTCAGAGCTCGTTATTAAAAACGTATCTCTTAATGAAACGAGAACTGGAATTCTCTATGTGCTAAAAAAGATGGGAGCAAATATTTATATTTTCAATGAAGGGATTGAAAGAGGGGAACGTGTTGGGGATATTAAAATAAAATCCAGCCGCCTAAACAATATTAAAATCCCAATAGAATTAATTCCTAATATAATTGACGAAATTCCTATTCTGTCAATAGCGTGTGTTTTTTCTGAA
>Ga0182027_10007446_pt1 | contig 16113 bp, 12 predicted proteins | sample 712E1DmetaG_FD_121300 | JGI IMG/M metagenome (GOLD analysis project Ga0182027, IMG submission 121300) | Permafrost microbial communities from Stordalen Mire, Sweden - 712E1D metaG (Illumina Assembly) | ecosystem: Environmental > Terrestrial > Soil > Wetlands > Permafrost | place: Sweden...
AACTTGCCCAATGCGTCGTAGAAAGCCGTTCTCTTGACGAAGGAATACGTTTGGCAATCGGCCAAATCGATGCGGTGTTCGAAGCCCGAACAGCCATAACCCTTTCGTCGGAACAAGGCGTCATTGCAAATACTCATCACCCGGCAAGTACTTGGCAGCTCGAGCAGAAAGAATCGAGTGTCGTTGCCTGGGTATACGGATCAAATAAAGTGGCAGGCAGGTTCACCGACACCCTTCCCCAGTCGGAAGGCATACATGTTCCTTTACAAACAACCCATGGATGTATTGGCGTTCTGTCGCTTTTACCTCCGGCGGCTTCCGTGCTCGACATCGGCCAGAGGGAACTGCTGGAAACAATTGCCGACCATGTGGCCGCATTGGTCGACCGGTATACCTTGATTGCGCAGTCCAATAAAAATGCGGTTGCAGAGGAATCCGAAAAATTGTACAAGGTGATTTTTGATTGCATTTCCCATGAACTTAAAACGCCGCTTGCAATCGTCAGTGCTTCAACTGCTCAGGCAGATACCCTCATAAGCAAAGGGGATATCATTGCAGGCCGCGGGGCGCTTGACGAATCGGCAATTGCCCTGCGGAGGTTAAGGCGGATCGTCGACAACTTGCTCGGAATGACCCGAATGGAATCCGATCATGTGAGGCTGGAACCGGATTGGTGTGACCTTGAAGATATGATCGACAATGCACAAAAACAGGCATCCGATTTATTGAAGTTGTTTTTGGTCAAGGTCGCCATTCCCAAAGAAATACCCATGGTGCAGGCGGATCCGGTACTTTTGACACACGTGCTTGCAAATTTACTTGTCAATGCAACACAGCATGCGCCGCAAGGAAGCGAAATAACTATTTCAGCGGCTTACGATGATGATTTTATTATCCTTACCATATCCGATAAAGGCGAAGGACTTTTGCCGGAAGAATTGGACGGTAGGTTGTTCGAGAAATTCAATCGTGGAAAAAATGCCAAGCCCGGCGGGATCGGTCTTGGTTTATCGATTGTTGACAGGTTCATGGCTCTTATCGGCGGGTCGGTCACGGCCAATAATAACCAAAGCGTCCCTGGCGCGGTTTTCACGTTGAAATTTCCCAATAAACAAAATGACAAAGGTGAAAACCGTGGATGATAATTCAGCAAAGTTTATTGCAGTCGTAATAGACGATGAGCCGCAAATCAGGAAATTGCTTTTTGCGCTTTTGGAATCGGAAAATTATACTGTGTATGAAGCGGAAAGCGGACAGCTCGGCCTGATGGAAATAGCATTTCGAAAGCCCGATGTCGTTGTCCTGGATTTAGGATTGCCGGATATGGAAGGTCATGAAGTATTGAAGCGCCTTCGTGAATGGAGCAAAGTTCCAGTGCTTGTTTTATCGGTACGGGAAAGCGTGGACGACAAGGTCAAGGCTTTGGATTTTGGGGCCGACGATTATTTGACAAAGCCCTTCCATCAGGCGGAACTGTTTGCCCGTCTCAGGGCAATTGTCCGACATTCCAAAGGAACAATTGCCCAAGCTGAAATTTCGACCGGCAGATTGAAAATTGACTTATCGTCAAGAAAGGTGTTTTTAAAAGACACAGAGATTCACCTCACTGCAACTGAGTATGCATTGTTAAAACTTCTTGCCCAAAACATTGGAAAGGTAATTACGCAAAAGCAATTATTGCGCGATGTCTGGGGTCCAACGGCCGATGAAAATTCGCATTATTTACGTGTGTATATGAGGCAATTACGAAAGAAAATCGAATCGGATTCGGCGTTGCCGAAGCTGATCATTAATGAACCTGGAATCGGATACCGTTTAATGAAATTCCCGGACAAAGCAGATATATAATAAGCCTGTTTTTTCGTCGCATACTGCGAATGACGTACTTGACTCTAAGACGAAAATGTATCTTTATTTGCATGCAAACCAAATTCCGTATTTTAATAGTATTTCTGCTTTTTTCAGCCATAGTTTTTTTTGTTTGCAACAAAGACCAAGGGCAACGCCCCGCACATGCAAAAGTTAGTGCGACATCATTTGGTCTTGCTGTCCGTGCAACGGTTGGCGAAGCAAATCTGAAATATGACTCTTTGTATCACCTCGCACGTGGCCGCGCCATTACCATAACCGATTTCCGGTATTATATCTCAAATATCAAAGCAATTCGGGACGACGGTACGGAACAGCAGGCAGCGTGCGGTGTAGTATTAGTCAATCCTGATCAAAAAAACTATGATTTTGGAACCATACCCGCGGGTTCTTATAAGGGATTGAAGTTTACCATAGGCTTGGATTCAAATACAAACCACGGTGATCCGACCGTATTTAATGCAGGCAATCCTTTGGCAATCCAAACACCGAGTATGCATTGGGATTGGAACAGCGGGTATTTGTTCATGAAAATTGAAGGGAAAGTCGACACCACGGCAAAATGTTCGGGATCTTTGGCCGTGGAATTCTTTTATCACTTGGGAATGGACACGATGAAGCGGGTCATTGAAATTCCGGTAACATTCTCTGTTCAAGCTGGAAAGAGCGAAACGGTACGGCTCAAAGTCGATTTGGCAAGAATGCTCAATGTTGTTGACATGCGGCATGAAACCGCAACGCATTCTTTTGATAATGTGCCGCTCGCGAGAAAAATTGCCGATTCCTGGCAAGCATCTTTCTCGCTGGACCAGTGAACACTATTCGCTTATGAAAAGTATTTCTTTTTTAGTGGTTGCACTTTGTACTGTTGCTGCATTTTCATTTCTTCTTTCATGCCAGGACACAAGCCGCTTTTTTGATCCCGGAAATCACGTTATAAAACTCAAGGGTCATTATGGATTTCCCGATCCTCCAAGCCCTGCCGACAATCTGCCTACAAGCAATAGACTTGCCCTTGGAAAGCGGCTATTTTCGGATCCTATTCTTTCGCGGGATTCCAGTATTTCGTGCGCATCGTGCCACATCGAGAGTTTGGCCTTTACCGACGGATTACCTAAAAGCAAAGGTGTCAGGGGCAAAACAGCTTTTCGCAATGCACCTTCGCTTATCAATTGCGCTTATCTGCCCAATACGATGTGGGACGGCGGCGTGCCGACTCTTGAGCAACAGGTGCTTGCACCGATATCCAATCCGCTGGAAATGGACTTTGACGCAAATAAAATTGTCTCACGTATCCTGGCTCATCCCACATATCCCGAACTGTTTCGTCGCGCATATGGGGAAGCGCCATCGGTTTATTCTCTCACAAGGGCCATTTCATGCTATGAGCGGACACTTGTGAGCGGAACCAGCCGCTATGACAGGTTCTTATATGGCCACGATACGTCGGCGCTTTCGGCCCGGGAGAAACGGGGAAAGGATCTTTTCTTTGGAGAAAAATGCGAATGTTTCCATTGCCATGGCGAATATAACTTTACCGATAATAGTTTCAAGAATAACGGTATCTATGCAAACTATCCTGATTCAGGCAGGGCGCGAATAACCCTTAAAAAGAGTGATTTGGGTTCTTTCCGGGTTCCTTCGCTTCGGAATGTGGCCCGAACCGCCCCCTATATGCACGACGGTTCCCTTCCAACACTCGATGCCGTCATTGACCATTACATTAGCGGCGGCAAGGCCAACCCCAATAAAAGCGGTTTGCTTAAACCAATGCATTTGACCGCGCAGGAAAAACAGGACTTGATTGCGTTTTTAAAGGCACTGACCGATTAATCTCTACTTCAGCGATTTCCCCGTCGTCGACATTGACAGCGCAACATGCAAAACACCTAACCCCATGCTTCGCATGGGATAAGTTTACTGTATTTATTATCTACGCAAAATGCGTATATAATCCAAATATAGGTACTAACTCATGGTAATGGCGCCTGCACTTATTTAAGGGTGGCACAATACTTATATTTATGCTACTGGGATTGAACTTGGCGGCAGATAGGGGCACGCACTTTTTTAAGGAAAAATAACCATGCATATTCCAGACGGGTATTTAGGGCCGGTAACCAGTATTGCTGGTTATGCTGTTATGATACCTTTATGGATCATAGCTTCGCGTCAAGTTAAAAAAAATCTTGCGGCGAAACAGGTTCCTTTGCTTGCCATAGGGGCAGCATTTTCATTTGTCATTATGATGTTCAATATTCCTGTTCCCGGAGGAACGACAGGGCACGCCGTAGGTGCAGTGCTCGTTGCAATTTTGCTTGGCCCTTGGGCTGCCACGATTGCCGTGAGTGTGGCGCTTGTCATACAGGCACTTTTATTCGGCGATGGTGGAATAACCGCGATCGGCGCAAACTGCTTTAACATGGCCTTTATACTTCCGTTTACAGGATATGCCGTGTATAGGTTGATAAGCAGTAGAAGCCATGTGAAATCTTTCCGCAGGGTTGCGGCAGCCGGCATTGCCGGTTACATTGGGCTGGTGATTGCCTCGCTTGTTGCAGGCATCGAATTCGGTTTGCAGCCTCTGTTGCATCATACCACGTCGGGCCAGGCTCTTTATTGCCCATATGGATTAAAGGTCGCAATAACCTCTATGGTTGCCGGACACGCGCTTGTATTTGGGTGGGTTGAACTTATAGTAACCGCGCTAGTGGTGAAATTCCTTCAAGTCCAGGATCCAGCACTGCTCGAACAGCAAATAGGCGTAGGTGAATGAAAACAAGTAGTGGTAAACGTATGAAAACAACCACGAAATTATGGATAGGCCTGGGCGTTCTGGCAATTCTTTCGCCCATAGGGCTTTATGTACCGGCACTCTGCAAGGCAGGATCGGCATGGGGAGAATGGACGCCGGATGAAGTGCACGGGCTGGTCGGCTTTATTCCAAAAGGGCTTGAGAAACTCGGTGCTCTTTGGAAGGCGCCATTGATAAATTATACTTTAAAAGGCTGGGAAAATCACGGGGCCACGCACATGGGCATTGCATATATAATTTCCGCAATCATCGGTATCGGGTTGTGTATCGGGCTCGCATTTGTCGTTGGAAAAATTCTTTCTAAAAAAGATAAAAACCATGGGTAAAGAGAAGCTTCTTCACAGGTCCGGCGGTATTATCGAACGGACGATTGCGGGAACAGTGACGGTGCTTCGTGATGCTGTTTCCATAGAGCTGATTGCCTCTAAGAACGGTTTTTTGCAACGGCGCGATCCGAGGTTCCGGGTTATAAGTGCGGTGTTTTTACTTATCGCCGTGCTCATGTCGAAAAGCGTCGTGGAACTGTCGTTGATTTATGTCTCTCTCCTTGTCCTGGTTCTGATTTCTTCAATCGGCGTGCTGTTTTTTCTCGAGCGCACGCTTCTGTTCGTCCCTATTTTCTCGTTTTTCATAGCAGTGCCTGCAATTTTCAACTTCGTGACTCCCGGCGATCCGATCCATACGTTCAAACTATTCGATCATACGTTTTCTGTTACCCGTCAAGGTATTGACTCGGCAATAATATTCTTCATGCGGGTGCTGGATTCGGTTTCCGTCGGGGTGCTTCTTGTCATTACTACAAGGCAGAACGTATTACTGCGGGTGCTTCGCATTTTCCGCGTTCCGCAATTATTCGTCATGACCATGGGCATGACATACCGGTATATTTTTTTGTTCCTTGATATTATACAGAAAATGTTTACTGCCATAAAAAGTAGGGTCGGGTTCATATCGTCTTCAAAAACAGGACGCCGCGTGGTCACGGCAAACATGGCGGGATTATGGCTGCGCTCATACCGGCTGCAATCGCAGGTGTACGACGCTATGCTTTCCCGAGGGTATTCCGGAGAAGCCTATGTGCTTGACGAGTTCGAAGCAAAACCAATGGATTATTTTATTTCTTTACTGGCGCTGTGCGCCTTGATCGGGACTTTATGGATGAACCGGTTTTTTCTTTAAAAAACGTCGAATATTCGTATCCAGGGCACATCGCCGCTTTGTCGGGTGTGTCTATTGATATCCATAAAGCCGACAGGGTTGCGATAATCGGTGCAAATGGCACGGGAAAATCCACGATGCTCACGATGCTCGATGCCTTGATATTTGCAAGTAAAGGGGACGTATCGGCTTTCGGAAAGCAACTCACCGAAAAATCAATGCGTGACCCGATAGTCCAGCGTGAATTCCGCTCGAAAGTGGGATTTGTATTCCAGAACCCGGATATTCAACTTTTTTGCCCCACGGTCAGGGAAGACATCGTGTTTGGTCCGCTGCAATTTCGCATTGACCATGCGGAAATTCGGCGGAGGCTCGACGATGTCGTTCAAAAACTACGGATATCACATTTGCTCAAGCGGTCGCCGCATCAGCTTTCTATTGGAGAAAAAAAGAAGGCGGCCATAGCCTCCACGCTCATCATGGAGCCCGATGTGTTGCTTTTAGATGAACCAACGGCTGGGCTTGATCCGCAGACAATGCGGGACATCATCGATGTTCTCGACAAAGCGCATAAGGCAGGGCATACGGTTGTCATGGCCACGCACGATTTACATATTGTGGAAGAAATCGCGGATGTCGTGCATGTATTCGGCAGCAATCGGAGTATCATTCGTAGCGGAACACCGGATTAAATTCTTTCCGACAATCCGTTTTTGCAGGCGAATAATCTGGTGCATATCCATGTTCATAGGCATCTCGGGGAAAAGCACGCGCACCCGCATACACATTCCCATACTCATAGCAATTAACCCCCGCGCTTCGCATAGAAAAAAGAAGATTATATCATCAAATTAAGTAAACACAATTGTTTATAAATATATACAAATCTTTAATTAAGTCTATAGTTCTTGAAAGCTGCATTTTACTATTTACCTAATTATATATAAAGGGAATAGGCTTTTTAAACACATTCCAATTTGGCCAAAAGGACTTTTTATGAAATCTTATCATCGTATTACCGTTCTTGCTTTAATTTTACTTCCAATAGGTCTGTTTGCCGATATTTCCGGTATTGTTCGCGATAGCCGGCAAAAACCCGTGTTTCACGCACTTGTGCGGTTTGTGTTGTCATCCGATTCAACAAAGTCAATATTCACTTATACCGATAGTCTTGGCAAATATTCGGTCAAACTTCCGGGTTTAACTTCCGTTTTACCTGGAATCAACCATGCCGACGCTATATCCGGCTTGCATATGCAGAATGTTCCGAACCCCTTTTCAAAATATACGGCAATATCCTTTTGTATACAAAAAACCGGACCGGTAGAACTTTCCATTTTTTCAACACAAGGGAAATGCGTAAGGACCATTTCGTCTATCATGACAAACGGGATTCATTCCTTTGTGTGGGATCGTACAGACAACGACGGTATCGTTGTCGGTGACGGTGCGTATATGTATCGCATTAAAAACGGATTATCTTCCGAAGAACGTACAATGGTGGTTGCAACCGGATCCCCAAACGGTCGGTCGATTTCATTGCCCAAAGGGTCTCAGGCAAACAGCCAAAACGCGCTGCAAAAAACCTCTGCAGCCGCCGGAACATATCATATGGCAATTTATGGAAAGGGCGTGTATCCTCTCAAGTCGCGCAATGTTGCAATTGTCGATGGCGCCACTCAAAATTACGACCTCACGTATATTGATTTGTGGGATAGCACCAGGGCCATATTGCGGGACGATTTCGCAAATTGCCGCTTTCAGTTCGAGACAACAAAGCAGGGACGCGTTGCGTTCCTCGGCGGATCGGTCACCGACAATCCGGGATGGCGCGATTCGGTCGTGAACTATTTAAAGCAGAAATTTCCCCAAACCACATTCGATTTCATTGAGGCAGGGGAGCCGAGCGTCGGTTCGATCATGCATGCGTTCAGGCTGCAGAAAGATGTTTTCAACAGAGGAAAGGTAGATCTGCTCTTTGTTGACAATGTGGGAAACGACACGATAAATTATACATTGCCAAGTATCCGCGTCCGTGCAGTGGAAGGAATAGTCTGCCAGGCGCTCCGGCACAATCCAAATATCGATATCGATATGCTCTACATTGCCGACGATATGTTTTATGCGGCTGTACAGGCAGGAAAACCGATCAATTGCGTTGAAGACGATGAAAAATCCGCCTGGTATTACGGAGCATCGTGCAATGATGACGCACAATATGTTGCCGAACGGTATACCTGGGCGCAATTCGGCGGCGATGTTCATCCAGGCCCGTTTGGGCAGGGAATATATGCTTCTTCGATAAAAAAGCTCTTTGACGCCGCCTGGATCGGCAAACCCTCTCCAACGGGTCAGATCGCCCATTATATACCGTCGATGCCGTTCGATACTTTTTCATATATCTATGGCCATTTCGACAGCCTTAAAAATGCGCAACTTTCAACCGGGTGGCAATATGTCCAATCGTGGAGTCCCACCGACGGTGCGGGAACGCGTGCCGGATTTGTCAATGTTCCCGTTCTGCAGGCAACTGCACCGGGAAGCGTTTTAAAGCTGTCATTTACGGGAAAAGTCATTGGTATCGTTGTCACTTCGGGGCCCGATGCAGGCATGCTCGATTGCTCCATCGACAATAAATCCTACGGCACCATCGATCAATACACACCCTGGAGCGGCGGCTTGCATTTACCGTGGACGTTCATTTTTGCAGACACGCTTTCCGGCGGATCGCATCAATTGACCCTGACAACTTCAACAAATAAGAATAGCGGCAGCAAAGGGACTGCTTGCCGTATCCATAGGTTTACGGTTAATAATCCGTAAGGGGAATTGACTTTATGCAAATGGCTATCCCCTCGCTAAGGCTTCGAGGACATGTGGCCGGTTTACAAAGCCACGGCCTTTGGCCGTGGTTCTTTATTCATGAAATTGCGATTGCCGGCTGAGTGGTGTGGGCATTTTATAGTGATCGCAGGGTGATAAGTCTGAGTTGCATAAAAAATCATAGGAAGATTTGCAATTTGTGGGCAAAAATGCCCACTAAAAATGAAAAGTGCCGAAGATTAATGAAATATTCGGCCTCAAATGCCTTATATTAGTTTCTATGAAGTCTGTAAAAGAATATTTGGAATATCGCGAGTTTCTCAGGGATTTCTATGAAGAGAAAAAACTGTCTGCTTTGTATTTTTCATATCGGTATATAGGTAATAAAGTTGGAATCGATCCTTCACATCTTGTAAAGATTTTTCAAAAACAGCGCCATATCGGTTCGAAATCAATAGAAACCTTTATTCGTTTTTGCGGTTTGCAAGGAACGGAAGCGGAATATTTTGATGCGCTTGTCCATTTCAACAAGGCAAAATCCGACAGGGATTGCAAGCAATTTTATGAAAAGCTTTTATCGCTTAAGGGTGTAAAAAAGTTTGTGCTCGAAAAAGGGCAATACGAATATTACAGCAAGTGGTATTATTCCGCAGTCCTGACATTGCTTGATTTTTATGATTTTGCGGACGATTATAAGGCGCTTGCATCGAAGCTGAGCCCTGCTATTACTGTTAGTGAAGCAAAAAAGGCGATTTCCCTTCTCGAAACGCTCGGGCTCATCGAGAAAAAGGCAAACAACGGGTATTACTTGACAAATAAAATAGTGTCGACCGGCGACCATTGCCGGTCTATCGCGGTGAAAACGTATCAGGAAGAGACGATGCGTCTTGCGCTTGAATCGGTTTCCCGTCATGCGTCGGAGAAAAGGAACATTTCAACGGTCACGATTACCCTTGCCGAATCGGACCTTGATGAAATCAACCAGATCATTAAAAATTTCCGTTCGACATTGCTTAATGTCGCCCGTGATACCAAAAATCCGGACAAGGTATATCAATTGAATGTTCAACTCTTTCCTTTGACAGAGTAGTAAATATGGAATCCATTAATTTATTTAAATTCAGGAATATTCGAACCGTTGTATATTTTTTGTCTTCGGTTTGTATTTTTTTTCTCGCCGTTGACTCTTGTTCTACCAAATCAATTGCCGGAGCAGGGTCTGAAACTACCAATAGTCTTACCGGGAAACTTACACGCTTTGGTGGTCCGGCATCCTCGACGATCGTAAGGCTTTTGCCGTCTGATTTCGATTGTGTCGCAGATGCAAAGTCGCGGATATTGCTGGATACGACGAATGATTTGGGCGTTTATAAATTTGATGGCGTTGATACGGGCACCTACACGATCGAAGCCGTAGGCATTGCCGTAAAAGACAGGGCATGCAAATACGGATTTCATGTGGTTTCAAATGATACTTTGTCGACAGACACCCTGCATGCTCCCGGAACAATAAAAATTCCGGTTTTTAATACCTTCGACAAGCAGTATGGATATGTGTATATCCCGGGGACAACCAATGCTGCTTTCATTACCGAGGGCGAAGACACGATCACCCTTGATTCCGTTGCTTCCGGCCTGGTTCCGCTCGTGTCCTATTCCTCGACCCGGAATAATACTTCCGCATCGGTTGTGCGCAGCGATATTGTGCTTCCTTCGAACGGTGTTGCCATTATCAATCAGCAAGGTATGCAGTATCAACAGAAGATTGTTTTAAACACAAGTGCTTCGGGTGCAAATGTTGCAGGCGATGTCGTGGGTTTTCCCGTGCTTGTCCGTTTGTCGGCTTCGGATTTTAATTTCAGCCTGTCGCAGAAATCGGGGGGTGACGTCAAATTTACAAAGAGTAGCGGTGCGCCGCTTCCGTTTCAAATCGAGCTTTGGGATTCCGCGGCAAAACAGGCGGCGGTTTGGGTAAATGTCGATACGGTTCTGGGCAATAATAGCTCCCAATATATAGTCATGAACTGGGGACTGGCGGGAAATACGAATGCAATCCCATTAAGTTTGGGTCAGGTTTTTGATACTCTGGCCGGGTTTCTTGGAGTTTGGCATCAAGGTCCAGGCTTGGAAGACGGCACGGTGTACGGCGATAATGGCATCGACAGCGCAACTGCGGATGCGGCTGGAATAATTGGTCGGTGCCGGTCCTTTAATCCGTTGCAGCGCAGTTTTATTTCAATTCCCACTGCGCCTCGTTTCAACATGACGACAAATATTACCTTGTCGGCCTGGATAAAGGTCGATTCGATTGCTATGGATTGGAAAGCGATAATCGCAAAAGGCGATGACACCTACCGTTTGCAATGCGACTCCGCAAATAAAACAGGCTACTTTAATCTCACGGATTCCGATACTGTCAATCATGGTTACGAAGATCTTGAGGGCAGCACGAAAGTGGACGACCAGACATGGCATTTAGTAGTCGGAACATTCGACGGATCGGTCATGCGTTTGTATATAGACGGTGTCCTCGAATCCTCAAGACCCGGCAGCAAACCGTGCCTGGTTAATAATTTGAATTTGACAATAGGAAACAACCAGCAACGTACGTCACGCTTCTTTGCCGGTATGATCGATGAAGTCCGGGTCATGAATAAGACCATGAACGCTGATTGGGTAAAACTTTGCTTTATGAACCAAAAATCAAATGATGCGCTCGTGGTTTTCCAGCAATAATTACCCACCACGCAGAAGGGCTTTTGTGGGCTTTTAATTGCTAAAAACATACCATTTAAAAATAAAATCTGCTACGTTTTAAAAAATCATCAAAATTAGCTGTAATATGTAATGTCTTGATTTTCATTTGCAAAAATGCTGTGGGCATTTTTGCCCACGAAAAAAAAGGTGAATGAGAGATTTTCACCTAAATTACCAAGCCGGCCCCTTATATTATCTCGTATGTTTCAGATTATATCATAAAAAAAATGAAAGCAAGTGTTTTCGTGGCAACTTTCAGAAAGCTTGATTATGGAAAAAAAACTTACGCGTAATAATGTTTCGAAGCGGCTTTGGGAATGCCTCGCAGCCCGCAAATCTTCCAACACGCCGTTGGGTCGAGTTACCAAACTACTCAATTGCGCCAATTTGGTTTTATATTGCACTGCCGCGATTTTTGCTGCCGATATCTACATTTCTCCAACAGGCAATGATGCTGCGAGCGGGGCAATAACCGCACCCCTTGCAACTTTGGCTGCGGCACGTGACAAGGCCGATCAGCTCAAAGCGGGCAATACGCCGGTCACGGTATATCTTCGCGGCGGCACATACTATATGAATGCGCCCGCCGTATTCTCATCTGTAAATTCAGGTACTGCAACGGCCCCGATACTGTACAAGGCGTATCAAAGTGAAAAGCCCGTTTTAAGCGGCGGCATCAAGGTTTCATCTGCATGGACGATTTCCTCTGGTTCGATTATGGTAACAACGATTGCCACTGGTCTCAAAGTCGACCAGCTTTTTCTTAACGGTAAACGTCAGATACTCGCCCGATACCCCAACCAAAATTTGACGCAACGGCTTGACGGTTATGCCGCGGATTGCATCAGCGCGACAAAGGTGGCCGGCTGGGCAAATCCGGGCGAAGGTCCCGGATATTTCCGTGCGATCCATATTTCGGAATGGGGCAGCAACGATTACATCATTAACGGCAAAACCGGTACGACGCTCAACTACACATGGGTAGGCGACAATAACCGGGGGAATCAACCCCATCCAACCTACCGAATGGTGGAAAACATTTTCGAAGAGCTGGATGCGCCGGGCGAATGGTTTTATCGTAAATCAACAGGACAGCTGTTTTTTTATCCGCCCGCCGGGACGACGCTGAGCACCGCGACCATCGAGCTTGCCTCGCAGGATGAACTGCTGCGTTTTGTCGGCTCCTCGGCATCATCGGCCACCAGTGTTAAGTACATTCAATTCAACGGCATCACGTTTACCCATACGTTTCGCACACTTTTCAGCAAACCCTACGAACCAATTCTTCAATCCGATTGGGCAATTGCCCGTGCAGGTACGGTTTTCATGCAGAATGCCGAAAACATCAGGATCGAAAACTGCTTTTTCGACCAGGTCGGCGGCAACGGTGTGTTCATGAGCGGCTATAACCGGAGCCACCGAATCTATAATAATATTTTCATCGATGTAGGGGCAACCTGTGTTGCGATGGTGGGTTTGACAAGTTCGGTGCGCTGTCCAAGCTCCTGGTCTGCAACCCCGAACTGTACGGACAAGACTCCCGGACCTTTGACAAATGAGTACCCGACGTTTGTTTCCGTCGACAATAATATCATGAACCATTTCGGACGGTTCGAAAAGCAGCCTGCCGGGGTGGATTTATCGATGACCGAATGTGACACTGTTCGCCATAATACTATTCATGACTGCCCTCGCGCCGGTATCAACTTTACCGATGGTTGTTGGGGCGGCAGTGTGATCGAATATAACTGGGTGTATAATGCTGTTCTTGAAACAAGCGATCACGGGCCGTTTAATGCTTGGGGCCGCGACCGGATCGGGCGCTTTGGCGGGCCGACGTATGCAAAACTGGATTCCTGGAAAACGACCATTGTCCATAACAACCGGTTTGAGGTGAAGCCTTACTTTTTCGGAATAGACCTCGACGACGAGGCCTCCAATTATTATCAATACAATAATCTTCTCATCGGCGGCGGTCTCAAACTGCAAGGGACGTATTACAATACCTATTTAAACAATATTCTCTACAATTCCATGGTCGAATGCCATGGTACGGCAGCCAATTCCAACCATTACCTGGCCAGGAATGTCCTGGCCTGTTCGGCGCCCTACTCTTTCTGCTGCTTTACCGGTTTGACATCGACACCCAATCCTGTTCCTGCCGATGTGCATCAAAATACGCTTGAAATGGATTCCAATTGCGTGTGGAGTTTCGGTGCAAGCCCGAACTTCACCAATTTCGACGACAGAAGCGCCCATTTGTTTACATGGGCAAATTGGCAGGCTGGCGGAAACGACCTTCATTCCGTGGTAGGCGATCCGTTGTTCAACGATTCCAACAAAGTATGGCCCAATGGTTGCAAGGGTGATTTCAGCCTCAAAGCCGGATCACCCGCGCTCACGCTCGGATTTAAAAATTTTCCCATGGATTCATTCGGGGTGATGCCGGTTACGGTAATCCCCGATGCGGTACAGAAACCATATTCGCAGCAAAATGCAGCCGCTGCACCGGTTTCATATTTCATCGGCCCCCTCAAGAATGGTCGGATTCTCGTTTCGCATAACGGCCAATACCAGGTGACTATTACAAATGCGCTTGGAAGGACATTGCAGGTATTGTTTGAAAAAGGCAGGTCGTGGATCGATTTGCCGGCCAAGTCGTCTTTCGCAGGCATATACTTTGTCCAGATCCGGGCGGGAAGTCATGTGGAAACCAGACGGTTTGTCGTGAATTAAAGCAGAAAAAAATCCGCGTTGTGTAAGGTAGGATAAAACGAAACGTTTGTTGATAAAGAGAGCAATTTAAGAAGAATGGAGAAAAATATGGGTACATCAAGGAGTCGTAAGAGCAGGCGTATGGATGCTGTCATACTGTTCATGATTGTTAATATTCTGGGCATTGCGTATTGTCAGGTTGATCCCGGAATTCCTGCAACGTTGCCGACCGCAGACATTCGAAGCCAGGTTTGCCTGAACGGCACCTGGAATTTTACGCCCGACGGCAGTGCCCAAACAACCATTCAGGTTCCGTCAACCTGGAGCCGAAGTGCGGGTTCTGCCTTTTCCGCGTTCAGCTATCCAAGCTGGACAGGCGGAACGTATTCGCGTTCGATCACGGTCCCTGCTGCAATGAAAAACGGGGTGATCAAGATAGATTTCGAGGCTGCACGATATCAATCAACGGTGAAAGTCAACAACACCCAGGTCGGTACGAACGACGATGCCTTTCTTCCGTTTGAGTTCAAGATCAACAGTCAATTAACCTATGCAAACGATGCGGTAAGTCTTTACATAGGGCCTAATACCATTGCGCCCATAGGCTTGTCGGGCGGATATGAGCAGAACCGCGGAATATGGCAGGACGTGTGGCTCAAGTCGTATCCGCTTGTGTATGTGGATAATACCTTTTTTGTCAAGACATCATTTCGAAACAACCAGATTTCCTGCGATATTCCGGTGCGAAATGAAGATGCGGTGTCCCGGACCTTTTACATACGGAACTTTGTGACCGATGCGACCGGTGCCATTGTCCTGACCTTCGATGCCGGCTGGCAAACGCTTGCGGCCAATTCAAGTGCGAAGTACACGGCAAGTTCGGCCTGGAGCAATCCCCATATGTGGTTCCCGCATGACCCGTATCTTTATTACATCAACACCGTGATTTACGACCAGAACAAAACAACGGTTGTCGACTGGAAAAAGACGCGTTTCGGATTCAAGGAATTTTATATTGTCAATGGAACCGAGTTCTGGCTCAACGGGAAACGTGCATTTTTGCATGGTGACGGGCATCATTATCACGGCGAATATCAGCAAACGCGGGATTTTTATGTCGCAATGTTTACGGCAATGAAAGAATGGGGTGTCAATTATTTCAGGCCGCATACGCTGCCATACGACCCCGTGTGCCTCAATGTTGCCGATTCAATGGGAATGATGGTTCTTGACGAAAGCGCAATTTACGGTTCCGACGGCGACGCCGACTGCACTACGGATTGCCGGCCGCATCTGCAAAGATTAATAGAGCGTGACCGAAACCACCCCTGTGTGATCATGTGGTCGGTGAGCAACGAGATAAAATGGAAAACCGATCAGTTGGGTGTTCCGAATTTCCTGGTCCAGTACGACAGCCTTGCAAATGTAATTGATCCTACGCGGGTGTCCTATACCGAAGGTGATGTGCCTGCCGGCTGCGTGGTGCAATCGCAGCATTATTTCGGTGCGGATTTCACGCATTGCGGCCCAGGATCATCGGCGGCCCCTATATCCGCTCCTACAAAAGTGCATATTATGGGTGAATACAGCAATTACATGATAGCCTGCTTCGGGCAAACAGGCATCGGAACATGCGGCTATGAGGTAAGCAGCCAGGATTACGGCGCAGGTTACTGGACGCACGGTGAAACCGCGCGCGACCAGACCAAGGCCTTGCAGGCCGAGAAACGCTACGGTGGTTATCTGCTCTGGTCAACGCATTGGTTTGCCAACAGATGTCTTCCGTTTTTCAACGGTGCGACCCATACAATGTCGTATACCGATTTGACAACACCGGGCGTGAAGCCGCAGAAGATAAACCCGTACATGTGGTCGATCAACTGTGTCGATCCCGATTTACCGCTTTACGACCCGTTGCCCTGGTATTATTTGTACGGGAGTTACTACAAAGACGTACGGTGTTCCGACCTGATGAG
>Ga0182027_10007449_pt1 | contig 16111 bp, 14 predicted proteins | sample 712E1DmetaG_FD_121300 | JGI IMG/M metagenome (GOLD analysis project Ga0182027, IMG submission 121300) | Permafrost microbial communities from Stordalen Mire, Sweden - 712E1D metaG (Illumina Assembly) | ecosystem: Environmental > Terrestrial > Soil > Wetlands > Permafrost | place: Sweden...
GGCTTCCTTCAGATTCCTTCTCGCGAAGGACACCCTTGACTTGAGCTAATGATTCCTACTGCCAAGTTCATAGCGGACTTACACCGCCAAGTTATCGCCCATGCCGGGCGCACAAAAAAGAAGGGCGCTTGTTTCCGGGCACCCTTCCTGAATTAAAAGTATTCTTTCCTACTTGCTGATTTCTTCCACTATGGCTTTAAACGTATCCGGGTGGTTCATGGCCAGGTCGGCCAGGGTCTTCCGATTCAGGGTGATATTCTTTTCAGCCAGTTTTCCCATGAACACCGAGTATGACATCCCGAACTGACGCACACCGGCATTGATACGCGTGATCCACAGTCCGCGGAAATTTCTTTTCTTCGTACGACGGTCACGATAAGCATAGGTAAGTCCTTTTTCGACTGAGTTTTTAGCAACAGTCAGGACATTCTTTCTTCTCCCGAATTGTCCTTTGGCCAGTTTCAGGACCTTTTTCCTTCTGGTCCTGGAGGCAACTGCATTTACTGATCTTGGCATTGTTTTTCATTTTTTTTTGCATGAGCGCCCCTTATAGAGGGATCTTTCAAGCTGCGTGCAAGTTTGACATGATTTAATTCTGAAGCATTTCCCTAACATTAGCTGCATCGGCTTTGTCGACAAGGGTCGCATAAGTAAGGTTACGTTTACGTTTGGTCGACTTCTTGGTCAGGATGTGGCTTTTGAAAGCATGCTTCCTCTTGATTTTTCCTGTGCCGGTCAGAGTGAACCGTTTTTTTGCACCGGATTTTGATTTCATTTTTGGCATGATTCTGTTTATTATATCTGGTTACTAAAAGTTCTTACTCGAAAAATGCTTTATTATCCCCCTTTTCTCATCATATATTTGATGCTGCCTTTTACTCATGGCTCATCACTTTTTGGGTGCTATGATCATGATCATTCTTTTTCCTTCCAGGCGGGGCATCTGTTCAATCTTTCCATGGTCAACAACCGACTGTGCAAATTTCAGGAGGATCAATTCGCCTTGTTCCTTATAAATTATTGAACGGCCTTTAAAAAACACATCCACTTTAACTTTTGCACCTTCCTTAAGGAATTTGATGGCATGGTTAAGCTTAAAGTTAAAATCATGGTCATCGGTATTCGGGCCAAGACGGATCTCTTTGATTATGATCTTCGCCGTTTTGGCCTTCATTTCCTTTTGTTTTTTCTTCAGTTCATAAAGGAATTTCTTGTAATCCACAACTTTACAAACCGGGGGATTTGCAGTAGGCGAAATCTCAACCAGGTCCAGCCCGATATTTTCCGCGATACTGAGTGCTTCCCTAAGATTATAAATCCCCGGAGTAATATTTTCTCCCACCACGCGCACAACAGGAGATTTAATATTCTGGTTTATTGCGTGGAGATCTTCCTTTTTCTGAGGCCTGGCGAACCTCCTCGGGTTTTGAAACGGTGTTGCTATATATTCCTCCTTTTTTAATGATGAGTAATTAAGTATTAGGCATTAGGCATTGTTGATGTTGCCCACGTACCATCTATTATGAGTTTCTTTAACATTCAAAATTCCTTGTTCAATATTCGATATTCAGATTCAGATCTGGTTGATCTCTCCCAGTTCCTTTTTTACTTCCGATTGTATATATGTAATAAATTCTTCAACCTTCCGGGGTCCGAGATCTCCCTGTGAATGTTTACGAACCGAAACACTTCCTTCGTTTGCCTCCCTCTCTCCGACCACCAGCATATAGGGGATTTTGGAAAGTTCGGCATCTCGTATCTTCTTGCCGGCCTTTTCGTTACGGTTATCAATCCGGCAGCGAATTTCGGAATTATTCAGCAAATTCAAAACTTTTTCCGCGTACTCCTGGTATTTCTCGCTGATCGGCAATATAATAGCCTGGTCGGGAGTGAGCCACAGAGGAAAATTTCCGGCGGTATGTTCAAGCAGGACTGCCACGAACCGTTCCATAGAGCCGAAGGGAGCCCTGTGGATCATTACCGGGCGGTGTTTCTGGTTGTCGGTCCCGATATACTCCAGTTCAAAACGTTCGGGAAGGTTGTAATCAACCTGTATAGTGCCAAGCTGCCATTTCCGGCCCAGGGCGTCTTTCACCATGAAATCCATCTTGGGGCCGTAGAACGCAGCTTCACCCGGGACGATCACCGTATTAAGTTTCCTTTCTTCGGCAACTTCGAGGATAGCTTTTTCTGCTTTTTCCCAATTTTCATCCGAGCCGATGTATTTTTCCTTGTTTTGCACATCACGAAGGGAAACCTGTACGATGAAATCCTTGAAATCAAGAGCTTTGAAGATCAGCATAACGATATCCATCACCCCTTTGAACTCGTCCTTGACCTGTTCAGGCGTACAGAAGATATGGGCATCATCCTGTGTGAATCCACGGACACGTGTGAGACCGTGAAGCTCCCCGCTTTGCTCGTAACGGTAAACCGTTCCGAACTCCGCATAGCGTATAGGAAGTTCCCGGTACGAGTGGGGTTTTGATTTATACACCTCGCAATGGTGAGGGCAGTTCATGGGTTTCAGAAAGAATTCTTCGCCTGGCACAGGTGTTGAAATAGGTCTGAAAGAACTTTCACCGTATTTCTGGTAATGACCTGATGTCTTGTACAACTCGACATTCCCGATATGCGGACAGATCACAGGCTCGTAGCCGGCTTTCTTCTGGACTTTTTTAAGAAACATCTCCAGCCTTTCGCGCAGCATTGCTCCCCTTGGAAGCCACAATGGCAGGCCAAGTCCGACTTTCTGCGAAAACGTGAATAACTCCATTTCCCTGCCAAGCTTCCGGTGATCCCGTTTCTTGGCTTCTTCAAGCAGGACGAGGTAATCGTCAAGTTCTTTCTGCTTCGGGAAAGTGATCCCGTAAATACGGGTCAGCTGCTTGCGGGTTTCATCCCCTCTCCAGTAAGCCCCGGCAATGTTAAGCAGCTTTACTGCTTTGATAAAGCCCGTATCAGGCAGGTGGGGTCCCCGGCAAAGGTCAGTGAATTCCCCTGATTCATAGAATGTAATCTCACCATCCTTCAGGTCATTCAGCAATTCGATCTTGTATTCATCCCCTTTCCCGGTATAATAGCCGATGGCCTCTGTCTTGGGCACATCCTTTCTTCTGAATGTCTGCTTTTCCCTTGCAAGTTCGAGCATCCTGGCCTCAATTTTCGGAAAGTCTTCGGATGAAATCGGTTGGTTCCCGAAGTCTATATCGTAGTAAAAACCATTCTCAATGTCAGGTCCTATACCGAACTTCACTCCGGGATAAAGCATTTCAATCGCTTCTGCCATCAGATGGGCTGAAGAATGCCACATGGTGGCTTTTCCTTCAGCATCATTCCAGGTAAGAAGTTTTACGGAGGCATCGGAATCAATAGGGCGGGTGACATCCCAGATCAGGGAGTTTCCTCTTCCATCACCACGGGCATCCCTGGCTTCAGGGAACCTGATTTGAACGGCAAGCACGTTGCGTGCAAGGCCTTCACTGATATTTTTCGCAATTTCCAGCCCGGTGACACCCTGGGGGTATTCTTTTACTGAACCGTCTGGCAAAGTAATATGGATCATTAAAATAACTCCGTCAGATTTAGGGGTGCAAAATTAGGAAAAATTCTTAATAGGGAAAAATAAATATGAATAAATGTATAGGAATTGTTATCACATCCCTATGATCTTGCATTCAGTTCTCCTGTTATTGGCCCTCCCCAGTTCTGTGTCGTTGGAATCAACAGGACGGGTCAGCCCGAAGCCCTCGTAGCTCATGCGTCCTTTGGCAATTCCGTTTTCAACCAGGTATTCATAGACAGCCTTTGCACGGTTGCGGGATAATTCGATGTTATGCGCGGGAGTTCCCATGTTATCGGTATGCCCTCCGAGTTCGACCCTGATGGAAGGGTTTTTCATCATAAGGGCAAGGAGTTTCTGAAGTTCTGTGACGGATTCGGGTTTGAGGATATATTTATCGGTATCAAAGAAGATGTTTCGCAGGACAAGAACTTCTCCTACTTTCAGTGGTTTCAGCGCAATATTCTTTATAAAGGGCTGGTCAAATGTATGAATGCCTTTCAGCGAAAAGTTATCGGAATAGAACAGGTAGCCATCTCTTGAAACATTTAGCGCATAATCCTTATCGGAAGGAAGGACCAGGAGAAACTCCCCGGTTACCGGGTCGGAGAAAGATTTGGCCACGGTTTTTGCATCACCCAGGTTTGTCAGTTCAAAATTCGCCTGCAGTTTATTTCCCGTTTCATTATCGAAGACGATGCCCTTGAAATAGGTTGAAGGGACAGGCCTGGCTTCAGGGTATAGCGGGAAGGAATAAATATCTTCACGACCTTTGCCGCCCAGCTTATCCGAAGAAATGAAGGCTTTATCACCTTTTGCATTGACAATGACGACCATTTCATCGGCTTGTGTATTAATGGGATAGCCAAGATTTTTCGCTTTACTCCAGCTCCCGTCCTCTTTTTTCCTGGAGTAAAACAGGTCATATCCTCCCATCCCGGGATGGCCCCTGGAAGCAAAATACAGTGTTTGTCCGTCGGGATGGATGAATGGCGACATTTCTTCGTAAGGGGTATTGATTGAGTCCCCGAGGTTGACAGGCTCCGACCAGGAGCCGTCGGACCTGAGTTCCGTTTTCCAGATATCGGAACTTCCTTTGCCTCCGCTTCGTTTGCTGGCGAAATAGAGTGTTTTCCCATCCGAAGAAAAAGAAGGCTGTGAATCCCAGGACGGCGAATTGACCACTTCTCCCAGGTTTTCAGGTTCCAGCCAGGAATTCCCGGATCGTTTTGCCCAGTATATGTCGCAACTGCCGAACCCGTCGGGCCGGTCGCAACCTGCAAAGAACAGGTATTTCCCATCGGGTGAAATGTTCAATGCCCCTTCATTTCCGGGCGTATTGACAGGGGGACCAAGATTCCGGGCTTTGGACCATATGGAATCATGCGCTGTGCTTATATAAAAATCCTCTTCATAGCCCTGCAACGCAGGATTTTTTTCACTCCTGGGCACTTTTCTCGTGAAGTAAAGAGATTCTTCATCCGCAGTGATCGCATTGATATATTCATCAAAGCGGGTATTGATGCTGTCGCCGAGGTTAACAGGGTTAAATGGCACAGGATGGCTTACCGCAGCCATCCCGAATTCAGCACTTGCAAGCTGGGCAATGGATTTTCTCCGTTTGACATCAGGGATGTTTTTCCCTTCGAGGTATTTGGAGTAGTCGGCCTTTGCATCCGCATAACGTCCGAGGTACAACTCCAGTCCCCCTGTTATAAACAGGAGGTTGATTGAAAACACAGAGTTTATCCTCATCACCTTTTTATACATGTCGATTGCTTCCGCCGCATGTTTGCCGTCGGACAGCAGGTCGCCTTTCAGAACCAGCGCCTCGCAGAAAACGGAGTCTTCGGCAATGGCCTTACTGACTTCTTGCATGGCCCGCTCGTTGTCCCTTTTCATATAGGCTTCCATGGCCGAATCGAAATACTTCCCGGCTTTTTTATTCGATGTGCCCGACTGTTGTGACTTTTGTGAAAACGATGTTCCCTGGAGGAGCAAGGCAATGCAAAAGGCCAGGAAAGCCGGTGCGATCCGGAAAACCTTACAGCTGGCATTTTCCATCTTTCCGGCCGATGCCGCAGGTTTGTCATTTAACATCATGGGATCCTCATATATTTATGACTTTGCAGGGATATCTTCCATTCCGGGTGGGCCATTATATAATCAATAATGGCCGGCATCACCTTATTCCTCCTGCTCCATTCCGGTTGTAAAAAAAGCTGGCAGGTATGATTGACAAGGGCGGCATTTGCTTTTGCCCAGTCCAGGTCAGTTTCGTCGTTAACAATTATCTTCAGTTCATCTGCAAGCTTGTATACCGGCTGCAGGGGTGGACTGCTTTTTTTGGGCGAAAGGCAAATCCAATCGAAATTGCCGCTCAGGGCCCGGGACCCGGATGTTTCAATAAAAATCCTCATTCCTGAAGCGTGGAGACGGTTGCAGAGGTAATCCAGGTTATAATTCAGCGGTTCCCCTCCGGTAATCACGACAGCTTTTGCCGGGCATTCCGAAGCTCTCCTTATGATCTCGTCCGTTTGCACAGGCGGGCATTTCCCGGCATTCCAGCTCTCCTTGATATCACACCAGTTACATCCCACATCACAGCCCCCGATCCGAATGAAATAGGCTGCCTGTCCCGTATTGAAACCCTCGCCCTGGATGGAGTAAAATTCTTCCATCACGGGAAGCTTCTTCCCTTCTGACATCATGATATCACCGGCAGTATCCAAGGATGGTCAGTTAATTTCTTTCTTTGCTGCTTTCAGTGTATTAAGCAGAAGGGATACAATTGTCATAAGCCCTACGCCTCCGGGGACAGGAGTAATCGCGGAGCATTTCTTCGACACTTCGTCAAATTTCACATCCCCTTTTAACCTGAAACCGGATTTGGTGTCAGATGAGGGGATACGGTGCATACCGACATCGATGACCACGGCATCCGGTTTTACCATATCGGCTGTCACAAATTCCTGTTTCCCCATGGCCACGATCAGGATATCAGCCTGAAGAGAGAATTTTTTAAGATCATGGGTATAACTATGGCAGAGAGTGACTGTGGCATTGGCAGTCTTTGCTTTTCTCGAGAGCATGAGGCTTATCGGCGTGCCCACGATATTACTACGCCCCAGGACCACGACATGTTTGCCCTCCGTCTCAATATTATAGCGTTCCAGCAAGGTCATAATGCCGAAAGGAGTTGCAGGAAGGAAAGCAGGCAGGTTCAGCATCATCCGCCCAGCGTTAACAGGATGGAAACCGTCGACATCCTTCAGGGGGTTGATGCGTTCTATGATGTTTTGCTCGCGGATATGCCCGGGTAAGGGAAGTTGAACAATGAATCCGTCAACTTCGTCGTCTTTATTCAGGAAATCAACAACTTCAAGCAGCTTCTTCTCAGGAATTCCCGCCGGGTACCTGTATATGGATGAGATGAAACCCACTTCCCTGCATGATTTTTCCTTATTGTTCACATAGGTTTCGCTTGCCGGATCTTCGCCGACCAGGACTGCTGCAAGATGAGGTGCAGGTTTGCCTTTATCCAGGAAGTCATTTTTAACTTCCTGTGCTATTTCCGATTTGATCTTGTCTGAAAGGGTTCTGCCGTCGAGGAGGCGCATAATAGAAAGTTTAGCGGTGAGCGGATGCCGGAAAACATGCTCCCGGCAGGATGGTCCGCGATTAAATTAATTTGACTGCCTCATATTCCGCATCATGTTGGCCATGTTACGGCCTTTGCTTGAAGTTACCATTTTCATCATTCTGCGGGTATCGTCGAATTGTTTGATCAGTTTATTCACATCCTGGATATTCGTACCCGACCCTGCTGCTATGCGTTTTCTCCTGCCGCCTGTAAGTATGGAGGGGTCGGCCCTTTCAGACGGGGTCATTGAATGAATGATGGCTTCGATCCCTTTGAAGGCATTTTCGTCAATATCCAGGTCACGGATCGCTTTGCCCATACCCGGGATCATTCCGATCAGGTCCTTGACATTCCCCATTTTCTTGATCTGCTTGATCTGAGCCAGGAAATCGTCGAAATTGAACTGGTTCTTCGCGATCTTTTTCTGAAGCTTCTTGGCTTCTTCCTCATCGAATTGTTCCTGGGCTTTCTCCACAAGTGAAACAATATCACCCATTCCCAGGATACGATCGGCCATTCGCTCAGGATAAAAGATATCGAGGGCATCCATTTTTTCACCTAAACTGACGAACTTGATCGGTTTATTGACGACCGATTTGATACTCAGTGCGGCACCGCCACGAGTATCGCCATCCAACTTGGTCAGCACGACCCCGTCAAAGTCGAGCCGGTCATTGAAAGCCTTGGCCGTATTTACGGCATCCTGGCCGGTCATGGAATCGACAACGAAAAGGATCTCATGGGGATTCACTGCCTGCTTGATGTTGAAAATCTCGTTCATCATCTCTTCATCTACTGCCAGGCGTCCTGCCGTATCGATGATAATCACATTATGCCCGTTATCTTTGGCGTATGCCAGCCCCTTCTTCACGATTTTTACCGGTTCCCTGCTTTCAAGGTCCGAGAACACCTTCACATCCACCTGCTCTCCAAGAACGTTCAGCTGTTCGATAGCCGCCGGGCGGTAAACGTCGCCTGCGATAAGCAAGGGGTTCTTTCCCCGTTTTGTTTTTAAAAATGAAGCCAGCTTTGCTGAAAACGTGGTTTTACCTGACCCCTGCAGGCCTGCAATAAGGATGACTGCAGGATCTGCTTTCAGGTTCAGATCTGTTTTCTGACCGCCCATCAGCATAGTCAGCTCATCGTGAACGATCTTGATCATCAGTTGCCCGGGCGACACAGACGTGAGGACGTTCTCCCCTATTGCTTTTTCCTTGACCTGGTCGGTGAACTGTTTCGCGATTTTAAAGCTTACATCCGCATCAAGCAATGCTTTTCTTACATCTTTCAACGTTTCAGCCACATTGATCTCAGTGATATGTCCATGCCCCTTTAATACCTTAAAGGCCCTGTCAAGTTTGTCACTTAGTCCTTCAAACATCTGTCACAATTTTGTTTGCAAATTTAAACAATCTTTTTCTGTCAATTTTTTCTCCTTATGTCTATTTTTTTTGTATGTTTGCTAACATTAAAACATTAACCTTAAAATTGAACTGCTATGAAGAGAACATTACTATTGCTTGCAGCAATTTTTGCTATAGGCATTTTTACTTTTGGACAGCATTGGGTCCCCCAGGGTTTGGGATGGACTGCAACGTCAAGAGGTGTTATGAATGTATTTCCTGTCAGCGCAAAAGTTGCCTGGGCTGCAGGGTATGATGGCTCAGGCGCAAATGGTCCCTGCCAGGATGTATCTGTAACCACAAACGGCGGAACAACATGGACTCCAAAGACCGTAACAGGTGCTACGGGACTGGCAATTTCAATGATTACAGCGGTGAATGCAGATACTGCATGGACCGCAATGTATAAAGTATCGAGCGGAACCCAGGGAGTTTATCAGACAACAAACGGCGGTACAACATGGACCAGGCAAGGATCAACCAGCATGTTCACCGCTTCGACATCATTTCCTGATATCCTTTATTTCTGGGATGCCAACAACGGATGCGCAATAGGTGATCCGGTCAGCAGTAAATTTGAGATCTACACTACACCTGACGGAGGAACCACCTGGACACAGGTTCCCCCGGGCAACCTTCCTACCATTACTTCAGGTGAAGCAGGCTGGACTACCGACTGTTCTGTTTCAGGCACTAATATCTGGTTCGGCACAAACAAAGGCCATGTTTACCATTCAGCCGATATGGGTGTTACATGGACAGTTGGATCTCCCTCAAATATGACAGGTAAAAATACCTGGCCTGCCATGAAAGATGATAACAACGGTTTTTGCCTGAAATTTTACAGCACTACGGATACGCTTGATCTGCTTGCCTCGACCTCCGACGGAGGTACAACTTACACTCCGGCTACATACACCGGCCAGTTATTCAACAATCAGCTTCAGTTTGTTCCCGGGACTACAAGTACATGGGCAGCAAGCGGTGTTGATGCAACCAACCAACCCACAAGGGTCGGTATAGTTTATTCCTTCGACGACGGTGCCAGCTTCAATGCAGTAGATCAGGACGTGTCAGGGACTCAGATAACGTGCCAGGCATTCTTTAATGACTCCGTAGCCTATGCAGGCACTTTCACTACTGGTGCAACTGATGGCATCCTGGTGCTTACAGCTCCGGTCGTACCCGCTGTTGCCAGCTTTACAGCAAATGATACGGCGATCGCCCTCCACAGCCATGTCCTTTTCACAAACACTTCAACCGGAATTAAGACAGGTACGAGCCTTTATCAATGGACATTCCAGGGCGGCACACCTTCATCATCCACATCAAAGAACCCTTCGGCAATTACATACAACACAGCAGGAACATATAATGTGACCCTTACGATCACTAATGTTTTCGGGTCAGTTAATACGCTTGTAAAACACGGCTATATTTATGTCGGAGGTGTCGGGGTTGATGAAATATCGCAAAACAATATTAAGGTTTATCCAAACCCTGTTCGGGATGTATTTACAATCGAAACCGATTATAATATGCAGGAGATCCAGGTTTTCAATATAACCGGGCAGTTAATGATTGATAAGATCGTTAGCGGGAAGAGCCAGAAAGTGAACACCACGAGCCTTCACTCCGGTGTTTACAACCTGAAAGTGAAAACCGATAATGGTTCTTTTGACAGGAAAGTAGTTGTTCAATAAACACTGATTCTTTCGAAATTAAAAAAGGCTGCTCCCGGTGGGGTGGCCTTTTTAATTTATATTTTACATAAACTTCCCGCAAAACATCACATCCTCCCCGGGGACTCAATGCCGAGCAGAGACAATGACCGAAAGATCACGTTTGCAGTAAAGGCGGAAAGCATCAACCGCAGCAATCTTGATTTTTCGTCCGGTTCTTTCAATACCGGCACTTCCTGGTAAAACTGGTTATAGGTTTTAGCCACTTCATACACGTAGTTGGCAATAAGTGCGGGGTTCAGCTCATCGGCCGACTGCCGGAATATTTCATGGCACTGGCTTAATAATTTGATTGTTTCTTTTTCCGGAGGAAGAAGAGTGAGGTTCCCGAAGCCTGCTGCATCGAACAGATTTGTGGGTAATTCAATCCCCGACAGTTCAGCCCTTGCGAGGAGGGAGCGGATGCGGGCATAAGTATATTGTATGAAAGGTCCTGTGTTCCCGTTGAAGTCGATTGATTCCCTGGGGTCAAACAACATATTCTTTTTAGGGTCCACTTTAAGGATGAAGTATTTCAAGGCGCCCAGACCAATGACTTCAAACAGATGTTTTGCCTCTTCAGGAGGGAAATCATTAGCCTTGCCAAGCTCACGGGTCATTTCTCCAGCTGTTTCGATCATTTCATCCATCAGGTCATCGGCATCGACCACGGTGCCTTCCCTTGATTTCATTTTGCCCTCAGGAAGCTCAACCATCCCGTATGAAAGATGATATATCATTGAGGAATAAGGTTTACCCAGTTTCCCCAGCACTTTTTTCAGCACATCAAAATGATAGTTCTGTTCGTTACCGACCACATATATCATCCGCGAAGGATGGTAATCATCATAACGAAGCTGGGCTGTTCCCAGGTCCTGGGTCATATAAACCGATGTACCATCGGATCTCAGCAGGAGCTTTTCATCAAGCCCTTCCGCAGTAAGGTCTATCCAGACGCTGCCATCTTCCCGTTGTCGCAGCACTCCTTTCTCAAGGCCTTCCGTGACAAGTTCTTTTCCCAGGAGGTAGGTCCGGCTTTCATAGTATACCCTGTCGAAATCCACGCCAAGCCTCCTGTAGGTCTGGTCAAACCCCTGGTAGGCCCAGTCGTTCATCGTGCTCCAGAGCTGCCGGGTCTCCGGGTCCCCGGCTTCCCACTTCCTCAGTAATTCCTGTGCATCAAGGATCAGGGATGACTGCCGTTCAGCTTCCTCTTCCTTGAGACCCTTTGCCATGAGGGCTTTGATATCTTCCTTGTAATACTTGTCGAAAAGCACGTAATACTTACCGATAAGCTTATCGCTTTTCAGGCCCGAGTTTTGCGGTGTTTCCCCTTTTCCCCAGCGCATGTATGCAAGCATAGACTTGCAGATATGAATGCCCCTGTCGTTCACAAGGTTTACTTTGACAACCGGGTAACCTCCTGCTTTAAGGATCTCCGACAGGGAGAAACCGATAAGGTTATTGCGGATGTGCCCCAGGTGGAGAGGTTTATTGGTATTTGGTGAGCTGTATTCAAGAACAACCTTCCCCTCTTCTGAAGGCTTAAGTATTCCGAACGAGGCATTATTGTAATTTTCAGCTACGAAAGATATCCAGTGAAAATCGGAAAGGATTAGGTTAAGAAACCCTTTGATGACCCGGAATTCCTTTATTTCCGGGAGCAGCTTCTGCAAAGCCTTGCCCATTTCCTCAGCTGTTTGTTCAGGTGATTTGCGCGAGAGTTTTAAAAGGGGGAATACAACCAGTGTAAAATCCCCGGGAATCTCTTTTTTCGTCCTTTCAATGGTCAGCTTCAGAATATCAAAGTCCTGCCGGTATATTTCCCTGATGGCTTCCAATGTGGCAGTATGGAGGTGCTTTTCAAACATGAATCTTCATATCTTGTGCAAAAGTAGCTCTTTTTTGGTTTTTTAATTTCCCAAATAGCAGTACCTTTGCAAAACCCGGAAGTAAATCATAACACACTCTATATGAAACAAAACGTAATTATTATCGGCGCGGCGGGAAGGGATTTTCATAATTTCAACACCTATTACCGCGGTAACGCAAATTTCAACGTGGTAGCTTTCACTGCTGCCCAGATCCCCGACATCGATGGTCGGAAATATCCTGCAGCCCTTGCAGGCAAATTATATCCCAAAGGAATCCCGATTTACGCAGAAGCAGAACTCCCGGAGCTGATCAAAAAATTCAAGGTCGATATCTGCAATTTCGCATACAGCGACACTCCTTACCAGAAAGTGATGAACCTCAGCGCCCTGGTCAACGCTTCCGGCGCAAACTTCCTTTTACTGGGTCCCCGCGACACCATGATCAGCAGTACCAAGCCTGTGATTGCAGTTTGCGCAACCCGCACCGGTTGTGGTAAAAGCCAGACATCCCGCAGGATCATTGAGATCCTGATGGAAAAAGGCCTTAAAGTCGTGGCCGTGCGTCATCCCATGCCTTACGGTGACCTTGTTGCTCAGAAAGTCCAGCGTTTTGCCACTGTTGCAGACCTGGCCAAGCATAAGTGCACGATTGAGGAAATGGAGGAGTACGAGCCGCATGTGGTAAGGGGCAACGTGATTTATGCCGGCGTTGATTATGAAGCCATCCTCAGGGCCGCTGAAAAAGACCCGAAAGGATGTGATGTGATACTTTGGGACGGAGGGAACAATGATTTCCCCTTTTACAAACCCGACCTCATGATTACCGTGGCCGATCCTCACCGCCCCGGAGCTGAAGTAAGCTATTATCCAGGCGAAGTCAACATCCGCATCTCAGATGTCGTCGTAATTAACAAGATCGACTCAGCATATCCTGAAAACGTCAACACGGTCAGGGCGAACATATACAAGCTAAATCCGAAAGCCATGGTCGTTGATGCCGCTTCACCCATACGGATCGACAATCCGGAAGTGATACGCGGGAAAAAAGTTCTTGTCATAGAGGATGGCCCCACCCTGACGCATGGTGAAATGAAGATAGGCGCCGGCATCGTTGCAGCCCAAAAGTTCGGAGCTGCAGAGATCGTCGACCCGAGGCCCTACGTTATCGGGAAACTGGCTGAGACCTTCCGCATTTATCCCAACATCGGGCACCTTCTCCCGGCCATGGGATATGGTGACAAGCAGGTTCATGACCTGGAAGCCACCATTAATAAAACACAGTGCGATTCAGTGATTATTGCCACACCTATTGATTTAAACAGGGTGATAAAGATCAAAAAACCCAACACCAGGGTTTATTATGATCTGCAGGAGATCGGCCAACCCGACCTGACCTGGATACTCAATGGTTTCCTGAAGAAAAATAAAATCAAATAATTGTAAAATCCCGGTATAGCCGGGATTTTTTTTGCGATATTTGTTCGTGGATTAAATTCATTGATATGAAGAATAAAAGTCTGGTGTCGATAAGTGATTTTACAAGGGAAGAGCATATCCGTATCCTTGACCTGGCGGGTGATTTCGAAAGAAGGCCAAGGCAGAAAATCCTGGAGGATTACGTGGTGGCCACTTTGTTTTTTGAGCCTTCGACAAGAACACGTTTGAGCTTTGAAAGCGCTGCAACAAGGCTGGGCGCAAGGGTCATTGGTTTCTCCGAACCGGGCAGTTCCAGCGTACAGAAGGGGGAATCACTGAGGGACACTATCCGCACGGTGAGCAATTATGCCGACATCATTGTGATGCGTCATCCGCGTGAAGGAAGCGCCCGGTTTGCGAGCGAGGTAAGCAGGGTCCCCGTTATCAATGCAGGGGACGGATCCAATCAGCACCCTACCCAGACCCTGCTGGATCTGTATTCCATACGAAAGACCCAGGGAACACTGAACAACCTGAACATTGCATTTGTAGGAGACCTGAAGTATGGCCGTACCGTGCACTCCCTTACCATGGCCCTATGCAATTACAATACAACTTTCCACCTGGTTTCCCCGGCTGAGCTCAAGCTTCCGAGTTCCGTAAAAGTCCATATCAAGGAACGTCAGCTTGCCTACCATCAATACACTGAACTACAGGAAGTTATTTCCAAAGTAGATATACTGTATATGACCAGGATACAGAAAGAAAGGTTCCAGGACCCCATGGAATATGAGAAAGTCAAGAATTCATACATCCTGCGTAACAGCATGCTTGAAGAAGGGAAGCCGAACCTGAGGATATTGCACCCCCTGCCAAGGGTCAACGAGATCACATATGATGTGGATGATAATCCCAAAGCTTATTATTTTACACAGGCACTGAACGGTGTGTTTGTCCGCCAGGCTTTGCTGGCAGCTATTCTCGGAGTGGTTGAATAATCAAAACAGGAATCATGGAAAAAACAGATTACCGGAAGGAATTAAAAGTATCGGCCATAGAGAACGGAAGTGTGATCGATCATATCCCTGTTCAAAGTGTGTATCAGGTGCTGAGGATACTGAATCTCACCGAATACAATGATCAGCTTCTGATCGGCAATCACCTTGAGAGCCGGAAGATGGGTCGCAAAGGTATCATCAAGGTAAGCAATAAATACTTCAAGAGCGACGAGATCAATAAGATCGCGCTGGTGGCGCCCACTGCAACACTGATCGTAATAAAGAACTTCGAAGTGACGCAGAAAAAGCAGGTTGAGATCCCTTCCAGGGTTGAGAAGATAGTCAAATGCTTTAACCCGAATTGTATCACGAACCATGAAGAAGTCAGCACTTTCTTTGACGTGATCAACAAGGAGGATCTGAAGCTTCGCTGCCATTACTGTGAGAAAATTACCGCCAAGGACAACATGACATTCAAATAAACGTTCTGGCATTATGAAAGGCATTCTAACAGGTTTATTTCTTGTCTGCCTGGTTCCCGTGTTAAGGGGGCAGGTTGCCGACACACTTCCCGCCGCCGCCAACAGCAGGATCTTCGACACAGTCGCGCAACATAAGCCAGGTAACTCCAACATCCTCCGTTCCGGGAAGCCTGAATTCCATGTCACCGTAGGTTCCGAATTTTCAACTGCATCCGGTTACGGCTCAGGGCTCACCGAGTATGTCATACCACAGGTCTCCTACCCTCTCGGTAAAAGATTCGTGGTTAGCGGAGGTATTGCTGTGATGAACACGAATTACTTCAATGCAAAGCCGCTTTTCCTCAATGAAAGCACCCAGGGTTACAATGGGAATTACACTTCAGTCACTCTTTTCGCCAGCGGAAAGTATTTCGTCAACGACAGGCTTATCATCGGGGCGACAGTGTATAAAGAAATCCCTGCAGCAGGTAAGCCCCTGGTTTACTCGCCGTATAACCCCATTTCACAGCAGGGAGCCGAAGGCTTTCACCTGAACGCACAATACAAGATCGGGCAGCATATGTTCATCGAAGCCGGATTCGGGATGAACCGGGGAGGATGGAATTCCTTCAATTCAAATCCTTATTCGCCATACCATTCCAACGGAATAGGAGCTTTCGGTGGCATGGACCCCTTCGGGACTTACAACCATTAGATCACAGGCTTTTTTCCCAGCATTGCCCTTTATAGAAGGGCTTTAAGCAGATCCAACACTTCCGTAAAAGCCGGAAATAGGCCGTTGTTTTATTCCTTAAGGAAGTGGTCACTTATATACTTCAGGGCTTCGCTCACTGCCAGGGCAATTGTCCCGGGACCGACACGGATGTAAAATTCCTCTTCAAATCCCGGCTGACGCAGGAAGACAGGCCGTGAAGAACGGATGCATTTAAGCTTGCAGATAGTTTTTCCCTGCACCTGTTCGAGACTGGTTTGTATGCATGGGCTTACATCCGTTCCGAACGACATGCGGATA
>Ga0182027_10007450_pt1 | contig 16109 bp, 14 predicted proteins | sample 712E1DmetaG_FD_121300 | JGI IMG/M metagenome (GOLD analysis project Ga0182027, IMG submission 121300) | Permafrost microbial communities from Stordalen Mire, Sweden - 712E1D metaG (Illumina Assembly) | ecosystem: Environmental > Terrestrial > Soil > Wetlands > Permafrost | place: Sweden...
GTGGCAATCGTCGATTCAAGGTATTCGGTTATCCGCGCGTCCTTGGACATCGTGCGGGCCAGGTCGACATACCCGAAAATCCCGGCAAGCAAATTGTTGAAATCGTGGGCGATGCCGCCGGCCAGGACCCCGAGCGAATCGAGTTTTTGCGCCCGCTGCAATTCTTCTTCCATGCGCTTGCGGTCGGTGATATCAATGAAACAGGTCAACAGGCATTTCTCGCCGCCCCGCATGACGGTGGCTATGGAAACGAGGCAGGATTTGATCTTTTTTGTTTTTGTGTAGAGCGGACATTCCAATCCAATAATAAAACCCCGGGAGCGCACGGTTGAGACCAAGGTTTCCCGGTCGGCATAATTTACAAAAACGCCGATTTCCGGAGAGGTGCGTCCGATAACGTCTTCGGGGCTGAATTCCAGAAGCTCGTAAAAAGTTTTGTTGGCGTCGAGATATTTCCCGGTTGCCAGCGAACTCAGGAGGATCGGAAGCGGGCAAAGGTTGAAAACCGAAAAAAAAAGCTCCTTTGCTTCATAGAGCGACTCTTCAATTTTTTTTCGGTCGGTGATGTCCTGAATAACTCCGAAGAGGATTTTTTTGTCCTTGTCGTATTCCGCGATTGAGTGAATATCGAGGACCTTGCCGGTGCCGACCTGCTTGATTTTAAATTCGACATTATACGGACCATTGTTTTCAATGAGCCCGCGCAGGGTTCTATCGAGAATGGGGCGATACTCCGGAAGGGGAATTTCCTGTATTTCGGCAAGGTCCCATTGCGAACCTTTCAGATTATAAATGACCCTGGCGCCTTCGGAACCAACCATTATCACCGTATCGAGGTGCAGTTCCCAGTTGCCGGTTTTGGATATTGCCTCTCCCCTGTCAAGCCTATCGCGGCTCTCCCGGAGATTTCTCCCCGCGTCCTGGTTTTCGCTTCCCGCTTTGACGCCTTCCCCGGTTTCGCGCATTTTCGAGACTCCTTGAGTACCTCTATTACCGGTCATTAAAACCGTCGGTCCCTATATTATGTCTTTATTGCAGTTGGTTTGCCCGCAAGAATTTCGCACGCCGCAATTTTGATTGCTGAGCCTCTACTTCCGGATGTTCTTGTGTGTCAATTTGACCTCCCGCCAAAGCTTCGTCGCGCTGTCCTTGACGAGCTTGAGGTGCGGCGTTTCGCCGCCGTCAAAGACCGTGATTTCCTTGTCGGTGATCGTGGTTTTCCCTTTAATGGCGACCCCAAGCTTGTGGATGGCCCGGTATTGCGTGATGAGGTGGTCTTTCATCCGCTCAAAATCGTCGCGCGATTCGTTAAACCCGAAAAAGAGCGTGCTGATATTTTCCCGCTTGAGCCGCTCGTACAACTTTAAGGGAAAGTGTTTTATCTGCCGCCGTTTCGAAAAATATTTCTTTTGGTAAATCGAATTCTTGTCGGTAAATAAAATATACGAAAATTCGGCCGCCGGAAAAAGGTTTCGAAGCGGCGTAAAGAGGTTGCCGATGAGCTCGTCGACGTCGATGGTCAGTTTGTCGATTTTGCTTTCCAGGACCAGAATATGGCGCCTTAAAAAATAGCGGTAGTCGAAAAGGCCGTCGAGCTCTTTGATATTTTCGTAGCCGAATTTTCCCCTGCCGCTTTTTTTCAGGATCACGCAATTGGGATACTTCCTTATTTTAAGGATATACTCTTGGGAATTGGCGATGATAAAATCGTCGCGGTCGCGCGGATTGAACCGTTTGTCGAATATGCCGCCCGTCTTTCCGTGGGGGCTATAGTGTTTGAGCCAATACTTGGTGACGCGCCGGGCAATCCGCTCGGCGCAGTCGCCCAGGAGATTGCCCTCGCTTGCCGCCTCGAAGGGAAACCGCGCCTGCAACAAATCCCCTACCGTATAGAGCGGATAGGCGATTTGGTGAATGCGATATTCTAAAAGGACCTTATCGAGTTTCCCCCGGTTTTCGTTGATTTCGTCGTTGGGATTATGTAAACGAAACGTCCCATTGACCCCGTGGTCCCGTCGAAGCGAATAAATATCTTTTTCAGGCCCCAGATCGCCGTTTTTGTCGTCCGGGTTCCAACCAACCGGCTCAAAATCGGAAAAAAGGGAATATGCCTTACTCGGATTATTCGCCAACAAAACGGCCCCCTCGCCCGCCATAAAATGTGCGGTCCGGTCGACCGCAATCTCAATCAATATACTATATTAAACGGACGCACAAAAACCTGAAAGGACCTTCGGGCATATGCCATACGACCAAGAGTTGCGAATAGCAAAGGAAGCGGCCGAAAAAGCGGGCGAGATCCAATTGTCCCACCTGCATAAGCTTTTGCATATCGAAAACAAAAGCGATTCTTCCCCCGTGACCCAGGTCGACAAGCTCTGCGAAGAAACCATCCGCGACTTACTGCGCAAGCATTTCCCCGCCGACGGGTTTTTAGGGGAAGAAACGGGCTTTGACCCGGGGACCAGCGGCAGGAAATGGATCGTCGACCCCCTTGACGGAACGCGTCCCTATATCCATGGCATCCCGACCTATAGCGCGCTTATCGCCCTTGAAGACGGTAAAGACCTCGTCGTGGGTTGCATGAATCTGCCCGCAATGCGGGAAACCTACTGGGCCGGCAAAGGAAGCGGCGCATTTCTCAACAATAGCCCCGTGCACGTTTCAAAAACAACGGATTTAAGCGCAATCATGGGCTCGGGGTTCGGGCACCTTGAGAAAAACGGGACCCCTGAGGCGGCCCAACTGCTGCGGGTTATGCAGGCGTGGGACTATTCCTACGGTTTTATGGACGCCTTTACCTACGGATGCATTGCAGCGGGCAAGATCGACGTCAGCGTCAATCTGCTTGATAAGCCGTGGGACTGCGCGGCGGCGGCGGCGATCGTCCGGGAAGCCGGAGGCCGGTTTTCGGATATAGCGGGGCGCGACTCGATTTATTCCGGTTCATGTGTTTTGTCGAATGGCGTTGTCCATGACGCTGTTTTAGAGTATTTTAGTGTCTGTAGTTGAATTTCCCCTTGTGATTATTCGGAGGATTTTTTGAAAAACCAGGTTCAACAGGACGGCAATGGCGCTACGCCCATTGGTCCCGGTCCTCAAAACGATAGTTCGGCAACCTTGGCCGCCAGAAGGTCCGAAAAGGCGGGCGTGTTTCATTTTACCAAGGACATGATCTCGGCGCTTATCATGGCCCTTATCGCCATCGTTTACGTAATTCAAGCTTTCAAAATCCCCACCGGTTCCATGGAAAACAGTTTGCTCGTGGGAGATTTTCTCTTGGGACTGAAATTTATCTACGGCGCTCCCGTGCTTCCGTTCATGTACAATAAATTGCCGGCCGTTACCGACCCCAAACCGGGCGACGTCATTATTTTCAAATACCCCGGAAACGACAAAAAAGACTACATCAAACGCTGCGTTGCCGGTCCCGGACAAACCATTACCGTGCAGGACACGGTGGTAAAGGTCGACGGGGTCGAGCTCGCCTTGCCGCCCCACGGGCAATATATCCGCCACGGAATGCTCGACCCGCAGATCAAGAATTTCGAGCCGCTCAGGGTCCCTAAAAAAGGCGATACGCTCAGATGCGGACCGGATATGCCGATACGTCAATTTCTTTTTTACAAACACCTGATACACCAGGAAAACCCTTACGCGCGCATTACCGTAAAGGTCCAGCTCTATATCGACGGCAATTACGCGAACAACCTCAAGGTGTTGAGCGACGGATTTCAGGAACTTTCCTTCGATGAAATCAATTTCAACATGATCGACAATTGGATCTTTATCGACAACATCGTCAGCCGCGTGGTCCAACAGTTCCACGACAAGCCCATTGAAGTGAAAAAACTCATTTACATGGACGACAAGCCCGTGCATACGTACGTGACGAAATACGACAGTTACTTCATGATGGGAGACAACCGCGACAATTCGACCGATTCGCGATACTGGGGTTTTTTAAACAGGAATTTCATCAAGGCAAAGGCCTTTATTCTGTATTTCTCACTCGACAATGAAACGCCGCTTTGGGAATTGCCGCTTAAAATCAGATGGAACAGGATCGGAAAGCTCATCCGGAGCTGGGACGGAACGCAAAAAAGATAAGACCGGCCGGCCCACTTGTCGTTGTCGGAAAACCGCGCCGTATGCCTCACAAAGCCCTTGACAGCGCCTACGATATTTTCAGCCGCATATTTTTGGGCCCTCCGCGCACACAAAGCTGTCCGCCCGCCTGGCTTTGGGTTACGTGGCTCATTGCCTTCGCGTCCTGGATCTATCCTTCCACGTTGAGTTTGTGGGAAGACGAAATCTGGATGCTCGTGGTTTCGGTTGACCAACCGTGGCATACGGTCCTCGGACTTACCAATTACTATTCCGGAAACCATGTCCTGTATTCCGTTTTGTCTCGAATTTTAATCAAGGCCGCCGGTCACCACTGGATCGAGTTCGTCTACCGGGTCCCGTCGCTTGTTGCGGGAATATTACTGCTGCCGATGAGTTTTGCCGTCATCAATCGATGCGCGGGAAGATTTTGCGCACTGGCGGGATCGTCGCTTTTCTGCTTGCTGCCCGCTATTATTTACCATGCTTCCAATGCGCGCGGATATATGTGGTGGTGTTTTCTCACCATGTGGACGATCGGGCTATTGCTCAATAAACTCCGGAAAAAATCGTGGCTTCGCGTTGCCTGCGCATATTTTCTTTTGGGAATCAGCCATCCGCTCGCGTTGATAACCCTCGCGGGTTTTGGCATATTCGGGATTTTTCTGGCCGATGGACCCACCTTAAAACGCTGGCTCGGTAATGCTTTAATCTGCCTTCCGGCGGCGCTCTACTCCATTCCGGCCATTCAATTTGTATATATGTACCACAAAATCATCACGGGCCCGCTTTCCACCGGACCGTTCTCACGGTTTTCATTTGTTCCAAAAATCATGGAATCCTATTTCGGGTCCCCGTTTGTTCAGGGAATAAGCGCCCTCTTTTTCGCGCTTGCCGTTGTCGGGGCGGCCCGTATGCTTCGCGCTTCGATAAACCGGGGTTTGGCGTTTATCGGGCTTGCCCTTATCATGCCGTTAGCGTTTATCGCCTCCGGCGATCCGTTCAGTTTCGACCGATGTTTCATGGGATCGCTCCCGCCGTGGATTATTCTTATCAGTAAAGGTTATGAGGCCCTGAAAGATTTCGTGGTCTATCGCCTCTTTTCGGCGTTTTCGCTCAGGGTCCGATTAATTGCGTTTTCGGCATTTTTCGCGGGCGCGCTTTTTTGCCTCTGGGCCCCCAAGCTCTGGCGTTATGAGACCTGCCCGAAACAGGACTATCGAAGCTGCTTACGCGCGGTTGCCCGGGAATTCCCTTCGGAAGAAACGGTCTTTTCCACGAGCCCGAATTATTATACCGGCCTGAGCTATTACGCGAGGCAAATCAATAAAAAATATTGCGTCCTTAAAACCCCGGGGGAAGCGCGGGACTCATTACTACAATGGAGTGGCTCCCGTAAAGCGGTCGTCGTTGCCGTCGAGCCCGGGGTCTCTAGCGAGATGCTTGACTGGACTAATAAGAACCTGGAAGTCCGCGGAGAATGGGACGGGGTAAATCTTTCCACGAAACTCTATGTTACCCAGCCGGCAGGCCGGCCTTAGCGTGTTTCGCCGGCCACCCATGCCAAAAAATCGCCGTTGCCTTCGAGTATCGGCAGGGCCGTGACGCAGGGACATTCGTAGCCGTGCAGGGATTTCACTTTGTCGACAACCAGCGGCACCAAGGCCGCTTTTGTTTTCGCCATGAGCAGGGCCTCACGCGAACCGACGATTTTCCCTTCCCACCAATACCGCGATTCAAGCCCGTCGATAATATTGACACAAGCGACAAGCCGCTCTTCAACGAGCGCTTGCCCGATGCGCCGGGCTTCGTCGACGTCTTTTGTGGTTATGTAAACGAGTCGCAGGTCCATGCGGGCCGACTTATTCCGTGGCCACTTGCTGCTCGGCAATGATCTTCGCGAGCGCCCGGAGCGGGACGGGTTTTTCGAAATACGTCGCATTGAGTTTATGGAGCCGCTCTTCGGCGATTTCGGAAATATAACCCGACACGAGGATCTTTTTAACCGACGGCGCCGCGGCCTCGATGAGCTGGAGTCCGTCGCACCGCGGCATTTTATAATCGGTGATGAGAACATCCAACGCATTTTTCATGATAAACCGCTTGGCTTCCAGCGGATCATTAAAAGTGCGAACGTTTATGTTCGGATCAATACACTCGATATACGTTTTTATGACCTCGGTTATCGGTTCTTCATCATCCACCACGACAATTTGCAATTTTTTATCAATCACGGTACATCCTTTTTACAGAGGTATAATAATTGATTGTACCAGCACTCCAAACTAAATGCAACATGTTTTTTTAATTTTTTTAATTCAATGCGTTACCGCCTGTTCAAACCACTCAGCCTTTTATGAATTCGAGGAAATCGGTCGGGATATTTACATTAAAAAAAAAGAAATCGGCGAAAGTTGCGCACCTTCGGTCCGGCAAACTACTATTTTTGAGGGCGCAGGTTGTAATAATTACGATCTAAGCCATTTTCACGTCCGCACGCGGACGGGTTTTATGCGGGAATTGATTCGAAAGGAGTTATTGAATAATGTACCGGCCTCAAATTAAAGTATGCGACTGCACGATCCGCGACGGCGGCCTCATGAACAACTCACGGTTCACTCTTGATGAAGTAAAAAACGTTTACCGGGCCCTTAATGACGCCGGGGTCGACATAATCGAGCTGGGATACCGCAACAGTAAATCGTTTTTTTCCCCAAAAGACTATGGTGAATGGCGTTTTTGCGACGAGGAAATGCTTAAAAAGGCAACCGACGGCATTCCCAAAAGAGCAAAGCTCGCGGTCATGCAAGACGCCCACAAGGCCTGCGCCGAGGACGTGTTTCCAAAGTCGGAAAGTCTGGTGGACATCATTCGGGTCGCCACCTATGTTAAAGACGTGGACAAGGCCATAAAGCTGGCGAACAACGCCACCGAAAAAGGCTATGAGGCCACCATCAATATCATGGCCATTTCCCACGTGCTCGAACGGGAGCTCGACGAGGCCCTCCAACAAATAGAACAGGAAACAAAGATCGCGGCATGCTATATCGTCGACAGTTTCGGAGCGCTTTACAGCGAAGACATCGACTATATGGTCCACAAATTCCAGCGCTATTTACGGACCAAGGAAGTGGGAATCCACTGCCATAACCAGATGCAACTGGGCTTTGCAAATACCATAGAGGCGATCATTAAAAACGTAAACTATCTCGACGGAACGCTCTACGGCCTCGGAAGGGCCGCGGGAAATTGCCCGCTCGAACTGCTGCTTGGGTTTTTAAAAAACCCGAAATTCGACATTCGTCCGATTCTTGAGGTGATCGAATCGACGATATTGCCGATGCGGTCAAAAATGGAATGGGGATATAATATTCCGTATATGGTGGCGGGAATGCTCAACATGCATCCCGATAATTCCATGAACCTCATCGCCCAATCGAAACTCAAGGAAGGTTCGCCGAGTTTCGTGAAATTTTACGAATCGATGTTGGCCGACGAGAACGCCTAAGGCTACATCAAGTGGCGCATGGCCCAGACCAGCCGGGGAAACCGTCCGAGGCTCATTTTGAATATCGACGACATGGTAAGCTTGTTTTCGGGGATCTCCGACAATGCCTGAGCGGCTTTTTCGAAGTCGCTATCCGGCACGTTTTGCATGAAGTCCTTTACGCGCGCAAGTTTGCAATGCGTTTTTCCGAGGGCGGCGTGCCAGGCCTTCTCGTAGTCCCGTGCATGGGAATTACTGTCCGCCAACGTTTGGGCGCCGAGCATTTTCAAGGCAAAATCCCCCGCAAGCCCCCCCGATATCATTGCCTGGACAATCCCCGCCCGGGAAATGGGATTGATCGAACTTGCGGCGTCGCCGGTTTTCAGAAGCCCGGCCGCGGCCATTTTCCGGCGGCCGGATTGGCAGGGAATCGAACCCGCGAACCGATCGAGGACTTTCCCGTCCCGGAAATGGAGCTTTAAAAAAGCGTCGAGCAGGCCGAGCATATTGACTTTTCCTCGAAACGATTTCCCGATGACGATCCCGATATTGGCAACGTCTTTTTCACGCGGAAATACCCACGCGTAGCCGCCCGGAGCGATTTTTTGGCCGATATAAATATGCACGACGTTCGAGGGAAAATCCGGAATGTTTACCACCGCGAAACAGGACGGTTCCAAGTCAAGTGGTTTCCTGGGGATTTTATCGAATTTCCCGAGCCCGGCGATGGGGCCGGACGCGTCGACGACCACGCTGGCCGAAATTGACGAGCCGTTTTGAAAATAAACGTTTCGCCGCCCTCCCATGACCGTTGAAACGCCGGTGACCGCGCAGTCGACGACGACGTCCGCGCCAAGCTGCTTGCATTGGTCGGCCATGTCCTTCTGCATGAGCGCCCGATTGATGATGTACCCTTTGTTTTTGTCGGTATAGGTAATTGACGGACCGCTCGGCGGATGAAAGCTTGCCTTATCAACCAGGAACCGGATCCATGAGGGTCTGACTTCAACGGCTTTTTCGAAACCGATGCGCCCGACCGCTTCCGCGCAGCCCTTTGGCCGCATCCAGGGCGTTGATTTATCCACCAATAACACACGGGGAGAGTCTTTTGCATAGAGATGATGTACGGCGCTAAGGCCCGCCGGCCCGGCCCCGATCACCACCACGTCATAGGTCTCTTGCATAGAAGTATCTTTTGTGGATTCGACCCAAATTTCCAGATAATATAACATAATAATCAATAACGCGGTAGGGATATTATTTTGTTTCCCCGGCCCGTGATTTTAGCGTATTTTAGAGTGTCGCGCCCTTAGCTCAATTGGATAGAGCATCTGGCTTCGAACCAGACGGTTGGGAGTTCGAGTCTCTCAGGGCGCATTATTTAAAACCCGCAAAAATGCCTCAAATTTTCAATATTTCGCGGTTTTTCGGGTCGAACTACTCAATTTAGCTTTGCTTTCTTAATTATCAAAAACCTACGAGTTACTACCAAATTATCTTATTTACTATCAAAATGTGAAACGTCTGTGAAACTTTTTCGAGGGTACTTCAGTTGTGCATTTGCAATTACGTATAGTTTCCATCTTGGATTTTAGCCTTAATTTTAGCCTTAATGCGTATGCAGCACCATTTTGCCGATTGACGTTTTGCAATTATCAGAAATTGGAAGGCTGATCGCCGAGAGTTTATAGCGAAAGCCCCAAATGATATTCAAATAAGGCATTTTCGTCCATTAAACTGAAATAAATCTGGATTCGGCGGTCAAATTCAGGCCAATGGAACGGTCAAAAATTAAGTGCGATCGGATTAGAAGCTCAGTGAGGAGGCAATTACGGTAACAAGGATATTTCTGCCATTTCCTTTAATAAACTGACTGGGTAAATATCTGCAATAGATCGCTGTTCGCCCTTTAAAAAAGCCTTTGATTTATCGTCAAATTGGGCATTGTACAGAATTCCACTCTGGAGCACATAATATGGAAAGTATGGAAATCGATAATAAACTTCTGACTCTGAATAAGTAATAATACCCTCTTTAATACTTGCTTGAATTGGGGTACCAATAAAAACTCCAACAACGTGGTAAGCTAAAATGCAAAATTCATTATAGTCAGTCTTATTACGATCCAAAATACATTTTTGAATATTTTCCAAAGAAATATCGCTCTTTATATTTTTATATTTTCTTCGAGTTGGATTTCCTATGTCTATAGAAGTTCCGCTGTCACTACAGGAAGCAAAGGTTATGGAATTTGGAGCTTTTGGAAAGAGAATTATTCCAAGCGTCCCAGTATAGTTATTGCCTTGAAAATTATCGCCGGGCACGATAGTCGAGCAGCTAATTTCAATATCGTCAAATATCGCGTGATGAATCCTTTCAAAAATACTGTACCTGTCAGTTTGATTATTTCCAACACCTTTAGCATAACCGGCACAATGCGCTATAAATGCGTTTTTATCTATCAAACAATCACGCAGTTCTTTGAGAGAAAAAGTATTCATAAACCGTTCTAAAGTTTAATTGCAGAAGTAAATAATACCTGACCTTTTTGGGCGGTGCGTTTTATTTTCTATTCTTCTTATCTGGCAATTCATTTGCATTTGGTTTTACGCTTTGCTCGTTAAGGATCACGGACTATAACTTCGAAAATTTTACTTACAAATTTAATCCCACTGATTCCGAAATATTATGAAGTACTGGCTCATAATAACTCATAACCATATTTCAAATTGAAATGCTATTTACAATCAGTTGGCGGAAGAGTTAAGCTTTTTAATTCAGATCGAATGTACAATAATTTTTTGCAACCAATTTTACCAATACTCTTTTTGCTTGACTTATCGAACATTTCTCCAGTTCCTAAATGTAGTACTACTCCTGATTCGCAATTGTGCGCATGTGGATTCGATGGGAATAGATCAGGATCAGCCTTATGAATACGCCAAACTTCGCCTTTAACCCGAATAGTTTGTTCAGTTAAAAGACGCGGAAATTCCTCCGGTAAAAGGGATTCTGTCAAAATTACTTCACTTAAAATCTCAGGATGGAACTTCTTGAAATCAAAAGACTTCAGTAATGAAACAATTTTATCTGCGTTGAGGTCATGATCTATCAAGCTAAGTGGTGGATGATCTGAAATACTTAATACTTCAACAAGAGCGAATTGAATGTCGAGTCCGCTGATATCAAGGCACAGAAATTCGCTTAAAACTAAGCGAGCTTGAAGCGATGCCTCAATATAATTAATAAGTTTCTGATCAATTTTTTCATTGTTTATCATTTTTATTCAAATGATATAAGATTAAAGCATCCGGGGACATTTTTTTATTGCCATTTTATTTCAGCAATATAATTTCCAGAAGTGCCCTTGCTGAAGAATATTTTACCGCCTTTGGCATATACAAAGAGAACAAATTTAATCCAGCGTCCGCATACCCCTTATTCACTTATCATTATGGTTAAATGCGCAATTTCTTTTCACAGTTGATTAAATAATAATCCAGCGTTTTTCAATTCCTTATAAATCTCTGCTTCAATCTCTGTAACGCTATTCTTATAATGCTTGTAAAGCATGCCATGTATGTCACTGGGAAGAACAATATTCCCTTTAAAAAGGCAACATACTCGATCTCGTCCAAGCTTTCCAATAAAATAACCTAACTCAAAAATTGCATTGGGACGAGCTCGATTTTCTTTTTTCCGTTCCAAATCTGGTTTTTTCTCTTCCTCAGTTGCATAGGCTATCTCATCAGGTGTCAATAAAACAAATGCATAACCAGCATCATCGGCATACTTTTCAAATTTCGATATAATTGTCATACCTCTATCAGCTTGCTGGCTTAAAACAATTGGTTCAATTTCAACGCCATTTAAAATTGATACAAGGTCTGCCCTTGAAAATTTATCCCATCCATGGACAACAAATACTTTCTTATTTTGCATTTTGGCCACAGGCTTAATATCCTTCCGGATAAATGGCCTGCCGTTTTTTTCCGAGAGTTGATTTTCTTTCCAATGCCATAGCCCTTTACCATCCCCAGAAACTTTATTTGCAATTTTGAGTTTTTTCAAAGCAACCTTAATTGCAATATCTGGAGCCATTCTTCCATTTTTTCCGCCATGTTGCTTATGTACTTTGATTACTTCTTGAACAAGTTCTGCTCTTATCCAGGTTTTTTGAGGTGATGATTTTAAAATATCCTCGACAATCTTCTGCGCGACACTTGGCCTTAGAGGAAGATCATTCCAATTTAAATCGAAATTGGCTTTGTTACTCATCTACTTTCCTTTGGAAACAATCTTTGCTTAGAGGGATTCTAAAGATCCCGTATCCCATAGGAACCATTCATAGCTTTTTTTCAGTTCTATTCCTTGCAAGGGAATGGCCAAATGTTGTTAGGCTAAAAATGAGCAATTCTCATATCGGGCATGAAACATTTCCTTTAAAACTTCGAGATAAATTTGTTTGCATTGCAAATTCCTAGCATGTCAAGCGCTTGCAAAATAGAATATGATTCATTCTTTATCATGAATGCTTGTAATTTTAAAATGTCTGCCCAGTGTTGATCAATATTTAAGCGAGTGTATTTATGGTATTTACTTAAAGGCTTAAATAAAAATAAAATTGGCTTAATTTTGGACCTGGCCAATTTAAAATCGGGTTTGGATAGGTCTTTTGCTTTAAAACAATATCCATTTTCCTCGCAATATTTTAATTCACCCCAATATCCAGCTAAGCAAATAGCTATATATTCTTCGTCAATTTTATTTTTAAGCGCTAAATTAGTTGCTACAGATTTTGGTATGGCAAAATAGCTTTCACCAGTATATTTTTTCTTATCAATTGTGAATTTATGGTCTTTGGGAAATGTATGGAAATTGCTAAATTCTGTTATAATAATGTGACTTGCCTCATGAATGGCTATCAAACGAATGACAAGTTCATTTTTGTTTTCTACAATCTGAAAGTATCGAGAAATATTAATCATGAATTTAATTTTATGCATAAAGACTTCATTAAATCAAGTAACGTGGTCCTTTGATCAGGAGTTAATGATTCTATGCTTAAATCAAGTACCCCTTGAGTGTTAAAAATGTCCAAATCTTTGATATATTTCATGATTTCATTATATTCAAATTCAATTTGCTGTGGCGGTAATAGTTTTTGTTCATTTGTTAAGATATAAAATTCCTTTGCTAATTCTTTTAGTGAATCCGGATTTGGGCTGGCTTTTTCAACCATATTGCAAAAACTACTTAGCTTATCTTTCCAACCGTCAAATGAACCTCTATTATCTGACAATGGAAATATAATTTCCATATTTGCTCCTTTGCGGAAAATTATAAATATTCAAACAATTAAGGGTTCCGGATACACCGGATACTGAACCCGAATTGATTGCTATTATTGGCGCGGAACATGTCTGTGTTGTCATAATATATGAAACGGTACCATGAGTTCGTTGCGCCGTAGGCCGTAGCCGACCACCAGTACCCGTAATAGCCCATGAAATAGAATGATCCATTGCTGCCACGATAACCGCCCGGAAGTGCCGAAAATCCGCTTGAATTTGTTGCGCCTGTGTTGGGAGGCAACCATTGCGCCGTACCGGTTTCTTTCAGTGATTCACCCGCCACAGCGTCTCCGCCAACGAAAGCGACCAGTACGCTCCATTCAGAATCTGTAGGAACGTGCCAGCCAAACGGGGCAATTTTCTCTGTGCTTACGGCATACCAATTGTATAGAGCTCCATAAGTATTTTTATTTGAGATAGAATCATTATTAGACCAGCAATATCCTGGTGTAGCAAGAGTGCCCCATACGAGAGGATCTGATACTAAAGGGATTACAGAACCGTCGTTAAATTTTGTTGTTTTAAGGTTTTCTACCATCCATTTTTGAGTTCCTATTGTAACGGTGTGGTAAACGTTCCCATCGAAATCAGTCAAAGATGTTGATTGCGGTGTTGCTGTCAGAATTGCACTTAATCCGGACTCTCCACCTGTAAAAAGCGTGCTAACTGCAAAAGCGTATTGCGTCCCATTGGTTAGACCTGTGATGGTCTTCGGCGATATGGCGTCTGAGATTTTAGTTCCTGATTTATCAACCAGAGTACCTGCGGTATAATAAATATTGTATGAAATTGAATTGGCAACACTATTCCAAACAATAGAAACATAACCATCACCAGAGGCTATAGCCATAATAGTCGGAACAATTAAGGTTGTGGTCGTTGTTTGAATTGCACTTAATCCGGACTCTCCACCCGAAAAAACTGCGCTAACCGCAAAAGCGTACTGGGTTCCATTAGTCAACCCAATAATTGTCTTCGGTGATGTGGTCCCCGTTATTTTCGTCCCAGTTTTATCAACCGTCGAACCAGTTGCATAATAAATATTATATGAAGTTGCCCCTGGGACGCTGTTCCAACTTATAGTGATGGAGCCGTTGCCGGGGGTTACAGTTGTGATAGCTGGAGTAATCAATGCTGTTGTTGATGTTTGAATAGTACTTAATCCGGATTCTCCCCCTGCAAATACGGCGCTAACCGAAAAAGCATATTGCGTCCCATTGGTCAAACCAGTTAGGGTCTTCGGCGAAGTTGCCCCTGTTATTTTCGTCCCGGTTTTGTCAACCGTCGAACCAATAGCGTAATAAATATTGTAAGAAGTTGCACCAGAAACACTGTTCCAACTTAAAGTAACGGAACCGGCGCCGGAAATTGCGGATGCAATAACCGGAATAGGCATGAACGGCGTCACTGCCTTTATTGTACTCAAACCAGATTCTCCTCCTGCAAACATGGCACTAACCGCAAAAGCATATTGCGTTCCATTGGTCAAACCTGTTATTGTCTTTGGCGATGTGCCCCCTGCTATTTTTGTCCCGGTTTTATCAACCGTCGAACCCGCAGAATAGTAAATATTGTATGATGTTGCGCCTGCAACGCTATTCCAGCTTAAGGTGACAGAACCGTCGCCAGAAGTTGCAGCCGTAATAACAGGAATATTTAGAAGCTGAAAAGCAGCATTAATTGTTTTGTCACTATTCATCATGATGGAAATTGTTGTATTGGTCCCTGTCGTGTCTCCGCTCCAAGCCGCAAAATTATACCCGTTGTTCGGATGAGCCGTTAAAATAACCGCATCCCCCGAATCGTAAGCCGCTTTTTCCGGCGATTTTGTCACGGTTCCATTCGTTGCATTTATCGTAAGCAAATACGTCGGCGTTGCTAAAGACCTGAAATTTGCAGTTATATTCAAATTGGAATCAATAAAAACGGTGGTCGTGGCATTAGTAACGGTTATCCCACCGCTCCAGCCGCTAAATTTATACCCATTCGTAGGAACGGCAATAAGAGTCACCGAATCTCCGGCATTATAAGAGGCTTTATTCGGGCTTTTTGTAACAGTCCCATTGGTTGAAGATACTGTCAATGTATATCCTGAACCGTCGCTCCCGCCTGTTAATTCCCGAATCGTTGTTGTCCCATTTCCCTGTTCGTCGCTACAGGAGTAAAGCAAAATTGCCATTATGGTGAGCGCAAGGCTTCGGAACAATATTGTCATAAAACTACTCCGTTTTGTTTATTTCCATGCATCCGTTTTCCCTTCTCCTTACCAAGGAGAGGGGAAGGCGCGAAGCCGCCAAGGGTGAGGAATTTGATTGTTCCTCTTAAAAATATACTACATTCCCGACATTCCCCTGAACATGTCAAGCGGGTCAAAAGGCAACGCGGGCGGTGACCAGGTCAATCCGATTGAAATCTGCGGGCCGGACATTGTTCCTTTATATTTGTCGTTAACATTGATTAAATTGCTGTTGGGAACTTTAAAAACGCCGTTTAATTGAACGCTCTCATAATCAGCGCCAAGATCAAGCTGCAAACACGGCGAAAAGCAGATTCCTAAATTAATGCCGCAAAAGAAACCAAGACCTGAGAAATCCTCCTCGACCGGATCACCGCTAATCTTAAACGACATTGACGCGTTTTGATGCGTAATACCGCCTTCAAGGCCAAAAATGCAGTCGCCAAGGATAAATCGCTTCATGATTATTCCGTCGAGATTATAATGCGTAACCGAAGCCGCTCCAAGGCTCTTATAGAGAGAATCGGTAACCCCAGAAGCGCCCAAACCAAATCCGATACCCAAGAACAATTGACTGACGCCCATCATTCTGCCCACATTATACCGCGCATCGACCTGCCCACCAAAGCCGATAAGGGAAAGCTCTTTATTCTGGCAATCGTCTTTCCCAATGCCCGGAAACATTTTCGCTTTAAACGTGATATCAATGGGAATTCTCGGATATTCCGAAAGCACCGCACCAATCGAAGGATCTCCCGCGCAAATCTTCGCTTTCGATTTATAGCCTTCCATGCTACTACTGTCCGCAACAAATGAAACCGAAGCCCAACCGCTATTGATTTGCTTTATCGTCCCATCATCCAGTTCTTCAAATTCGGCGATGTTATATTTATCGTCAATGACCAGTCCTTCCTTTTTGCCCAAA
>Ga0182027_10007451_pt1 | contig 16107 bp, 18 predicted proteins | sample 712E1DmetaG_FD_121300 | JGI IMG/M metagenome (GOLD analysis project Ga0182027, IMG submission 121300) | Permafrost microbial communities from Stordalen Mire, Sweden - 712E1D metaG (Illumina Assembly) | ecosystem: Environmental > Terrestrial > Soil > Wetlands > Permafrost | place: Sweden...
GGGGGACAAACGCGCCGTCCGCGCGTTGAACCTGGCGCAAAACCCCAGCATTTTCCTTTCCACGGTCCAGATCGGAATTACATTGATCAGCATTTTATTGGGTGCGGTCAGCGGGCCGATGTTCTCCATACCGCTGGCAGGCATCCTTAAACAGTGGCCACTTTTGGAACCGTACGCCGATTCGCTGGCGCTGGGAATCGTGGTCGTAGTCATCACCGGATTGTCCCTGGTAGTGGGCGAACTGGTTCCCAAACGCCTGGCACTGCATAACCCGGAAAAGATCGCGGCGTCCATTTCTGGAACGATGACCTTCGTATCCAAATTATTTTCACCGCTGGTCTGGCTCTTGGGCCGCACCACGGACTTTATTTTACGAATGATCGGCATTACCCCGGGCAAGGAATCACCCATCACTGAGGAGGAAATCCAATTGCTGATGGGACAGGGAACAGAAGCCGGTGTATTTGCCGAAGCCGAGCAGGAGATGGTTGAAGGCGTGTTCAGCTTGAGCGATTCGCGCGTCTACTCACTTATGTCGCCGCGTACCGACGTGATCTGGCTCGACATTGCGGATTCAGCCGATGAGATCAGGCGCAAAATCTCGGAAAGCTCGTATTCACGTTTTCCGGTTTGCCAGGATAGCCTTGACAGCGTGCTGGGCTTCATCAAAGCGCGTGACCTGCTTGCGCCGCCTAATCTATCCAGTGATGAATTCAAGCTCAAGGAAAAACTACGGCCTTCCATGTATATCCCTGAAACCATGCTGGCTTCGCGGGCATTGGAGGTTTTCAAAGAGAAGAACGCCGAATTGATGTTCGTCATAGATGAATTTGGAAGTCTGCAAGGCCTGTTGACCCTCAACGACATCATCGAGGAAATCGTCGGCGACATCGAAGTCGAGCCACAGGCCATGCAACGCCAGGATGGCTCGTGGCTTTTGGACGGCATGTTGGAAGTGGACAACTTCAAAGAGATTTTCAAGGTTGACTCCCTGCCGCACGAGGATGAATACGAAACCTTGAGCGGATTCGTGATGATGTCACTTGGACGGATGCCTCAAGCGGCGGACCATTTCGAATGGAACGGCCTGCGTCTTGAGGTGATGGACATGGACGGTCATCGAGTGGACAAGGTGCTGGTCACAACCCTGCCGCCGCGATCCAACACCCAACCCATTCCAGCGCAAAAACACAAATGAGCGAACCTAATTTCGCTTCACGACGCTCACCCGTTTACGGACGCGGCGGAATGGTCGCTGCATCCCAGCCGATGGCAATTTCAGCCGGGATAGAGATTCTCTCCAAGGACGGCAACGCGGCGGACGCGGCGGTGGCTGTGGCCGCGGCGCTCAACGTGACCGAGCCCACTTCGACCGGAATCGGCGGCGATATGTTCGCGTTGTTTTTCGATTCAAAGAGCAAACAAGTCAGCGCGCTGAACGGTTCAGGGCGTGCGCCTGCGGCATTGACTCTGGAACGCTTGAAAAAAGAGGGTTTCCCTGAACTACCTCCCTACCACGCATACACCATCACCGTGCCAGGGGCATGTGCAGGGTGGTTTGACTTGATCGAAAAACACGGAACGAAATCCATGAGCGAGATCCTTTCCCCGGCAATCCGACTGGCGGAGGATAGTTTCCCTGTTGCGCCATTGACCTCTTATTTTTGGCAGCGCGGCGTGGAACGACAACTCAAGTCGGCCCGGAACGGCAGGGAAATGACCATTGATGGCCGCGGGCCAAAGGCCGGCGAAATCTTCAAGAATCCCGGCTTGGCGCGCACCTTCAAGAAAATTGCCGAAGGCGGAAAAGAGGCTTTTTATCAAGGTGAGATCGCAGACGCGATTACCAAAGTAATTCAGGAATCGGGCGGATGCATGAGCATGGATGACCTTGCCGAACATACCTCCACCTGGGAAAAGCCCATCAGCGTAACCTATCGCGACCAACGCGTATATGAATGTCCACCCAACGGGCAGGGCATTACGGCATTGATCGCGCTGAATTTGCTGGAGGGATTCGATCTGGCATCACTCGACCCAATTTCAGCAGAAAGATTACACCTTGAAATCGAAGCTATGCGGCTGGCGTTTGCGGATGCCCGCTGGTTTGTCGCTGATCCAAAATTCTCGAACATTCCCATCGAACAATTGCTTTCAAAGGAATATGCAAAAGGCGCAAATTGATCCACCCGCACCGGGCAAGGCTCGGTCAAAAACGCGGCGTGCCTTTACCTTCGTCCGATACAGTTTATTTCAGCGTGGCGGATAAATTCGGCAATGCGTGTTCGTTCATCAACAGCAATTACATGGGATTCGGGACAGGCATTGTGCCCAAAAGCTGGGGTTTCACGCTACAGAATCGCGGCCACAGTTTCAACCTTGACCCGAAACATCCGAACGCGCTGGCGCCGCGCAAGAGACCCTATCATACGATCATCCCAGCCATGGCCACGCGCGAAAGGGATGGTTCATTGTTTGCGTCGTTCGGTGTGATGGGCGGATTCATGCAGCCGCAAGGACACGTACAAGTCTTTACAGCGATGGTTGACAGAGAAAGCGATGTACAGGAGCCCTTCGCTGACCCTCAGGCCGCATTGGACTTGCCGCGCTTTTGCATCGAAGACGGAAGCGCGGGTGGAATGGTTGCCCTGGAGGAAGGAATCTCCGATGCGGTCGCCGCAGATTTAACAGACCGCGGACACATGGTAAAGAAAGTACGGGGATGGGAACGCGCCTTGTTTGGCCGCGGACAAATCATCCTGCGTGATACGGAAAGCGGCGTTCTGATCGGTGGAAGCGATCCGCGCGCGGACGGCTACGCGGCGAGTCTCATTTAGAGGTTCTCGTGCACCAAAGAAAAATGACGATCCGCACCTCGCTATCTATTCAAGTTCACTTTAATTGCTTTGCAAGTTTATGCTCTTGGCAGGGATCCCGCCGCCGAGGACGGCGGCTTTAGCAAGAATTATTTGTCAGGCAATTTGTGCCAACAAGAATAATACGAAGGATACAACGGGCACAAAGTTTGTTTGCCCATCAAGCTTTAGATTGATAACCGAGAAATCGTGCTCTCATTTTCCAGAAAGAGTTGAATATGAAACTGAAACATTTTATAGACAGCAACAAAGGCATCACTTTTTTGGTCCTGATCGGGATGATCATTTATTACCGTCAATGGAATAATCCCACAGCGATGATATACCTGGCATTACACGGAACCTATGGATTAATGTGGATTATGAAATCCCGCATCTTTCCCGATAAGCAATGGGAACAGCGCACTTCACTCTGGTTCGGATTGCTGGCCTGGCTGGCGCTGGCCTGCTATTGGATTCCAGGCTGGATCATTTTCTCACGCTCACTGCAAGCACCCGCATGGTTATTGACGGTCTGTGTCAGCATCTATGTGCTGGGTGTGTTCTTCCACTTCACCAGCGACATGCAAAAACATACTTCGCTTGAACTGCAGCCCGGTATATTGATCACGGATAAACTTTTCAGCCTTGCGCGGAACATCAATTACTTCGGCGAACTGCTTATTTATGCGGCGATGGCTACCCTGTCAATGACATGGTTCGCAACCCTGCCGCTACTGGCATTCATCCTCTTCTACTGGACTCCGAATATGATACGCAAGGAGAAATCCCTTTCAAGGTATCCAGACTTTGGCAGATACAAACAAAAGACAAAATTATTTTTCCCGTTCCTATTCTAGGAGGAAAAATGTCCGCTTATGTGATCCTAGACATTGATGTAACCAATCGAGAAGGTTACAAGGAATATCTCAGGCTCGCGCCTGCGGCTGTGACTCACTACGGAGGCCGCTACATTGCGCGCGGCGGAGCCAACGAAACACTCAAAGGCGATTGGCATGCCAAGCGATTAGTCATCCTTGAATTTCCAAATCGCGAGAGCGCCAAGGCCTGGTTGAATTCACCGGAATACGCACCTGCACGCAAATTGCGGAATCAACACGCAAAAAGCAACATGATACTGGTCGAAGGGATATAGCCTGCGAGTCGGCGGAGGAACGTAATCCGACCATCTCCTCCGCATGGTATAATGTCCGCCCGTATGAGTTTAGAAACTTCCTCTCAAAAGACACAGATTTGCCCCACCTGCGGCACGCGTCTGGCTGAAAGTGCGACGCGCTGCCCGGTTTGCGGCACAGACTTGAGCGGCAAAGCTAAGGCGGGAACGCCAAAAAGGACTGAGCCTTCGATCGGTGCGGCGCGTATGCCGGAGGTAACACTCAGCCTGCCCATCGCGCTCGGTTTGTTAACCTTGTTCCTGGTGGTTGGTGCAATCGTGGTATACATCGGTTTACGAGCAGGACTAGGCCCCGGCACATATAGCCCAAAAACCCCGGTCCCAACCGAGACACAGACGCCGACCGCTTCCCCGACTCCAACCGATACGCCCCTGCCAACCATTGCGCCCACTTTCACCGTTCAAGCACCATTTACTTACACAGTCGCCACGGGTGAAACGTGCGGTGGGATCGCGGTTAGGTTTGGCATATCCGTGCAAAGCATCATTATTCTGAACAACCTGGCATCCACCTGCCCGCTTTCGGTTGGACAAAAGCTCAAGATCCCGTATCCAACCGCCACGGCGCCTGCGCTGCCTACAGACACACTTCAAGCATCGGACGCGACCAAAGCGGCGTGCGACAAGGTGGTGGTGACCGTCCAACAGAACGATACGCTTTCGAGCATCGCCTTGAATTATGCGGTGCCCATCCAGGCTATCAAAGATTTCAACGGTCTCTCCACCGACAATGTTTTCCTGGGAGAATCGCTGGCGGTTCCGCTGTGCATGCGCAAGGCTACACCAGGCCCCACACCCACACCGACCATCCCGCCTCCCTACCCGGCACCGAACCTGCTCCTGCCTGCGGACGGCGCGGCCTTCACACTCGCCAATGATGTGGTCACATTGCAATGGGCTTCCATCGGCACACTGCGCACAAACGAGGAATATCAAGTCGTCATTGAAGATATCACCGCGGACCAGGGCCGCCGAATCGTGGATTATGTGACGGATACCAAATACATCATACCGACCTCATTCCGTCCAAACGACAATATCGCACATGTGATACGCTGGTGGGTAGTGCCGGTGCGCGAAGTCGGAACGGACAGCCAGGGGCAACCGATTTGGGATACAGCAGGCGCACAAAGCGACGAACGAGTCTTCACTTGGGTCGGTGCAGCCGTAGCGGGAACCCCAACACCCTAACGATCAAAGACTTCCGAAGCAATGAATTCGGAAGTCTTTTTATTATATTCTGAAGAAAAAAACTTAACACAAAGTACACCAACGCTTTGCGTGCTTCGCGAAGTACACAAAGGGAATAAGATTCTTGACTTTAGGAGCTTTGATATTTTCATAGCGGACTTTTAAAAGAGGTCAATATCAGTTTTTTCAATATTCCAAGCAGGCAATTTCCCTTATAATCACCCCATGATATCCGATGATTTCCAGATCGGCGGCCGTGTAAAGATATTCCTCGATTCCCAATACTGGAAAAGCGAGGGCTGGTTTGACGGCAAGGTCATCCGAATAGACCCATATTCCGAACACCGAAATTTTTATTGGGTGGAATTGGATCAGGAAGTGGAACCCATGTTTGGAAAAGCCACGAGGCTGGTTTCCATTTTGAACCCCAAGCACATCAAGCCAATTGCATAAGCGGTATTGGATATTGAAGATTCAGACCAAACACAAAGTGCACGAAGAAAAAAGAGAACTTTGATTGTGAGTGCATGGTACTTTAATTGATTGACTTTGGCACCAGGTCAACTAACAAGCAGAATGGAGAAACAGATGATCAACCAAAAAGATTTGGCAAAAGCCTTCGCCCGAAATACGAATATCATCAAATCACAGGCCAACGATTTGACTCACGCGGATAGCCTGATCCAGCCGCCGTTCCACGGCAATTGCCTGAATTGGGTATTGGGGCATCTAGTTGCGAATCACGACGATATCCTTGAAATGCTGGGAGAGCCGCGTTTATATGAAGGCCGCCTGGAGCGCTATAAGCGCGAATCCGAGCCGATGACGCAGGAAGACAAAGGCACCATCCGATTTGAGGAATTATTGGAGTGGTTTGAAAGCGGTCAGGTGAAAATTTCCGAACGTCTCGAACAGGCAGACGATGCGGCGCTCGACCGCGAAGTGATATCCGGCGAGCGCAAGTCAACCGTTGCCCAGCGAGTCTTTTTCTATTACTTTCACGAAACCTATCACGTGGGCCAGACGGAATTGTTACGCCAACTGGCAGGAAAGAACGATAAGGTCATATAAATATAACCATGAATTCCTCCCTGGATCGCCGCAAGTCCATCCTCTTCATCGCCATCGCCGCCACGCTCTGGAGCACGAGTGGCCTGTTGATCAAAATCATAAGCTGGCAGCCCATCGCCATCCTGGCCGGACGCAGTATTTTCTCGAGTATTGTATTCCTGATCTACCTGCGCCGCATTCCCACAAAATGGACACGCTGGAAATTGCTGGCATCTGCCGCGTATATCCTGACGCAATTCCTGTTCATCTGGTCCACGAAACTGACCACCGCCGCCAATGCGATCTTCCTCCAGTACACCGCGCCGGTTTATGTCATCCTGCTGGCGCTCTGGTTCCTGCATGAAAGGCCCACACGCGTGGATTGGGGTTCGATGCTCATCATCTTCACCGGTATGATCCTTTTCTTTGGCGATAAACTCAGCACCAACGGTCTCTATGGAAATATTCTGGCGGTCTTAAGCGGCGTTACATCCGCCTTTATGACCGTATCCCTGCGCGCCCAAAAAGACGGCGTGCCTGCAGAGAGCATCCTGCTCGGCAATCTTTTTACAGCCATCGTCGGCATTCCCTTCATCCTTAAGGAAACCTGGACGGTCACGAACTGGCTGATCCTGCTCTATCTCGGCACGATTCAAATCGGCCTTTCCTTTCTGCTCTTCACCAACGCCATCAAACATGTCCCAGCCCTTGAGGCGAATCTCATCAGCACACTGGAGCCGGTGTTGAATCCGATCTGGGTGTTCTTGTTCCTAGGCGAGGCGCCGGGACAATTCGCCCTAATCGGCGGATTGATCGTGCTGGCCGGTGTGGCGCTCAACGCCATCAGCGGGGCGCGCACTCCAGAGAGCGCCCAAGCCAATCCATGATCCAATCCCCGCTCTCCGAATTGCTGGAAAAAGCCATCGCTGCGCGCTCCGACCTGTTCGAGGCGAGTCACGAATTGGCGTTTCGGCTTTTCAACGGATTCAGCGAAGGCAATCCGAACCTGGTCGTTGATCTTTATGCCAGGACCCTCCTACTCCACAATTATGCCGATGCACCTGAACAAACATCAGCAATGATGCAAGAAGCCCGGGAGTTTTATCAAAGCCACCTACCCTGGCTCAAGGCAGGAATGGTCAAAGTGCGGAACGCAAAAACCACCGATGAAAAACGCGGCAAGGTTCTGTTTGGCACAAACCTGGATTCCAAAATAAAAGAATTCAACACCTGGTACGCCATTGACCTGGCATTAAATCAGGACGCCAGCTTTTATCTCGATACGCGCAATTTACGCAAATGGATCAGCGAAAATGTGAAAGGTAAAACCGTCCTGAATGCGTTCGCCTATACAGGCAGTCTGGGGGTCGCGGCGCTGGCAGGAGAAGCCAACCGAGTGGTCCAGCTCGACCGCAATCGTCAATTTTTGAACCTGGCGAAAACATCTTATTCACTGAACAGCTTTCCAATCCATAAACAAGATTTCGTTGCGTCCGACTTTTTTATGCAGGTCGCCAAATTCAAACGAACCGATGAACGCTTCGATTGCGTTCTCTTTGACCCGCCGTTTTTCTCAACCTCGCCCAGTGGAACCGTGAACCAAAACCAGGATAGCGCACGGCTCATCAACAAAGTACGCCCGTTGATCAATGACGGTGGTTTTTTGGTTGCGATCAACAACGCGCTTTATGTCAGCGGAGAAGAGTATATGGGGAGCCTTGAGGCGTTATGCAAGGACGGATATTTGAAGATCAAAGAGCTAATCCCCGTCCCCAATGATTGCTTAGGTACTCCCAAAACGCGGGTTGGCAGGCCAATTACCGATCCCGCGCCGTTCAACCATTCAACGAAGATCGCGGTGTTGGAAGTGAAAAGAAAATAAACAACAAGCCTTGATTCCACTTCTCATATCACCCCGCAATATTTTTATCCGCGCGCTAGAAAACTCCATTATACGCAAAATGATTCAGCCGACACTTCGGGCAAAGCCTCAAATGCTGGAAATGCAAAATAGAAGCCCTGAAAAAATTTTACTCCCAAGGCTCGAAGCCATGAATACTCTTCCGCCTTTTCCACGCCCTCCGCCATCATCTCAATATTCAATTTCCGACAAATTAAATTGATACCCTGCAAGATTGTCTGCTTGATCTCATTTTCGTGAATGTTCTCAATCAAATAGCGGTCGAGTTTCACGTAATTGGGCTGGTATTCAATTAATAATTTTAATCCCGAATATCCTGTCCCAAAATCATCAATGGCGGTCTGGAAGCTGAAATCCCGGTAGAGTTTGATAATATCCACCAGGCGGCGTTGATCTGTGAGAGTCTCCGATTCGGTGATTTCGAAGACGATATGCTCAAGAGGAAAACCACACTCCATGGAAGTTTTGAAAGTGTCATGGATATTGGTGTTCGTCAAATAATTTCCAAATGGCAGCAGGTTTATATGCAGGTTTTGACGAAGCTTTAGACGACTGGCTAATTTAATGGCTTTTGTGCGACAAGCACGGTCAAATTCGTAAAGGTTTTCCTTGTTAAGATGTCCCAACACATCTGGGGCGGGTTCTCCCTTTGGTCCTCGCACTAACGCTTCATAGGAAGCAATTTCCCCTTTTTCTGCGTTAACAATCGGCTGAAAAGCAAAACTAAATTCAAAATCAATGTGCGGATCAAAGGCTAGTTTTTCTTTAGCCAGCATTCTATCGAGGCGATTGAGATTCACAGATGTGATCCATTTCTCTTCATTGAAGTGTGGTGGAATGTGTAGTGTAGCGCGCGCAATAGATCACTGCCAAAGATAGCAGTTTAAGCCAAGCTAAACTCTTCCAATGGCTCAACATTGAAGAATACGGGGCGGAGGGTACCTTCCTCTCTCCCGCTTGACCACCTCAAAAACACGGTAATCTCCCATGCAGTTAATGACCAGGCATACCTTTGCGCGAGTATGCCGCGCTTTACAAAGGTTATCCTAAAACACACCTTGGCAAGCCGATTACCGATCCTTCGTCACACGATCATTCGACGAAGATTGCTGTGCTCGAAGTGAGAAGGAAATAATCCCTGCTACTTACAAGGGATTGCATTTGGGCAGAAAGCGTTTATCATTCTTTCTAAACAGATACCTACCCAAGGAGATTGAATGAAAGCGATATTGGCACGTAAACAAATCTTTATTCTATTAGTCGTACTGACACTCGCACAGTTCGCTTGCAATTTGGGAGCACAGGCTTCCAGTAACGGCGTACAACAAACCAAGCAGCCACCATCATCCACCAGCGTGCCACAAGCCACCCCAACGACCGCCGCTACGAAATCAGGACGCGGCACACCTGCCGAGGCGCAAGCCATGCTTCAGTTGGCAATCCAGCACTATCAAGCGGTCGGACGCGGCCAGGCGCTCAAGGATTTTTCCAACCGGGTGGCGCCATTCTTTGATCGCGACCTGTATGTCGCCTGCATTGACTCCCATCTTATCCAGAGCGCGAATGGCGGATTCCCCAATTTGGTCGGCTCGGCTATCGAGCCGCTCAGCAGAGCCAGGTGGGATGCCGCTACGACCAGCAAGATCGATTCGATCAATTACTCGTATATTGACCCCGCCACCGGAGTCAGCGCGCCGAAGACCCTATATTACGAAAAGGCCGGTCCGGAGGATGTCTGCGGTGTGGGCGCGTACCAACCATAGCGATTGCCTGAATTGCGTTTGCTCTTGAATGACGGCGGGTTATTGGTCATGATTAATAACCTGCCGTATGTCACAGGAAGTATGTTATACTTTTCAAAAGTTATAAACCGTGTTAGGAGGAAATATGCAAACCCAATCGCCACAATCAACCCCTGAAAATAAGAATGACACAAAAGAGTCAAAGGTCAGTATCGGGCGTGGAATACTTGCAGTTGTTGTCGGTTTCATTGTAGATTTTGGCGGCTCTACTATTGTCGCAGTTATTTACGGAATGATTCTTTTACTTCCAAAAGCGATTCAACTCGCTTCGCAAGGTTTATCCCAGGCGCAGATACAATCTCAAATAATGCCAGACGCTTCAACCATTTCACAATCGGTATTTCTAATAACCTTTGGATTTCTACTATCGGTGCTAGGCGGATATGTGGCGGGTAAAATAGCAAAACAAAATGAAATCCTATATGGATTAGTAACAGGCATTGCGGTAGTTGTAATTTCTAACGCTGGTTCGTTTGCGTTTCAATCACCCACATCATTCAGCACTTTATGGCTAACACTTCTTACTGTAGCAGGTATCGGTGCGGAAATATTGGGAGGTTATTTAGCTTATTTACAGAGAACATTTAAAGCACATTCAATACAAAGCACGACCTAGTCGTAGTAGAAAGTTTTTCAATGTGCTGGTTTTATCCACCCAATCCTTTGCTCTTAATATTTTCGACCATAATTTCTAGTCACTTATATGCCACTACTCCAAATGCCTGTGATTTAAATACAATACGATTAAATCCCGCATCTTTTAACCGATTTACCACTCCTTTAGTAGTGCGTGCTCCCGTTTTGCTTTCTGGGTCTCCAATATAATGAAACATTCGTCCATTTTGTTTTAACACGCGGTAAGCTCGTTTGTAAAATTCTTGGGAATATAGTTCGCCTGCCAGATTGAGTGTTGGCGGGTCATGAATAATACAGGAAAAAGACTCCTTCTCAAAATGTTCTATTTCTTCGAAGCTGTCTCCAATAATCTGTTTTATTTTTGGACTGCCAAAAAGTGATTGAGACCAAGGGTTGAATCGTGCAATCTCTTGAGCCTGTGGGTCAAGCTCAATAGTGACTACCTGTAGGGCAGTTTTGGCGGCTTCTATAGCTGTGTAACCAAGTCCCGTTGCGGTATCAAGAACAAATCCTCCGATCGGTACAATTGTTTTAATTTTGGACAAGGTATCGAGGTAAGGATTTGTTCCTTTGATACGATGCATCGGGATTCCAGAAATCAGCATGGTCGGTGCGGATTCGGTTGGCATTAGACTGTAATACCTTCCTGAAAATTCAGAAAACCCCTTAATTATTTTTGGTATATTTTCTTCAACGTAGAAACATGCAGTTTTATTGGAAAATATCTCTTCAATTTGATTCCACCTAACACTTTTGCCTTTCCCAAAATCTATGCCATCTTGGAGAATAGGTATTTCTATTGAAGTCTTGCGCAAATCTGTTGACGTGATAACAGACGACTTCTCATCGTATTTCGCATGCAAAATCTCTGCCGCTTGAAAGTGAGATAATACAATTTTGCACATTTAAGACTTTCGGATATGAAACTCTGCGACAATGGATATCAATCTTCTTTTCATTATCATCTTCCCAATACTGTTAAATACAGTATTATTTTCATAGGTCAGATTGGCAATCTGACCTACTCTCCCGTTGGCACCCAGATATTTTTCACCTGCGTCGCCTCGTGCAAGAACTCGTGGCCCTCACCCTGTTCACGAGACATCCAATCACGCGGCAAGCCATATCCGACCCAGGTTCTCTTCATGTTGGCCGCGGACTCGTTCTCGACGTGGTAACTGCCCTCCGCAGAGCCAAAGTACCAAACCGAGTCAACATCTTCGTGTTGGACGAGGGTCTTGATCAAATGATCGCGGTCACCGGTTACGATGTTGACCACGCCGCCCGGCACGTCCGAGGTATCCAACACTTGATAAAAGTCCGTGGCGGAGAGCGGATACTTCTGGCTGGGGATCATCACCACCGTATTGCCGCGCGCAATGGCAGGCGCCATCAGCGAGACAAATCCCAGCAAAGGCATTTCATCGGGACAGGCGATCCCGATCACACCCATTGGCTCATTGACCGCAACGGTGATACCGCGTAAGGTTGTCTCTTGAACCGTGCCGCCGTATTTATCGGCCCAAGCCGCGTACGTAAATAACCGTTCAACCGAGGCTTCCACTTCAGCCTGGGCAGACTCTCCCGTGCGACCGGTCATTTCAACGATGCGCTTCACAAATTCGGCGTTGCGCGCATCCAGGTTCTCAGCGATGAAATATAAAATTTGCGAACGGTTATAGCCATGCCGCATAGCCCAACCGGGTTTTGCCAAATGTGCGGCATGCGCGGCTTCGACCGCGTCGCGAATGTCCTTGCGATTGCCATCTCCGACCTGACCTATTATTTTTCCATTCAGATCAAGCACGGCCATGGTATACGCACCATCGGGACGGACCTGTTTGCCGCCGATATACATTTTGGGAGTGCGGTCAATGTGCGGGAGGCCGTGTCCATTCACCCGCCCAGCTACAGGCATCACCGGGTGAGCAGGAACATGCTCGCCCCACTTCTTACCATCATAAGGCGGTCGAGTAGGCGTGCCTTTCGCTGTAACGCCCTGCGCCCTTGCAGGGTCGAGACCAAATTCCGGACGTGGACGATCCATCCAAACCGGCCGCACATATTCGAACAAGCCTTCCTTGCCACCCTCGCGTCCAAAGCCCGACTCGCGATAACCGCCGAAGCCCGAAGCACCATCGAAAAGATTCGTGGAGTTGACCCACACCGATCCGGCTTTAATTTTGCTCGCCACATCCAACGCGAGATTAATATTATCGCTCCATACGCTGGCGGCAAGTCCATAGCGGGTGTTGTTGGCAAGTTCAATCGCCTCGGCAGGCGTCCTGAACGTCAAAGAAACCAGCACGGGGCCGAAGATTTCCTCCTGAACTGTGGCCGCCGCAGGATCGAGCCCGGTAAGGAGAGTGGGTTTGTAAAAGAGACCCTTCGCGGGCAGTTTGATATCCGGCTGATAACACTCTGCGCCTTCGCTGATGCCCGTTTTTACCCAACCGTCAATCGTGTCCCACTGGGTCTGGTCAACGATGGCGCCCATGTCAATACATTTGTCGAGCGGATCGCCGACGCGCATATGATCCATGCGATTCTTCAATTTCTGGATGAACCGGGAGGCGACATTTTCCTGCACGATGAGACGCGAGCCAGCACAACAGACCTGGCCTTGATTGAACCAGATTGCATCCACCACGCCTTCCACCGCCCCATCCAAATCGGCATCCTCGAACACGACAAAGGGACTCTTGCCGCCCAGTTCGAGTGATATTTTCTTGCCCGAACCGGCCGTCTGACGACGCAAGGTACGACCCACATCGGTCGAACCCGTGAAGGCGATCTTATCTACATCCGGATGCGTGGCGATCATCGAACCTGCGCTGCTACTGCCGGTGATGATATTGATCACACCCGGAGGCAGGCCCGCTTCGGCGACGATCTCGGCAAACAACAAGGCAGACAAGCGCGTGTAGGAGGCAGGCTTCAATATAACCGTGTTGCCCATGGCGATGGCAGGAGCAATCTTCCAACCCAGCATCAACAATGGGAAGTTCCACGGGATGATCTGTCCCACCACACCGACCGGCTGGTAATCGCGCAATTCGGTTTCCATCAATTGCGCCCAGCCTGAATAATAAGAAAAGTGACGCGCCAGCAAAGGCACATCAATATCGCGCGATTCGCGGATGGGCTTGCCATTGTCCATTGACTCAAGCACAGCCAGCAAACGATGATGCTTTTGAATATTGCGCGCAATGGCATACATATAGCGGGCACGCACCACGCCGGGAGTCTTGCTCCAAGATTCAAACGCAGCGCGGGCAGCGGAGACCGCCGCGTCTACTTCTTTCTGCCCCGCTTGGACGGTCTCAGCTAACATTTCGCCATTCGATGGGTCCATAGATGGAAGATATTTCGCATCTTTGGGTGTGAACCATTGATTGTTAATGAACAAGCCGAACTTGCGTCCGTGTTCTTCCAGCCAGGCGTTGACAGCGGATGAGGATTCGGGCGCAGGGCCATATTCCATGGTATTGAAGATTTCAAGTAAGGTGGTCATGAGAAACTCCAATCTTTAAACACTAAGGACGCAAAGTTCACAAAGGTTTTATTCATGCACCCATGTATAGCGAGCATGGATATATTCAGCCCATGCCTTGATTTCAGGAAAATGTTCTACAAAAAGCTTACCAAAAAGTTGCTCTGTACTTATGCTGATAAACCTGTTCTCGGTTTTGACCAGTTTTTTCCAAACGTCTGTTGCCGATTCACCAAGAAGTCGCAATTTGGGCGAAGTGACCTTACGAAAATCTTCATTATGTGACGGCGCAATATGCAACAGGCTGACAACCTCCGCATCCAACTCGTGCGCCTTCTCCATCTCGTGCGCCAATAATTGCTGGCGCATGAATTGATAAAACGGTTCGTAAAACAATGCATCAAAACTTGGTAAAAGGTCTTTATTGACCGGGCAATCATCTCGTTCGAAAAGGTGATTATAGATTTCCGTACGGTCCGTACCACTCTTGGCAGTTTTCAGTGATGTACTACCATAGGATTCGGTATATTTCCATTCAATCAAAACAACCTGCCGTTTCCTGTCTTTTCTCTCGAACATTACAATCGAATCGGTGCTGGTGAAATTGGCGCCGCGTGTGCGCTTTCCATTACGGGAAATTCTTTCTCCAAGATAATTGTGTTTTCCTATCCATTCGAACGAAACGTATTGTCCATTTTCAACGGGAAGCATCCTGTCCAGTTCTGGAAAAATCGGGCGTAAAATTTCTGCCAATAGATCAGGCTTGTCAGCGAATGGAAAGAGGAAATTTACGCAACAAACCTGCGAATCGCAAAGATGATTACTTGGCTTGCCATTTTGACCATCATGCCATTTGATTTCATGTGCGGCAAAATGATCAAGAGCAGGCTTTCGGGTTTCTGGAAAAAGATTTTGTTCGGCCTCTTCGGCGGGCAAACAAAAGGGACGTGATTTGTTTCTGTAAACCCCATCATAACGAGCCGCACTTGAAAAATACGGCGAACTCGCCTTGAACTCTGCCTGCCTTATTTTTTCGCTATTAAGGAACCTACCCACGTTTCACTCTCTTTTCTTCGCGCTCTTTGCGCGCTTATCGGTTAAACATCTATCCCATCGGCACGTGGTGTTTGGCGGCGTAGTGACCAGTGATGAAGCGACACAACTGCCGCTCGAGGTCGGTCAGCAAACTGCTCGCGCGAAAGATTTTATTCATTTGCTTGTTCCAAAATCTTGCGATATAGGTCCTCAGAAATAAAAAAGCCGACTTCATTTCGTAATGCATTCATAGCATCTATCAATGATTTGATCCGTCCATGTTATTTTGCATTTAACAATATGCCCAAAACACCGATCGTTTTCAATCCCAATTCCCGCGCGCGTTCTCGTCCGATTTTCTCATCCATGACGATCATTTCAACCCCGAGATCAATTGCCAGCGTGATGGCTTCCGATTCGCCGCGATCTAATTCCGAAGATAAAGACTGCGCCAAAGGTTCATTCTGAATTTTCCTCACACCTAACCAATGTTCAGTCAACGCTTGTTGGATCGCAGTTGCGCCATGAAAATTCTCGGTTATTTTAAGTTCGGCAAGAACAGCCTGAGGAATATAAATCTCTCCAAACTGCTCCTGCAATAAATTTAGGTAGCCAATGACTGACAAACCGAGAATGGGAGAAGTATCGCTAACGGCTGGCATAGGCGATATCGTCTTGGAGGTCGGTCTCATCGTACTGGCGCGGGATATTGCGCTTGCCGAGGAGCAGGCTGAATTCCAATTTTGTCATATCAGCCAATTCGGCAGCTTTCCCAAAGGAAAGAATGCCCTGCGTGTACAGGCCGAGCGCCAGTTCTATTTTCAATTGACGTTGCTGTTCCTTGCGCGGAATTCGGATTGCACGCGCCACAGTGTCAGGTATTTCTATCAGGATGGTCATAACTTACCTCTTTCTTTCAGTTAAGCGAA
>Ga0182027_10007452_pt1 | contig 16107 bp, 14 predicted proteins | sample 712E1DmetaG_FD_121300 | JGI IMG/M metagenome (GOLD analysis project Ga0182027, IMG submission 121300) | Permafrost microbial communities from Stordalen Mire, Sweden - 712E1D metaG (Illumina Assembly) | ecosystem: Environmental > Terrestrial > Soil > Wetlands > Permafrost | place: Sweden...
AATCCCATCTGACAGGAAAGGTTGAAATATCGTCTCCGCGGCGCGCACCAGCAGGGTGGCATAACGGGCAACATTGATGGTTCTGCGATCCAGCTCTCCCGGTATATCCCATGCCCGCACTCCCGGTTCTCCCAGTGTATACACAAAACGCACCACCTGACCGGGGCGCAAGTCTTTAGCGTATTCTGCCAGTTGGCGCGCCGCTATGGCAGTCGGAGAGGGGGAGCGGTAGGCATCCAGCTCGCGGCTGAGCGTCTGGCGGACGATAAGTTTCTCCAGTGGTACGCGCCCGCGCTTCAGGTCTGCCAACCGGCGACGAACGAGCGTGTGCACCTCCGGGAGCAGGTCCCGAGCCTGTTCGGCATCGGGGGCCCTGGCCAGGATATCCAGCATCAGCTGCTGCAGCTCCTTGATGAAATCGGGCGTGTCGTGTCGGCGCAACTCGATCCCGCGTACCTTGATCTCCCCGCTTTGAAACACACCGAAATAGCGGTTGGGCACCGGGATGCGTGCATCCACTCGGGATGGTAAAAACGCCACCCAGCGATAGACCCCATCCAGCCCGATCGGCATTCCGGTGCGGGTCACGATCTCATCCAGCAGCGGCTGGAAATCGGTCACAGTTACGGAACCGGGCTTTTTGATCCACATCCCATCCACGTACAGGTGCAAAACTTCAAACCCCAGGTCCTCAGCGGCTTCCTTGGCGCGCAGCAGGATCTCACGCCAAAAGCCGTCACGGCCTCGTGCGATTCGATCCGCCCGAAGCGGGCGTTCTTGTACCCAAGATAGCCGAAGCAGGTTACCAGCAGCCACTTATGCGCGGATGCGGCGGCCTTATAACGTTTGCGGCGTGGATCCCATTTTGGCAGGACCAGCAATTGAGATTTGATGGCAATGCGCTTTTCCAGAAGCGGCTGGAGCGTCTCGGGAACCAGGCCACGCTGCGCCCGGGTGATCGGCAGGCCGGTGCGGGGATCATATTCCCCGAGCACGACTGTCTCCGGGGAGATGTGGAAGTGTGCCATGATGCTCGGGTACATCGAGACGAAATCGACTTCGGCCACATCCTCATGCAATCCGATGGTTGGCTGGTAGACCATGCCACCCATATCGGCGTGGACGAGTTCGAGCAGATTCTTTGGTGCCTCGGCCTGCTGCTTGTGCCAGGGAACGAGAATCCCAAGGCGCAGGGCGGTCACGATCTGCATGGACGAGATGCCCGTCCCCGGCGAGACGCGTGCCACCGTTTGGACAGGCAGGCCGGTGACACGCGCCAGCTCGAAGATGCCGTCAAGACCATAGTCATGATACATGACGGCGTTGCATGTGTCGATATGCCAGCGGCCGGCCAGATGGACCTGTGCACCGCGGTAGATAACCTGCCCGTAGGCAAAGTACGTACGCTGCGCTTTGCGTGTGATCGTAGCGGCTGGGTCGCGGTTGAGCAGCAGAGGGCTGTCTTTCGAAAGTTCAAGCAATTTCGGCAGGAGCCAGGTGTCACCCCAGGCTGTCAGGATCAGGTCGGGATCGACCATCCGCAGTACGGCATTGAGATTAGCCAGCAGCCCCCGCACCGGTTCGAGCGGCAGGCGGTAGCGGTAGCCTGTGTAGGAGAAGATGACGCCCTTTGGCCCGGCATGGGCTGGATTGCAATCCGGTTCCAGCCCCAGGACGCGCAGATGCGGGTATTCGGGATCCAGATCCCAGGGCGAGTCTAAGGCAGCGATTGTCTTGATCTGGTTTCCCTGCACTTCGACGCGGCAGCGGCACAGGGCAAAAACGCCAAAGACCGCCGCGTAGCGCAGGGAGATGGGCAGGTCCGCATCGTAAAAGGTCAGGTTGGGGAAAGCAGTTGAGAAGCGCCAGAACAAGGCTGGCAGATCTCCCGGGCGCTGCACTTCGATGGACAGGACCGGCAGCGTGCCGGCAAACAGATCCCGGCGCTCGACGCGCTCCAGGCGCATCGGCTCCTTTTGGGAAGAAAGCCAGCGCCAGGCCGCCCGCAGGTCTGGAGCGCGCCCATCCACCCGTTCACCGGCTGGGCTCGCCACGTAGAAGGTGATCGGGAAGGCCTGGTGTAGGCAGTGGCGTTCCCCAGCCTCGCCCAGCAGCCAGATGGTCAGCCCCTGTTCTCCGGAGTAGACATCCAGGAGCCAGCCGGTAAGTTCAGCCATTTCCGGGGGGCAGGCGCAGCTTTTGATCTACTTCTTGGCATTTGCTGGCGAGGAGCATTACCTGCTTGTGCTCCTCCAGCAGCATGGCCAGCAAGAAAGTCTCGAAAGGCAGGGCGTGCGCGGCGTAGCCGGCTGCGGCGATGTGCTTGTGAGCGGAGGCGAACAGGTCGTCCAGGGCGATCTGGTCCGAACGGCGCAGCGCCCTCCGAAAGCGACCGAAGGAGGACTGTTCCTGAAGAAATTCCTGGGTGATGGATGGAAGAGTGCGGCCCATGGTGGTGGTTAGAAAAGCGCCGGTTGCATGAGCGGCAAAGCCGGTACCTCGACCGCGAAGAGCTGGCCGGCATGCGCACACAGCTGCTCCACCAGGAAAGCCCGCTCGGCAGTGGGTGGTGGGGTAGTGGTTACCAGGACGAGGGATGTCAGGCACAGCCGCTCTATTTCACGCAGGCAGCCATCCAGCAGCCGGCGCACTTCCTGGATGGAAATCTGTTCATCGTAGAACGTGGCCAGAAGATCCAGGAGAATGTAAGGCTGAGGCAGCGCGGGCGTGCCTTCGAGCAGGGCCAGCATCTGGTAGCAGGTGAAGGCTCGCCGGACGTAAGTATGCTGCAGGGCGGTGGATGGATCGGGGATGCGGCTGCGAATGAGCCGGATCAGGTGGTAGGCTGGGAAGCGATTGCCGCCGTCCAGAACGGTCAGCGGGCCGCGCACGGCCAGTTCCGCCATGACTTGCGCGACCGGCTCAAACGATCGGCCGGAAGCACAGAAGACGGTGAGCGAATGGGGTTGAGGCAGGGGCAGAATATCCATGCCCCCAGTTTAGATTTATATGGAAGAACAAACAATCCACCTGAGGTTGATTAAGAGGGGGATTTTCGGTGGATACAGATCCAGGGGAAGAGAGAAGGGAGTAATCTATATATGGTGGTTATCCCACCAACTGGCGAAATCCCAATCCCGCAGGAGCAAGCGTAGCTCCTTCCTGCTGCGCAGACCGAACTTCCTGAAGATATGCTGCAGGTGCGTCTTTACCGTCTCGTTGACAATACCGAGTACCCCGGCAATTTCATAATTGCGCTTGCCCAGGCAGACCAGCGCCAGCACCTCCTGCTCGCGCTCGCTCAAGCTATCCCACTTGATCCCGGCCGCCGTGTCCCTGGAGACCTGGGTTTGTCCGGCATTGGCCCAATCGGACAAGATCTCCTCCTCCGGGCGGCCCTGTGCTTGGGCGCTCTGATGGAGGCTTGAGACGAGTCCGGCATCCAGGGAGAAGGAGCGTGCTTCTTTTTCCCTCTTTTTTTCCAGAAAGTGGCGAAGGCGAGCAGGCAAGAGAAACATGATGGGACGATTATAGTAGAACGCATGTTCTTGGTCAATAGCTGCATCATCAGTCAAGCAACAGAATTGACTGTTTTGAATGTGAGAAAGACGAAAAAATTCCCGATGAGCCTTTCATCGGGAAATTCGTTACCAAGCGTAAGCGAATATATCTGGCTGACCAACATCCCAGTCCTGAGTGAAATAATCGCTCGACAGGTTTTTGCCGTTCGGCGTTTGCGCAGCCGTATTGAATGTGGCTATAGCTTCGATCAGGAGCAAGATTAGGAGGGGTTCCGTGCTGTGGAGCGCATGTGACTTGTCTTCGCTTTGGTTCTGGTAGCTGCTTAGTTTCTCTTTTCCCCCGGGGATGCAAGGGCCACCCGAGGCTGTGCTTTGGTCGCGAAAACTTGGCGGCAAGCCTGGCCTCAAAATCGATCGGGATGAGCCTTACATCTTGCTTTGTAGCTTGAACGCGGTTTGGCAAAGTGTAACAACCCTTTCCTGGCTTGCAACCCAGTCTTTTCCACAATACATTTTTGAAACTATATGATATTTTGAGCAGTTACTGGAGACGAAAGCATGGAGACGAAGGTATTGACTTGCCCCTAGAAATGTGATAGATTCTGCAAGTCATCAAAATTATATCAAATATATAATATCTAATATATTTTATCCCGAGGTTACTATGCAACCTGACCAGGATATCAAATTTGACCGACGACAATTGCATGAACGTGTGTTGGAATATTTGCGCGAGGCCATAATGAACGGGGATTTAAGACCCGGGGAATTCATCCGTCAGCAACGAATCGCAGAACAGTTGGGAGTCAGCCAAATGCCTGTGCGCGAAGCCCTAAAGGAATTAGTCGCAGAAGGATTGTTAGAAGATATCCCTTACCGGGGAGTGCGCGTCATTCAATATGCCGTGGAAGATATCGCCGATTTATTTGCAATGCGTTCCTTCCTTGAAGGCAGGACAGCTCACACCGCCGCTTCATTGATTTCCAAATCTGAATTGGAATTCCTGGCCTCTCTGGTGGACAAGATGAAATCTGCCGTGGCGTCCGGTGAAATTGTCACATACCGACAGCTCAACCGCCAGTTCCATGAGACTATCTATCGTGCCAGCAAAAGCTACTTCCTGATCCAGATCCTTGATCGGTTGTGGTCAACCTACCCCACCATGCTCCCGGGAAATTTTCCGCAAACTGCGAACAATCCAATCCCTGTTCGTGAAGAAAGGGATGATTCAGAGCATCGTTTAATTGTGGCGGCTTTGGAAAAGCACGATCCTGAAACTGCAGAGAAGTTGATGAGTGAGCATATTCAGAACGCAGGGAAAGAATTAATCATATCGTTGCAGGAGCATAACCCTAAGGAGGTGGAAACAAATTGAATGCAGATTGAAACCAATCGATACCGACGTTTTTTTTCGAAAGAAGTCAATACACCCCTTGGCTGCACCAGGATGCCTCGCTTGAGCAAAACCCGACCCGAAAAAGATAAATACCGTTAAACTCTCTGGCCTGCTGCAAGGGTAGGAGTTTTCAAGTTTTGCAAATTTTTCCACATAAATTCAAGTTTCCCAGAAAGGATGAGAAAAAATGAAGAAAAGTTTGTCCACCCTTGGTTTCCTTCTTCTCGTGGCAAGTCTCCTGCTGAGCGCATGTGGCGTGAAGGCTACGCCGGTTCCAACACAGGCGGTTACAACACAGCCGGTAGCATCTACTCAGGCAGGATCGCCAACGCAGGCAGCCATGCCTACGGAAGCACCGACTGCAGCGCAAAAGAAAGTTGCCACCTTAATCTTTACCCAGGAGCCAGATACCTTAAGTCCCATGTACACCTCAACATGGTATTCAAGAATTACCCAGCAAATCTGGAATTGTGCCGCCTGGGTGTATGATAATACCAATAATCCGATCCCGGTCCTGCTCACCGAAATGCCGAGTGTCCAGAATGGTGATATATCTGCGGACGGCAAGACGATTACCCTTAAGCTCCGGAAGGATATTGTCTGGTCAGATGGAACTCCGATTACCGCAGACGATTTTGTCTTCACATGGCAAATGTATACCAATAAAGCCAACTCGGTTAACAGTACATACCCTTATAGCCTTATCACGAACATGGTAGCCGTGGATCCAGCTACCGTTCAAATGAGCTTCGATCAACCCTTTATTGCTTGGGAAGCGTCCCTGGGGAAGGTAGTTCTCCCGGCGCATATTCTTCGCCCCATTTTCACAGCAAGTGGAACCCTCGACAATGCGGATTGGAATCGTGCCCCAACTGTCGGTTGTGGACCTTACGTTTTTGCTCAGTGGGAATCTGGCAGTTATATGCGGTTCGAACGAAATCCCAAGTATTACGATGCAGCACCCAAGATCGACGAGATCTTCATCCGCTTTGTGGCAGATAACGCATCTCAAACAGCAGCTCTCGAAAGTGGTGACGCAGACTTGGGCGCAATGGTGGATTATTCAGATATTGCAGCGCTGAAAAAAGCAAATGTCATAGTAGCGCCAGTGGTCTCAGGATACAATGAAGGCTGGTACTTCTACCTCGGTGATAATGGTAAGCCGGCGATAAAAGATGTAAAAGTTCGCCAGGCGATCGCTCTATGTTTCGATCGCTTCAGTCTGGTGAAGAACATGCTGCTTGGGCAGACCGTAGTTGCAGCAAGTATGTGGCAAAACACCCCTTGGCAAGATCCCGCTCTTAACCCATGGTCATATGACCCCACTCGTGGAAAGGCCCTTCTTGACCAGGATGGATGGGTGGTTGGTTCAAACGGCAATGGAATCCGGGAAAAGAACGGCGTTAGCCTTGATTTCACGATCGGCGCAGTCGGATCAGAAACGCGCACGAATACAATGGCGGTTGCACAACAGCAGTTGGCGCAATGCGGCATCAAATTAGAGACAAAGACTTACACCCCCCAGGTCTTCTATACGACTTATGCAAATAAAGCACCCTGTTCCACTGGCGAACTGGACATATGTGAGTCTTCGCGTGCTGCCGACTTTCCAGATCCGAATATTTCTTTATTCCTTTCCTCTCAAATCCCAACGAATGATTTACCGGCAGGCTTGAATGTAATGAGGCTCAGCGATCCAACCCTGGATAAATTATTCGCACTTCAGGCCACGCAAATCGATCAGACCCAACGCCAACAAACGTTCTACCAGATTGGCCAGTATATGACCCAAAATGTGTACTGGCTGGGTATCTGGAATGATCCGGACTTGTGGGCCTATAATTCCCGCCTGAGTGGAGTCAAATTCTCAGGCGCCGAACCGTTCTACAATGTCAATGAGTGGGACATAAAGTAACAGCAGATCAAACGCTTTGAAGCCAGTGAGTAGTGATTGTTTTCACTACTCACTGGCCATTCTGACAGGATTATAAAGCGAGGATACCCTTATGGGCCGCTATATTACAAAACGGTTGCTGCAAGCGATCCCGACAATGTTCATAATCAGCCTCGTCCTTTTTGTATTGACGCAAAATATTGGGGATCCTGTAACAACCATGGGAGGACGTGATCCGATACGGCCCGATGATTACGAACGCCTGCGAACTGAATTAGGCCTTGATCAACCCATTTATCTTCAATATGTTTATTGGATGATCGGAAACGATTGGACGAAGGTGGATGTTGGCGGAAAAGAAATACTGGGAACCCGCAAAGGAATACTACGGGGAGATTTTGGGACATCTCTGATGGACCGCGTGCCGGTCATGGAGTTGGTTTGGTCGCGGGTTCCAAACACTTTACTGCTGATGATCCCAGCCCAAATAATCATCATATTGTTTGGGGTAAGCATCGGAATTTACTCTGCACTGAAGCAGTACTCTTTAATGGATAATATACTCACCGCCGGCTCATTTATTGGGCTGTCCATGCCCGTCTTTTTTATCTCCCTGATCTTGATCTATGTATTTTCCGTGCTTTTTCAACACTGGGGATTACCCCACCTTCCTGCGGTGGGCATGTTCGAGCCGGCTGTGGGAAAAACGCCGCTGCAAGTTGCCATCCATATGATCATGCCCGTCACCAGTATTGCCTTCATCAGTATTGCCAGTTACAGCCGTTTCATGCGCAGTTCCATGCTGAACATCATGAACCAGGACTATATCCGGACAGCTAAAGCGAAGGGTCTCGAAAAAACATATGTGATACTGGTGCATGCCTTGAAGAATGCTGCGCTGCCCATCGTCACCCTGATGGGCATGGACCTTCCTTTATTATTAGCCGGAGCGGTCGTGACAGAAAGCATCTTCGGCTGGCCTGGTATGGGTCGTTTATTTCTGGACCATCTCGAGGGCTCTGACGGGCCAGTTGTGATGGCCATCGTGATCCTGGTTGCGCTGGCGGTCATCCTTTTCCAGATACTGACCGACCTGATCTATGCACTCCTGGATCCGCGTATCCGTATGGATTAGCATTAGGAAGAATTCATGGACCTCGAAAAAACCTTCCCGGAAGGCAGCGCTGAAGATCTGGAAGCGCCCCCTCTTTCCCTGAGCAAAATGGCCTGGATGCGCTTCCGCCGCCACAAAATGGCAATGTTTGGCGCCAGCCTGCTTTTATTCCTTTTATTATTTTCCTTTGCAGGAGCACTGTTTTTTTCCGAGGGTTACGCAAATTATACGAATACTGACATCCGTTTGACGTCGCCAAATTCAGCGCACCCGTTTGGAACCGACCCCATTGGGCGGGATATCCTTGCCCGTACAATCTATGGCGGTCAAATTTCGGTGATCATTGGCCTTTCGGCTGCTTTTGTGATGGTCTTCGTTGGAATTTTTGTCGGTTCAATTTCGGGCTACTTTGGCGGTTGGATCGACGCTGTCCTGATGCGTATTACTGAAGCTTTCATCTCGATCCCCAGGATTTTCCTCGTGCTGGTGATGGCAAAGTTCTTCAGTAATAAAGTCCCTGATATCACAATATATGGAAGCACCTTCAGCGGCAGTGTAGTTGTCATTATTTTAATTATCGGATTGACCAGTTGGATGTCGCTGGCGCGAATTGTACGCGCAGAATTTTTATCACTAAAAGAAAATGAATTCGTGGTCGCTGCACGGTCCACAGGAACACCTACCTGGCAAATCATTTTTGGCCATATCCTTCCCAATACGATTGCTCCAATCATTGTCGCAGCGACTCTGGGTGTAGCCAGTGCAATTATTGGTGAATCCTATATCAGTTTCCTGGGATTAGGCGTTCAACCCCCAACTGCAACGTGGGGGAACATGCTGGACGGGGCTTATCAATATATACAAACAGCCCCCTGGCTGTGGATATTTCCGGGCGGTTTGATTCTATTAACCGTTCTAAGCATCAATTTTGTTGGTGATGGGCTGCGTGATGCGCTTGACCCACGCAGTCGCTTAATATAGATGTTCTTTTGAGAGAATAAATGACGACAAATATAGGTACGCTGCTTGAGGTAAGAGACCTGAATGTGTGCTTTCATACACCAGAAGGCATTGTCCATGCAGTTAACGGTGTGAGTTTCAAGGTGCTGGATGGTGAGACGATTGCGGTGGTCGGGGAAAGCGGATGTGGAAAATCAGTCTGCATGATGTCAATATTGGGTTTGATCCCTCAACCGCCTGGAGAAATCACGGGTGGAAAAGCCTATTACAAAGGCAAGGATTTGTTGGGACTGTCAGAAGACGAGCTGGCCCCTTTCCGTGGGAAAGAAATTGCACTCGTCTTTCAAGATCCGATGACCTCGCTCAATCCGGTCCTGACATTGGAGCGCCAGGTCACTGAAGCCATTATCAAGCATGAGCGACTGGATAAAAATAATGCACGCAAGAAGGCGCTTACCTATTTGGAATGGGTCGGAATACCAGATGTGGGCCGTCGATTAAGCGATTATCCCCACCAATTTTCGGGAGGCATGCGTCAGAGAGTAATGATCGCAATGATGCTTGCATTGAAGCCTTCTCTATTAATCGCAGATGAACCAACAACCGCATTGGATGTTACGATTCAGGCACAGATTATTGAGCTGGTAAAAGAAATGAAGAAACAATTTGGGATGTCGATGATCTGGATCACTCACGATCTGGGAGTGGTTGCAGACCTGGCTGAGAGGATAATTGTCATGTATGCGGGTACGATCGTGGAAGAGGCTGGAGTTGATGATTTATATAAAAGGACGAAACATCCTTACACGCTTGCATTACTGGCAGCCCTTCCTCGGGTGGACCATCGTCGTGATGTGGCTAAATTAAGATCCATCCGCGGCTCGCCTCCCGACAATCTCAACTTCCCAAAGGGGTGTCCTTTTGCACCCCGGTGTGATTATGTGCTCGATCAATGTTGGACAAGCAAACCTACATTGGAGTATGTGGCTGATGGACATCTTGCCGCCTGCTGGGTTAACGTTGAGACAGGGAAACCCCGTTTATGATTGAACTACCGGGTAGCTTATCTGCTCCACTGGTCAAAGTGGACAGACTTGTCAAGTATTTCACCATTACACAAGGCTTCTTTTTCCAGCGAAAGATGTTGGTGGTACGCGCCGTCGATGATGTTTCGTTCCAGATTGCATCCGGAGAAACCCTGGGACTGGTGGGCGAAAGCGGTTGTGGAAAGAGCACCTTGGGCCGCACCATGCTGGGCCTTTATAGAGCGACGGCAGGTAGTGTAAAAATTGATGGGAAAGAGGTTGGATCTTCCAAGGGGAAGGAAATGATGGAAATTCGTCGCGAAGCGGCGATGATATTCCAGGATCCTTTCGCGTCCTTGAACCCGCGCTGGACGGTCAACTCCATCATCAGTGAACCGATACGCGTTCACAAAATCCTCAATGGGAAAAAATCCCGTGAAAAAAGAGTTGCGGAATTGCTGGAACTGGTCGGTCTCAGCCGGCGGGATGTCAATCGATTTCCGCACGAGTTCTCTGGTGGGCAACGCCAACGGATCGGGATTGCACGAGCACTCGCTTCACAGCCGCTTTTTATCGTTTGCGATGAGCCGATTGCTTCGCTGGATGTTTCCATTCAGGCACAGGTTGTGAATTTACTGGAAGAACTCCAAAGGGACCTTGGGATAACATACCTGTTCATCGCACACGATCTAAGTATGGTTCGCCACTTGTGTACCCGGGTGGCGGTTATGTACATGGGTCTGATCATGGAATTGGCGGAGCGGGATGAAATCTATGAAAACCCTCGCCATCCTTACACGCAAGCATTGCTCTCCGCTGTGCCAATCCCGGATCCAGATGCTGCCCGAAAGAGGACAAGAATTGTGTTGAAAGGTGATGTTCCGAGTCTTATTAATTTACCTGGGGGGTGTCGATTCCATACGCGCTGTCCGATCGCTCAAGAACACTGTTCGCTAATTGAACCTGTTTGGCGTGAGATCAAAGCAGGACATTGGGTGTACTGCCATGAAGTGGAACCCAAGTTTCTTCCAGGTGAATGAGCATGAAATCCAAAGCAATTATTACTGAGGAGTCCGCCATGAGCATGAAAGAGAAGGCTTATAGAATTAATGACCTTGTGCGCGAGTACCGAAGGGACTTTCATATGTACCCGGAGTTAGGATTCCAGGAGAGGCGCACTTCAGAAAAAGTTGCCACAATCCTGGAAGGATTGGGATACCGGGTGCGGCGGGGTGTGGCCAGAACAGGGGTGGTGGCTGAAATTGGGAATGGGAAACCGGTGATTGCAATTCGAGCCGACATGGATGCGTTGCCCATTCAGGAGGCAAATGATGTGCCTTATGCTTCAAAGACTCCCGGCGTGATGCATGCTTGTGGACATGACGCACATACTGCCATTGCTCTGGGAGCCGCCACTCTGCTAAAAGAAGAACAGTTCTCGGGAACAGTTCGATTCCTGTTTCAGCCGTCCGAAGATGGAGATGATGAAGAGGGCGTCAGTGGCGCTCCACGCATGATCGAAGCGGGGGCTTTAGAGAACGTCCAGGCAATCTTGGGGCTGCATGTCGAAGCCGGTACTGAAGCCGGTGCGATCCGAACTTGTCCGGGAATGTTCCTGGCCGGAGCCGATCTGTTTGAAGGCGCCATCTTGGGAGTAGGTGGGCACGGAGGCGCCCCACATGAGACAATCGATCCTATCTATATCGCCAGTCATGTCATTTTGGCACTGAATGCCATCGTCTCCCGCCGGATACCAGCCTATGAGACCGCCGTTGTCAGCCTGGGAACGATCCATGGCGGCGTGGCGGATTCCATCATCCCGGCGAAAGTGGAGATTTCCGGTACGATCCGGTATGCTAACAAGGAAGTCCGCAAGAAGCTCCACGAGGAACTTGAGCGCGCATTCTCTGTCACAAGGAGCTTTGGCGGCGATTATTCGCTCAAAATCATAGCCGGATCCATCCCCACCATCAACGATCCCCAAATCGTCCAAAAAATACTGTGCGTGACGGAAGACCTATTTGGAAAGGAAAGGATCCAGGAACATAAACCGGTCATGTACGGGGATGATTTTGCCAATTATGCCCAATTGGTGCCGGCCGGGTTTTTCTTTGTGGGTTGCGCGATTAAAGGTGATCTTCGACGGCACCATGATCCACATTTTGACATCGACGAATCCTGCCTGCCGGTCGGTGTCGCGGTCCTGGCAGAAACTGCCCGGCGGATGCTTTCTTGATCATTGCGCAACTGAACGAAAGGCGTAAAACGAAATAATCGAGGAAGTAAATCTGAAAGTCAATCTGGAGAGATCGAATGAAATATGCTAATAATATGTTGGAGTTGATCGGGAATACGCCTCTCTTGAAATTGAACAAGGCGGCAAAGCACGTTGGAGCCAATGTGTTTGTCAAACTTGAATATCTAAACCCCAGCGGCAGTTACAAAGACCGCATGGCGCTGGCAATGGTTGAGGCTGCCGAAGCTGGGTTGACCTGGAATGGCAAAAAACTGAGCCCAGGTGGAACTGTATGTGATTGTTCTGCAGGAAATACGGCACCGGCCTTAGCTTTCGTGTGTGCAGTAAAGGGATACAAGGCCAAGCTCAGCGCTTACACTCCTTTACTGCGTGGGGATAGCACAAGACTGAAAATCACCAGGGCATTCGGGGCAGATGTGAAGGGCAGCCCTCCGGCCTCGGATTACCTGTCTGAAGATCAATTACAGATGATCCCGGAGGAGGACAGGCGAGATCTTGCATGGGTCATTGCCGCTAAGCGGGAAATGGCGGACCTGGAGGCGAATACACCCAATACCGTCTGGGTCGACCAGATCTATAACAAGTACAACCGGATTGGGCAGATGAAAATCGGGTACGAGATTGCTGACCAGTTGGATGGAAAGATTGATGCCTGGGGTTGTGCAGTTGGGTCCGGGGCGACCCTGCTGGGCGTCAGCCTGGCTTTGAAAGAAAAGGGAATCCACCCCCAGACATTCGGGATTGCTCCCTACGGTAGCGAATCGTTCATGGATCTAAAGAAACCTGAGGCCAAACGGGGTGAATTTGCATTCTCCAATATGAGCCGGCAGCTGGTGGATATGATGGGACTTACCAAGTGGCAAACCGAGAAATCCATCGTGGAAGAAATGCTTGACCTGGGTTACCCGGACGTTTTCTTTCAAGTGAGTGAAGAAGAAGCCAGGAACATGGCAGACATCCTTTGCCAGGAAGAAGGGATCTACTGTGGGATGTCATCTGGGGCGAATGTATTCATCGCCCTGAAAATTGCTGAAAGGTTGCAACCGGACCAAAATGTCGTCACCGTGATCGTGGACAGAAGGGATCGCTATCTGGGAGAATACCCAAATGATATCTTTGTAGTCTAGAAGATTTACGCAGAGTAGATTTACAAATGGATCTGTGATCTGTAATCTGGAGAAAATCCGCTATGGTATCTGAAGAAAGAAATAACCTGTTTATAAACCCATGGGGCATACTATGACTAATGAAAACTATCTGACCGATTGGTTGATTAATCTGCCGGAATGGCCACGCGCCAGGCTGGCACAATTACCAACACCGATCCACCGCCTAAAAAATTTTGGCATTCAACTGAACGGTCCGGAATTATGGATCAAGAGAGACGATCTTACTGGACTGGCCGGCGGCGGTAATAAGACCCGCAAACTTGAGTTCCTGGCTGGAGACGCCATCGCAACCGGCGCTGACATGCTGGTGACCGTCGGAGCAATCCAATCCAACCACACTCGCCAGACGGCAGCTGCTGCGGCTTGCTGCGGGTTGAAATGTGCTCTCCTGCATTGCAGTTGGACGGACGATCCAGGCCCTGGCTACCGGAATGTCGGGAATATCCTGCTTAGCAGCCTCTTGGGGGCTGAGCTGTACCTGGATGAGAAAAAGAGGCCCATCGAGGATCAAGGACCGCTTGAAGAGCTGGCAAATTATCTTCGCGAGCACGGACATAAACCGTACGTCATACCTGGGGGCGCCTCTGAGCACCGCCTGGGTAGCCTGGGTTATATGGCCTGTGCCGCTGAAATCGTCAGGCAATCCTCTGCAATGGGTATAACCTTTGATTACGTAGTGCATTGTACAGGCAGCAGTAGTACCCAATCCGGCCTGGTGGCAGGTTTCGCGGCGTTGGGAGAGAAAACACATGTTATTGGCATAGCCGATGATTATGAAACCGAGATAAAGAAGAAACGGGTTCTTCAGCTTGCAAATGATGCATTGCAAGAAATAAGATTGCCGACTCGGGTAAACATGAATGATATTGAGATCATTGCTGGCGATAAGAGTCCGTATGGTGTTGCCGACGAGCAAACTTACGCGACAATAAACATATTTGCCCGGACGGAAGGATTAATCATAGATCCAGTTTATGAAGGGAAAGCTATCCGAGGTTTGTTGGAACTTGCGAAACAACATCGTTTTGAAAAGGACAGCAAAATATTAATCATGCATCTTGGTGGCACGCCAGCGGTGCACGCATACGCCAGTCAACTAGAGCCAGTCACCTTTACGAAATTCTCGGCTTGAAAATAAGTCTCGGATTATCTGCTATCTGATATTACGGAGAGTCTTCAATAGGTCTGACCGTAGTAAAAAGAAAACGCAAAGGAGAAAAAATGAGCGAATTAAAGAAAACTATGGAACTGGACAAAGCCATCTTGGTTGAAAAAATTCGTGAGCAATTCATGAAAATCGATCAACTAAAGTATCAGAGAAAACTTTTTGAATTTTTTGATAACCAGGGTAAATTTCTGGGCGATAATGTTTTTGAGACAACTTTTAAACAAAGGGAAGGCGACGCACCGTTGGTTTATGAGGTATCTGGCCCTTACGACGTGGTCAGCAAGGAGTATGCCACCATCGCACGGGTATATCTGCGTGGAGAGCTTAAATTCGAATGCGATATGAAACTGGGGATTTTCCAGAGGACTGCTGCAATGGTGTGGCTCTATCTAGCTACCTTGGATCATACTCTTGGAAAAACACTTTTCATTGGGGCTGGCAAAGTAGCCAGGAATACTGCGGCATACTTAAAATTCTTTTCTCCTGAACTGGGCAGCGTCGATTATACAGATCTAACTCAAAAAGTCGATACATTCGAGAAACCCCTCCAGATAATCGGCATCCAAACAAGATACTTGGATAACCCGGATTTCTCTGGCTATAACACCATCATTATGGCAACAAATACAACAAAATGCATTATTGATGATGGAAATATTTCAACGCTAAAACCGGGCACTGTGATCGTTTCTGTTTGCACAACCTCTCAGAGCGGCGAAGTATCCAAAGAAATTTATGCTAGAAGTGATATTAACACCTTTCTTGATTACGATTTATCCAAAACATTTACCGAAGATATGAGGAAAGCGAACGACCTGGGATATCTAGATAAAGTTATCTATTTTAAAGATATCCTCTCAGGTCAATCTGAATTTGATCTCGGAACCAAAGTTAACATTGTCCGTTTGACGGGAACTCCAATCCAGAATGTTGCGGTCATTGACACGATGTTGAAGGAGGAAAATTTGGATCTGTGAAATATCTACAACGCGTATAGGTCAGGAATTTTTTGAGGAATAGTAAAGACTTGGTTCGACGCGGTCTCGAAATCAGGCAATCATCAAAGAGATTGTCTGGTTTTGGGATGATCGGTTTTCAGAGTTTTAGTGAGTGCTTTAAAACTCTTTTTTACTACGGATGCACACAGATAAAATGGATTTGAACGTTTTCCATTATTGTTTTTATCCAAAATCCTGTGTTCACATCGTACCCGAAGGGCATTCGAGTTTACCTGTGGTTGCTTTTTTCTTAAGGAATACTTTACAACGAGAACCATATGACTGATAAAACTGTCCTGGTGACCGGTGCATGTGGAGAAATCGGCCAGGCCCTGGTGCAAAACCTGGCCCGGCAGGGCGGCTACCGGATCGTCACCGCTGATCTGGCCGGGCTGCCCGAAGCCATCCAGACGCTCTCAGCGGAACATGTCCAGGGGGACCTGGTCAATAAAGTCAAGCAATTTTACGATTACGATTTCGACATCATTTTCCATTTGGCGGCTTCGCTCTCCTCCAAGGCCGAAATTGCCACGGAGGAAGCCCATCGCATCAACGTGGAAGGCACCATGCAACTGCTCATGCTGGCCGCCTATCGCTCGGAAAAG
>Ga0182027_10007453_pt1 | contig 16106 bp, 9 predicted proteins | sample 712E1DmetaG_FD_121300 | JGI IMG/M metagenome (GOLD analysis project Ga0182027, IMG submission 121300) | Permafrost microbial communities from Stordalen Mire, Sweden - 712E1D metaG (Illumina Assembly) | ecosystem: Environmental > Terrestrial > Soil > Wetlands > Permafrost | place: Sweden...
CAGCGGATGCAGATCCTCAGCCGAACGGTCATCTTCGGCACTCTGCCCAATCCCCCTCGACGCAAACGCCTGGGCAAAAAAGTCTTGGGCCTTATCTAACCGCCATTCCCGAAATGGGAACAAAATCATCCTTGTGTGGGTCGGCGTGATATTGGTCCATCGTGAAACCCTAGAAGCTAAGCCGTTGGCGAAATGTTGAGAACGCAAAAATGTGGAGTTGGGCGGAAATCGGCACGATTTACGGCTTTTTCTGCCAACCAACTCCACATTTACGACGAGGAACTGTCGGCTGTGCCTTCGACCACTGGAGGCAACTAAGGGGCGTCGCAGAGAATGCGACGATCCCTGATCAACGGGCACTTGAATCCACCGGAAGGCCCTTCCCACAACGGAAAACAGTTCGCTGCAACGGCGAGCCACAGCATTCCCTGAGAACCAGGGCCGACGCAATGGGTTGCGCGGAATCCCGCCGGAAGACTTGCCAGGCGTTGCATAAATGTTGAGTCCGCTCGCGTGTTTGCCGCGTGACTACAGGGTCTTTCGCATCAGCTTCACATTTTTGAAGACTCAACATTTCGCCACTTATGTGGAGCTCCACATAAGTGGCGGAGCGAGCACTGTCCAGGTGGAGGCTGTCGTTTGCACTACCTTGACAGCGCACAGCGAGCCGTACAATGGAGGCGGGATTCACGCAAGTCTACTGGAACCCAGCGCGAATGCGCTCCACATTGGGATTGGGAAAAGCGATGTGCCCCGACATCCGCTGTCGGGGGACATCGGGTCGGTATCGCATCGTCAACGGCAAGCCAATGTCTTCGGGTTTTGCAGCGGAGCATCGCCATTGTGTCAAAGCGAAAAACACGAAGTCTTGGCTGCCCGCGCGGGTGGTTGCGGTCGTGACGGTCAACCGATGCGGGACGCGAATGCCAGGTGGAAACGGGCGGTCAGGTTTTCGGCAGCGATGTGACCGCGCGTGATGTCCAAGCGGTGACATCGCCAGCAAATCGAACAGCTACAGCCAAGCAGAGTCTCGGAGCTTTGCGGGCGGCGGCGTTGGGCGGCGGGGGCAAGCCGCAGCAGCAAAGTCCGAGTCTTGGATTGGCCCTTCCTGATGGGAAACCGATCCGGCGTTATCACCGTCCGTGTGTTTTGTGTAAACTTTGGCTGTGTACAAGCTTTGAAACGCGGGAATTTGTGGATTACGCTCGTTGCGTTACGCTGACAGCGTAACGCCTGCTTCGGAGAGTTAGCTTGTACTTGGCCACGCTGTGGCAAGTGGTCAGTCCGCTTTGAATTACCTCGCGAATTCTGTGCTGGTAGCACTGAGTGAATCAAGTTAATACTTACAGACTCAACCACAGAGCGAGGTTATGAATCGCATCTACCAAGGCCGCGTCATCAAGGTCGAACCGCTCAATGACGGCCAACCGGAGCCGCTGCCGAAACGGGAGTGGCAGAAAGCCTCCTGGCAACGCCACAAATTCTTCCGGAACGCCGTCAACTATCACCCCCTTGCCTCCGCCGCATATTGAGATTTCGAAAGGGAAGTAACCCATATGGCTTCGATCTACCGCAGCTACGAAGTTCTCGTTGAAGAGACCGCAGGCAACCACAAGACGCGCGGTGCCGGTAAGACGAGAAAAGATTTCAAAGCGCATCACGAGAATACTTGCCGGGCATTGAGGGTGACGCACGAGTTGTTTCAAGATGCAGTGTGCTACTACATCCTTTGCCTTGTCGGGTTGGTTAAGAACGAACGTGACAAGGACGGTGAGCCGATCAATCGGATGTGGCAGTATTTGCAGATTGATCCCAAGACGAATGTGGTTATAGCCCGGCTCGCTTCTCGATACCCGGATGCTCCCTTCCACGAGGCGGGCAACATTCAGGGGCTTCTTTCACAAACCTACGAATGGCTGGCAGACGAATCAGAAAAAACAACTCCAGCTTCATTACTCACGACATACCGGATTCTTTTTCAGCAGGCGGCCAAAGCTGATAGCGATGAAGATGCGTCAGCAGCACTTGAAAACCTGAAAACATTCGCTGGCAACTGGATTGCAATTCTGTGCAACGAAAACGGCGACACAACGATTCCGGGCCAAGGAGTTTTCGACAAGTTGCACCGCGAGTTGAGCGGAGTGGCAGGTAAGGAACCGGGGCGCATGTGGAAAACAATCGAAGCTCTTGCACAGGAGTCCCTGTGCGATAAGAGCAAAGCGGATGCTGGGTGGCAGTTGCGAGAAACGGCCAAAGCAAACGCTAAGAACGCAAAGGCAAAGAAACCGAAGACCGGAGAGGAGCTTGCCAGGCTTTCCCGCGAGAATTTGGATGAAAAGCTCCAGAGTGATCGCGCGGCATTGAAAGCCTTATTCGTGAAGGCGTTTTCTGCATCGAAGATCAAGAAATACTGCTCATTGAAACCGGAAGAAATTCAGGCAGCTATCACGGAGATAGAATCGGCAACTTTCGATGACAAGCGTTTCTTGCGCTTACGCTTTGGAGCACGCGACAACAACATGGAACAGCCTTTGTTCCGATACCTATGGCTGAGAGAAGATGCCAAATGCGGTGGAGCAGTCACCAACGACTTACTGGAATATGTGGCCAAAGAAACGCCTGAGACTGAACTCCGAGATGATGACGGAAAAGGCATTAGTAAAATGCCGTATCAGAAAACCGGCAAAGAACCTTTGTTTCCGTATTTCACAAATTGCCTCGGTATAAAGCACACTGACCGCGCTGCCTGGTTCGAGTTCGACAAATCCGCCTTCAAACGCGCTGCCGAGGAAGTGTTCAAGTACAAGCTCCGTACAGATGAGCGAGCAGAATTGAATACCGAGCGAAAACATAAGCTCGACACACTCCAAGCTGAAATTAAAGACGATCCACGTGCCCCGTTGATGGAGCATTTGTTAGCCGGACTTGGCGGGGCAATTGGCTACGGAATGCGCCGAGCAACCATCGGCGGCTGGGCAGACCTCCGAAAGGATTTTTTGCGAATCGCGAAGAAAGGCGAGCCGATTGATGAGGACGAATTACTGGCCGCAATTGAGAAGGCGCGAGAAGAAAGCAGTGGCGGGTTCGGCAGCGGAGCACTGTTTAAGGCTCTTTGCGATGAGAAATATCAGCCACTCTGGCTGCCAGAATGGGAGAACAAACAGCCACACCATCCAAAGAATTTCGTGCGGTGGTGGGTGCTTTACAGCGAAGCAAAGGAAGAATTGAAAAAGGTTTGGGATGAGGACACAACCCAACCCAAGCCCATTGCGTTCACATGGCCGGGTACGGAGAACCGGCACAGCGAAACCAGCTTTCGTCCTCTGGATTTTGATATTGATATCACGCCAACGCCGCCGATCTACTTGTTTGACCAAGGGAGTGAAGGAAAACCGATAATACTGATTCAGACGAACGCGAAGCCGCCAAAAAAGCGGCAATCTGCTGAAGTCCAACCCGCTGACGTGCCGGCATTCACCGATGGAGATGGGAATGCGCTCTACCCGCTCACACTTAGCTACCGCCGTTTCAAGCGAGATCGCATTGCTAACGCCGACGGCAGTTCTGTTGAAGCGGAATTTGCAACGCCATTGATTGTTGGTGAATTTCCAAAGTTCCCTCGGAAGGAAAAGGACAAAGGGAAGCCATTGGATTCGTCAGCTTCTCTTTTGCCTGCCGACAAACGCGGCTGCTGGCATTTCATGTTCTCGTTCAAGCTCGAACGGGGAATGCAGAAGAAGCTCGTGGACGAAACTGTACAAATCCCAGGCGAGAAATCTGTCCGCAAAAACAGAAAATGGGTTGGTCTATATTTGCGCTGGCCGATAGATGCGACCACTGAAAAGCCACCGAAGAAAAAGCACGTGCAGGCCGTGCCTGATGCCAGTGATGTAACCAAAGAGCCCGACGCCAATTTTAGCGTTAAGAAAATCTGGTGTTCCGTCGACTTTAAGCCATTCGACATTCTGTCCGTGGACTTGGGCGTTCGTTACGCGGGGGCATGGTGTCGAGGGCGCGTAAAAGTTGGACGCGATGCTGATCGCCCAGGCCAGCGGACAATTTCACCCGCAGGCCATGCGCACGAGATCGTTTTTGACGCTTACGACTTCGGCACTTTTCGTTTGCAGGGTGAGGACGCGAAAATCTGGCGAAAGGACAAGCACAAAGGCTTCGGCAGCGAACCAGAACTAGAGAAGTGCGGCAGCCGGGGACGTATTACTTCGGAGACTGAAAGGCAGGAGTTTGCAAAACTCGCCGGCCAGTTGTTTGCACCTACCGCGTGGCTACCCATTCCCAGCGAACCTGATGAATTGAAGTTTTTTCCAGACTTGGGTGGCCATCTCGCCTACCGGCTGCGTCGGCGGCTCGGGCGAGTTCGGTTTCTGTTCAAACTTCACTGGCAAATCAATGGAAAGATAAAGAAGGTTGGGCACGATTACATAGCCTTGGACGGTGACGACCTAAAAACGTTCCGCTGTGAGCAACGATCCAACGTCCTCGCATCGCTCGCGTATATTCCTAAAGAGGACATGCCGGAGGATAGTGATGAGGGCGAAGACGATTTCATGCGTGAATTGCGGCTGACGCTCGCTCCTGACGATGTTTGGGCAGCTCTGACCTACGAGCATGACGGGAAAACGTACCCGCTCTTCTCAAAAATCAAGGGCGGACGCACGAAGGAAGAGAAGGAGAAGTCCAAAGGGCAAAAAGCGGTGCAGAAGGCGGCGGGGGCTGCTTTGAAGAAGGAACTGGCGTCGGACGGAGTTGGTAAATGGAATTGGCAGGCGCTCGCCAAGGCTGCGGACACCGAATTGGTCCACACCATGAGAGCTTTTGCAGGCGAGAACAGCCTGATCGCGGAAGTGGCACGCTTCGTCTGGCCTCTGCAAAATAAGAAATGGAAATGGAACAACTGCACCATCGCCAAAGACGGAAAGCTTGTGCAGTCGTTACTTGAGCGAGATGACGAAAGCAGCGAGCCGAAACGATTCATCCATGGGATGCGTGGCTTGAACATGAAGCGCATTCGCTTGATGCAGGACTTCCGGCAATGCTGCCAGAGTCTCGCCAAACTTGAGCGCCGATTCACCGAAGAAAACCACGGATTAGAGCCGTCACCCGTCCGCCCCGGCGACAGGGTTCACGAACCCGCGCCAGCGTTTCTCGACAAGATCAACGAACTGCGCGACCAGCGCGTGAATCAGACGGCGCACATGATTTTAGCCGAAGCTTTGGGCTTGGAGCTGATGAATCCCACTGAAGTGATGATTGACGGGAAATCGAAGTGGGTATTGAAGTCAGAACGCGACCTGCATGGGCGTTACAAACAGAAGAAGGCACGTGTAGCCGCAATCGTCTTGGAAGATTTGAGCCGATACCGAACGAGCCAAGACCGGTCACGCTATGAGAACAGCCAACTGATGGAATGGAGTCATCGCGCCATTATCGGGAAGTTGCAGGATATGGCACAGGTGTTCGGTATTCAAATCATCACCGTGGACGCCCGTTTTTCTTCGCGCTTCTGTTCGCGCACCGGCGTGCCGGGCATCCGCTGCGCACAAGTCGCGAAGGGATTTGATAACGACTATCCGTGGAAGAAATGGAAAGAGGAGACGTTTGGAAAAGCAGACAAGGACGGTAAGCGGCAGCTAACAGAACGCGCCAACATGATCGTGCTGGCTGCAAAGGCATTGAATCTTTCGGATAATCTAAAAGCGACACTCATCCTGCCGATGGACGGCGGGCCAGCCTTCCTCCCGGTCATTTCCCATAGTCCAACCAAAGAAGGATTGCAGGAAAACGCGGACATTGGTGCTGCGGTGAATATTGGGCTGCGTCCAGTCGCGCACCCTGACCGTTTGGATGTTTTCCCTGTGCTACGCACGGAAGCAAAAGCGGATGGTAAATTGGAAATCAAGAATCGGCGCGGCAGCCTGAGCGAGGCGGCAAGTAAGGCTGAAGACCGCACAGTTCAAACAATTGAACCGCCGGCAGAAAAGAAGGCCGCAAGCGCAGAGGATGACATCGGTGGCGATGAGGAATTAGAGAGCGGAAAGTTTCCATATCTCTATGCCGCGGTGCGAGTCGGTAACAACCTGTCAGTGCCAATTGCCGACCAACACCGCTATCAATTGCCACTTGCTGCCGATGGCCGAAAACTGGTTGCCGGTGACACAGTCGGCGTAGGAGCAGCACAAAGCAAAGACTTCTGGCCACGGGTTAAGCGTGATTGCTGGGAACGCATCAAGCGAATCAACGCGACGCGCCTCCGCAATTTAGGCATTGAGCCACCGAAGGAGTGGAACATCTAGGGAACCGTTATGAGCGACGCGCCAGTACAAACCCAAGCTGGACTTGAAGCACAACCGCCGATGCCGGTGCGGCGGTTGCACAACTTCACCTACTGTCCGCGACTGTTTTATTTCCAGTGGGTCGAGAATATCTTTCAGGAAAATGCTGACACGGTTGCCGGCTCGCACGTGCATCGCAATGTGGATGCGCCGTCGCGGTTTGAAGACGCAAAGGAGCTTGGCTTGCCAGAAGGCGCAAAACTGCGGTCGTTACGGCTGGAAAGCGAAACGCTCGGCCTCATCGGCGTTGTGGACATCGTGGAAGGCGGCCCAGACGGTGCAGAAGTCATTGACTACAAAAAGGGTTCGGCCCGTCGTGATTCAGAGGGTGAACGCGTGGCGAAGGAGCCGGATGCGATACAAGTTGCGGCCCACGCGTTGTTGTTGCGCGAACAGGGCGTCAATGCTGTGCGCGGGGCGATCTACTATGCCGCTGACAAGCGACGGGTGCCGGTGGAGTTGACCGAGGAACTTTTCTCAAAAGTCCGGCAAGCGATCACTGAAGCGCGCGCCGTGGCGGCTTCAGGCAAGTGTCCACCACCGCTGAAGAACGATCCGCGCTGCTTGTATTGCTCGGCCTATCCGATTTGTTTGCCGAACGAATCGCATTGGTGGGCGCATGCGCGTCATGAAACCAAGCCGGACCCCCAATTGCACTTTGGCTTTGCCGCGCCGAGCGAAGACGCGTTGCGCGACCGGATTCTGGAAGCAATTGAATTCGCCGCCGAGACGACCGGCAAAGAGCCGCCGACATTGCAGCCCCCGCGACCGGACCGCGATGATGGCGAGGTATTGGTGGTGCAGACGGCGGGCGCCCAGGTCGGACAACGCGGGGAGGAGATCACAGTCAGCGTGAAGGGCGAAGTGCAGCGGAAAATGCCGGGGCAACAGGTGCGGGCGATTTATCTGTACGGCGCAGTGCAACTGACAGCGCAAGCTGCCGAGACGTGCTTGGATCTCGGTATTGACGTGGCGTACTTCTCCCCAGCGGGGCGGTTCATCGGGTTGTTGCGCGGCCTGCCGGCCAGCGGCGTGGACGCGCGGCGCGGACAATACCGGCTGTTTGAATTGCCGGGCGTCCGGTTGCAACTCGCCCGCGAGGTGATCCGCGCCAAGATTCACAATCAACGCGTCATGCTAATGCGCAACGGCGAGGTACCGGAGCGCGTGCTTGACCTAATGACTCATTTCCGCGATGCAACCGAGTCGGTGCGTGACTTGACGGAGTTGCTGGGCGTCGAAGGCAGCGCCGCCGCCCTCTACTTCGAGCAGTTCGATTCGATGTTGAAGCGACGCGAGGACTGGAAGTTCGACTGGCGCGGACGCAACCGCCGTCCGCCGCGTGATCCGGTCAATGCGCTACTGTCACTGGGCTATTCAATGTTAGCGAAGGAATTGACTGGCGTGAGCCACGCGGTGGGACTCGACCCGTTTCTCGGCTTCATGCACCAACCACGTTACGGCCGTCCAGCGTTGGCGCTGGACTTGATGGAGGAGTTTCGCCCGTTGGTTGCGGACAGCGTGGCGATCAGTTTGGTTAATCGCGGTGAGTTAGGACCGGAGGATTTCATCCGCAGTGCCAGCGGCACGTTTCTCAATGACCGGGGACGGAAGGTGTTTTGGGAGGCATGGTTTCGGCGGCTCGACACCGAGGTCAGTCACCCGGAGTTCGCCTACAAGATGGCCTATCGCCGGATGTTGGAAGTCCAGGCTCGTCAACTCTGGCGATTCGTGCGTGGCGAAGCGGTTGGTTACCATGGATTCACCACCCGATGAGCCGCATCCGCTACTTGGTCAGTTACGATATTTGTGATCCGAAACGGTTGCGGCGCGTGGCGAAAGTGCTGGAGGGATTCGGTACGAGGCTTCAATACTCCGTTTTTGAGTGTCCGCTTAATGACACGCGAATGGCGCAACTTAAAGCCGCGCTCGCGCCCGAGATGAACTACGACCAGGATCAAGTGCTGTTCGTGTCCCTTGGCTTGGAGAGTGCCGACGCGACGTTGATCATTGAAGCGATGGGTCAGCCATACACGGTTCGCTCGCGCGTCACGATCATCTGATTGACTGCGGGTTCGAAATGTGTTTCCATGCTGGTGGCTAAGGCCACCGACCACTTGTTCTCCGCCATTGAGCAAGCATGTTCTCTGAAATCGCGAGTGACTGAGGTTTAACGACACGAGGCGCGCGAGCGCGGCAATGCTCGACCAGAGCTTCGGCGGCGCTCGCTGTATGCAAACGGCTGAACCGCTGGAAGATGCGCGAGACAGCTCTCATGGTTATAATAAGTGAAGGACAATATAAGGCTGGCACTCGATTCCAATGCAGGAATCCACTGGCCGGCCTATCGAACGGTGGGGCCAGCCGCAGTCGCCGCGATTCCAGCGAGCTTGAGGCGGACCAATTAGAGCGAGACAACTTGCTGGCAATCCTTGCCGCAGTCGCCGCGATTCCAGCGAGCTTGAGGCGGCATTTGAGTAGCCATAGATGTGAAGGAGAACAGGCCGCAGTCGCCGCGATTCCAGCGAGCTTGAGGCGGACCGCAGGCCAGACAGTGTACTTTTGGAACAACACAGCCGCAGTCGCCGCGATTCCAGCGAGCTTGAGGCGGCCATGCGGCTGATGCGAGGACCGTGGGTGCAACCAGCCGCAGTCGCCGCGATTCCAGCGAGCTTGAGGCGGTGTTAGGTTTGTAAAGAACTTTCTTCAACTGAATTGCCGCAGTCGCCGCGATTCCAGCGAGCTTGAGGCGGTTGGCGTCGGCCCTTGCCTGCCTAGCGTCGGCGGGCCGCAGTCGCCGCGATTCCAGCGAGCTTGAGGCGGTATTCGCGCAAAGGCGGGAGCGGTCTTTATGAAACGCCGCAGTCGCCGCGATTCCAGCGAGCTTGAGGCGGCGCCACTACCTGTGGCCTTTAAGATGCACTGAACCGAAACCACCCCCTTTCCCCCAACCACATCAGGCCTGCGATCTTTCACGGATTGGAGACGTTGCGCCCCTTCGCAAGAGAGAAAAAGAAGGGGCACACCGCGCATGCACGACAATGTTTTACGAGGAAATGGCGACGTGTCAATTCCGCAAAGAAAAAGAGAGAAGTAAGTCGAGCAGCTATGAGCCGTCAGCATTCAGCGGTCAGGCAACTAGTGGATCTCGATGCCGACCTTGACGGACGGCAGGGTAACACCCTCTCAGTTCGACTTTGCTTCTCTGTCGGACTTCTCTTGCCATGGCCCGCCTTTTGGCCAAGTTTCGGCGAACGCATCTGTTTGCCGGACTGCCGTTGCTGGTGGCATGACGAAGCTCCGCACAGTTTCGACCAAACTCTCCAAGTTCGCATCCTCAACTTTCAATTTATTCTTTGTGCTAAATGCGCGCCATTGGGCCTGCTTGGTGTCATCGGTTGCGAACTCGGCGGTAAGACCAAAGGGGGCCTCGGTTGGTAACGCGGTCTTGCGACGCTTGAAGGTCGCACGAATTGCCGCTTGTAACACCTCGCCATCGAACTCAAATTCCCGCGACATTACCCAGATGTCGTAATAGTCCCGCATTCGGCTATTGACGATCCCCAAACGCACCATTGTCTCGAACTTCTCCGCGATGGCGGTCTCGCGGGGATAGACAGCCACATGCGGCGCGGGGAAATCCAGCAACACAGGGAAGTCAACATTGAGCGCCTTCGGTGTCACTACGTCCCCAAACCCGATGTCCACCTGCAATGGAATGCGTGCTTTGCCCAATCGCGATTCCAACGTGACCCGCATACCTCCATAAGCATCTTCTTCGCGGATCGGTGCGACCCGCACACTCCGCTCGGTGAACACCAAGCCGTCGTCTTCCACTGCAACTTGGCAAATGCCTTGGAAAATCTCCTTCAACTCCTGTTCGCTACCACCCTGGACCGCCAGTAGATCCAAATCCTTCGTCAAACGGTACGGCACGCCTCGCCAGACCAAGAACATCATTGCGCCTTTTACAGTGAAGTTCTTCGCGTGTGGCGATCGGCTAAGGCGGTACAGCAACCGTTCCAATCCATACCGAGTTAGAATATACTGCGGGTCTTCACCGTTCTCCCTCGCGCGGTTTAACAACCGCTGCATCACCGACGCGCTCAGATTTCGCGGCGGCCCTTGCCGCGTCATGCGAGTGACTCCATGTAGGGACGCATCACTTTGGCCACACGGCACACTTTGGCATACTGCCAAAGCTCGTCTGCCGTCGCCTTCCTCTTGCGCCAGCAATCGCGTAGCGCCTCCAGTGCCACGTCCTGCCCCAGCTTGTTTCGGTACTTGAAACAGTCCGCCACGGTCTTGGCCGGGTTCGTCACATGCACGGTAACGCCCTCGATTTGACGCTCCTCAACACCTGCGCGTAGCGCCGCACCTGAGAACCGCACCACTCGCACCGGCAGCCCATTGACGGTTGGCTTGGCCCCTTTGCGATCAACTGCAATCCACACCTCCGGTGGCCACTGCGTGGTCAGTTCGTGGAATTGCAGCGCGCTCAGCAGACACACTACGCCGTGTGGAATCTTTGCACAGACTTGAGCCAGCCCATGCTGGGCTGTGATCTCGTGCCCGGGCAGCCGATATAGCCCGCGAGCCAGTCGCTCCAGCCGTCTATGTTGAACCAGACGGTGGAGATACGTGCCTGGTATGCCGAGAGCTTTGAGATCCCTCGCTCGGAGCATTCCTCTTTTCCGCGCGAGGGCCAGCACTTGCTCAGTTTTAGAGCGTTTGGACATGTTTCAAATCCTCGGCACTTATTCATAAGTGCCGATGTTTTGTAACACTCTAAAGGGTGAACGTCAACCGTTGATGGCTGCTAATCCAATAGGTTCTTCTGTGGGTGCAAGACAAACAAATCGGCGAGCACCGTTGGTTGCAGAACATTGTATTCGGTCTGGCGCACCTTCATGTAGGCCCAAGGTTTGCCGGTGAGGGTGCTGGTGTTCTCGCACCACAACCGCGCGGCGCGATCTTTGTTGACCACGTTCACGTCCTCCAAGCCCTTCGTCTCTATCAGATAATGCACCCCGTCTGCGGCGACAGCAACGAAATCCGGCTCATAGTACCGCAAGTTGCTCATATTGTCCGTGTACTCGATGACGAAGCCGAATTGCTGGGGGAGCTTCGCGAATCGTTCCACGTCGCCAGCGTTCTGTAGAAAACGGGCGAACTCCCGTTCAAATTCATTGTCGCATGGCACAAGATTAAAGATGCACTTCCGTGCTGCTAACGTCGGACGTGACCATGGGAACGGCGGTGTCGCTGACAAAGCGCGGCCGGCGTTCAGAAGCTGCGGCAGCAATTCTTCGACGACTAACTTCTTCAAGGCGTCGTCAAACAGCTTCACGGTCATATACACGGCGACGTTGCTGCTGATCGCCTTCACCATGCCCGCCTCCTGTAGATTCACCGTTTCGCCAAAGGCTTTCTTCTCCAAAAACTCCCGCACCTTCGGCACGAGCGCCGCAAACTGCGATGGCAGCTTCACGTCTTGCGCGATGCGTCGAGCATAGTAGCCAATGACTTCTTCCGCCGTCTGCGGTTCGGGAATCGTATAGTCGCGCTCTAGCATCTTTTCCTGGCTGATGATGTCGTAGCCTTCGTAGTGGAATTGCTGGGCGGCCTTATCGCTTTGCTTGCGGGGAAGGACCGGACATTTGAAGTTCATTACTTCCAGCGCCGCGATTTCTTCCGCTAATGATTTTTTACGGGTCAGAATCGGACTCAGCACAGGTAGCGAAATGTCCTTATCCGACTTCTTTGGATCGGGCGTGATGCTGACGATGACAACCTTGTCTTTGCCAACCTCGAACGTGCCGAACTCCATCCCCTCTTCGTGTTCCAAATCCTCGACGAACTCGATGAACTTCTTGTTGCCGATCACGTCAACGTGCTCGACGTAACCGGAACCCGTGCCGCGAAACATCAAACGCAACCCGCGCCCCACCGTTTGCTCCGGCAGGATGTTGGCCTTTGCGGTGTACGGGCGGAGTCCCACAATCACCGTGACCCCTTGTACGTCCCAGCCCTCCCGCAGCATTAATACACTCACGATGCAGTTAACCGGACTCTTTTCATCGTCCACCTCGCGGGACAGTTTTCGCGCCGTGTCCAAATCGGCGTCGGACACCTCGCCAGATTTTTTGGTGTGAATTGTCACCAGCTTGTCCCCACCGAATTCCGTCGGATATTTCTTCTGCAACCAATCTGCCACGTCGTCGGCGTCCGCCGTCTCATTCATCATCACGAACAGCACCGGCTTCTTGCCGTAAGTCTTCAACTGTTGTCGGTATTCTTTCCACCGCTCGACGCCCGCCGTGAGATACGCCTGGTATCGTGTGCTAGCAATCTTCGACGGCTGCTCCGTGATGCCGGTCGCGATGCCCTTCAACGGTCGCTTCACCATGTTGTCAATGATTGCCTGCTTCAACGGGTAATCGTACACAGTCCACGAAAACAATTGACCTTTGGTGTGCCGAGGCGTGGCGGTGAAATCTAGTTGAGCGACCAAGCCGTTCGAGACGCCGGCATGCAGGGCGCGGATTGTCTTATTCCACTCGCTGTCTTCGTCGTGCGTATGGTGGGCTTCATCATTGAGCACCATGACCGGCCCACCGCGCTGCGCGATTCGTTTGTCGAAGTCCTCGATCACCTGATTGCCCGTCGGCGGCTTCGGGCCAAGGACTGCCGTCATTTCATCGGGTTCATCATCCCGATTGTCTCGGCGTTCGTAGAACTGCTGGACGTTTGTTAGGTACAACGCGCCGATTGAACCCGCGCGCTCGCTCTCGCCGCGCATATAACATTGGATGTCACGCCCGAAGATCTCCAACTCTGGTGGAATCACCGGGTCTTGCCGGAAGATGCGACCTTCCCCGAAATCCGTTCGCAATCGCTCAAACACGATCACGTTCGGCGCAATCACTAGGAACGTCTTGGCAAAATCTTCCCGGCCTTCGTTGACTGCATTGAAAAACTGCCAGGCTACCGCCAACGACATGACTTTCGTCTTGCCGCTGCCCGTCGCCATCTTCACGCAATATCGGGCAAACAAGTCATTCTGTAACAGGCGCAAGTCGGAGTGTGTAGCGAAGCCTTCCACCAGCGCCTTGTGCGAGCGCGCCTTGGCGACTTCGTACAGGTACACCAGCGTCTCCATGGCTTCCTGTTGGAAGTATTCGTACTTGAACTTGCGCCCATTAGGTAACCGGTGGTCGGTGTGGAACCAGTAATTCAGCAGCAGGCGCGTCGTGTCCGTGATTCCCACGTATTTCGCGCCCGCCGCCCAAGCCTTCATCTTTTCACGGATGGCGGGCACACACGGCGCGGTGCTGACCTTCGCTTCCAACAATGCCAGTTGTGCCTTGCCGGGCTTCGCTTTCCGAGGCATGGCTACTTGACCTTCACTTTCACGGTCTTCGTCGTGTCGTTGCCCAAAATATCAATCACCTTCACCACTACGCTGTATTCGCCCTTCTCCACGTAGGTGTGCGTCTTTTCTAGTTCCAGCTTCGGCATGTTGCGGGTGCGATACGTCTGCCACTCGTTGTGGAACGTGTCGCCCTTGAAATCCCAGTCCACTGCCCAGTAGTCAATCCACTGCGACCAGTGCCTCACAGCCTTTCGCACGTCTTCCGGCACGTCGTCGGGTGGAATCACAAAATCTTTCAACCGCAACTTCACTTCCAGCTTCTTGACTTCGGTTTCCACCGCCAGTGCCGCCAACTCGAAAAACTTCACGTCGCCTTGCTCGACGGCCCGTTTGTCCATCACGTCACGAGGAATCTTGATAAACCGCAACTGTATATTGGCCGCTGCTGCCTGTTGCTTCGACACTTCGTTCAACTCAAACGCAAAATCCCAGCCGAGTACGTCAATCCCGTTCACCTTTGGAGAATCTGTGCCCTTGCCGATGGCCTTCTTGAACTCCACGGCCATCTGCGTCACGTCGCCCGCAGTTACCGGCCCGTCCACCGCGCCGACATGCACCATGCGTCCGCCGTGGAGTCCGTGCAGCCATGTGTAACCGTGAATCTTCTTGGCATTGTATAGCTTCAGGATGAATCCAACGTAAGCGCGCTGCCGTGTCGCCACCTGCTTGCCGGTGCTATCGCCAAACTCCGCACCCGCCCACAACTGCCGCTCGTACTTGCCGAGGTTCTGCACCACAAACGGGCGCACACCGGGAATCGACAGCAATCGCTTTCGCGTCGTGTGAATCGCAAATCGCCCTAGGTCGCCGGTAATCCAACGCCGTCCGGTTTTCTCTGCAACCGCAGCCGTCGTGCCGCTGCCGCAAAAACAATCCAGCATTAAGTCGTTTTCGTTCGTCGAGGCTTTGACAATCGTTTCGAGCAAAGCTTCCGGCTTCTGCGTCACATAGCCAACCCGCTCTGGCGACAGATTATGAAGCGGACGGGTATCTGTCCAAACACTCTGCAAAGGAACTCCCGGCATTTCATCGAGATACTGTTTGAGTCGCGGCACGCCGTCGGGGTCTTTGGGGTAATGAATTTTCCCCTGTCTATCCAATTCCTCCAATCTCTGCTTTGTGTATCTCCATCCCTTTTTTGGTGATGGATACCCTTTGAACTCATACATCATGTTTGGACGCGGATTCGGACTTGTGATGTCTCCTCTCTTCCACCGTCTGCCATCAGGGTCAACATGAGTGTAAAACTGCCTTATGTATTCTTCATCATAAGGCTGAAACTGCTGATTCCAGATGAACTCCGATGTCTTCGTATAAAAATAGATCGTATCGTGAATCGTGTTAATCCGGTCTGAATCACTGCGGGCACTTGTTCGCTTCCAGATTATTTCGTTTTGAAAGCATTCTTTTCCAAAAATCTCATCCAACACTACCTTCACGTAATGGCAGATATGTGAATCGAGGTGGACGTAGAGGCTTCCGTTTTCGTGCAACAGTTCATGGAGCAGCGCTGCGGTTTCATAGAACCACTGTAAATATGAATCAAGGCCGCGCCCCCAAGTGTCCCGGTAGGCTTTGTGTTCAATGATGCTTGGCTCTTTGGTGAACGCTTGCGAGTTGTCTTCGGGTGTGTCGGGATTGTCGGGGATGTTGGCAGTGAAGCTGAAATCCGCGTCGGTGTTGAACGGCGGGTCAATGTAGATGAGGTTGACTTTACCCGCGAACTCCGGCAATAGCGATGGCAGGACGTACTTTTTGTCGCCCCAAATCAGACGGTTGCGCCATTCCTTGGCCCCATACGCTCCCGGCGCTTCTAATAACAGATTCCGCTGCCGCTCTTGGACCGATTCGTTGACCGTCTCGACCGTTTGAAACGGCAATGCCACCCGCAACGGGGCGACCCGTTTCCCATCCTTGTACTTCCCGTCCCAGATGAGTTCAGTGCGCGCCGGTGCGGAAGCAGCGTCTTTTGGTTTTTCCACAGACTAGAGCCCTCGCTCGCGTGCGAATCAGGCTCTGTCTGCGGATGGCTTTCTTGGAGGGATGCTTGTGCCTAAAGACAGAAGGGGCGTGACTTACTCACGCTCCTCCACAGGCACGGACATGCCCTTCAAGAAACGCTTTCAGACACGCCCTTGCGGGGCGTGCCTTGGAGCGCCGTCCTTGAAGTCGAAATTGTCCGTTTCGTGGAGAACAGCAGCCGAAGCTGATATGGTTTCCGACGTTGTTCAGCGCCGAGCGAAGCGGAGCCCCCACCAGGCGCAGCGTAGCGAGGTGGTGAACAACTCGGCGGCGCATTATAATCAGTGCCGCGGAGGAGA
>Ga0182027_10007455_pt1 | contig 16104 bp, 16 predicted proteins | sample 712E1DmetaG_FD_121300 | JGI IMG/M metagenome (GOLD analysis project Ga0182027, IMG submission 121300) | Permafrost microbial communities from Stordalen Mire, Sweden - 712E1D metaG (Illumina Assembly) | ecosystem: Environmental > Terrestrial > Soil > Wetlands > Permafrost | place: Sweden...
CCAAAACCAGTTTTCCAGACAACATATACTGGGCCAGCCACCGTTTGTTCCGTTTCTAACTGCTTAAATGGCAGGCACTTGCGCTGGGCCAACAAACATCCAACCGAATTTCGTTATCATAGAACATTGAGTTGGATGAATCGCTGGTCAGCCGCGGATTGAAGGTGACCGGTCTGAAAACCCGGCGCGCCCTGGTGCATCGGGCCTTGAGGGAATTGGTGCGTCGTGAGAAGCAGGCCGGTTTGCTCTCGCTACGCGGCGGCATCCGCTGGACAGGGAATCTGGCGGCCATGCGCCGCAATCGCATCCCATGAGACTGCTCGTGGATTCAACGGTCTGGATTGATTTCTTTCACGGGAAGGAAACCATCCAGACGGAAAAGCTCTCCCAGAGCATCCAAAATCGCGACGATCTCTGCATCTGCGGATTTATTCTGACCGAAGTTTTGCAGGGCATTCGAGAGGAGAAGGAGCACATGGCCGTCAAACAGCAATTTGACAATCTCATATATTTGGAAGCCAGTCGGAGCACGTTTGAACTCGGAGCCAGCATCTATCGCGAACTACGTCGCAAAGGCAGCACGATCAGAAATTCAATGGATTGCCTGATTGCCTCCATTGTCCTCCAGCATGGCGTCTTCTTCTTGGAAACGACCGCGATTTTCATTTTATTGACCAACATTATCCACTCAACCGAATTTGACCTGACATCAGTGCGGAGATGCGACAACGCCGTCAATTGAGCATCGATCCGTATCCCACGGAGATCAATTCAGAACTTTATGCAACTCCCAGCGCAAGACGTATTTGCACACCTGATAAGCAAAGGCGTCACCCAACTTCACCACGCCAACACGGTCACCACTTCATGTACTTATCTTCGCAGAAAAGCCCTGATCGCGCGAGGCTGTATGGATTACCTCGGTCTAAATCAAACCCCACAAGCCTCCGATTCTAATGACCAAGAGCAAGGTGTATATTTCGACATTTTCTTGGACTCGGTTGATATCCACCACCGCGCTGGCCGGCGAGCCATCTACGGTCCAGTCCTCTTTAGGCTTTCCGTGGACAAGCTCCGAAGGATGGACCTCCCGCCCGTCTGGGTCACCCGTTCCAACCCTTACTTCTGGAGGTCCAGCACCACTCAGGAAGAAAAATGGTTTCAGAGTATTGCTGAATTCCGAACCGGTTTTGTGGTCGGCCGATTTAACCAGATGATGGTTCTCCGACATATCGGGGGAATTTTGCAGATCGACGGATGTCTCGAAGAAGTCCTCCTGGACGATCCACGAATGAGTCATGGCGGCCTTGATTTCTACACTCTCTCAGTTGGAGCTCTGCAATTGGCTCGGACATTCCCGGCGATCCCGATGAAGTTTAAACTGAAGAAGAGGGTATGCCCGGCCGGATGCAGGTGTATCGCCGAGTACCGAAGAGACCCAAGCGGAACGCAGGAACTATTCGTTCCGCGCAGATGCACGCCAGCCCCAGCCCCTGCTTCCGTAGCGCCCCCCCCCAATAATTAATCAAGCCGATTTCAAGCCAATCACTATTGATACTGTTTGTGAATTTGTGACAATAGTCAATGAAACCGTCCGGGTCTATTCCGTGGGAATCTTTTCCTTCGCAGCCGCCGTCAACAATTGATCGTCAAACGTGGCCAGTATCGCTCCGCGCCTCTGCGCCAGTTCCAAGTAGGCGGCGTCGTAAATCGTCAAGCCATGTTTGCGGGCCAGAGCCAAAGTCCGCACGGGAATCTGCTCGGCAGTTTCATCGTCCTCCTCGAATGGCAGCGAGTGTGCCAAAGACAGGGCCTGCGCGAGTTGCTCCGGGGTGATTCTTCCGCGCCGTTCGGCCATGAGCAGCCCATTGCCGATTTCCAGCCGCCAATGGACGGGAATCCAGGCATCCGCGCCATTTTCAACCGCAACGCGGACAGCGTCGGCGCGGGCGTTGGTTTCATCCGGCAGGAGCCAGGCAAGGGCAACGGAAGGATCAACAACGTAAGCCATTAGAACCGCCTCCCGTGGTTAATCAAATCCTTGAGGCTGGTTTTATCCTTCGACTTGGGAAGGCTCCGGCGCAAGGCATCCATCTGACGGAAGATGGCGGCGACGCGCTCCCGCGAAGGGCCTTCGGCGGGGACCAAACGCGCGACAGGCCGGTCGTGCTTGGTGATGGTGATTTCCTCCCCCTTGGCGACACGCTCAAGGAGTTGGGAGAAATGCGTCTTTGCCTGAAACGTGCCGACAACGGCATGGGAGCGGCGCAAACGATTGGTTAACGTGCGCATATATATAAACTAGTTCGAGACTAGTCTAACATGAAATCCGCGATGATCAATAACAATTCGGTAGGGCGGCGCTGCTGCGCCGCCCTAAAATTCAGGGCAGAGCAGCAGCTCTGCCCTACCCAGAAGGAGACGAATTGTGTCTTGCGCCCCCCCACTCAGGGCTTGGCGCTGGTCAGGGTGACGAAACTCGTGTAGTCCAGGTTGAAATGGGCGGCGCCGCCGGACACGGGAACGGGGTCCAGCGCCTTCATGCCGCGCGCGCTGTCGGTGATGGTCGGGTAAAGCGTCGTCACCGATGCCGGCAGGCCCTTGATTGTGACGGGGCGCGCGGTGCCGATGTTGACGATGTGGATCGCGTAGCCGTGGGTGGTGTCGCCGTAGGCGGCGGTGGTGATGCGCGGGCGGTCGCTGGTAATGCCCACCGAAGGCGCTTCCGGCGGAGTCAGGTTCAACTGCTTGAGATTGTAGAAACGCTGCGTCGGTTGCAGGGGCTGCCCGTTGCGGCCGCCGGCAAGGATGGAATAGTCGTCGGTGAGCTGCCAGTGCAGGATTGAAATGGGATGGGAGAGCGCCATGCAGCGCATGTAGAGGTTGATTTCGTCGAGGCCATACCAGGGTTCGAGAAAGAGGAAGCGGTGGCTGTAACTGGCCGGGTCGGTGCCGCCCTCGGCGATCATCAGCGGGAGCTTGAATCGCTGCGCGACTTCGCCCCAATGAGCGATGATCTGATCGCTGCCGCCGGTCCAGCAATGGTAAGAGACCGCGCCGACATACTTCATCGCCTCGGGATCGGCGATGGCAACATCAATGAAGTTGGCCGGGCGTGCCGTGGGATTGCCGGTGTCGCCCAGGAGCGGCTTGGTGGCCAATCCCGCCGCGGCGAATTCCGCGCCGAGTCCCTTGATGACGGTGTCCACTTCCTGGGGCGACAGTTTCACATTGATGCCCTGGTCGGCTTCGTTAAACGAGTACAACAGCGGCTCGGCGCCGTAATTCTTCTTCATGTAGGCGATGTAGGACGCAATGCCTTTGTACATCGCGGGCCATTTTTCAGGGGCGATGGAGCCGCGTCCGCCGCCGCCCGCGCCGGCCCAACTGGGTACGGACCAGTCGCTGATGATCATGGGAATATGCTTCTGCGCAAGCGTGCGCCCCATCTCCATCGCCTGTATGACTTTGGGGTCTATTGGCCCGACGGTGGGATCGCCCGTCTCGGTCTTCTGCCAGGAGCTTAACGGCATCTCCAGGCGCGCCCAGGCGACGCGCAGGTTGGCGAGGTTGTAGGCGATGACGGCGGTGTCGGCGGGGCTTTGAAGGCGGAAGTTGCCGCCGATGCCGATGAAGCCCGGACCGGTCTGCGCGGGATCAACCGTGAGGTTGACAGGAACGGAGTCCACGTCGCAAGTGGCCTTGAGCGTGAACGCGGCATGGATGGGCTTGCCGGGATTGAGGTCGCCATTGCCGATGGCGATCAAGAGGTTATAGGTCTTGCCGCCGCCAGGCGCTCCACCGCCGCCGCCACCGCCGCGGCCGGCGCGTCCGCCGCGTCCGCCGCCGGCGGATTCCTGGAGGATGACGCGAGTGGGGCTGGCGAAAGTGACTTCGACAACATGGTTGGCCGCGCCTCTCAGGCGGATTGATTGGACGGTGGCGTCGGCATAGTTTGTTCTGCCCGCTGGCAGGCTGGCGAGAGAAACAGTCTCCAGACCAAGACTGGAGGCGGGCTTGACGATTTCCGCGCTGCCGGTGGCGAAGCTCGCGCCGCCCACGTTGAACACATAGTACATGCCTTCCATCGGGATGGCAGTAGTGGCGGAAGCCGTCACGTCGAAGGTCGTGGTATCCGTCGCGGTGTCATCCACGTCCACCCGGAGGCTCGCCCCGCCTGCGCCACCGCCCCGGTCGCCCCTCGCGCCGCCGCCGCCGCCGCCGCCCCGACCGGCCCTGGCCGCCGGGGCGCCAAAACCGACGTTGCCGGTCAATACCAGTTTTGTTCCGGTGCGCCCGGTGGTTGACAAGGTCGCCTGGCCGGTTTGGGAGCCGTCCGGGGAAGTCATCCGAATGGCGGTGGTCATGTCAATTTGCTCGCCCTTGTAGCGAAAGCAGCGGAGATCGCCCGTCTGCCCCCATTCCGTTTCAGCGCTGGCGCTCAGACAACAGAACAGGGCGGCGGCCATTAGACTTGGTATCAGCATTTTTTTCATGATGGAACTCCATTTCTTAATCTTACTCTTAATCTTAATCTCACTCTTAATCTTAATCTTTCTCCTCAGTCGAATGCAGGAGCAAGAAGAGATTAAGATTAAGATTATGATTAAGATTAAGAAAAAGAAACCCAAAAAATGCACCCGGTTCATGGACACGGGCGCGCCACCAGCACCACAAACTCCCCCCGGGCCGGCCGTTTTTCCATCGCCGCCAGCAATTCCGCCGGGCTGCCGGACTTGAATTCCTCAAATTTCTTGGTCAATTCCCGCGCCAGCACGACCTTCCTGTCCGGGTACAAATCCACCAGTTCCGCCAGCAGCTTCAGAATCCGATGCGGTGATTCGTATAAGACCAGCGTGCCCGGAACCTCTTTCACGGCCTCAAGCTGCCGCCGGCGCCGCCCCGATTTGTGCGCCAGGAACCCCACGAAATGGAACTCGTCCGTCGGCAAACCGCTCGCGCTCAACGCCGCCACCAGCGCGCAAGGCCCCGGCACCGGCTCCACCCGGCATCCTCCCGCCAGCGCCGATCTCACCACCCGCTCGCCGGGATCACTGATCCCCGGCGTCCCGGCGTCCGTCACCAGCGCGATCTTTTCCCCGCGCTTGAGCCGCTCCACGATTTCCCGGCTTCGCGCCGCCTCGTTGAATTGGAAATAACTCAGCATCGGCTTGGAAATTCCGAAGTGTTTTAGAAGCTGACCCGTGTAGCGCGTATCTTCCGCCGCCACCACATCGCACTCCCGGAGCACCCGCAGCGCCCGCAGCGTCATATCCTCCAAATTCCCAATCGGCGTCGCCACCAGGTAAAGTGTCCCAGCCCGCAGCGGCGCCGCCCCCCCGATAGGGCGAAGCTCCTGCTGAACCACTTCGTCGGTAGGGCAGAGCTGCCGCTCTGCCCTAAAATCTTGGGCGGCGCAGCAGCACCGCCCTACCGAAGACGTGTAGATTTGTTTCCCGCCCCGCTCCATTTTGCATTTTGCACTTTGCATTTCGCCTTCGATCCTACCACAATCGCTCCGTGAAACAATCCATTGTGGTCCTGGATCTGGAAGGCGTTCTCGTGCCGGAAATCTGGATTTCCGTCGCCGAAAGAACCCATATCCCCGAACTGCGCCGCACCACCCGCGACGAGCCGGACTACGACAAACTGATGCTCGGCCGCATCAAGATTCTCGATCAGCACGGCCTCAAATTGGCCGATATCCAAGACGCCATCGCCGCCTTGAAACCGCTGGACGGCGCGCTCGATTTTTTGCGCCAGCTCCGCGCCCAATCCCAGGTCATCCTCCTCTCCGACACCTTTGAACAATTCGCCAAGCCCCTCATGCGCCAATTGGAATGGCCGACCCTGTTCTGCAACCGGCTTGTCATTGAGGACGGTCGAATCGCGGGCTACCAAATGCGCCAGCCCAATCCCAAGCGCAGTTCGGTGGTCGCGTTGAAAAGCCTGAACTATTTCGTCATTGCCGCCGGCGATTCCTTCAACGACACCGCGATGCTGCTGGAAGCGCACGCCGGTTTTTTCTTCCACGCCCCGCCGCGCATCCAGGCGCAATTTCCCCAGTTCCCGCCCTTCGAGAACTACGCCGATTTAATGCAAGCCATCCAAGGGGCCATGCAGCGGGCGGGCAGCGAGAAGGAATCCTCTCTCAAGTCCTTGACATTCATTCCGGTCATGGAGCAGACCACCCAGCGGAAGGGCAGCGAGAAGTAGTCCCCTTCAATCCTCCGGCTTCATGTCGCGGCTCATCAGCGATTGCACGGCCTGAAGGACGTTCTTTTGCTCATACAGCATGGCGAAGACTTCCCGCACGATGGGCGTCTGGATTCCCAGCCGGCCCGCCAAATGATGCGCCGAGCGCGCCGTCGGGTAGCCTTCCGCCACCGTCACCGCGCCGGCCAGAATGTCCTCCACCCTCTCCCCGCGCCCGACCCGCTCGCCAAAACTGCGGTTGCGGCTCAGACGCGAAAAGCAGGTGGCGGTCAAATCGCCCAGCCCGCTCAATCCCGAAAAGGTTTCCGCGCTGGCGCCGCAGGCCGCTCCCAGCCGCCGGATTTCCGCCATCGCCCGCGTGATCAGCGCCGCCTTCGTGTTGTCGCCGAAACCCAGGCCGTCGCCCACTCCGGCCGCGATGGCCGCCACGTTCTTCAGCGCCCCGCCCAACTCGACTCCCAGCACATCGCCGCTGGTATAAACCCGGAACGCCGGCCGGTGAAAAAGAAGCTGAATTTCCCTGGCGATCCGCGGGTCCGGATGCGCGGCCACGATGGCGCCCGGCATGCCCTTCGCCACCTCCAGCGCAAAACTCGGCCCTGACAGCGCCCCCGCCGTGGACTCCGGCATGGTCGCGCGCAAAATGCCGGACATCGTCAGCCCCGTTTCATCCTCAATGCCCTTGGTCACGCTGACGGCGATGCCGCGGAAGCGGGGCAGGCGCGCCGTGACTTCGCGCAGGAATTTCGAGGGTACCGCCACCACCGCGCACTCGCTGCCCGCCGCCGCCGCGAGGAGGTCCGGCTCGTATTTCAGTTGCGGCGGCAGAACGATGCCGGGCAGGAAAACCTCATTGCGCCCGGCGCGCCGGACTTCCCGCAGATGGTTGGGATCATGTCCCCAAAGAGTTACCTCGTTACCGTTTTGGCAAAGCAGGCCCGCCAAAGCGGTCCCCCACGCACCGGCTCCAATGACAGTTACTTTCACGGCTGGTTCTTTTTGCTTCCGGCGCGATTTTCCGTTCCTTCCACCAGGCGCCGGATATTGGTCTTGTGCTTATATATGGCCAACACGGCCAGGGCTGTCATCACCAAAGTCATTTTTGTTCCGTATTGAAAAACCCACACGGCCACCGGCAGCACCACCGCCGCCACAATGGAAGCAACCGACACGTACCGGGTGGACGCAAAAACAATCCCCCAAATCGCCAGCGTCACCCCGCAAGCCTCCGGCGCCCAGGCGAACCCCACCCCCGCCGAAGTCGCGATTCCCTTGCCCCCTTTGAATTTGAGCCAGCACGAATAAACATGGCCCAGCACCGCCGCCGCGCCCGCCGCCAGCGCCAGGTTCTCCCGCGGCGTGCCGGGAAAACAACTTCCGGCCAGCAGCGGCGCCCACCGCGCCGCCGCGAAACCTTTGACCCCATCCACGGCCAGCACCGCGATGCCGGCGGTCTTGCCCAGCACGCGGAAGACATTGGTCGCCCCGATATTGCCGCTGCCCGCCGCGCGGATATCAATCCCGCGCGCCATCCCGGCCAGATACCCGGTGGGTAGCGAGCCGGTCAAGTACGCGACGACAATGGTCAGACTGTAAGCGCCGATTTGCAAGTGACTCAAAAAACCGGCAGTGCCTTGCTTCCATTTTCGCAGTGTCGGCGCAGTGGGCCGATGTCGGGCCACAGGCTCGACGCTGCGCCCAAACAGGGCGCTGCCAAAAAACCACGGTTTTCAATCAAACGGATTCCAGCCAAGAGAATGCCGTCCCGCTTCAAACTATAAAGCCAAAAATCAACACATGCCACCTGCGCCAGGGCCAATGTGACGGAGGGTTGCAATTTTGCACTTTAGGCTTGCGCCGGGGGGGCAGACTCTGATGCTTTACGGCTGATCTTGCAGAACGACGCCACGACATCATTGTCCCCCATGATGGCGCAGTACCGCCGCATTAAGGGCGAACTGCCGCCGGAGGCGCTGTTGCTGTTCCGGCTCGGGGATTTTTATGAGATGTTCTTCGAGGACGCGCATGCCGGCGCGCAGTTGCTCAATGTCGCCCTCACCAAACGCGGCCAAATCCCGATGTGCGGCATCCCCTTCCACGCCGCGGGCAGTTACATCGCCCGTCTGCTCAAGGTCGGACGCAAGGTCGCAATATGCGAGCAGTTGGAGGAGGCCCGTCCCGGCCAGATCGTCAAGCGCGAGGTTACGCAGATTCTCAGCCCGGGCACGCATTTTGACGAGCGGTTGCTGGTGTCGGACCGGAATAATTTCCTGGCGGCGGTTTGTCCGCGCGGGAATGTGTTCGGGCTGGCGCTGGTGGATTTGACGACGAGCGATTTCAGGGCCACGGAACTGGAAGGCCCGCCGGCCCTGCTCGCCGAGCTGGAGCGGTTGCGGCCGGCGGAGATCATTTACCCGGCCGGCGCGGCGGATTTGCCGGCGCTGGCGCAAATTGGCGCGGCGGTGTTCAATGCGTGCGAGGATTGGGTGTTCGCGCCGGAAACGGCGGTCTTCACGGTGCGGGAGCATTTCAAGGTGGCGTCGCTGGACGGGTTCGGCTTGAGGGACCGGACGGCGGCGGTCGGGGCGGCGGGGGCGGTGTTGTATTACTTGACACAACAGTTGCGGCGGGATGTGTCGGCGCTGACGCGGCTTTCGTTTTATCAGGGAGCGGATTTCATGGCGCTGGATCCGGCGACGCTGCGGAACCTGGAAATTCTGGAGCCGATGCACCGGGACGCCCCGCGCGCCGCGTGCCTTTATGGAGCTGTCAACCGCACTGTGACGCCGATGGGGGCGCGGCGGCTGCGGGACTGGCTCGGTTCGCCGCTGGCCGCGGCGGGGCCGATTGCGCGCCGGCGCGACGCGGTGCAGGTTTGGCTGGAGAACAGCGCGGCGCTGGACGAGTTCCGCCTGGATCTGGCCGGGGTACGCGACCTGGAAAGGACGCTGGGCCGGCTGGCCGGCGGCTCCGGCAACGGGCGCGACCTGGTTGCCTTGCGACAGGCGCTGGAGAAAATTCCCGGCCTCAAGCGGGTGCTCAACCGATCGGCGCAGAGCGCCGACGCTACAAAGGAGCCGGACACTTTGCGCGATCTGGCGATGGATCGGAACGAATCGGCGCGCAGCGCCGACGCTACATTGTTGAAGGAATCGGCCCGCAGCGCCGACGCCACATTGATCGCGGAATTGAGCGGGCAACTGGCCGAGACGCCGGATTTGCTGGAGACGATTTCACGGGCGATTGTGGAGGAACCGCCGCCGGCGCTGAAGGAGGGCGGCCTGATTCGCGACGGGTTCGATGCCGGCCTGGACGAATTGCGCCGGATCACGCGCGGCGGCAAGGACTGGATCGCCAAATTGCAGCAGGACGAAATCGGGCGGACCGGCATCGCCTCCCTCAAGGTGCGGTTCAATTCCGTTTTCGGCTATTACATCGAGATTACCAAGTCCAACCTGGACAGAGTGCCGCCTCATTACGTCCGCAAACAGACCGTCGCCGGCGGCGAGCGGTTCATCACGCCGGAGTTGAAGGAGATGGAGGGAAAAATCCTCGGCGCGGAGGAGCGGATGATGAAATTGGAATATGAATTGTTCCAGCGCGTGCGCGAAGCGGTGCTGGAACAATTGCCGCGGCTGCAACAGACCGCGGCGGCGCTGGCGCAATTGGACGCGCTGGCGTCGTTCGCGCAGACGGCGCGGCTTTACAACTATTGCCGGCCGGAAATCGGCGCGGAGGCGGTGCTGCAAATCCGGCAGGGGCGCCATCCGGTGCTGGAGCAAAGCCAGTCCGGGGAACGGTTTGTGCCGAACGACGTCATGCTTGACAGGACCACGCAGCAGTTGATGCTCATCACCGGGCCGAACATGGCGGGCAAAAGCACCTTCATCCGCCAAACGGCGCTGATCGTGCTGCTGGCGCACACCGGGTCGTTTGTGCCGGCGGCGTCGGCGCGGATTGACCTGGTGGACCGGATCTTCACGCGCATCGGGGCGAGCGACGACCTGGCGCGCGGGCAATCCACGTTCATGGTGGAAATGAGCGAGACGGCGAACATATTGAACAACGCGACGCCGCGCAGCCTGATTATCCTGGACGAAGTGGGCCGGGGCACGAGCACCTTTGACGGACTGAGCCTGGCGTGGAGCATCGTCGAGCACCTGCACAATGTCGTGGGGGCCAGGACGCTGTTCGCGACGCATTACCACGAATTGACGGAACTGGCGGCGCGGCTTCCCCGTGTCAAGAATTACAATGTCGCCGTGCGCGAATGGAACGATCAGATTGTGTTCCTGCGCAAAATTGTGGAGGGCGCGACCGACAAGAGCTATGGCATCCAGGTGGCGCGCCTGGCGGGCGTTCCCAAAGCCGTCCTGGAGCGCGCGAAGGAAATCCTGTCCAATCTGGAGCAATCCGAGCTGACCCCCGAGGGCAAAGTCCGCCAGCACACGCGCCGCCCCGAGTTGGAAAAGCTCAAGAAGCTGGGCCCGCCGCCGCAGATGGATTTGTTTGGGTGAGCAGAAACGCGACTCAAGTTCTTGCGCAAGCTCCATTTTATGAATTTACTTTCACGCATTTCTTGGTAAATTCTGGTTATGCAAGTTATATTGGATATTCCCGAACCGCTGGCGAAGAAGTTTTTTTCAACGACTCCGGTGCGGCGGCGTTCCATTACTGTGGTGCGGCTCTTGCGGGAGGAAATGCGCCGCCAGGAATTGACCGCAGCATGCCATTCGGCGAACCGGGATGCCAAACTCAACCGCGAGATAGCCGATTGGCACCCGTTTGATGAGCCGGTCGCGGAACCCGCTGCGCCATGATCCCAATTTTGCGCGGCGATGGTTGACAACGGACCGGATTTTTCTGACCCCATCTTTCTGACTTGCACCATGCTCAATCCGGCAACAGCCCGACCGAGTGGCGGGAAGTCAGAAAGATGGGGTCAGAAAAATGGCTCGAAATGAAGGCTGCTTTTATGGGTTCCATCGCAGCGCGGGCAGGCCGGATTGGGTTAGTTGCTGGACGCTGCCGTCGGCAAAAGCTACCACAAAGGTCTGTCCGTGACGCGGTTTCTGGAGCATCAATTCGGGACCTCCGCTGACGTTCCATCCGCCGTCGGTTTCAAAGAAGAGCACGGTGTTGAAGTTGATTTGTTTTTCGTCCATGCCGCTGAGTTTGGAGTTGAAGGCGTAGCTGCAGCGTTTGGAACCGTCCGCGGCCGGGCATTGGAAGAGTTTGGTCGCACCGCCGGCATCGGTCAGGATGGCGTCGCACCAGGTGGCGGCGGGCGGGAACTGGTCTTTGTGGTCGCTTGAATAGAGGCGAACGGACATGGACAGTTCTTTGAGGTTGTTGACACAAGCGATGGTCTGAGCCCTTTCCTTTGCCCTGGCCAGCGCCGGAAGCAGCATCGCGGCAAACATGGGAATCATGAGCAGAAAGATGCCGGACACAATGGTTCCCGCCAGGGCGATGCCGTTTCCACTCAATGCGCCCCTGCTTTGCCGGATCTTGCTCATGGCGATGATGCCCAGGATCAGCCCAACCAGCGCCGTTATGCCGCAGGTGAACACGCCCAACACTCCCAAAACCAGCGAGGCGATGGCCATGCCGCTTGTTTTCGGGATGGGGCGGAGCGCGCCGGTGGGCACAGGCGGCGGGCCGCCCGCAGCGGCGGTCATGGGTGCGAGCGCGACGGCGAATTCGGGAAATGCCGCCAGCGGCTTCCATTCCGTTGCGCCTTCGGCCATCGCCGCGGACTGGGCGTTGAGGCGTCCTTCTGTAATCCACTGGCGAATCTGATCGGCCGTGACGGGTCCGTATTCCTTCTGGTCGGTTGCAATGATTTTATACATAGGCATGTGAGTTCGTGCGGGAGATTTTGGACTAATTCATGGTCTTTGCAATCAGTATCGTGCAGGATTCCGGAAAACCGGGAAATGAAATTGAGTTACACAAGGTTATGAAACTGACGATTGATCGCGAAGCCGATGCGCTTTATTTGGATCTGGACGAAGCTCCCGCCGCTGAGAGCGAGGAGATTTCCCCAGGGGTGATCCTTGATTACAACGCCGGTGGAAAAGTGGTCGGGATTGAAATGCTTTATCTTTCCAAACGAGTCTCCCCGGAACAGCTTGGCAGAATGCAGATGGAAACGGTCGGGAGATGAGGGCGGACGCAGGACAAAATTCTTCACTTTCTTGGTAGGGCAGAGCTGCTGCTCTGCCCTGAATTTTTGGGCGGCGCAGCAGCGCCGCCCTACCGAAGAAACGAAGAGTTTTATCCGGCCACTGCCGGGCAAAACAAGTTGGATCGCTTCTTGCCAGCGGGGGCGGGTTGGCGTAGTATGGCAGGATGAACGAATCGCATCGTCCCGGTGAAGAGATTCCGGAGGCGTGCGCCCAGCCTTTTTTGTGCCCGCTCAGCAGTGTGCGGACGGGTGTGGACGTGCGCATAAAACAGCTTTCCGCCCCGGCCGAGGTGACCCATCGCCTGCGCGAAATGGGGTTCTGCGAAGAGCAGAAGATCAAGCTCCTCAGCCGCCAAACCAGCCTGATATGCCAGGTCTGCGGCGCCCGCCTGGGCATCAGCCAGCGCCTGGCGGAAAAAATCATGGTCGAGCATATCCCCGCCAAGAAGGCCGCTTGATGCGGCTGGATGAATGGGTTGAGATTAGGATTATGATTAAGATTAAGATTAGGATTTGGAGGGTTTGTGGCTGGTTCTAGTCAACCGCTGACCTCCCTGCAGATCGGCGCCAGCGGGACCGTCACCGAAATCAACCTGCCGCCCGAACACCGGGGACGCCTCCTGGAAATGGGCTTGGTGGCCGGCACGGCGCTGCAACTGGTCCGCTTCGCCCCAATGGGGGATCCGGTGGAGATCAAGTTGCGCGGGTATTATTTGACGCTGCGGCGGTCGGACGCGGAGCAGATTTTGGTGCAGCCCTCTTAGCCCATTGCGGATTGCGGATTGCGGATTGCGAATTTAATGTATTGTGTGACTTGATGGATACACCGCAAAACGCAGGAACGCCGATGGATGCGAATGCACGCCGCGATGTCACAAATGCCGTCAATCCGCAATCGAGTCACGGCTCGACAGAGTCTCGCCCTACCGTCGAGGCCAATCCGCAATCCGCAATCCGCAATCCGCAATCGGATATCCGCAATCCGCAATTTCTCGTGGTTCTGTGCGGCAATCCCAATTCGGGCAAGACGACGCTGTTCAATGCCTTGACCGGATTGCGGGCGCGGGTGGGCAATTACGCCGGGGTGACGGTGGAACGGAAGGAGGGGCGGCTGGCGGGCGGACCGGCCGGCCTCCACGCCACCGTGCTGGATTTGCCGGGGACTTACAGCCTCAGCCCGCAATCGCCGGATGAACAAATCTGCCGCGATGTTCTCTTGCAACGCCTGGCCGACGTGCCGGCCCCCGGCATGGTGATTGTGGTGGTGGATGCCTCCAACCTGGAAAGGAATCTTTATTTCGCCACGCAGGTCATTGAACTGGGCTATCCCACGCTCCTCGCCTTGAACATGATGGATTTGGCGGAGCGGAACGGCCAAACCCTCAACGCCGAAAAGCTGGCCGCCGCTTTGGGCGCGACGGTGATTCCAACCGTCGCGAGCAGCGGCGACGGCGTGCCGGAAATCCGCGAGAAGATCGCAGCCGCGGCGCGGAGAAAGGAAACGCGCGCGGGCACGGAATTTTTGTGCGATCTGCCGGGGCCTTTGGCCGGGGAAGTGGAGGCGCTGGCGCAATTGCCCGCGTTGCGGCAGCGGCCCACGTCGGCCCGGGCGGAGGCGCTGCTGATCGTCTCCGACGAGAAGTTTTTGGCGGGCAGCGGCGCGGTTTATCCCGCCGGGGTGCGGGAGGCGGCGTCGGCGGCGCGGCAACGGCTGGAAAAGGCGGGGGTGGACTGGCGCAGCAGCGCGATCGAGGCGCGCTACGTCCGGCTGGCGCAGTTGCAACACAGCGTGGTGACGGACCCGGGCGCGGACGTGGATACTGTGAGCGACAAGCTGGACCGGGTGGTGACGCACAAGTTCTGGGGGATGCTGATCTTTATCGCGGTGATGGCGCTGATGTTTCTGAGCATCTTCACTTTCGCGCAATGGCCGATGGAGATGTTGAGCAACCTGTTCTCATGGGCCGGCGATTGGGTGCATAAGAGCATGGCCGGCGGGGATTTGGAATCGTTGCTGGAAAAGGGCGTCGTGCTCGGCGTCGGGGCGGTGGTGGCTTTTTTGCCGCAGATTTGCCTGTTGTTTCTGTTTATCGGGCTGCTGGAAGACACCGGTTACATGGCGCGGGCGGCGTTCTTGATGGACCGGCTGATGAGCAAAGTGGGGCTGCACGGAAAGAGTTTCATCCCGATGCTCAGTTCGTTCGCGTGCGCGATTCCGGGGATCATGGCCACGCGCACGATTGAGACGCCCAAGGACCGGCTGGTGACGATCCTGGTGGCGCCGCTGATGAGTTGTTCGGCGCGGCTGCCGGTCTATACGCTGTTGATCGGCGCGTGCATCGGCGGGGTGTGGATGAAGAGCCTGACGATGTTGAGCATGTATTTATTGGGCATCGTGGTGGCGCTGGGGATGGCCTGGATTTTCAAAAAAACGCTGTTGAAAGGTGAAACGCCCATGCTGGTGATGGAACTGCCCCCGTACCGGCGTCCGGTGCTCAAGGTCGTTCTTCGCCATACCTGGGACCGGGCGAAATTGTTCCTGGTCAGGGCGGGAACGGTGATTTTGGGAATCAACATCCTGCTCTGGTTTCTGGTCAGCTATCCCAGCCATCCTGAGATACGGCGCAATTTCGCGGACCAACGGGCGTCCATGCTGAAAGTTTTTGCCCAGGACCAGCGGGTGCCTTCAACGAATGAACAAGCCCGCATGCTGGAGCAACTGGATGCGGACAGGGACAGCGCGCTGGTGCAAGGGAGCTTTGCCGGGCAGACGGGCCGGTTGCTGGCGCCGGCCATTGCGCCGCTCGGTTTTGATTGGAAGATGGGCATCGGCATCTTGTCGTCATTCGCGGCGCGGGAAGTGTTTGTGAGCACCATGTCCATTGTCTATAGCGCGGCAACTCACGCGAATGAAAACGAGGCGGCGCACAATCAAAACCTCCAAAAAATCCTGGCGTCGCAAGAACGCCCGGACGGCTCGAAAGTGTACACGCCGCTGACGGCGATCACGCTGATGGTATTCTACGTGCTGGCGCTGCAATGCGTGAGCACCGTGGCGGTGGTGCGGCGCGAAACCAACTCCTGGAAATGGCCGCTTTTCCAATGGGTCTATATGGGAGTGCTGGCGTGGCTGCTGGCCTTCGTCACCTTCCAGTGCGGCCACCTTCTCGGTTTCAAATAACTCCTGCCCGGCAGGGCGCCGCTGCCGCGCCGCCCCACCCGAAAACCGCGCCATTCGGCGGAGGGCGGCATGAGAAGATGGCGGCGGATTGCCATCCGCCGCTACGCTTGTATTGGGTCCTGACGGCTTTCGGGGCGTTGGCACGGAGGAGAAAGATCGGGTTGCCGGGAATCCGGCTCATCTGCCTGCTAATCACCCGGTTCTTCATCGCCCACGACACTGAATCGCGCATGCACCCACGCCAGGTCACCGCATCCCAGTTGGGCTGTAAAACCGGCGGCCGAGGTGGTCGTGCTACGACCTGCCAGAACCCCTGGGTCAGTCCACTTCTTGATCTCTGCGTGGCCGTCGGAAAAGGAAAAGGAGCAGGCGTTGATATGGTAGCTGGCGGGGCAGTTGATCCATTGGTAGGGCTGTGTGAGGTCCTGGCACCAATAGCCTTCGTTGATGTCCTTGGGGTTGTCTTCCAGGAAGACAAAAGCCATGCTCGGCGGGAGGCTGGCGCCAATGCGAGTTA
>Ga0182027_10007456_pt1 | contig 16103 bp, 15 predicted proteins | sample 712E1DmetaG_FD_121300 | JGI IMG/M metagenome (GOLD analysis project Ga0182027, IMG submission 121300) | Permafrost microbial communities from Stordalen Mire, Sweden - 712E1D metaG (Illumina Assembly) | ecosystem: Environmental > Terrestrial > Soil > Wetlands > Permafrost | place: Sweden...
CTGATTATTCTCTTCATGGGCGTCGTGATCGGCTCGCTGATTCTGAGCCTCATGATGGCCATCACCAGTCTGAACGACGTGGGAATGTGAACATGCGAACGAAATGGGAACCTAAGGACATGACGGCCACACAGCAACTCCTCCACCCCCAGCCGCGCGACCGGCGCCGCGCCGGCATCACGCTGATTGAAATGCTCGTCGTGGTGACTATCATCGCCCTCTTCGCGGCGGTCGTCGGCGTGCAGATGTTCAAGAAAGCCGACCAGGCGCGGGTCACCGCCGCCAAGGTTCAAGTGAACAACTTCATGGATGCCCTCGGCCAGTACAAGCTCGACACAGGCATTTTCCCCACCACCGACCAGGGGCTGATCGCCCTGCGCGTGAAGCCCGAGGGCGTGGAGAACTGGAATGGGCCTTACATGCCCAAGGATATTCCGCCCGATCCCTGGGGCCATCCTTACTTGTATAAGTATCCCGGCGAGCATGGCGACGAGCCCGACATTCTCTGCTATGGCGCCGACGGACAGCCGGGAGGCGAGGGCATCAACGCCGACATTATGAGTTGGAAGAACTAGTGCTCCGCCCCTGATATGCGCCCTCGAGCTCGAACAGCCGCCTCCGGGCGGCGTGAATCCACTGTCCCGCCGGCGACCCTCCCGTCCCGCCGCCGTTGGGCCGGGCACGCCCGCGCGCGCGGCATGACGCTGCTCGAGATGATGGTCGTTGTCGCCATCATCGCGCTGATCGCCGGACTCTCCTACTCCGGCGTCGCCCGCGGCATGGAGCGGATCCGGCTGCGAGTGGCCGCCGACGACGTGGCGGCTTTCCTGTCTCAGGCCATGAGTCGCGTCGATCGGACCGAGTCGCCGGTTGAGCTGCGGTTTGTGAAGACGAAGGCCATGATCGAGATGGCCGGTCCGGATACGCCGCTGCGCACGCTGCGCCTGCCCAATGGCGTCACTCTGTCCGAGGTCTACCCGGTTCCGCAGGACGGACCCCAGGCCGAGCCGAGCGTATTGCTGCTGCCCGGAGGCGCCTTCCCCAGCCTGAGAGTGGAACTGTCCACGCTGAATGCCGGCCGGCGCAGCGTGCGCATCGACCCTGTTACCGGCGTGCCGGTCATCGACTTGACTCAGCTCCCGGCCGCGGTGGTGAAATGACGCGCCGCGGTTTCACACTGCTGGAAGTGCTCGTGGCCACCGCCATCATGGCCGTCGCCGTCACCGCCGGGCTCTCGGCGTTGCGCACGTCCCTGCGCAACGCCGACCGCCAGGTCGAGCTCGAACGGGCCGCGTCTCTGGCCCGCCGCAAGATGGACGAACTGCTGGTCCAGCCTTCCCTCCCTCACGGCCAGCCTTTCGGCGGCGTCTTTTCCCCGGACTACACCGGCGGGGTCGAGGCCGGCTGGTCGGCGCTGGCCACGCCTGCCGAGGCCGCCACGACGCCGCCCGCGCCCCACTCGGTCGGGCTCGAACGCATCCAACTCGATGTCTGGTGGATCACCGCCTCCGGCCGCAAGAGCATGCGCCTGGAAACCTACCGCCGCGCGCTCTTTTCCACGGACGACGTGGACTGGATGCTGGCTCACCCGCAGGAACTCCTGGGAGCGCCGCTGTGAGCCGCCGCGCCGGCATGACCCTGCTCGAGGTGCTCATCGCCGTGACCCTGGTGTCGCTGCTGAGCGTCGCCATGCTCTACTCCGTGCAAGCCGGACTGGGTTCGGTGGCCAGCATCAACCGGCGCGTCGCCAACATGCGCAAAGCCAGCGGCGCGCAGCGCATCTTCGAACAGCAATTCGCCGCTCTCCTGCCGGTGGTCGCGCCCTGCGGCTGCGCCGTGCCCGACGCGCGCCCCCAGAGCGCTCTCTTTTTTGAAGGCCAGCCCACCGTCATGCGTTTTGTCTCCGCTTACTCCCTCGCCGAGTCCGGGCGCGGCCAGCCCAAGATCCTCGAGCTGTTCACCATCCCCACCCCCGACGGCGAGGGCATCCGGCTGATCGTCAACGAGCAGCCCTATTTCAGTCCTTATAGCGCCGGCGCGCTGTGCTTGCCCCCCGTGCCCGATCCGCAGGGCGGCCCCCCCGTCCTGCTCTTTCCAGCGCCGCAGCCGACGCCTGCCAGTTTCATCCTCGCCGACCGTCTCTCCCAGGTCGCCTTCGCCTACCAGGAGCCGCTTCAGGAAGAGCCGTTCGCGCACTGGGTGCCCGCGTGGATCCGCGCCGATGTTCTGCCCACGGCCGTGCGCATCGAGATGACACCCCTGCGCGGAGGCTCGTCACGGCTGCCGCTGCTGCCTTTCTACGCCCGCATACGGCCCAACCGGAGCGCCTATGAAGGTCTCAATTAACGCGCTCCACTCCGGCGGCCGGCGCGGCGGCGCGCTGCTGGCCGTGCTGTGGCTTTCCGCGGCTCTGGCGGCTATCGCCTTCTCCGCCGCGCAGACGGTGCGCGCCGAGCGCGATCGAACCGCGAATCTCGTGGACGGGACTCGGGCCGCGCTGCTCGCATCGGCCGGCGTCGAACGCGGCTTGCTGTACCTGCAATGGGGGCCGGGCACTCCGCTGCCTGACGGCCGCCCGCGCTTCTGGGCGCCGGGCATGCCCTTCCTCCGGTTCTCGTTTCCATCGGGAGAAGCGCTGGTCGAGATCATCCCGGAATCGTCCAAACTGAGTGTCAACGTCACGCCGCCGGATCTTCTGGCGCGGCTGATCGTGGCGCTGGGCTACCCGCCGCCCCTGGCCGCCAGCGTCGCCGCGGCAATCGTCGACTGGCGCAGCCCCTACGCCCCCGAAACCGCCCTCGATCCGCTGTACTTGCGCTTGAATCCGACTTTTCGGGTTCCCCACGCGTCCTTTCAACAGATTGAGGAATTGTCGTCGGTCTACGGTATGACTCCGGAACTGCTCTATGGCCGCGTCGAACGGGCGCCCGACGGGAACTGGGTCCCGCGCGCCGGCCTCCGCGACTGCCTGTCGGTTTACGGCGGCAACGGATCCTTCGATATCAACTCCGTCCAGCCCGCCGTCATGCTCGCCGCCGGAGTGCCGCCGGACGCCGTCCCGGCCGTCGTTGCACTGCGCCGCCACGCTCCCATCGTGTTTGAACAGTTGCGCTCCCTCGCCGCCATGCTCGGGCCCGCCGCCGCCCGCTTCGTAATCGGCGGGGATAAGGTCTACACAATCCGCGCCACGGCCCGCATTTGCAAGCCCAATGGCGGCCTCTCCGATCTCCGCCGCACGGCCACGCTGACCGTCCTGTTGTCGCCCACCTACAGTCTGGGCGGCTACCGTATTCTCGACGCCCGTTCCGGACCCGCCGCGCGCCCCATGGAGGAGACATGGCCCTGGTAATCCCGGCCCAGTTGCGCCGCTGGCTCCGGTTTGGCCTGGGCGTGGGCATCGTCGCCGAGGACCACTACCTGGAGATCCTGGTGGCGCGGGCGCGTCCGGCGGGACCTTCCATCGCCGCCAGCTTGCGGGTGGCCAACTACCTCGAACGGCCGGCCGCCGAATGGGGCGCCGAGGTGGCGCGCTTCCTGGCCCGCTGTGGCGCCGGCGCGGTGGCCGCTGTCGTCGTCCTGCCGCGCACCGAAGTCGTCGCCCGAACCGTCGCCCTGCCGGGTGTTCGCGACGAAGATGCCGGCCCGGCCCTGGAGTGGCAGTTGGAGAATCTCCACCCCTTGCCCGCCGAAGACCTGGCCTGGGCCTGGCAGCGCATCGGGGCCAGCCCCATCTTCAACGTGGCCATCGTCGAGCGCGCGCTCATCGACCGCTATCTGGCGCTGTTTTCCGAGGCCGGCCTGCGGCTGGCCGGTTTCACCTGTTCCGGCAGCGCGATGTTTTTTGCCGCGCGCCTGGGCGACGCTCCGCCCCCGGCCCAATTCATCGCCGTCCGGGACCTGCTCGCGGACGCCGGAGACGCTCCGGCCGAGGTCTACGCCGAGAGCCCCTCGCACCCGCTCTACGACGCCTTGTTCTCGATGCCTTTGGACCGCGCATTGGCGCTCGCCGCCTCCGAAACGCGTCTCGATGAAAATGTTCAGCCCGTGGACTGGATCGACGTTCTGCCGGCCTGGAGGTCGGCTCCCGATACTCTGGATCTTTCGGATGCCGGCCGTTCGCGCATGGCGCTCGTCTGGGCCGCCGCATTGGTCTCCGCCTGCCCCCACCTCGGCCTCCCTTTGAATCTGCTGCCGGCTGAACTGCGGGTCCAATCCTCGCGCGCGATCCTCGTGCCGACGCTCGTTCTGCTGCTCCTTCTGCTGGGCCTCGGCGCTGGGTTGCTGGCCGAAGAGACCTGGCTGGACCAGGGTTACGCCAGGAGTCTGAGGGAGCAGATCCGCCGCCTGGAACCGGTGGCCCGCCGCGTTGAAACTCTGGACCGCCACAGCGCCGATTCCGCCACCCGGATTCAGCGCCTGGACGATTTCCGCAAGCGCTCGCGCGCGGACCTCGACGTCTTGCTCGAATTGACTAAACTGATTTCGCCGCCGGCCGCTCTCGATTCGATCGTCATGAGCCGGACGGACGTGCAGATATCGGGCGAAATCAGCCAGGCCGAAGGGTTGTTGAAGAAGCTCGACGGGTCGCCGTTATTCGAGAATTCGGAGTTTGTCAGCCAAACCGGCCGCCGCGACAACGTCGAGTCGTTCCACATCCGGACTTTGCGCAAGCGCGAAAATGCGCCGGCGGGAGGCCGCAAGTGAAGCCCCTCAGCCAGCGCGACCGGCGCGCCCTGATCATCCTCACCGTCGCCGCCACGGTCTTCGCCGCGGTCTGGTTCTGGCCGCAACCCAGCGCCGATGCCGCCGCCGTCAAGGAAGGCGTAGCGCAGGCCGAGCGCCGCTTGACGCGCCTGCGCCGCCTCGCCGCCGCCGTGCCCGCGCGCGAGGAGATCGACAAGCGCGTCAGCGCCGAACTGGCCCGCCGCGAGACCGGTCTGATCAGCGCCGAGACCGCGGCCCAGGCCCAGGCCCAACTCCTCCAGATCGTGCGCCGCGTGGCCGGCGCACAGTCGCCGCCGCTCGATATCAAAGGCTCTGAGTTCTCCCCCATCCAGCCCTTCGGCGACGCCTACGGCGAGGTGAGCGTGACCATCGCCACGGAATCCGGCATCGAGCAGATTCTCAACTTCATCGCCGACCTGTCGCAACAGCCCGAGCTGATAGCCACCTCTAACCTGCAGTTCAGGCAGGCCCAGCCCAAGAAGAAAACCGTGCCCGTTCGTATCGCCATCAGCGGAATCGTTCCCCGGAAACTCGTTCCGCAGAAGAAGGGAGTCCTGGCGTTTTGAGACGCAATCTCATCGTCCTCGATCTGCTGCTGCTGGCGCTGTGCGCCGTCGCCGCCTGGCGCTTTCTGGACTACCGGCGCGAACGGCTGGCTGAGCAGGCCCGCTTCCTGCGGCGAAGCGAAGCCGGCCTCCCGCCGCCGGTCGTCCTGTTGCCGCCGGCGCCGCCGCCCGCCGCCTCTTCAGCCTATGTCGAGGTGGCTCAAAAGCTGCTCCTGAGTCCCGACCGCAATCCCGACGTCATTATCGACGTCGTGGCGCCGAAACCGATGCCGCCCCTGCCCCGCGCCTACGGCGCCATCAACTTCGGCGAGGGGCCGCACGTCCTGCTCGCCGAAAAAGCCGGCGCCCGCCAGCATTCCTATCCCATCGGCGGCAAAATCGGCGAGTTCACGGTGCTGGTCATCAGCCAACTCGGCGTCGTCTTCGACTGGGAAGGCCAGCAGGTGGCGGCGCGTTACCAGGAACTCCGGGACCTGACGTCCGCCACTGCGTCCGAGCCGGCCCGGTCCTCGGCCGCCGCGCAATCTGCCTCTGTCACGCCTGCCGCGGCGGCGGCGGCCGCGGCCGCGACCACCTCTAACAGTATGCAGACCATCGGCCCGAGCTCCGGCAGTCATGGCAGGTTGGGCCCGGGCGCCGGAACGTTTCGTGCTTGCGTGAAGGACGACGACTCGCCCGAAGGCACGATGGAAGATGGCTTTCGCAAGGTGTCGGTTTCGACTCCGATGGGCAAGAGTTGTCATTGGGAAAAGGTGCAATAATGCAAAATCTAAATCTGAGCTTGACGGCCCCGCTGCGGTCGAACGGCGCCCTCCCGGCGTCGGGACTGCGTTTACACGGGACGGCCGCTCTGCTGGCGTTGCTCCTGGCCGGCCCCGCCGCTCTGACTGCGCAACAACAGCAACCCGCGCCAGCGCAACAACAGCAACCCGCGCCAGCGCAACAACAGCCCAAGCCGCAGACTTTTGACCCCTACTATTACCCCGGCCGGCCGGTCCCGCCACGACCTCACCCGCATCCCGCTGCCGTTCCGGCAGTGCCCACCGCGCCAGCCAAGGCCACCGCGCCGGCCAAGGCCGCTGCGCCAGCCAAGGCCGCTGCGCCAGCCAAGGCCACCGCGCCAGCTAAGGCCACCGCGCCAGCTAAGGCCACCGCGCCAGCCAAGGCCACCGCGCCGGGTAAGGCCGCTGCGTCCAAGCAGTCCGCGGATGCAAAACGCACTGCTGCCTCCCGCCAGTCCCCCGCGGCGCGGCAGTCCGTCGCGGGCCAACCGCCCGCTCCCGCGCACAAGGCCGCTGCCGGGGCCGCCGCCAGGAAGCCCGCCGTGCCGGCGGATACGAAAAAGACGGCGCCCCCAGCTCCCAACCCGGACGTGCAGGGCAAATTCGGCCCGGGCGCCGGGACCTTCCGTACCTGCCTGAGAGGCGACGACTCGCCCGAAGGCACCGTAACGGATGGCTTTCGTAAGGTCGTGGCCCCGACCCCGATGGGCCAGAGCTGTCATTGGGAGAAGGTGCAATGATGCACGGCTTGAATTGGCGTTTTCCGGACCCCACGCGATCGGGCAATGACCAGCGCGCGCCCGCACTCCGGTTCCGCGGGGCGGCCGCTCTGTTGGCGCTCCTCGTGGCGGGCCCGGCCGTCCTGATTGCGCGGCAGCAGGCGCCGGCGCCTCCTCTTCCCTACTACCCCGGCACGCCGGCCGCGGTGCGTCGCTCCGCGCCGCCCCAGCCGGCCGCGGCCGCCACCCAGGCGGCCCCCACCCGGCGCTCCGCCGCCGATGCCCAACCCGCTGCCGCGGCTCCCGATCAGAAAGCCGCCAACGCCGCCGCCGCCATTCAAAACGCCCCGCCGGTCGGCGGATTCTCGCTCCAAAACGCCAATCTGCTCGAGGTCATCGATCAGTTGGCCAAACTGGCCAAAATTAACTACGTCCTCGACCCCAGCGTGAAGGGCGGCGTCACCCTCAACACCTACGGCGAGACCAAAGGCGTCGATCCGCTGGCCATGCTCCAGACCATCCTCCGCATCAACGGCTATGCCATGGTGCAGATGGGCAACATCTACCGGATTGTGCCGCTCGTCGATCTCGCCCGCTCCCCCATCCGCCCCGAATCCCAGGAAAAGGATATCCCCGAGGATGAGCGGCCGATGCTCAATCTCATCTTTCTCAAGTACTCGAGCGTGGAAGACATCAGCAAACTGCTCGAGCCCTTTCTCGGCCGCGACGGCAAAGTGTGGACTTACCCCAACGCCAACCTGCTTCTCGTCCTCGACAGCCACCGCAACATCCGCCGCCTGATGGAACTCGTCGCCATGTTCGACAGCGATACCCTGGCCAAGCAGCGCGTGCGGATTTTCGATATCACGAACAGCCGGCCCAGCGAACTCGCAAAAGAACTCGAACAGGTCCTGCAATCGGTCTCCCTCAGCAAGGACGCGTCGAGCGTGAAATTCCTGCCCATCGACCGCATCAATACGCTGGTCGCGATTGCCCCCAATCCGGTCACCTTTGATACGGTCGAAGAATGGATCAAGAAGCTCGATATTAAGGTGAAACGAGCGTCGGGCAAGAGCGACACCTATGTCTATCGCGTGAAATACGCGCAGGCCGCCTACCTCAGCATGTCGATCATGCAACTTTATTACTCCATGTCCGGCATGGGCGGCATGTACGGCGGCATGGGCGGCATGTATGGCGGCATGGGCGGCATGTACGGCGGCATGGGCGGCATGTCCGGCGGCATGGGCGGCATGTCCGGTTACGGCGGCGGCATGGGCGGTATGTACGGTGGTGGTATGTCCGGTTACGGCGGCGGCATGGGCGGCATGTACGGCGGTGGCATGTCCGGTTACGGCGGCGGCATGTATGGCTCTGGCGCGGGCTATGGCGGCGCTGCCGCCGGCGCTGGCGCGGCCACTTCCTCACCCACCTTGCAGCCGGGCTCCTCGGCCTCGTTAGGCGCCATGTCGGGCAGTCTCACCGGCGCCGCGGGCATGGGGTCCGATATGACCGGCAATTATCTCGGCATGGGCTACGGCGGACTCATGCCCGGCTCCACCCAGTTCGGCCCCCGCATCACGCCCAACATCAGCGACAACTCGCTGCTGATCCTGGCCACGCCCGAGCAGTATGAGAGCGTCGAAAAGCTGCTCCATCAACTCGATATCCCGCCCCGCCAGGTGCTCATCGAAGCCCAGATCCTCGAAGTCACTTTGACCGGCCAGTTCACCTTCGGCATACAGGCCTGGCTGCAGCAGCTCGGCGCCACCAACCCTGCTACCGTCCCCGGCAGCGCTGCCTCCGTCAGCCGAACGGTGTTGGGCGCTTTTGACGGTTCGACGTCGACACTCACCGCCGGCTGGCTGGTCGGCCAGAGCCGCCAGCTCTTCGGATTGCTCACCGCCCAGGAAGGCTCCGGCCGTACCAAGGTCGTCTCCACGCCCCGGCTCATCGCCACCGACTCCATCCCCGCCTATATCAATGTTGGCGACACCGTCCCCACCCTCGCCTCGCAGGCCGTAACCGGCGCCCAGTCCAGCGGCAGTTCCCTGTTCGCCAATACCATCCAGAACGTCTCCACCGGCACTACCCTCAACCTCACCGCGCGCGTCAATCCCAGCGGCGTCGTGACTCTGCTGATCGACCAGGAGGTCAGTGCGCCCATCGCCGCCTCCTCGGGTGGCATTCAGTCGCCCAGCTTCTCCCAGCGCACCGTCAAGACCCAGGTCACCGTCGAGGATGGCGACATGGTCGCCATCGGCGGCATCATCAGTGAGTCCAAAACCGAGTCCAGCTCCGGCATTCCTATTCTCTATAAGATCCCGCTCGTCGGCGCCATTTTCGGCAGTAAGAGCACCACCTCCAACCGCACCGAAATGGTCATTTTCCTCACCCCGCACGTCATCTACGACACCACCGGGCTGGCCGAAGCCAGCGACGATCTCGTCCGTGGCATGAAGCGCGTTCAGAAACTGGTTCGCGAATGAGTGCCGCCCGCCCGCGGCGCTGCTTTCCCCCGCCGGTTTCCCCCCCCTCCGGGCCTGTTTCTCCCGGACCGCGGGAATCCCCCCTACGGGTCCGATTCTCTCCCCGCGCCCTCGCCCGTGCTGAATCTCGTTGACACGCTACGCCGCCGCGTGTTCTAATCCAAACAAGGGTTTTCTTGCCGGTCCATGTCTGAAACCATGTGGTGAAGGATGTGGGTTTCCGGCGGAACGGTTCTGGTTGCTTCCAGGCCGATGCCGCATTCCCTTGCTGGCGTAACTCCTGCGGGCACAGAGAGATTACAGTATTGTTGGCAAGAACAAAACATAAATCTCCGGCAGCCTCCAATCCCGGGACAGGGCAGAGGCGGCCCATCGCGAAAAACGGCGGTGTGGCGTCGGAGCAAATAGGCTTTTCCGATTTGCTTTCAGGCTCAGGTCAGAGATATTTCATCAATTCAAATCTGAATCCGATTCCACAAGGAGAAGGAAATGGTTAGTTTTCGCAAATCCGTTATAGTCATGGCACTGCTCGTAATCGTTACCGGCATCGCCGTGGCTCAAGTTACGAACCCGATCGTATCGTGCAGCACGTACAACCAGCAGACAGCCCGGCTGCGTCAGGAAGGCGTGACCGAACTGACGCCCAATCTCACCTTTGCGTGCACGGTTTACAACCAACTGGCGAACCAGGGCGCGCCCGTGACCTCCGGAACGTTGTACGACTGGGAAGTCCTGTTCCCGGTCAACGCTCCGCTCACCTCCAGCAGCTACGATGACGGCAGCATAACCGAACCGACGCTCACCGTCGATGTAGTTCCGACCCTCCTGGCCGGTACACCTGCGGCTACCGTACGGAACTGGGATCACTCGGCTGCTGCCTCCGGCGTTTCTGAATTTGCCAGCGACCCCGCCGGCCTGCCCACCTTCTACGCCACAAAGGGTGTAGTTCCGGGCGGCATCTACAACGGCAACGGCACTCAGAACCCTGGCGGCGGCGGTTCGGTGATCTTCGCTCAGGTCAACATGAACCCCAACGGCGACACGGGATTAACCGGGGCCGGCACATCTCCGGTTGGCACAGGCTTCGACACCGTCTATATCACCATCAGCGGCCTGCGCGTCAGCGCTCTCCAGTTGGCCAGCAACCCGCCCAACTACGGCGGTCCGCTGGTTCTCACGGTTTGGGCCAAGCCCAGCCAGACCAAGAATGGGGCCAACCAGTCCAACCCGGGCAACGTCTTCCTGCCGCTGGTCAATGACATCCAGCAGCCGACGCTCGCCGTCACTCTGGGCTATGCCGCTCCCAGTCTGTTAGTAACCGAAACCGGCTTTTTCGACTGGCGGCAATGCTACGACTTCACCGACGGCACGCCCCAGTACTTCCAGGTCGACTTCGCGGGGCTCTACAGCTACGCCTTTGCTCCTCCGACCGACGGGTGGGAAACGAATACGGTGCCTTCTGCTGGCTATGGTGGCACTCGTCTCGCTTTCACCATCTCCAACAACCTGCTCCCTGGCAGCCCCGACCCCCAGGACAACTTCCCGGCCTACGTTACGGTTAGCGTCCCCTCGGCCATCGAAGTGCTGAACGCCGGCTCGGTCGTCGTCGAAGCGCTCCTGGTCTCGAACGCCACCCCCACCGGCTCCGGTGGCACACTCGCGGATATGTCCTCGCTGGACGCCTTCGTCCCGGACAGCAACGTCCTTGGCGGTAGCGCGGTTACCGGCACATATTACGCCGGCCCCTGGGTTAACGTTGACACGACCGCTGGCGATCAAGGTTCCAACCTGGTGGTCTATGAAATCCTGCCGCCGACCGCCCTGGCCAACGCAGTGACCACCACTTTGGAAGTGCCCGTCATGGGCGTGCTGAACGCCGTTCCGCCGTCCCCGTATCCTCCACCCGACGATGGGACCGCTGCGGTCACCCTCACCTTTGGGGGCTATGCTCCCTGGACGCCTGCACAGGTTCCGCAGCTCACTCCGATCCCGCGCTTCTCGGGGATCTCGGAGCTGACTACGAATCAACCCCTGCTTGAAGTCGACCCCTGCGTCACCAACCTGCTGTATCCGTACCTCGTGGCTGGCTTTAATTGGGACACCGGCATCACTGTCGCCAACACCGGTCTCGATCCGTTCGGCACAAATGGAATGCCGGCTCTCCGCGGTAGTTACACCGGCGCCGGCAATGACCAGCCTGGCGTTTGCTATGTCTACCTGTATGGCTCCTTCGATAGCAACGTCGCCTCCAGTACCCTCGGCGGGCCTCTGGTGACGGATGCCACCAATCCTCCGGCGCCCATCATCATGGGTGCTGCGGGCTTCAACGGCTCCGCGACCGGTGACGATCCGGGTCATTTCATCCAGCCCGGCACGACTTCCGAGGATCTGATTTTGGGAGTCCTCGAGTTGCAGTATCCGAAGGTCGACTGGAACAAGCACACTTGGAATGGCTATGCCATCGCTCATTGCGACTTCCTCTATGCGCATGGCTATGCCTTCACGGTGTACCACGGCGGCTTGGAGACTGTCACCAATGGCGGCAACCTCAGCTTGGGCTACCTGGCTCTCGTGTTCAACGAGCGCGGTGTCGGCAATTCGTCTGAGAAACCCGAGAAGATGACCTTCTAACTGAAGGCGTTTTTTGTCGGACTTGAAAGGGCGGGGCGCAAGCCCCGCCCTTTTTTCATGCGGCCCGGCCCCTCCGCCGGCCGTATCCCAACCGTCCTGCCGAACCGCGGCTGTTGCGCTCCGTGACTGTTACGGAGCCGCGACCGTTTCAGAGCCGTGGCTGTTACCGAGCCGCGACCGTTTCAGAGCCGCGACCGTCAGGGAGCGGTTCTTCGCGTTGTTCCCGCGCCGTGGCTGTTCCCGCGCCGTGACCTCGGAAACCGGGGACTGACGTCTCCGTCCAAGGCGCGCACAATCCTCCCGTCTGTCCCCATGCCCCGCTTGCGGCAAGCGCCACCCGGACGCGCCCACGGGCGCTCAGTGCGTGACGATCGGGAACTGCATCAGGTGGTGGAACGGCTCCACCCATAGTGCCGCTTTCAGGTCCGGTGGCAGCCTGGCGCCGCTGAACTTGAATTCCACCGTCAGCTTGGCCTGATCGCCGTGGCCAATGTACTCCTTGTCGGATTTGCACTCCAGGCCCGGAATCTTGCGGCATCCATACTCCAGCTTGACCGGGCCGTTCAGCCCATTGGTGATGACGATCTCGTCCTTGCCGTCCGCGCCCCCCGGGATCTTGAATTCGTGCTTCGAGGCCGTCACCGCGTACGCCAGCTTGGGCAGGTCCGCCACCTTCACCCCGGGCGGCGGCTGGCCGATCTTTGGGTCGACGGGCGTACCCGCCTCGGCCCGCTTCGGCGGAGCCGGCGCAAGGTAATAGCACCATTGCCCGCTCTCCAGCTTCCAGGTGGACGGCATGGCCATCTTCATGACCCGCCTCTGCCCGCCCATCGGGAGTTGCACGTCGTCCTCCACCATGGTCATGACCCGCGCCGTCTTCCCATCTGGTTGGATCTGGGCCCGGCCGACTTCGGCGCCCAGCGGTTTCGCCTTGGAGGCCAGGTAGTATTGGTCCTTGCTCGCCTCGCACACGAATTCCTCGCTGGCTCGCGCCTTCCCGGCTACCAGCAGCTCGTAGAACTGCTTCGCCCGCTCGATCACGCGAGCCTCCTCCTGCTTCTGCTCCGGAGGGGTCACCGGCGGGGCCGATTGGGCCCCCATGCAAGCAGCCGCCATATACAGCGCCATCGTCTTCAGTTTCATCGTGGATCTCTCACAAAGGGGGGTGGCTGGGAGGCAGGGACTCGAACCCCGATACGCGGCTCCAGAGACCGCAGTCTTACCATTAGACGACCTCCCAGTGAGGTCAAAACTCAATATAACACAGCCTTGACGCCCGTTTCCGAAGATTGGATGGCCCTTTTCCGCGCCTTCCTTCGCCGCCCTCAACGACGTCCACGATCCGCGCCCGAGCCGAGTCCACGGTTCCCAGCGGCCGACTCTCGTTGCCGGATAGCGGTTAAAATGCAGGCATGATCCATGGAATCGAACACGCCGCCATCGCCGCCCGCGATCCCGAGACTCTCGCGTCTTTCTACGCCGCCACGTTGGGCTTCGCAGTCAACTACCGCGGCAAGAGCGCCATTTTCGTCAAAGCCCCCGACGGGAGCATGATCGAGATCATCCGCGCCGAGGGCGACGCTCTGCCCGCCACGCCGAAAACACCCGGCCTACGGCACCTGGCTCTCACCGTCACCGATTTCGACGCCCAATGCGAGCGCCTCCGCGCAGCCGGTGTCGCCTTTATCGAGCCGCCCTCGAACAAGGGCGGCAACCAGGTCGTTTTCTTCCACGACCCCGAAGGCAACCTGCTCCACCTTCTGCAACGCGCCACGCCGCTGCCCTAGCGGCTGGCCAACAACCTCACCCTCGCCCGCGCGTCTTCGAGAGCCGCGGCGCCCGGCTCTCATGCTAAATTCAAAGGCGCGGGGCATGTGCGCGGGCCCTTAGCTCAGCGGTTAGAGCCGCGGACTCATAATCCGTTGGTCGCAGGTTCAAATCCTGCAGGGCCCACCATCCTTCTCCCGCCTGCGCAACCCGCTAAACGCTCGTTTGAAAACCCTCGGCCTTCCCGTCCTCCGGCGGGAATCGGCAATGTATAGAGAATTTCATTTGCCTGAGTGCGTTGCCGCTTCAGAACCTGCGTGTTATGATTGAAGTGCCCTTTGGACCATAGTTCTCTGAACAGGTCCTAATCCCCGACGGAGCGCCCTTCCCGCAATACACATGAGTTCGACGGTTTTTCTTGGCAACCTCCCCCCGTGGGTCACGGCCGACGACATCAAGGCCTGGCTTGTGGCGGAAAATCTGGTATCCGATTCAGTCAAAGTCATCCGTAATCCGGAGACGCAAGAGTCAAAAGGCTTCGCGTTCATCGAAGCGCCGAATGAAGAGGAAATGCATCTCATCATCAAGCGCTTTGACCGCGCTCCGCTCGAGGACCGCCTGCTGCGGGCCAATCCGGCCCAGCCGCCCAAGTCCAGGACGGGGGCCAGCGCGCCGCCGATGCGGCGTGAGGGTCCGCATTTCTCCGCGCCGCCACCGCGCGCTGCGAGCGCTCCCACCGCGGCCGCCGCGACCAGCGCCGCCGTCAGCGGCGTAACCAGCGGCGCCACCAGCGCCGCCGCCAGCGGGGCGCCGACGGACCGCAGCCGGCGCGGCGGCAAAAAGCACGTGCGCAAGGCGCAGAGTCCGCAAACGCTGTTCGCCGAAGAACTGGCCAAGGCGCTGTAGCTCCCGATTGGACGCCCAGCGGCGGCTGGTCCGCGCTTGGCGCTCAGGCGGACTTTTTATTTTCCATTTCCTTCCCTGCCTTTCTTTGACCCCAGTGGTATACTCATGGCGCAGAGCGGGCCGCGTCGCGGATTATGCGGGACGCGCTTTGTGTCGGCAGAGTGAGGTGTCATGTACGACCTTCTTTTTCTTAGGCTTGTTTTAGTCCTCATCCTGACGGTCGCCGCGTGGTATTTGAGGCCTTTCGGATTCGATGCATTCCAGGCTGCCGGAGCGGGCCTGGGGTTGGGCATTTTCGTCGTTTTATTCGAGCTGCGAATCCGGAAGATCAGTTTGAAGAGGTTGATCGGCGCGGCAGCCGGCTCGGTGCTGGGCATTCTCGGTGCTTTCCTGATCTCCTTGATCCTGAGCTGGGCATTGACCCCAGGCGATCATCACACCGTTTCCTTCCTGCAATTACTGATCCTGCTCATTATGTCTTACGTCGGTCTGGTGGTCGGCGCAAACAAGGGCGACATGCTGAATCTGGCCGCTTTGGGCGGGCTGTTCGGCTCGGAAAAAGTATCCAAACAAAGTTTCAAGATCCTCGATACGAGCGTCATCATCGACGGCCGCATCGCGGACATCGCGGAAACCGGGTTTCTGGACGGCATTCTGGTGGTCCCGCAGTTCGTCCTGCGGGAGCTGCAACTGGTGGCCGACTCGGCCGATTCGATGAAGAGAAATCGCGGCCGCCGGGGCCTCGACGTGTTGCAGCGCATTCAGAAAATGGCCCACATCAACGTGCAGATCCTGGAAGAGGATTTCCCGCACGTGCGCGAGGTCGATCTGAAATTGATCGAACTGGCGCGGATGTACGACTGCAAGGTAGTCACCAACGATTTCAACCTGAATAAAGTCGCGCAACTGCACGGCGTGGCAGTACTCAACATCAACGAACTGGCCAACTCGCTCAAGCCGATCGTGCTGCCGGGCGAGATCATGCGCGTGTTCATTCTGAAAGAGGGTAAAGAGTACAACCAGGGCGTGGCCTACCTGGACGACGGTACGATGGTGGTGGTCGACAACGCCAAGCGGATGATCTCGAAAACCATCGACATCACGGTGACGAGCGTGCTGCAGACCACGGCCGGCAAGATGATTTTCGGGCGGTTTGACGATCGCGTGCACCACGTCTACGACAAAGCGCCGATGCCGCCGCCGGAGCGCGCGCACGAGCGCGCCAACGCGCCCCAACCTGCCGCGCCGACGCCCTCCGCGGCAACGGCCGCCGGGCCGCAGGCGGCGAATCCCCCGGGCCGCTAGGCCCCAGCCGATCGCATTTTGAATTATGAAAGTCTCCGTCATTCTTCCCGCCGCCGGCCTCGGCACCCGCATGAAAGCGGCCGCCGCGGCCGCCGGCACGAGCCGCAAGCAGTTCATGCAACTGGAAGGCGAGCCCGTGCTGGTGCACACGGTTCGCAAGTTCGTCGCCTGCCCGCTGGTCACGGAGGTGGTCATCGCGCTGCGCGGCGAGGA
>Ga0182027_10007457_pt1 | contig 16102 bp, 7 predicted proteins | sample 712E1DmetaG_FD_121300 | JGI IMG/M metagenome (GOLD analysis project Ga0182027, IMG submission 121300) | Permafrost microbial communities from Stordalen Mire, Sweden - 712E1D metaG (Illumina Assembly) | ecosystem: Environmental > Terrestrial > Soil > Wetlands > Permafrost | place: Sweden...
GCAACGTTTTTGTTGGCCCTAAGGACTTCTAGCTGTTCTTTGGTGTACATAATATGAGCTCCTTTCCTTAATTATACACAAAACAAAAAGTAGACTTTTTAGGAGTCTACTTTTTGGGGCTCAGATCAAGAATGGGCGGTTTTTTTAGTTTGCATCCAAACTCCCAGATGGCGGCCATCTGGGGCTACAGATTAATACGCATACTCAATTATGCCATCGTAAGCTACCATGATGATGATTTTCTTGCATACTGGCGTCATCCTGAGCGAGTGCATCCGAGCGAAGGATCTCTTATACTTATAGTAGATTCTTCACCCTCGGATGCACTCGGGTTCAGAATGACGCCGTTGAGTGTTGCCGCGTTGCCATGGTCAAATTGCGTATGATCCGTTAATAATCCAAAGTTTGAGTTATGGATAAAAAGTAATTTTCGGTAATACCCCGAGAGCTTAAGCTCCGGGGAACCTTTATTATCTTAAACGTTTTAACGGAACGTTGATATTTTTGGGAAGATGCGGAATAACATGTCTGGAAGTTTTGTGCGGAAAAATTTTGTTAGCCAATACCGTTTCTATTATAACTTGTTTGTTTAATTTTATGATTTTTATCCACTACTACCGGGTTTTTAATATGGCCCCGCGCCACAATTTTTTGTTTGACCATTGTCAAATTTTTTAGGCTGGTCATTTCATGCGGCCGTAACTCGTCAATTTTTAGGTACCTTATGGACATAAAGATTATTTAAACAGCGCGGTGCTTAGATATTTTTCTCCGCGGTCTGGAAAGATAACCACCATATTGCCGTAGTTAACAGTTCTGGCAAATTCCAAGGCGCCGAACATAGCGGCTCCCGAGCTCATTCCCGCAAAAATGCCTTCTTTCAAAGCCAATTGGCGCGCGGTTTCGTAGGCCTGCTCGTTGTAGACAACAATTTTTTTATCTAATTTGGTTTCGTCAAAAATTTCCGGCACAATCGCTTCTTTCATATTTTTTAGTCCGGCGATTTTGTGACCAAATTGCGGCTCTATCCCCACTATTTTAATATTCGGGTTATGTTCCTTAAGTCGTTTACCCGCGCCCATTAAGGTGCCCGAAGTTCCCAATCCCGCCACAAAGTAATCAACATAGGGCAGGTCTTTAATAATTTCTTCCGCCGTACCGCGGTAGTGGGCTAGGGGATTGTTGGGGTTGCTGAATTGATATGGCATCCAATATTTTTCCGGATATTCTTTGTACATTTCTCTGGCTTTCATAATTGCGCCATCGGTTCCCTTAGCAGGATCCGTTTCCACCAGTTCAGCGCCAAGAGCACGAAGCATTTTTTTGCGTTCCATGCTCATGCCGGCCGACATGGTCAGGGTCACTTTGTATCCTTTAACTGTTCCCACCAAAGCCAGTCCAATGCCGGTATTGCCCGAAGTCGGCTCTAAAATAATTTTGTCTTTAGTCAGTTCGCCGGATTTTTCCGCAGCCGCAATCATACTCAAGCCGATGCGATCTTTTACCGAACCGCCGGGGTTTTGCCCTTCCAGCTTGGCGTAAATTATTACTTTGGGGTTTGGATTAAGCGAATTTATTTTGACCATAGGAGTATGGCCGATTGCTTCCAAGATATTTTGATAAATCATTTTTTTGAAAGTTAATAAAAAAACTCTTTTTGTCCAAAGAGTTTTACAAAGGTTGTCTGTATAAGTATTTCCGGTCAACAACAACTTGCTCTTAGGACAAAAATCTTAAGAGCGCAGTAGCAGGTCAAATTTATAAAGTTTATATCCGGCATATATTTATTATAGGCCATAAAAAAAGGTTGTCAAACTTTAAGTGTAGCGTGCCGATTTATCGGCTTTCTTCTTCAAGTGTAGCTTTCGCCGATCCCGTGACAAGCACAAGACAAGTTTATCGGCTTTCGCCAAGGCTCTAGCCGACAGGTCGGCAATTAAAGCAGCCCATAAATGGGCACGCTACAGCTTAAAAAAGGCAATTAAAGCAACCCATAAATCCGCCTCGGCTCGCCCGCCTAGACTCGCGCTAGTCGAGGCTGGCGCCGAGCGAGACGGGTGGGCACGCTACAGTCTAAAAACCTGTGGATAATTGTTGATTCGGGAATTTTATTAAAATTTTTAAAAATTTGGCGTTTCATAGCTATTTGTTGAGATTTATTACTTTTTATGTGATATTCCCATTATTAATAAAAAGCATAAATTCGCAAGCTTTAAAAATGAAATTATGAAACAAATAAATTATCCGCTTTCCGCTGTAATTAATGGCGTAAAAAGAACAGCAAAATCCTTCTATAAACATAGGTAACAAAAGGCTTCCAGAATTTTCGTAGAATATTATTTAAACAATTTTTTTTGATTGCAGGAATTTCTCTACAAAAAGATTGTATCCAAGGGTTTTGCGGAAGAAGGGACGTAGCCTATTTTAACCAAAATTGTTTCATAATTTTCTCAATTTTGTACATTTTTTGTGAATCATAAAATTATTCCACATCTAGAAATTTGTCCAAGAGCGATGTTTGTCCTTCCGGGAATTAGAAGTACGAAATATGGCCTAGAATTTTGATAATTTTAGAGCCCGCAAACGCACATGGAGGTTATTTTTTGTTTGCGAAGCTCGGAGTTTTATGTTTAAAAAAATGAAACAACAAATTTTGGCTTTTTGGCAAAATTTTAATGAAAAATTGCCAAAAAACCATTGACTAAGCAATAGCCTAAATCTATAATTATATTAGGATATCGCTTATCCGATATTTGCCAAAAAGACACAAAAATAAAAAGGAATATGAAAATCGTAATACAAAATATCGGGTGACGAGATAACAAAAAATTCATATTAAAACGTGGACAAAGATAAAGAAGAAAATTTAGAAAATTCCTTGCCAAATGGCAGTCAACCAAATGACGGTCATTTTGCCAATTTTACGGAGCCTTTGCCCGGTGGCGGCTTGAACGGGCAAGCAGCCCAGAAAGCCGCCGGATTTATCCAGCACCTTGACTCAAAATCGCCGCACTCTTTTAGCGATACAAGTGGTGAAAAGCGGGCTTTATCTGTGAAGCCAGAGTCTACCTCGCAAGGTGCTGGATTTATCTCACTTTCCGAGGCCAGTAAGCTTACCGGCTACCACCAGGACTATTTGGGATTTTTATGCAGAAACGGCAAGCTCAAGGGTTTTAAGCTGGGAAGGAACTGGGTCACAACCAAAGCTGATATTGATGAATTTGTTGCCAGTTATAAAAACGGGATAAACGAAGTTATTGACGAAAGAGGAAGCAAGATACAGGTGCATGTTGAAAAACAGATTAACGCGGATTCGGAAAACGGATTAACACAGATCGGGGAGCGGAGCGGGAGTGGAACTCCGCAAGCAGTAAGCATTGGAAATTTATCGTCAGCGCATTTAATTGAACAACCGATTCCTCAACCGTCGGTACCGCAGGAACGCATAAATACGCTTAAGGAACATTTGGAAAATCTTGCCACGAAAAATGAACCAGTTGAACGGTTAAGCAGTTTGCGGAGCGAAGTGTTTGAGAATCTGGAAAACCGGATTCAGAATCTTTCCGGCGAGTTATCTAAAGTTGAAAAAGCTGTTGCCGAAAATAAAACCGAGCCGGAAAAAAAGGACACTCCGCCGGAGGCGGATCAGCCTTTGGCTGAAAATATTTTAGCTGTCGGGTATTTGCCGGAACAACAAAGGGGCGGCCTTAAAGATAAGTTTGCCTCAAATTTTGGTTTTGGCGACAATGATTCAAAACCAAACTCTTTAAGCGGAGCAAGCGCCAATCCAACTGAATTTGCATTAAACAAAGAAAAAGTAAAAAACCTTTATCAAAGCTTTGTCAGAAAAGAAGACAGCAGTTTGCCTTTGGTTCTTGCGTGTGTGTTAATTGCCCTGCTTGGGCTGGCGGGCTCGTTTTTGTGGTCAGACTTTGCAACGCAGCAACAGCTGGCAAAGAATCCCAGAGAGACGAAGATTGTTTATCAAGGGGGGCAGATTAACACGGATAGAAACCAACGGATTAACACGAATTCATCGTCGTCACCGGGGAGCGTGATTGTCAACCGGACAATTAACCAGCTGTTGGGCTTCAGCAGTTCCGATATTTACAATTTAATTGACGATAGGCTAAACCAATATTTGGCCGAAGGGAAGTTTAAGGGCGAAAAGGGAGACCAAGGGCCGCAGGGACTGCAGGGAAACGGATCTACAATATCTTATGTCCAACCAAACCCGTCTAACGGTTCTTCGGGCGGCAGTATGGCCGGGTTTACTTATTTATCTTCCCAGGATTTTGTTACCAACAATGCTACTGTTAACAATTTGCTGACATCAAACGGCAACGCGGTATTCAACGGCATTACCAATAACGGCACAACCAACTTAAACGGCAGCACCACCATTGTTGACTTAACGGTCAGCAACATTAATCCCGGTTTTGCGCAGGGCAGCGTGGTGTTCCAAGGCGCAAACGGACTTACGCAGGATAATAATCTTTTTTATGACGCGTCAACCACACGGCTTGGGATTGGCACAAACACCCCGAACTCCACTTTGGCCGTGGCCGGGACAATGGATGTTTTTGGCACTTCAACTTTGGCCACGGCCACTATTGCCAATCTGAATTTAACCCAGCCGCTGGCTTTGGCATCGGGCGGCCTTGGCTTTGACGCCTCCGCGATTTCCAAAGGCGGTCTTATTGCCGGCACGGGAAGCGGCACGCTTGGCATCCAAGCTGTTGGCAGTAACGGGTTATGTTTGATAGCTTCATCCACCTCGGCCAGCGGCCTGGAGTGGGCTTCCTGCGCTATAGCCGCCAATGCTATTACTTCTTTAAATGGCCTGACCAATCCGGTGCAAACTTTTGCCACGGGCAGCGATACCAACATTGGCTTGAATATTTCTTCGGCCAACGGCGTCCATACTTTTACGCCATACTTTACCGGCACGCTTGCGGCCGACCGGCTGAATCCTAACGTGGTGCAGGGGACTGTGAATGATACAAACATAACCGGATCAATTTTAAACCAAGTTTTGACTTTGGGCTGGAGCGGACAGCTTTCCGTGGCTCGCGGCGGGACAGGAACCTCCACATTAGCTTCTTTAACCGTGGGTTCCAATTTAAATATTAGCGGCGGACAAAACGTGCTTATTGGCACGTCCACGCAAATTACGCTTTCGGCCAATCCGATATTTACTTCCATTACCGCGACCGCGACATCAAGCCTCGGCGACGCCTCGGCGCAGTCTTTGACTGTGACGAGCGCTACCACTACCATAAATGGCGTTTCCTACTACTGGCCTGCTTCCCAATCCGCCAATTCGTTTTTGATGACTAACGGCTCCGGTGGTTTGTCTTGGAATTCTACATCCACGCTCTTTGGCGGCACGCCTTGGCTCTTGGGCGGCAACACCCTTACCTCTACCGGCACTCTTGGAACTCTTTCCGCAAACGACCTTAATTTTATTACCAACTCCACCACCAGATTAACCATCCTCTCCGGAGGGAATGTGGGGATTGGGACAACGAATCCGGCAACAACCTTGTCTTTGCAGGGAACTTCGGGAACCGATTTGTTGAACATAGCTTCTTCAACCGGAACAAGCGTCTTTTATATTAAACAAAACGGCAACGTCGGCATCGGGACGACCTCTCCGAGTCAGTTGTTGACTGTCGGCAATAATAATCAGTTTACAGTGTCATCTGGTGGAAATTTAAATGTAGTAGGGACGAGTGTACTTACTGGGACTGCACAAATAGGCGGCTATTTGGATGTTGGTTATACATATACAAATAAAATTTTTACAAACAAAAATACCGCCATTGATTGGGGTGGTGGAAGTAGTTTTGCAACAGCACCCGATACTGGACTTTCGCGTTTATCACCTGGTGTTGTCGCAGTAGGAAATGGGACAGCTGGAGATTACTCGGGAACTTTAATAGCAGGCAACGTCGGCATCGGCACCACCACTCCGGCCTACAAGTTAGATGTCAAAGGAGAGAATAATACCACCGGCCAGCTGTATGTTATGCCTTTGTCCACTCCCTCTGCTCCCACAGTTACAGCCACGGGAACAACCGGCAGCACCAACTATGGCTATGAGGTAGTGGCAAGAGTAGGAAGCGGAAACACGGCTGCGTCGTCACAAACCTTAATTACCAACGGCAATGCTACTTTAGATTCCACCAACAAAAACATCCTTTCCTGGACAGCCATATCCGGCGCCACTTCTTACGACATCTATCGCACTACTTCTTCCGGCACTCCCGCTACCACCGGCAAAATCGCCAATACCTCTTCTTTAACCTTAAACGATACCGGTTTGGCCGGCAGCGGCTCTGCTCCCGCTTCCAACACTACCGGATATGTGGGGATTAACCAATCAAATCCGACTCAAGCATTGGAAGTAGTTGGAAATATATTTTTACATACCACTCCGGCAACGATGTATTTCGGTAGTGGAAGTACATATTTTGGAATAAATTCAGGTAATTTTTCCTTTATTAATGCAATTGGTGGTTTGGCATTTGGGGTTAATACTACATCGCCGATTACTTTTGCTACCAACTCAACAAATAGAATGACGATTGATAGTTTGGGAAACTTAAATGTGAACTCGGGACAATTGTATGTTCAGCAAAGCACCGGCTCCGTCGGCATCGGGACCACTTCTCCCGCTTCAAAACTCCAAGTTTTGGGCGACATCCAAATCGGCAGTGTGGCCACAACCACGGCTTATGGTTTGCTGTTTAATTCCGGTAATGCCAACGGCTATCAGGTAAGGCTAACGGCTACATCTACCCAAAACGCTTCCTATACCTTAACTTTGCCCACCACCACTCCGGTTGCCAACAATTTAATGATGACAGACTCAAGCGGCAACCTGTCCTTTGTCGCTACCACCACCTTAGGCCTGCTGGCCGCTTCTTCCGTCAGCGGTTCAGTTAACCAGGCCGCTTTTTACAACGGCACCAACACCCTTTCCGGCAGCAACAACTTCCTCTGGCTGAATACCGCCCAACAGCTTTCCGTTAACAGCTCCACTCCCACCGCCACCCTGGTTGTGCAGGCCTCTTCCTCTGCCCAAACACTGCCTATTTTTACCGTGGCTTCCTCTTCCAATGCCACTTACTTAACTGTCTTGGCCAACGGGAATGTAGGGATTGGGACAAGCACTCCCGTAAGCGGATTAGATATTGCAACCGGCCTACCTCAACTGACTCTTGGCGCGTTAAATCAACCCGGAAGAATTGTTTTAAGGCGAGGTTCCGATGCCGCAGGAGCAATTTTTATCGGTTATACCGGGAGCGGGGATAGCACCAATTTAAGTTTGCAATCTTCCGGCGGCGGCTCATATATGACTTTTTTTACGGCAGGAAACGAGAGAATGAGAATTGATACAACCGGCAACGTGGGCATCGGGAGCACCACTCCATCTTACAAATTAGTAGTCGCCGGAGAAAACAGCACGGTGGGCAACCTTTATGTAATGCCTCTCGGCACTCCAGCTACCCCGACTTTGGCCGCGTCCGGAACGGGAGCCACCAGTTTGTCTTATGCCGTAGTCGCCAAACTTGTTAACGGCGGTCTTGTGCCCTCGGCTGTTGTATCTACCACTACCGCCCCCAATACCTTAGACGCGAATAATAACATAACCGTAAACTGGACGGCTGTTTCCGGCGCTATTTATTATGATGTTTACCGCACCGCGGCCGGAGGAACCCCTTCTTCTACCGGTACGGTTGCGACAAACCTTACAACTTTAACTTTTAAGGATACCGGCGGCGCGGCTATCGTTGCCAGTTTGCCGTTGGCTAACACTACCGGAAGGGTGGGGATTGGGACCACGTCGCCCTTGTCCCGCCTGGACGTTTGGGGCAACTTTAACGTGGCCACGGGTTCAACTCCGGCCCTGTTTGTGAACACCGCCACCGGAGCCGTAGGCGTGGGCACCAACAGCCCCAACGGAATGTTTGAGGTAGTAGGGCAGTGCGTGACGGGGGACACGCGTCTCCGCAGGCGGAGACGCAAGTTAAAAGTTAAAAGTGACAAGTTTAAAGTTGGAGGCCCGGGGCCGGAACCTGGCGGCGGGGACGGGGACAAAGACGAATACGAATACGACGAAGTCCGCATAGACCAGATTTCGCCCGGGGACGAAATACTTACTCTGGACGAAAACAGCGGCAAGTTTGTCTGGCAAAAAATCCGCCAGCTTCAAGGCATGGGAATTCAGGAAACTTACCGTTTGGTTACCCAAAGCGGCAAGAAAATTGAAACCACCGGCAATCATCCTTATTTTGTCATTCCGGAAATTTCTTCACAGCGGTCAGTTTTCAAGCGAACTGCCTTTGAGGTTGACCAGTCGCAAAGGATTGAAAAAATGAATCAGGATTCCTTTGTGGCCATAGCCAATGAGGAACAAAGTTTTACCGTTCAAATATCCAAACAGGTTAAGCGGCAGCTGTTTGCCGCGTACGCGAACAAGGGAAAAAATAAACTTTTTGGCCCCGAACTTTTCGCGTCGCTGGTAACCGCCGCTCTGCGGGTTTCCGAACTGGTGGTCGGCAGGCTGGTTTTGGATATTGAATATCCGGGTTACGAAGCCGTCATTATTAATATTATCAAAAAATCCTTCCCGGAGATTATATTTGAAATCAAATCAGTAGGCAGAAAATCACCGGCCCATTTTGCGGCCAAGGGAGCTTATTTAGGCAAGCGGGAAATAAATTGGCAAATAAAAAGCCCGGCTTTTGGCCTTGCGGCTTCACCGAGCGGTAAATTTATTAGCCGGGGCGTGACCAGCTCGTCCCTCAAAGGGAACCTGGTTACAGAACTGTTACACATCCGGACAAGCCGGACGATTCGCAATCCACACTCCCCAGTCATATTTATAGACTATCAAAAAGGGGTTAAAGTGTCAAGTGGAAAGGCTGAATGGAAAAAAGTCTCATATTTAAGGCCGGGGATGTTAATTGCCACTATTGATGGGTGGGAAAAAATCAGCCATATTTATCCTGTGGGGCGGCAGCAAGTCTACGATATAGAAGTGGAAGGCACCCACAACTTTGTCGGCAACGATATTGTGGCGCACAACACCGCCATTTTTGACAACCGCGTAAGCATTGGCACTTCCAGCCCCGTGTCTAATGTTAATTTATACGTCCAGGGCCAAAGCGGCAACACGCCTTTGGTTGTGGCTTCGTCCAGCGGTTCAACTTTGCTAACTGTCTTGCAAAACGGCAACGTCGGCATCGGGACGACGAGCCCGAGCCAGTCGTTGACTGTAGGAAACAACAATCAGTTTACGGTTACAAGTGGCGGCGCATTAACCGCGGTTAGCGGAGCAATTGGGGCTTTGTCCGCTAATACAAATGGAATTTCTATTTCTTCGGCCAATAACGGCCAGATGTCATTTTTTTATGCCAACAATACAAATTATTTATACCCTTATCAGTCTTATAATAGGGCAGAGGGCACTACGGGCGCATTGCTTCCTGTTCAGGCTGGAGATTATTTGGGAGCTACAAATTTTTATGGTTATAATGGCGCTAGTTATGCTGGAGCCGCTGGTTTTAACGCAGTCGTTGTAGCGACTACGACTTCCGGATACTTAGTCGGAAAATTGCAGTTTTCTGTTGGCGATGGAACATCTGGCGGGGCAAACTATAATGCTTTAAGTGTTACAGCCTCCACAACTACATTCAGTAATTCTGTGGCTACGGCTTTTAGTTCCGGCAACGTAAATGTTGCCACCCTTACCACAAGCAGTTTAGTAATGTCCGATGCTGGCAAAAATCTAGCTTCCGTAACTTTAGGGGCCGGTCTAACCATCTCCGGCAATACTTTAAATACCACAGCAGCTAATGATGTTTGGAAAATTGGTAATGGATTAATTTATAATGCTACTTCTACTGACTTGGTAGGAATTGGAACCAACACTCCAACAACATCTTTGTTTGTCCAAGGTAAGGCGGGAGTGAATCCTTTTGCTATTGCCTCTTCTACCGGAAATCAATTGCTAACAGTCTTACAGAATGGGAATGTGGGGATTGGGACGACGAGTCCGGCGTATAAATTAGATGTGAACGGGACGATTGGAAATAGTAGCGGTGCAATATCTATTAGTGCCGGTGGGACAAATCAAAATATTACTCTAACACCAAGCGGAACAGGTTATATTGACCCTTACACAGGCGCTAACAATACTATGATTAGAATGGCAAATACTAAGTTTTTGGGAACGGATACCGGGCAAGTATACATTTGGAGCTCCGCTTTAGCCCAAAGTATGTTTTCTCTTGTTGGAACTAATGGTAATCCGACAGTCCAGGGCGGGGGAGGATATTTTTGGACAGGTACTACAAACTCAACAGGAAGCCTTACCGCCGGAATATCCCGGCTATCTAACGGAGTTTTGGCAATCGGCAACGGGACTGCGGGAGATTACAGCGGAACATTAATAGCCGGCAACGTCGGCATCGGGACGACCTCTCCGGCTGTCAAACTGCAGGTTATGGGCAGTGTGCTGTTTAGCGGCCCATCCCATAGTACTTCCACAGCCGTAGACGGGGAGCTGTATTATGACAGTTCCGCCCATGCCTATGAATACTTCTATGCTCCATCTTCCACATACGTATCCTTGGGAAACGGGAACATTAGTTATGCCAGCAGCAGCTTATGGGTTCAAAGCGGCTCTAATATCTATTACAACAATAGCGGAGGCAGTGTAGCCATAAACGCTTCCACCTCTCTCTCAAACCTTGGGGTATATGGCAATGTTTCCATCGGCCAAGCCTACCAAGGCATAGCCGCTCCTACCGACGGCTTGATAGTTAAGGGAAATGTGGGAATAGGGGTATCGGCTCCAGCCACAACCTTGTCTTTGCAGGGAACTTCCGGAACTGATTTATTAAATATCGCTTCCTCAACCGGAACGAGTGTCTTGTATATATCACAAAAAGGTTATGTCGGCATCGGGACGACGGCACCGGAGGGACGTGTGCAGATAAATGGGGCTGACGCACTTTATAGTACCGCCGCATTCACTATATATAACTCAACTCCTACACGACTTATGCAGGTTACGGACGACGGGAGAGTGTATCTTGGTGGCGGTTCGTTTGGTGCGGCTAATGGAGTTTTGAATGTGAGCTCTTCAGTAGGAGTAGCGGGACATTCACCAGTAGCAAATTTTCAAGATAGTAATGGGACTTTAGCTTTAAGTGGAAATGGATTTTATACTGGTGCTACAAGTTTGGGATTTGGGCCGAACAGTGCGGGGGCTTCGTTCAATATGCAAAACACCAAAAATTACGCGGTTAATTTGTATGGTGACGGCACAAACGGAGCAAATGTGATGATGGGAATTGGAATGAATGCGGCGGCTTCACCAACAGCGACTTTGGATATTCGTGGTTATGGAACGAATACTCCTTTTAGCGTTGCTTCGTCAAGCGGTGCAAGTCTAATGATAATAAATACGAGCGGCAACGTCGGCATCGGGACGACGAGTCCGACGTCAAAATTGCATATTGTTGATTCTGCTGTTCCTAACATTACTTTGGATGATGGAAGTGCGCGTGTTGTTAAGTTGCTTGGTGGGGCAGCTACTCAAAACGCTGGTTTGGGAACTTACTATAATGCTAATTTTGGGTTGTTTACGAATAGTTTGCAAAGGGTCACGATTCAAAACGACGGCAACGTCGGCATCGGGACGACGAGTCCCAACTCAAAATTACAAGTTTGGGGAAATTTGACGGTTGGAACGTCATCCACGCCCACAATTTTTGTGGACACCGCCAATAACGCCATTGGCATTAACACCACTTCTAACATTTCTTTAGGGCCGATTGTAGTGGGCAACGGCGCGTATCTTTCCGCGGGCGGCACTTGGGGCAACAATTCGGATGTTAACTCCAAAGAAAACTTCAGCAGCCTTAACCCCCAGGACATTCTAAATAAAATAGATTCACTGGCTATTACGCAATGGTCGTATAAAGCCGAAGGGCCTTCGATAGTGCACATCGGCCCGATGGCCCAGGATTTTTACGCCGCGTTCAAAGTCGGCAATTCTCCCACATCAATTTCCACGATTGATCCCGCCGGCGTGGCGCTTTTGGGCATCCAGGCTTTAGACCAAAAAATTCTCGCCCTGCAGGGCGCGATAAATTCCGCCAGTACTGCCACGACTTCTTTGTTGGCCGTTTACAATCCATCCAATTTCTCCGGCGACAGCGTGGGTGAAGCCAAAATTTTGGCAGGGTCAACGTCGGTTAGAGTTACTTTTAGCCAAGCCTATGAATATCAGCCGATTGTGACAATAACGCCAATTGGCGGCTTTGCTCCGGCTTACGTTACCGATGTTGACGCTTCGGGATTTACTATAGCGATTGATGAGCAGGTTTACGGGCAGCTAAAGCTTGCCCCTACAGATTCCTTATTCTCCTGGCATTCCTTTGCTTCGCCGCAGGCGCAATTGACCGTGAGCAATGGGAGTACAACACCGATAGAGTTGGTTTTGGCAACAACAACATCTGATGTTCAAATTGTAGTCGCAACACCAGATACGACATATACGACGGATACGACCAATGCCAGCGACACTCCCGCAGTGCTGGGGGATTCCACTACAACGCCGGTTGTGATTTCCACAAGCACTGATTCATCCGCACCGGCACCGACAACACCAACAACAACCGATACGACAAATACGACAAATACGACGGATACGACGGATACGACAAATACAACGGATAGCGTCGGGGCAGACACCACTCCAACAACTCCAACCACTCCCGATACCACTCCCGCAGACCCTCCGGCAGATCAGGCACCCCCAACTAACCAATAGGACAGATAGGACGAATACGACTTATACGACCTATATGTCCTATAAGACCTATTTGTCCTATTTATTCTGCAAAACCCTATGACCGATTTAATCCCAAAACACGGCGGCTACGAGAAATTAAAATCATTCCAGATGGCACAAATTGCCTACGATTTTACTTTTGATTTTGTAAAAAAATATGTTCCGCGGAATTCCAGGACTTGCGACCAAATGGAGCAAGCCGCAAGGAGCGGCAAGCAAAACATCGCCGAAGGCTCAAAGGCTTCCGCCGTTTCCAAACAAACGGAATTAAAGTTAGTGAATGTTGCCCGCGCCAGTTTGGAGGAGCTGTTGCTGGATTATCGCGATTTTTTGCGGACACACGGTTTAGGGCAATGGGCAAAAGACGATGCACGGTCCGTGGAAATCCGCAGACTGGCCTATAGGACAAATAGGACGTATACGACTTATAGGACATATATGTCCGATGCTGAACCCGCCGCTAACTGCGCTATTTGCCTTATCAACCAGGCCAATTATTTATTGGACCAACAGCTCCGCGTTTTGGAAAAAGATTTAACCAATAACGGAGATTTTAAAGACCATTACAAAGAAGCCAGAAAAAAGCAAATGTTAAACGACGGCCCGAGCATTGACGACTTTTTAAAGTCAGTCGGTTTGCGCCGGCTGGAAAACGGCCGGGTAGTGGGGTTGAACGATCCGGACTAAAAGGGATAGGAGAGAATAGGACAGATAAGATTTATAGGACTGATAGGACTGATAGGACAGATAAGACGTATACGACCTATAAGTCCTATATGACCTATTTTGCCCTATCAATTTACCCTTGCGCGCAAGAAGACGAACCTTTAAAATAGTATTAGGACTTACGCGCTTGCCGCTTTAGACCCGGCAAAGCCGGGTCCGCAAGCGGCTTTGGCCTGCCTCGCCTGACGGCGAGTCAAGGCGGGCCAATTACTTCGTTATTTTGCTGCGGTTTTTATCGGCGTACCATTAGTACGCCTCCAAAAATCCTCGCAAAATGCCTTGTACTTGGCCAAACGCGTAAGTCCTAAGTATTATGAAATTTAAAACCCGCCGTTTTAGCCGCCATCACATTAACCGCCTGCCGCACGTTTTGCCGCTTGCCGGTTTTTTGCTGTTGTGCGCCGCGGTTTTGGCAGGCATTTTTTGGGTTTCGGGATTTTCCCGCGCGGATGAAGCCAGCCAGCCCCTGCCGGTTGGCGCCAGCGCCACGGTTCCGGAATTTACCGAGGGAAGCACCACGCCCGTAGGCGGCGGTTCATATTTTTTTACGCCGGCTACGACCACGCCGGCTGTGACCACGCCGGCCGTAATTACCATAAAGCCCGACCAAAGCCGCGGCCGGGTGCACACATTTTATTTTGCGGACGGCCGGGCGGTTTATTTAATGCCGGACAGCCATCCGGCCTTTTTGGGCACTACCAACCTTAAAAGCGGATTTATTTATATAAACGTGGACGGGCCGGCGGCTTTTTATTCTTTTACCCAGGCCGACAACACGGGCAACTGGTCGTGGCAGTCGCCGGAAACTTTGCCCGCCGGCAATTATCTGATTACCGCAACGGCGGAAGATCCGTTCAACTCCGCGCGCTCGGCTTCGGCCCGACTGAATTTTGCGGTCGGGAAAGTCCAGCCCGCGCCGGCCGTGCCGCGGCCGGCGAGGCCGGCGATTTATTTGTTTTTGAGGGTTTTGCCCGAGTATAAAGTTATTATGCCCGGGCAGCCGGTGTCGGTTGCCGTCTTAGTTATAAACAGGACGGGACAGGGCCGGCAGGTGGCGATTAACTATACAATTACCGGGGAGCGCGGGCCGGCCGCGGATTTCAGCGATACGGTGGCGGCTCCCGCCGGCGCGGAGGAATTTTTAAAGACGTTCGGCACCAATCCGCAGTCGGAACCGGGAAGCTACGCCGTGGCCGCGCGCGTAACTTTTGGCGGGCAGATGTCAGTGGCCGCCGACAGTTTCGCCATTAGGCTGCCGATAAAGCCGCCGGCTTTGGGCCGCGTAATGCTTGACCCGGCCACTCTGCTGCAAATTTTGCTGGTCCTGTTTTTGCTGTTCGCCATTATTGCTTATTTTGAATACAATAAAGTTACCGTCCTGTCCCGATTTATAAAAAAGGTTAATGAAGATGATATAGAAAAAGAAGAAAAAAGGAAATGACAAAAATGAGCAAAAATAATAAAAATGACAAAAATTAGGGACAGGAAAGAAGAAAATTGCAAAAATTAAAGAAATATGGGGAAAATATGCCGGAAAGAGATCTTAAAAAGAGGACAAAGCAATTCGCAATTAGGATTATTAAATTAGTGCAATACTTGGAAGAAAATGGTCCAGTAGCCGCCAGAATAATAGCAGACAGGCAGCTGCTTCGTTCCGGTACCGCAGTCGCGTCAAACTACAGGGCTGCTTGCAGGTGCAAGTCCAGAAAAGATTTTATTTCTAAAATGGGCACCGAAGTCGAAGAGTGCGATGAAACCCAGTTATGGCTGGAACTTTTAATTGAATCAGCGCTTGTTAAAAGCGATTTGATAAAGGACTTATTACAGGAATCCGCGGAATTGACGGCAATAATGACTTCTTCCCGTAATTCTGCGATTAACAATCAAAGCAAAAATAGTGATAATGATAAAAGCGGTTAGCATTAACAAAGTGTCTTAAAATTTTTGTCATTTTTTTAATTTTTATTATTTTTGTCATTTATTTTATGGCTCAAGACATTATTGTTTCCATTCCTTCCGCGCGTTTGTTTTTTCCCCTAATTTCGGTTGTCCTGCTGGCGGCGGCCGTGATTATGGGCCTGGACTGCGTCTGGCGGGTGGAAAAAAGGCTGCGCACCTTTATGAGGCTTTTGACCGCGGCGATTGTGTTTTTGGCGTTGCGGCAGGCTTTGGGCCTGCTGGCGCCGGCCGGCTCCGCTCCGGTAATTATAATGGACATTGTTTCCAGCCTGCTGTTGCTGTTTTCCTTAATTGAGATGTACCGGATTATCCGGACCTGGGATAACGAACCGTAATTCTGTCGCTAAAAAATCCCTTTCGCGAAGCTGCGAAGGGGGTTTTGTGAATGGGGGTAAAAATTTTTTGACGGGCCGTCCGGACTAATACGTCGCCGTGGCAATGTAGGTAATCACGGTCTGGTAGGTGCCTTGGGCTTGGGTAGACCCGGTTCGGACGCGGTAAGCCACCCAAACCTCGTCGCCGCTGGCCGGAGCGGTATTGGAC
>Ga0182027_10007458_pt1 | contig 16100 bp, 6 predicted proteins | sample 712E1DmetaG_FD_121300 | JGI IMG/M metagenome (GOLD analysis project Ga0182027, IMG submission 121300) | Permafrost microbial communities from Stordalen Mire, Sweden - 712E1D metaG (Illumina Assembly) | ecosystem: Environmental > Terrestrial > Soil > Wetlands > Permafrost | place: Sweden...
GACGGGCCAGCGCAACGACGGACGGCAGTGCAACCGCCGTGGCAATGGCCGCTATGATGGCCATCTCGCGGATAATCAGCACAATGATGCTCGACCGTTGCGATCCCAGGGCCAGACGCACACCGATCTCGCGGGTGCGCTGCTCAGTGGAAAAAGCAAGCACCCCGTAGAGGCCGACGGCGGCCAGAATCATGGCCAATGCGGAGAAGCCGATGGCAAGAAATGCAAGCGCGCGCTCGAAGGAGGCCCTTGAATCTACCTGGGCTTCCATGGTGCGCAGGCCATCGACGACCAGTGTGGGATCGAGCCGGTGTATCGCCTGCCGGATTGCGGCTTCAATCATCTCCGGCGGCTGAGCGGTCCGCACGTAAATCTGCACACCTCCTGGATGGGGTTGTTGGAGGTAAGGACGGTAGACGGCCGGGCCAATGTCGGTGCGCAGATCGGTGTGTTTGATATTGCCCACCACACCGACGATGGTTGTGTCGGGCTTCACGTCATCGCCACTGCCTTGGGCCAGCGCGCGGCCCAGCGCGTTTTGAGCCGAGCCGTAAAATCGCTGGGCAAAAGCAAGATTGACAACGGCAACCTTGGGCTGCCCTTGCACATCCGCTGCGGTAAACTCGCGGCCCACAAGCAGTGGCTGCTTTAATGCGGCAAAATAACTGGACGCGATCCACGGTTCTTCAAAATTCATCTTTTCGTCTTCCGCCGGCTTGTAGCCCTGCACGGTGAAGTTGGAACTGCTCGAATCCCCGCTGAGTTCAGGATCGGTGGAGGCAGATACATGCGCGACGCCGGGAATTTGGCGCAGGGCTTCGAGCGCGCTTGTCACAATCTGCGGAGTGCGGTCTTCGCCGTAGCCTGAGTTGGAGGGATCGAACGTGAAGGTGGAAAGATGACCGGTGTCGAAGCCGATGGGTTGATGGCGGAGATTGTCTAGTGTACGCACGAACAATCCCGCTCCGCCGAGTAGAACGACGCTGAGCGCAATCTGCGCGCCCACGGCCAGTTTGCGGAATCGCTGCGAACCCTTCGATGCGGTTCCGGCATTCTGGCGCAATGCATTGGCCAGATCGGGGCGCAGGAAGTGGAGCACCGGCGCAATGCTGAACAGCAGGCTCACAACAAGAGAAATCCCCAGTGTGAACAGCAGCACACGCGCGTCGATGGAAGTTGAATACGGCGCTTCGCCGAAGTTAGCGCCGTTCATCAGGCGCAGCAACATGGTGGCCACCAGGGGCGCCAGAGCCAGGCCCGCAGCCGCTCCTGCCAGTCCAAGCAATCCGCCTTCGACCAGCAACTGCGAGACAATGCGGCTCTGCCTGGCGCCGAGAGCGTAGCGCATTGACATCTCACGCGCCCGGCCGGCGGCGCGCAACAGCAGCAGCGTGGCCACGTTGATGGCGCACATCGCAAGCAGCAGGCCGGCCATGCTCATCAGGATGATGAGCGGCGCCTTGACTTCCATGCGGTCAGGTGAAAAGCCGGTCGAATCATCCACCACCTTGAGGCGCGTTACATCGAGGAACCTGTGCCTGAATCGCTCCGACCTCGACTTGTAAAGAGTGAGCTCATACGCACGGAGCGAGTGCCACAGAGGCCCAAGGCTTGCCTCCGCCTGAGAGATCGATACGCCCGGTTTGAGCCGCGCCACCAATGTGAGCCAGATGGATTGATGGTTGTTCAGATCGTCGCGGGGCACCATCCCCGGCATGGCGATATCCGTCATACTGATGGGGATGAAGAGGCCGGGTTTGTAACCGCCGATGGCGGAATCGAAGTTCTCCGGCGCAACGCCGAGAATAGTAAAAGCGTGGCCGTTGATCAGTACAGTCTGGCCTACGACATCGCGCGATGCGCCGAAGCGCGTCTTCCAATAGCCGTAACTGAGGACCACTACTGGATTGGCGTTCTTGGCGGTATCGTCCTGAGGGGTAAGCAGCCGGCCAACCGATGGCTTGAGGTCCAGCAATTGGAAGTAATTGCCGGTGACAATCTCGGCGTCTTTGTTCTCGGCCTGGTTATGCCACGAGACGCCAACATAGGTTTTGTCGGCAGCCAGCATTCCTATAAAGACCTGGTTCTGGTCGCGCAAGTCCTTGTACATGGGATAGGAAAAATAATTCGTCGAATCGCCGCCGAAACTGCTGGCCGAACCGGAGAATCCGCCGGTCCACTCAAAACGCACCAACTCTTTGGGCCGCTCCACCGGCAACATGCGCAGCAAAACTTTATCAAAGAGCGTGAAGACGGCAGCATTGGCGCCGATTCCCAGAGCCAGCGTAACGATCGCCGTGAGCGTAAATCCCGGCGATTTGCGCAACTGGCGCAGTGCGTAGCGAAGATTCTGGAGCAGCGTGTTCATTCGTGACTCTCTTCTAATGCAAGTTATTCGGTGCGTAGTGCTTGCATTGGATCAATGGAAGCGGCGCGACGCGCGGGAAGGAAGCCCGCCACGGCAGCGCACAGGCCAAGCACCAGAGTTGCGCTGGCCAGGACCAGCGGATCGTAGCTGCCAACTCCATAGAGCTGGCTGGCCATGAGATGACCGGCATAGAGCGCCGCGGGAATACCTATGGCGAGACCGATGAGTATCTGCCAAAGCGCGCCGCGCAACACCATGGAAATCACGCTCGATCGCGTAGCGCCCAGCGCCATGCGGATGCCGATCTCACTGGTGCGGCGAGCCACGAAATAAGACATCACGCCGTAGAGGCCAACCGACGCCAAAACCAGGGCAAGAATGCTGAAGAGGCTGGTGAGTTGTGCAATGAGCCTCTCCTGAATGAAATTTCCGTCCACCTGTGCACCGAGAGAGCGAAGATCCCTCACCGTGAGATTGGGGTCGATGCCGGCCAGCGTGTGACGAATGAGCGCATCGACGCTCGGCTGCGGACGGTTGAAGTTGAGAATCATTGCCTTGACAAACATGGAGCTGGTCTCTGCTGCATTCAACCCCGAAATTGGGTAGGTGAACTGCTGCGAGAGCGGACGCAGATAGACCGGGCGCACCGGATAACGCGGCCTGTTCATTTTGAAGTCTGAGAAGACGCCCACGATTTCCCAACTGCCGGAAATCTGCGGAAGGTCGATGCCGAAGTGCTGACCCACAGGGTCCTGGTTGGGGAAGAATTGCCTGGCGAAGGTCTCATTAACTACAGCAACTTGTTGAGAACTCGCCGTGTCCTGGTCCGTGAATCCGCGGCCGCGTACCATGGGCACGCCGATGGAATCAAGAAAGTGGTTGCTAACGCGATCCCAAGTGGAGCCGCATCTGTCGCCGGGACGCGGAGCGGGATGGCCCTGTTGGATCACGCACTCGCCCCAGTTGTCGCCTTCGAGCGGGCTGTAAAGGGCCATGCCGACGCTGGAGACACCGGGCAGCGCTGAAAAACGATCTTCAATCTGACGATAGAGCGCGGGTAGCCGGTCGATGGTGTAACCGGCTCCTGCCGGATCGAAGTGGAGCACATAACGGCTGGCTGTGGCGATGCCGAACTGCTGATGCTCCAGGTTGACCAGCGATTTAGTCATTAGAATGGCGCCCGCCAGCAGCACCAGAGACAGTGCCGCCTGAAAAACAACCAGCGCTTTCTGCGGCAGAGATGAGTGATCGCGCGCGGAGCGATTCACGCCGCGCAGCGCCTCGGCGGGTTGTGAATGAGAGATAAACCACGCGGGAGCGACGCCGAAGAGCACACCGGTCACGAGCGAGACGAGAAACGCAAAGCCCAGCACAGTCAGCGAAGGACTGGCCTCGATAGGCATATTCCTGGCGTTGGGAAATGCGAGGGCAAGAATTGAGCGCGACCCGGCATAGGCAACTGCCAGCCCGGCGATTCCGCCAATGCAACTCAGTAGAACGCTCTCCGTAAGAATCTGGCGGATGAGCCTCTTGCGTCCAGCGCCCAAGGCCATGCGCACCGCAACTTCCGCGCGTCGCGTGGTGGCCCGCGCCAGCAGCAGGTTGGCAATGTTGGCGCAGGCGATGAACAGGACAACGCAAGAGAGAATCAACAGCATCTTCAGGCTTGTGCCGGTTTCCTGTTGAAGATTCTGTATACCGCCTCCACCGGGCACGACTACAACATGTTGTTTGGGAATCTCAGCCGCCCCGCCATGCTCGGTGTAGATGGGGAGTGTTGCCATCCACTGGCGCAGCGCGGCGGAGAGTTTTGCCTGCAAGACTCCGATGTTGGTTCCGGGACGCACTCTGCCCAGCGGATAGAGCCAGTTGGCTTCTGCTTGATGCAGGATGGTACTCGAGCCCCGGACATAAGGCTCGCTCGACAATGGCATCCAGAAATCCGCCGGAACGTCGGTTACGCGATCCCCAAAGAATCCAGACGGGGCAATGCCAGCCACGGTGAAGGGTCGAGTCTGAATAAACACAGTGGACCCAACTATCGATGGATCCGCGCTGAACTCCGTCTGCCATGTGCGGTAACTGATTACGATTACGGGAGAAGCCGAAGGCGTATCGTCGCTTTCTTCGAGCGGCCGCCCGGCATAGGCTCCGAGACCGAGGGTAGAGAAGAAATTTCCGGAGACAAATTCGCCGAACATCGGTTTTGCTAAAGCATCGCCTCGGCGTACGCTCCAATGCCACCTCCCAGCCTGCACCGCTGCCAATTGCTCAAACTCAGGCGCGGAATTTTTCATGTGCAGGTAGAGGTCATAGGAAAAGATGTCAAAGTCGCCGTTATTGCCTACGAAGCCGCCATTGACGCAGCAATTGTCAGTGTCGCCGATGCGGTAGAGCCGTGCGGGGTCTGCGACCGGCAGCGAGCGCAGCAGAATGCCATGAACCAGCGTGAAGATGGCCGTGTTGGCGCCGATTCCCAGAGCCAGCGTAACGATCGCCGTGAGCGTAAATCCCGGCGATTTGCGCAACTGGCGCAGTGCGTAGCGAAGGTCCTGAATGAATGTCTGCATCGGGTTTTCCTCTACTCGCAACGCAAAGCGGTCATGGGGTTGATCTTTGCGGCGCGCCTAGCCGGGAAGTAGCAGGCTGCAAGCGCGACCACGCAGAGTGCAACTGCAACTGTTGTAAAGGTCATCCAATCAGCGGCTCCGACTCCGAAGAGCAGGCCACGCAAGAATCGCGTGAGGACAAAAGAGAACACAAGGCCAACGGCCAGCCCCGCTAGCGTGAGTCGCAATCCCTGACCCAGAACCTTGCGAAAGACATCTCCCTTCCCGGCGCCCAGCGCCATGCGAATCCCAATTTCATGAGTGCGTTGCCGGGTGGTGTAGGCAACCACACCGTAGATGCCCACGGCGGCCAGCACCAGGGCCAGCAAGCCGAACGAACCCGCGAAGGCCGCCGCAATGCGCTCAAATACGCTTCCCATCTGCATATTCACCTTGAGGGTGGTCTGGTTGAAGAGAGGCAAATCGGGATTGAGGCCGTGGACTGTCTGGTCAACCGCGGAAGCGAGCGCTAGCGGTTCGCCGGCTACGCGCACATGGAGGATAACCTCGCTGGTATAGCGCTGCGTCAGGGGTACCAGTACCAACGGCGTTGGATCGTACGTCATGCGGCGATATTTCCCGTTGGCCGCAACGCCCACCACTGTGCACAATCCTCCGGCTACCTGGATGTGTTTGCCGATCGCGTTTTGACCCGGCCAATAGCGATTCACCAAAGCCTGGTTGACGATCACCACCGGCTCGGTAGCGGCGGTGTCCTGATCTGAGAAGTCGCGCCCGGCTAGCAGGGGCGTACGCAGCGTCTGTAGATAGCCGGTGCCCACCAGCCCCCGATCTACCTCCATGGATTCATGCAGACGGGGCACATAGCCCTCGGGCTGCACGAAATCGGAGTGAATGGTGAAACTGAGCGGTGAGAAATCCGCCAGGGTCGCTGACTGGACGCCCGGCAACTGTTTCACGCGCGCCAGCAGTTGCCGGTTGAACTCAACGCCTGTGGCGCTCGTATATCCCATCGGGTCAAGGTCGAACGTAGCCAGCAGCACATGATTGGGATCGAACCCAGGGTCGGAGTCCTGCGCGTTGCGCAGGCTGCGTGCGAACAGTCCGGCACAGGTGAGCAGCAGCAGCGAGAGAGCAATCTGCGCGATGACCAGGCCGCCGGTGAGACGCGATTTCGATAGTCCTCCGGAAGTGCTGAGCGCCTCGTCCTTCAGAACCGTCACTGGCGAGAGACTGGAGGCGCGCAGGGCCGGAATCAAGCCGGCAAACGCGGCTGTTAGAACTGAAACCAGCATAGTGGCCAGAAACACTCCGCCACCCACATGGCCGTTGAGCGAGAGCGGCAGAGTGGTGGGAGGCAGAAAGATGGCCAGGGTCCGGGCCGTCCACACGGTAAGCGTCAACGCAACACCGCCTCCGGCGAGTGCAACCAGCAGATTCTCCACCATGAGTTGCCGAACCAGCCGCCAACGGCTAGCTCCCATGGACAAACGAATGGCCATCTCGCGGCGTCGCCCCACCGAGCGCACCAGCAGAAGGTTCGCTACATTGGCGCAAGCCAGCAACAATAAGGCGGCGGCCAGGGCCAGCAGCATCGGCAGCGTTCCATACAGATAGACATTGGCCCCAAAAGGCGAGCGCCACAGCGCATCGGATGAGATTTCGTTGGGGCCCTGATGCTCAGCCGGGAAGCGGGCGACAAGGCGCTGCATCAGCACATTGAGCTCGCTCACAGCCTGACTGCTATCGACTCCCGGCCTCAGTTTGCCCAGCACATTGAGCCACAACGTGTCGCGCTCGTTGATCCGTTTGGAACCCCATATCTGCGGGTCCATCCCTAACGGAATCCATATCTCTGTACGCAAACCCGTCTTGCATCCCTGAAAGCCCCTGGGGGCAACGCCGACAATCGTATAAGGATGAAGGTTGATCTGAACCGTCTTGCCGATAATCGCCGGATCGCCTGCGAAGCGGTTCTGCCATAGATCGTATCCGAGCACGGCCTCTGCCGCGCCGGTGCGCTCCGTTGCCAGCGATGGAAGCAGCGTTCTGCCTAGAATGGGCTGAACGCCCAGAGTCTCGAAATAATTCGCTGAGGTCAGCGCTCCGTAAATGCGCTCCGGCTGGCCTGAACCGGTGATGGCCATGTAATCGTCGTGATAGGCGAGCAATCCGGAGAAGCTTTTCGAGCTGTCGCGAATCTCTGCATAGTCCAGATAGGAAAACGGAGGAGTCGGATGCTCGCTCCGTTCTCCCCGCATAATTGTGACCATATCGCCGGTATGCGCAACTCCAGGGATTGGGTCGAGCATCGTCGAGTTGATCCAACTGAAGATCGTGCTATTGGCACCGATGCCGAGGGCTAACGTAAGCACCGCGGTCAGCGTGAATCCCGGCGATTTGCGCAACTGGCGTAACGCGTAACGTAGGTCCTGAAGAATCGATCTCATCGCGGGTGTCCTTTCTTACTCCGCGCGCAGCGCATGCATGGGTTCAATGGATGCGGCGCGGCGCGCGGGAACAAGTGAGGCCGCCAGCGCAAGCAGGAAGATTGAAATAGCCGCAAGCACGATGACAGTTGGATCGAGCGGGTCGACCTGAAACAGCAGCGAGCGCAACAGGCGCGTAGCAAATATGGCGGCTACAACCCCGATGCCGCAGCCGATCAGCCCCAATTTGGCGCCGGAAGCAAGGACCAACCGCATCACGCTGGAGCGCTGTGAGCCGAGCGCCAGCCGGATGGCCAACTCATGCGTGCGCAACGCGGCAGAAAAAGCGATGACGCTGTAGATCCCGAGCAGAGCCAGCAGCATGGAGGCCGCGGCAAAACTGGAGATGAGCACGGCGTTGAAGCGGCGCGACGCTTGCCCCTCCGCGACCACTTGTTCCATGCTCTCCACGTGAGTCAGCGGCAGCTGCGGATCGATGGAGCGAACCACAGCGCGCAGAGAGTCCGCCATCTGCTCCGGCGGCAGCATAGTGCGCAACACAATATTGCCAAAGTTGGCATTCAACATCTCGGGACGCGCCAAGGAGCCGTAAGAGGATACATTCTGACTGGCAGGCTGATACATCTGCGCCTGTGTTTCTGCGTCGGCCGCAGTCTGCTTGATATCTCCTACTTCTCCCACCACTGTCATCCAGGGCGTGGGTGACACGGGCGCGCCCCAACGTACGCGCTTGCCAATGGGATCCTGGCCGGGCCAGTAGTGATCCGCCAAGGTGCGGTTCACCACCACCACCAGCGGGGCCCTCGCATTGTCAGCTTCGGTAAAGTCGCGGCCCCGCAACAGGGGAATGCCCGCGGCGCGGAAGTAATGGCCCATCACCTCGTGGGAATGCCAGCAGACATTCACGCCTGCGCCCGCGGGTGGCACATAATCCTCCACAACAAAGATGCTGATGCCGTTATCTCCAGTCGCGGGCAGCCGCGAGGTGACTCCCACCGACTCCACTCCGGGCAACTGCTCCAACTTGCGCAGCAGCGCGCCATCGAATCCATCCACGGCGGCTTGCGTCGAGTATTGCTGTGAGGACAGACCGTATGCGGCGGTCAGCAAGTGATCAGTGCGAAAGCCGAGGTTGACCGAGCGCATCTTCTCGAAACTGCGCAGCAAAAGACCGGAGGCCGTGAGCAGCAATAGCGCTACGGAGAGTTCAGCTATAACGAGGGCTGAGCGCAGGCGCGCATGGCCGCCACCGACTGTGCCGGTGCGGCCACCTTCTTTCAGCGCTTCATTGACACCGGTACGCGCGGCTGCCAGGGCAGGAACCAACCCGCACAGTAAACCGGTCAGGACAGCCAACAAGAGAGCGAAGCCTATCACCTTCCAATCGAGTCCGATTTCGCTGACGCGTGGGAGCGACTCCGGCAGAAAACGAACGCCCACGCGGAGAGCCGCCGATGCCAGAACCAGTCCGAGTAGTCCGCCGCCCACACTCAGTAGCAGCGTCTCAACAAGAGACTGACGCAGAACGGCTGCACCGCTGGCGCCCAGTGCGAGGCGCACTGAGATCTCGCGGCGGCGCCGGATCACCCGTACCAACAACAGACCAGCTAAATTGGCGCAGGCGATGAACAGCACCACCACGACGGCCAGGAAGAGCGTGCGGACCAGGGGCCGAGCCTGCGCAACCGTGCTCTCCGCAAGCGGCTGCACAGCCGGATGGATTCTCAAGCTGCTCATGTATGCGGGAAAGCCGCGCATAAGCTCTCGCGCCGTGTGCCCTGCATCCTGCTCGGCCTGCGCCGCGGTCACGTCCGGCTTCAGCCGCCCCACCATCTGAAAGTTCCAACCCGCTGCGTCGTTGATTTCCAGTTGGGTAATGCTCATCGGCACCCAAAGCTCGCTTTGGTTTAGCTGCCCCGGAACCAGCGGAAACTCGAAGTTGCGCGGCATGACGCCGATGATCTCATAGGGATTGCGATCCAGCAGGATCGTCTGGCCCAGGATGTTCTGATCGCCATGGAAACGACTGTGCCACATCTGGTAGCTGATGACTGCCAACTGCTGGCGGCTTTCATCCTCTTGTTGCGTAAACGCGCGCCCCATCAAGGGCGAGACGCTCAGTACGCGAAACATGCTGGCGGTAAGTCGTGCGCCGTTGATCTGCGCCGGGTCGCCCGCGCCGGAGAGCTCAAAGCTTCTTGCCTGATAAGCGCCCATGCTGGAGTAGCCGCGTGTCTCGCGGGTATAGGCGCGAACCCCCGCAGCCGTCGTGCAGGGCGTGCCGCAGACAAAGCCAAAGCCCACTCCCTCTAGAACGTCGCCTTGCGTCACCAGTCGGCTCGGCTCGGGAAACGGCAAGGGCCGCAACAGCACGCCTTCGACGATGGAGAAGATGGCGGTGGTAGCGCCGATGCCAAAGGCCAGCGTCAACACCGCCATCAATGTAAATCCTGGCGATTTGCGCAACTGGCGTAGCGCAAATCGAATGTCCTGAAACAACATGGCTACGCCTCCACTTCTTCTTCGAGCTTCTTCAACTCAGACTCCGAGACCACCTTTCCGTCGAAGAGATGCACTTCGCGCTGGGCGTGCTTGGCAAAGCGCGGATCGTGGGTGACCATGCAGATGGTCGAGCCTTCGCGGTGCAGATCGGCGAGCAGATGCATCACGGCTTCGCCGTTCTTTGAGTCCAGGTTGCCGGTTGGCTCGTCGGCCAGCAGAATCGACGGCGATCCGGCCAGGGCGCGGGCTACGGCTACGCGCTGCTGTTGGCCACCGGAGAGTTGCGCCGGATAGTGTCTCATGCGGTGCGCCATGTTGACCCGCTCCAAGGCATCCTTGACGCGCTTCTTGCGCTCGGCCGAGGGCATTCCGGCGCGATAGGTGAGCGGCAGCTCGACATTCTCCTCGACCGTCAGGTCGCCGATGAGGTTGAAGCTCTGGAAGATGAAGCCGATCTCCTGGTTGCGGATGCGTGAACGGTCGCCAAAGCTCAGGTTCTCCACCGGATTTCCGTTGAGCAGATAGCGGCCTGCGGTGGGCGTGTCGAGCAGGCCCAGAATCGAGAGCAGCGTGGATTTGCCGCATCCTGACGGACCGGACATGGCCACGTACTCGCCCCGCGAAACAGTCAGGTGAATTCCGGAGAGCGCGTGCGTCTCCACTTCGTCGGTGTAGAAGATCTTGGTCAGGTCTTCAATTTCAATCAGCTTGTCGTTCGATGCCATTCAATCCCCCTCATGGTTTTGCAGTTCTGTTTACTGAACTCTGCGCAATCGCTTATTCCAGCCGGATGCGGTCCACGTTGTCCCAGCGCGACATGTCGGAGAGAATCACCGTGTCGCCTTCCTTCAAGCCTTCGATCACCTGGATGCTGTTCACCGAGGCGCGGCCCACCTTGACCGGCACGCGCGTGGCGCCCTTGCCGTCCGGGTCGATTTTGAAGAGGCTCAACGTCGAGTTTTCGTTGCCCAACGCCGGCCGGCCCACGTAAAGCACATCGGTCATGCGTTCCAGATCGATGGTGCCGTCTACGCTCAGGTCGGGCCGGGCACCCTGCGGCAAAGGCCCAGTAAGCTCTACGTCAACGGTGACGGTTCCGTTCTGCACGGCAGGGTCAATGCGCTGCACACGGCCGGGAATCACACCGTTGTGCGTATCGATGGAGGCCGGCTGGCCAATCTGGATGTCGCGCGCCTGGGTCTCGGCGATCTTGAGCGCAGCCTTCAACTGGTCGGGCTGCACCACCTTGGCCAGCGTGATGCCGGGGGCCACGTGCTCGCCCACCTGGTGCGGCAGGTCAACGAGGACGCCGGAGATACCAGCCGTCACATGCAACGCGGCCAGTTGCTGCTGCTTGAGCTGGAAAAGAGCGCGAGCTTGATCGACTTTCGTTTGTTCCACGGCCATTTGCGAGGCGATGACCTTCTCGTTCATGACCAACCGGTCGTCTTCGATATTGTTGCGCGTAGTGAGCTCGTCAGCCTTGCTCTTCGATGCGTTGTAAGTAAGCCCGGAGATGACGCCCAGGTCGTAGAGCGCCTTGTCGGTCTGCGCCTGCAGCTTGGCCTGACTGAAGTCCGAGTTGACTGTGGCCGCGCTGGCCTTCTGGGTCATCAGGTCGCTTTGCAGCTTGACCTGCGTGTTGTGATAATCGCTCTCGGCGGCCTTCAGGGCAAGGCTGGCGTTCATGGCCTCCTGTTCCAATTGCGGATTCGTCAGGTCCATGATGACTGTGTTGGGCTGGACCTGGGCGCCCGGCAACACCAGAATGCGTGTAACCGTGGCCTCGGTCTCGGCGGGGATCAGGCGGAGCTTGTCCTCGCGCGGCACCAGAGAGCCGGTCGAGCCGCGGACCTGGCGGATCATGGGCCCGCGTTTGACTGTGTCCGGCCAAATGGTGGAGCGGTCCACTGTGGGCGCGGCCGGCTTCAGTTGGTACACGGCTATCAGCCCCAAAGCCAACATCACAACCGCGGCGGCGACAAACGCCACAAAACGGCGCTTTCTCTTTTGCAATAAGTCTGGACGTGCGATATCCATAACGTTTTGGATACAGCACTTGCCGTGCCAATGAGGCCGCTCCTAGACGCATTGAAAACAAAGCACTTCGGAAACAATGGGCGTTTGGGGCGGCCATTGTGGTGACCGTTTCCGGCGTGGCAGTGTTCGATTCCGGACAGTGGCAAGAGCTTGGTCATATCTAACTCATTTAATTTCATCACAAGCGTTTGGATTGCTAAATGCACTATGGTGAATAGCGATTCGTGATCTGCGCACCTGAAATCGTGCAAGTGCGCCCGATTTCAAGGCAATATCCGCGAATCGCCGGCCAGGAACAAGGGAGGAGACCGGTGATCCACCTCATTTATGACATTCGCTTCGCTTTTCGCAGATTCCGGCGTGCGCCCGGACCGTTTTCGGCGGCCATCATCACGCTGGCGCTTGGCATCGGGGCAAACTCCGCCATCTTCAGCCTTGTAGACGGAATCTGGCTGCGTCCGCTGGTGATTGCAGACCCCTCCCACCTGGTAGGGATCGCATGCGTGAAGAACCACGCCGCCGCGGACTCTGAACGGAACAACACTATGTCGTCCTATCCGGAGTATTTGGATTTTCGAGAGCGCGTGCCGGCCTTTGCCGATGTTGCGGCCTCAGACCGCAGGGGATTGGCGCTGGAAACACCCGATGGCATGCAACTGCTGTTGGCCGACGTTGTCAGTGATAACTACTTCACCGTGATGGGCGCGAGGCCGGAGCTGGGGCGCCTGCCGGATGAAAACGAGTTGCGCCGCGCCGATGCGCCAGTCATCGTGCTGAGCCATGCGGCGTGGATGCGCTTCTTTGGCGGAAATCCCGGCGTGGTTGGACAGGCCGTCAAAGTTCATGGCGGCCTTGCGACGGTGCTTGGCGTGATGCCGGCGGGATTCAGGGGAACCGAGCGCATGATCGATCCTCAGGTCTATGTTCCACGGTCGGTATGGGTAATGTGGGATACGGAAGAGCGGAACCCAGCGCGCACATATCGCCAATTTGAACTCTATGCGCGGTTGCGGACGGGAGCGACGCTGGATCAGGCGCGGGCGCAGTTGCAGGGCCTGAGCGCGGAGCTGTCGGCGAAGTATCCGCAGGCGAACAGCGAACGCAGCTTCACCGCCAACTGGCAGACGAAAACGGAGGGCGGACCGATGAAACTGCTCAGCCTTCTGCTTCTCGCCATAGCCGGGGCCGTTCTGCTGATTGCGTGCACGAACATTGCCAACCTTCTGCTGGCGCTGAACGACTCGCGCCGGCGCGAGATGGCCATGCGCGTGGCGCTGGGCGCTACACGCTGGATTCTGCTGCGGCAGCTTGTGACCGAGTACGCCGTACTCGCATTCATGGGCGTTGCGGGCGCATTGATTCTGGCGCAAAGGTTGATTTCGCTGGTCCCGGCCCTCATTCCCGACATCGGATTTCCGCTGGGTTTCGATTTTCGGATCGATCTTCGCGTGCTGGCCTTTACGGCAGTTGCGGGCGTGGTCTCCGTGCTGGTCTGCGGGCTTTTGCCGGCTATTGCAACTACCCGGACCTCGCCACTGGACGCGATGCGGGCGCAGGAGGCGCCACGCGGCAGGCTGAAGATGCCGACGCGCAAGATTTTTGTCGTGACGCAACTAGCGGTCTCTATGACGTTGCTGATGGCGACGGGGCTGCTGGTGCGTGCGCTGATTCATACAGAAAACATGGACCTGGGATTCACCAGCAGACAGAATGCTGTGTTTTTGGGAATCGCGTCTGGTGAGCAAGGTCCGCGGCGGCAGGCGGAGTATGAGGCTCTGGTCAGCCGCATGAAGGCCTTGCCGGGCGTGAAGGACGCAAGCGTGGCGCGGGTGGTCCCGTTTCCGGAGAGCGGAGGCGGAGCAACCAAAGTCGCGCTGGCGCCGGGAGAGGTTCCATCGGAGACCGCAGGAACTCCGGTCTGGTTCAACTCGGTGGATGATGCCTATTTTCGCGTGATTGGCGTGCCGCTTCTGCGAGGCCGGGTCTTCGAGAAGCAGGATACGGCAGCCAGCGAACAGGTTGCGATCATTAACCAGACGCTGGCGAAAAAGCTGTTTGGCAGCGAGGATGTGGTTGGGCGGGGTGTGCGCATCGGGCGGCAGCAACCGGTTGATAAGAGGATTGTCGGCGTAGCCCGAGACGGCAAATACGGCGATCTGTCTGAAGCGCCGCAGCCCTATCTCTATCTGCCGTTGTCGCAGGAGGGCAGCAGCGAAGTGACACTGATCGCAACGACAGCCGGAGAGCCCGGCGCGCTGCTGCCTGCGGCGCGGAAGGCGGTTCACGAGGTAAGCCCGAATAGTCTGATCCTGCATACGGAAACCCTGACGGACCACATGCAACTTGTCACTTACGCAAACCGTATGGCGGCATGGCTTACGGCGTCGCTGGGATTGCTGGCGCTGCTGCTGACCACCGTCGGGCTCTATGGCGTGACTGCATACATCGTGTCGAGGCGGACCCATGAGATTGGCGTGCGTATGGCATTGGGTGCACTGCGCGGAACGGTTTTCATCTCCGTCTTGAAAGACGGCTTGATGCTGACTCTGGCCGGCATGGTTCTGGGAACAGGTCTGGCTTTCTTGCTGGGGCGCGGGATGAGTAGCTTCCTCTTCGGCGTCAAACCGCTGGATCCAGTTACCCTGCTGACGGTAGCCACCGTAATGCTGGCTACATCCGTTGCTGCGTTAATTGCTCCGGCAAGGCGTGCGCTGCAGGTCAATCCGATGGACGCTTTACGCGAAGAATAGGCGCATGGCGCGTGATATCTTCCTGGGCCTGGTCAGAAGATTGTCTCCTTTTGTTGCGAATTCATGGTTGATCTCAGGCCGTGGCTTATCAATTTTCTCGGTAGAGAGAAATTATCGAAAAAAACGCCTGCTCGTGACGAGCAGGCGCTAAGGAGGCTACGAAAACAGCCTTGAAGCGCCCGACACGCTCCAGACTGTATCTGCCGCTGAGGCCAACGGCGGATGTGATTGTGTTAAAGCGGGCGGCAAATAATGCCGCCCGCTTTTTACCGGGTTGACAAGCGTTAGAAGAGGATACGGCCGCTCACCTGGAGGATGCGGTTGCTGCCTCCGCTGCCGGTGATTTTGCCGAAGTTCGTGCTGTTCATCGCGGCCGTCGGAGCGCCGAGGTTGGTCAGGTTGAAGACGTTCATGGCATCACCGCGGACCTGAAACTTGAGCCGGTCATGGAGTTGGATATCGCGAACCATTGATGCGTCGATATCCCTGTAGCCCGGATCAGAGAGTGATGCGGGACGCTCGAGTCCGAGTAGATTGAGAGGGCCGGTGCCGGGGCAAGTTACTCCCGCGGTCGTTGTTCCGGCGATGCAATAGGCTGTCGTATCGAACCACTGAGCCATCTCGTTCGCACGGGTGCTTTTGAGGGTGGTTGGAGTCTTGCCGGGGACAATACTGGGGCGATTGTTCCCCTGGCCGTTGAAGTAATTGTCTACGCCGGTTGTAACTGTGAAGGGCTGTCCGCTGTTCATAGTGATGGTTGAGGTCACCGTCCAGCCATTGAACGCTGTCCTTATGATCCGGTTATAGGCGCTGAAGTAGTCGGGCCGCCACACTACCGAAGCGGAGACCATGTCACGCCTGTCCTGATCTGAGCGTTGTTTCTTCTCAAGATTCGGGTAGTTGTAATCGAGGAAGATGTTGTTGAGCGAGGTGCCATCCAGGTTGCTGCTTGCCAGGGTATGGCTCCAGGTGTAGCTGCCTCTGGCGCTGATGCGATGCGTGAGACGCTGCTCCACCGTGATTTGCAAGCCGTTGTAGTTGGATCCCTGATTGGCTTGGATGTTGTAGACGTTGGAATAGACCGGCGATGCGGCCGAGAGGCCATACAACGAGTTCAGCTTACGGCGATTGTTGACCGTAGCGCTGGTATTCGCGTAACCGCAAGCCTGGGTCAGGTCAGTGCAGCTTGCGCCCGATGTTCCGGCGGCGGTGATGTTAAACTGCGCCGGGTTGAGGTCCTCGTAGTGCGGCTGCCTGCGATTCAGCGAGCCGACATAGTTCGCGCTAAATGCGAGAGTGCTGGTGACCTGCTGTTGGATGCCGAAGTTGATCTGATAGGTGAAGGGCCACTTGAAGTGCGAGTCGATGGAGGAGATCTGGTTCAGCGCAAGGAAGCTGGCGGTTCCGGTTCCAGGCGTGA
>Ga0182027_10007459_pt1 | contig 16098 bp, 11 predicted proteins | sample 712E1DmetaG_FD_121300 | JGI IMG/M metagenome (GOLD analysis project Ga0182027, IMG submission 121300) | Permafrost microbial communities from Stordalen Mire, Sweden - 712E1D metaG (Illumina Assembly) | ecosystem: Environmental > Terrestrial > Soil > Wetlands > Permafrost | place: Sweden...
CATAAACTCGTTGAAAAGTCCCATCTTAGGCACGAGCACATCAATGGACGGGAGCGATCTGCTTGTCTCCAAGGAAAATGCAACTCCGTGGCGCAAATACTCGACACCGTCAAGCGATTCAAAGCCAATGTTGAACTGAAGCTCGGAACGGCCCCCATGATGAAAGGCCCATCTCTCAAATGTCGTGGCCCCACTGAAGATTGCTCTGAACGACGCGTGACTGAGCCCTTTCAGTTGCACACGAATCCGCTGAAGGCCCCCGATCGTGTAACCCGATGACCGCTGGTTCAACTCTTTCGCAATTGATTGAAGGCTCTGTTGAGACATTCCTGGCCCCGATTCCCAATACCGACTTCGATACAAGTGCCTAGACGGCGTACTTTTCGAGCATACTCCGTACTCCTTTCATTCTCCCTTCTCCAAGTACTTCACCCTCATCTCAAACCGCAACTCCGGCCAGCGCTCGCGCATACGCAGAACCGCGACCCACGGCGGCCAATCTTCGGAGAGAAAGCGGAACACCTCGACCGGCTTGACGCCGCTTGTGTCGCGACGCTCGCGGATCAATGGGGGTGGACGCCCACCACTGGATATGTATTATCGGGCGACCAGTTTCGGCTCGGCGGCATGACATTAACCACCGACCACCTCATCCATTTCTTGATTTCTAGGAATACCGATCCATGTGGCTGGCTCTTTCCTTGATTGGCAATGTTCTGCTTCTCGCTACCCTACTCAATCGGCGGTGGCGGAGGTATCAAAAATATGGAAAATGGCCGATTGCCAAAGCCGCTCCGGAAGATATTGATCCCATTTTTAAATCAGAAGCCATGGGACCGAGCAAAGAAACCCGGATTCACTTCGTCGGCGACTACCGCGTTTTCGGCGGTATCAGCGATTTCGAAACCTGGGTCATGTGCAATCTCGCCAAAAGAGCCGAAACCATCTTCGAATTTGGCACCTGCACAGGCAAGACTGCGTGGCTGCTGGCGGCGAATGCGCCGCAGGCGACGATCACGACCCTGACACTCCGTCCGGAAGATCTAGGGTCCTATAAAACCAGTCGCGGCGACGATAAAAAAGCGGAGCGAGGGGCATTGGTTGAGTCTCGATTCAGTACATTTTATTATCAGGGCACTGACGCCGAAAAACGCATCACCCAGCTTTTTGGCGACAGCAAGGAACTGGATGAACAACCGTTGGCTGGGAAATTCGATTTGGTGTTCGTCGATGGATCACATGCGCGCTCCTACGTCGAAAGCGACTCGAAGAAGGCGCTGGCTATGGTTAAACCGGGCGGTCTGGTGCTGTGGCACGATTATCGCGGCCCGCGCCGGGAGAGAGACGTGTTTCAAGTTCTAAACCAGCTCGCCAAGAAGATTGATCTTGTCCATATCGAGGGAACTTACCTAGTCGCGCACCGCGCGCCCATGACCCGATAGGAAGATACTGTAGCGTCGGGGCTGTAGGGTTGCAGATAAAGGAGATTGCGCTTTCTGCTCACCTCCCGAACTGCAAATACTCCGCCTTCATCTCGAACCGCAATTCCGGCCAGCGCTCGCGCGTACGCAGAACCGCGAACCACGGCGGCCTATCTTCGGAGAGAAAGCCGACCACTGCGACCGGCCTAACGCCGCTTTTTGGGAAGAGTGTTCTGCCTTACGCTTGCGTCCGAAACAATCATTTTACGAGCTTGCCTGACACGGCTAGATCGCGGTGTGCCGCGATCCGCGCCTTTTGATTGTTGGTAGACTCCCGCCACTGGATATGTATTATCGTGCGACCATCCCCATCTTGGCAGCATGACATCAACCACGAGCACCCCTGCTGTGACGCTATCTCATGAATTCGCACCAACGCAGTCCTCAAATGCTGCGGAGGCCCCCATTCACATCGCCTTTGGCGTGAATGCGCGCTTTGTCGCGGCGATGGCAGTGACCATTATCTCCATTGCCTCGAATAATCCTCATGCACAGGTCATATTTCATGTGCTCGCAGACTCCCTGCCCCCCGACGACATCGGCAAACTCAGATCTCTGGCCGAACAGCAGAATGTCACCATTCGGGTGCATGGTATCGATCAACAGACGTTGTCCATCCTACCCAACCCAAAAGAATTTTCATACGCAACCTATAACCGATTTCTGATCAGCAATCTCCTGCGTGGCGTCGCGCAAAAAGTCCTCTATCTGGATTCCGACATTGTTTGCCTCGGCGATATTTCCGGGCTGAATTCTTTGGATATGGGTGATTCCATTGTTGCAGCCGTGAGGCATACTCACCCACTCTCTCCCCAGCACAAGGCGATAATCCAGCCGCCCAACGAGGAGTCTTATTTCAACACCGGTGTTCTTTATATCAACCTCGTCCGTTGGGACGAATATGACATTTCCCGCAGAGCTATAGAGCTTCTGACTCAAAGCGCCCGCCAATTTCCTTTTCCAGATCAAGACGCACTCAATCATCTTTTGTTCGAAAAAGTGACCTTTATTGACAGGAAATGGAATGCGCTGTGGGAGGAGCTTGACTCGAACCATCACATCCCCATTGAAACCGTCTTTCTCCACTATGCTGGCCCCAAACCGTGGCATCAATGGAGTCCGAATTTCAATGATCCGTCTTTTGTTAAATATCTAGACCGATCGCCTTGGCCCGCCAGCCGTTTATACCGGCCCGTAACCCGCAAGCACAAAAAAAGATATGCCCGGCATCTCCTCAAGACCGGCGATGCCCTCGGTGCCTCGCTCTGGTATCTCAAGTATCTCGCCACCAGAAAGGGCTGGTAATCTCTAAACCGTGCCGACAGGAAACTTCGGCGCTTCCTTTCAAGCCGTATGAAGGTAAGACGGAATCAACTCAAACGACAATTCCGGCCAGAGCTTGCGCATACGCAGAACCGCCATCCACGGCGGCCAGTCCTCGGAGATAAAGCGGAACACAGCGACCGGCTTGCCGCTGCTTGTGTCGCGGCGCTCGATCACGAACGTGACGCGCCGGATCGGCCATCGCACGCCCCAATTCCTCCACATCCACTTCTGCGCGGCTTCGCCGAAGCCTTTGCGCAGGACACGACGTGGAATCGGAAAGAGCGAATTAAGATCGAGCGGAACGCGATGCGAATCCAGCTCCGCGCGGACGCGCTCGTCTTCATGCCTTCGCCAGCAGATCTCCCGCAAGTTGCGGGCGAGATGCTCGGCTGCCTCGCGCGTGGGCGCCCCTCCCCTCACCGCGCCGTAGTAAATCTGCTCATAAACGCCGTACCATTCGGGACGCCAATCAATGAAGCCAGGCCCGGACGCCGCACCGATAAAATCGAAAAGCGGTTCGTCCGGTCCAGAAACCTCAAGCCGATTGAAGATAAAGTCAGGCCCCTCGTCGTGCCAGACAGCATTCCCCGCAGCCGTAAGTTTGGCGACGGCTGTGCCCGTCGGTATGCCCACGCGGCGAGCGTTAGAGGCCGAGGCTGGATGAGCTGTTGTTTGTGGCAAGATCGGTTTCACGGGCATAGCGGTCGAGCATGGCGTCGCTGGCATGGCCGGTCTGGCGTTTGATCGCGGCTCGATCATGACCGCGTGCAAGGGACTCAGTCACATGACCAGCGCGCAGACTGTGCGCCGAATAGGATTCTTTCAAGTGTGCCGCGCGGCAAGCGCCTTTCACGATCAGATCGACGGCACGATCCGAGAGACGGTTCAATTCGACAGATGAATGGCGGTTGATTGGCCGGAAGATTGGATCGCCCCCATCATGCTTGAGTTCGGCGGCGTTGAGCCACGCCCGCACAGCGTCCACCGGACAGGAGTTCGGATTCCGGCCCGGCATGATGACGACGGTCCTCCCCTCACCCTTCTGATCCGTCTTCGATCGCCGCAGCGTCACGCGCAGCGTTTCGTCTTTAAGAAATTTCAGATCCTCGGCGTTGAGCCCGACAATCTCCGAACGCCGGAAGCCACCCGCAAATCCAAGAAGGATGATCGCCTTGTCGCGCAGCGAACGGATGTCCAGGCTGAACGTCTCGCACATGGCGACAATGTCCTCGGTGCGCAGCGCCCGAGCGCCCTTCTGAGTCTTGCCGAATGTACGTCGGATACCGTCGAGGGTTTTGACGAGCGCGGGATTATGATGGTCGAAGGTGAGCCCCATCGCGCAATGCGTTGTGTTGATCGCCGCCAGATGGCGCTCTGCGGTGCGGGGCCGGAGCTTTTTCCCCTTGGCTCCGAAGAAGTTCGTGAGATGCGTCAGGTAAAGCGTGACGTGCTCAGGATCAGCAGGAAGCGGAACGAAGTTTTGCGCCTCGCAAAACGCTACCCAACTCGCCCAGTCCGACTCGTAAGCGCGGCGCGTGTTCGGCGCCTTGGCGTTTTCCGCGAGGGCTGCGGCAGCCAAAGCCAGTTCAGCGGCGGCCACAACGGGTACACCAGGCCCGGAGCCGAACGGCACGAGTGCGCGTCCCTGTTTTTGCATGTACAACCCCGCCGTTTTGAGTCTAGCTTCCGGATTTTCTTGGGTTCCTATAAGGGATACTTATCGGACATCACCAAGATTCGGACATCACACCACTCTTGCCACAATTGCACGTAACGTCATGTTTGAGAAGGCAGATTCCGAAGGGAGGAGTTTCGGGAGACCTCGCCCCTGGACTCATCATCGCCCGCATCACATGCTCTTCGCTACATCCGCAGTACGGGAGTTTGGAAGGATAGTTCTCAAACGCATTCTGTGTCCGCCCGCGTCAACGAACAGCGCGGCGAGAAGTCCAGCACATGTGCAGACCTGAACGTCTGAGTTTTTGCACGCGTGCGCGTGTGCACAACTCGAATGTGCACACCTGAAGTTATGCACGAACCGCACGAGAAACCGTCGCGCGTTTCTTAGTCGATGGCCTAGCTCAAACGATCACTTCGTTCCTTTGTACCGCCGTTGACGGATCAACGAATCCATCACAACCTCAAAGGTGAAGGTGTGCACAACTGATGGAGTGCAGAAGTGAAGAAAATTGCGCTTATCGCCCAGAAGGGCGGTGTCGGCAAAACCACCCTGGCCGTGAACCTCGCGGTATCGATGCAGGCCAGCGGATTTAAGACCACGCTTTTCGATCTCGATCCCCAGGAGAGCGCCGTCATATGGGCAGATCGCCGGAAAGACGAGTTTCCCCACGTCGAGTTTCTGACCGAGCGCAGGCTGCCCGACGGCCTTACGGCCGCAGCGGAACATGGTTTCTCCATCGCGATTATCGACACGCCGCCAGCCGCAGGCCCTCAGGCGTTCACGGCTGCGCAATCCGCCGACCTGGTCTTGATACCCTGTCGGCCGAGCTTGGTTGACCTGGATGCGATTCGCCGGACGGCCCAGCTCATCAAATCCGCTGGAGTGCCTGCCTTTGTGGTATTCAACGCGGCCCCGCCGAGCGCGACCACCCTCATTGAAGACGCCAAGGCCATCGTTGACGCGGCTGGACTCACCGCAGCTCCTACGGTGCTTCGTGAACGGAGCGCCTACCGCGCTGCATGGCCTCTCGGAAGCGCGGTCGTTGAAAACGAACCCTACGGGAAGGCCGCCCAAGAGATATCAGAATTGCAGAGTTGGGTTTGTGCACAATTGAAGGTGTGCACATCTGACATTTTGAAGACGGAGAGGGAGGTTGCTCATGGCTAGGCGTTCAATTCTGTCCCCGGTTCGCGATCAGCAGCACACTCCGCCGGAACCGGTAGTGCAAAGGGAAATTCCGGCGCCAGCCGAGATCGTGCGCGTCCCCAGGGCCGCGAACACGTCGAGCCGTTATGCAAAGCTGCATGTGGGGGGATATTTCGACCCTAACGATCCAATCCTCACTTCGTTTCAAAAGCTCAAGGTCGATCTCCGGCGATCCCAACAGGACATGCTGTTGGAAGCGCTTCGGGATTTCGTTGCTAAGCAAGAAGCGGCGCGCGCGTTCCGCTGACGCATCAGGGGAGGGCAGGGGGGTCTTAATTACCCCGTGTCGGTCCCGGACCTTGTGCGCTGCGGACTGCGATCTGATCCATCTGGAGGATTGCGATCCAGAGCATCCGCTCTTAGCGTGCGCATCTGCCTACGTTCATGTTGCTGGGACAGGAACATGCCCTGGCCATGTCCGGAGCTTCTGTGCCCGTCCTCCGTCGCACATGTCCGGAAATAACTGAGGATGAAAACGCGTAGCGACGAGGTCAGCGAGCCGTTCGGCGGCTTGCGTTCGGCCACAAAGCTGCAAACGTCGTGCAGCGTGCAGAATTCGCGGCGGCAAATCTCGGTCATTGACTCCCATATCTGCGGTTCGAGCCGGATGCTTGTCCGGTGCCCACGGACGCTGATATTGCGCATTACGAGCGCGCTCTGCCGGTCCGGATGGGAATCCTCGTTCGAAGCGAGGACATGGCTGGGAAAGGCAGAAACCATGGGAGCCATCCGTATATGCGTTACCGCGCCAGATTCACAACCGTGGAAATCACACTATAAAGCAGGAGTTCTTAATATCCGGTATGTATGAGGAGATGGTTTGTAATGCTTGCAGAAATTGGCCGCAGCTTTTTTCGCGATCCATACGCGGATATTCATGGACGATTTTCCGCCGATAGCGAGAGACGCTAAACAGATCTGAAGTTTTGAAAATTGCCGCCCCATTTCCCTCGCTTGCCAGCGTGCGCGGCCCGTCCTCGCGATAAAGGGTCTTCGATGAACGCGCAAACAACGCGCGCCCTTGACTGCTGCGGATGGCCGCCGAAAAGCGTCCGTTCTTCTCAATATGAGGAAAATGGGGTGAGAAAAATGGGACCAGATGCGGAAGCGCATTTTGGAGCGACCGCGATCACGGCTCCGAATTCGAACAGTAAACAACGAAGACAAATCATCTCTGGCGCAAGTCGATTGACAAGTCTATCATCAGACGATAGACAAAAGAGAACGCCAGAGAACGCCGAGGGAGGTTCGGCAATGATCTACCAGCGCTCACTCGACATTGAACGACGGTTACAAGCCGTATTGCGTTTGATTCGTTCTGGACACTGCTCCACTCCGATGATCGCCCAGCAGGTCGGCGTATCCATTCCGACCATATCCCGCGATGTAACAGCTCTGCGGGAGCGCGGCTACAATATCCGTTCCGAGCGGGGAGACGACGGGTGGCGGTATCTGCTCGCGTCGGAATCCCCGAAGCTACTCCGATCTATGCGAGCCGTGCCAGCAGAAACGTGACATTGACTATGCTCTACGTACATCATCAAATTCCGAGAGAGGCAACGACCGCATGAACGCAGCCATTCTAAAACGGGTTGTTCGCGCCATTGCCGACGGTTCGCAAAGCGATCTTGACCGTCTTGCCGGTAAGATCGTTGAAGGAGAGCGACGCACCGGTCACAACATACTTGCGGATCAGCTCGAAGCCATTCTCAAGCAGCCCAAACCCCGAGGAAACGGGCACACTCCGACAATAAACGGTGACCGAACTCTTAAAGAACTTCCACTCAGCCGAAGGCAGGGAGAATCTCTCGCGGCCCTCTTTGAAGCGGAATCCCTAGAACATCATATGGTTCTGCCAGCCGTGGCGGAAGAACGCTTTGCGCGCATCGAGGGCGAATTCGCCGCGAAGGAGAGGTTGGGGCTGTATGGATTGCGGCCGAGGAAGACCATTCTTCTTTATGGGCCACCGGGCTGTGGGAAATCGCTTGGTGCCAAGCGACTTGCGTGGAAAACAGGCTTGCCGTTGATGAAGGTTCGTTTTGACGCTTTGCTTTCGTCGTACTTCGGAGAGTCAGCAGCTAATCTCCGCTCCATTTTCATTGCGGCCAAGGAGCATCCCTGCGTTTTATTGCTTGACGAATGTGACTTCATCGCCCGCTCGCGCAATAACGCCAGGGACATCGGCGAGGCGTCACGCATCGTCAACTCACTTCTGCAACTGATGGAGGACTACGACGCGCCGGGCTTACTCGTCGCCACTACAAATGTGGAATCATCGCTCGATTCCGCTCTGTTCCGTAGGTTTGATGACGTGTTCCTTGTCCCTCTTCCCGGTCCCGAGGAAATCCAGAAGCTTCTGCAGATGACGCTCTCTGCGGTGCGAGTTATTGAGATGATCAATTGGGAACGCATTGTTGAACAATTGTCCGGTGTTTCGGCGGCGATGGTTGTGAAAGCGGCGCAAGACGCTGCAAAGGCTGCGGTCCTTCAAGGGAAAAAGGGCATTACTGAATCAGATTTGCGACAAGCGGTGGCGGAGCTTCGCAGAGACGAGAATCCCCCACACGAGGTTCGGTAGATGCCTGAGCACCACAACTTCGAACATCTTCCGTTGCTGCTCCGTCACCAAGGCAGAGCCCGTCTCAGAGGTTTTGGCACCCCATCTCCGCAGACACGAGCAAACAAGGATGCGCGACAAGCGCACAGCAATACCCTGAGTGCCGCCGCACAATCACTCAGCGCCACCTGGGAACAGCGCAAGGTACAACGACAGGAACAGAATCTCCCCGTCATCCAGAAGGGTATCCCTATTCTGCTTCAGGTTGACCCAAGTCTTGAACTGGATGTGCTGCGCGAGAAATTCTCTTTTGAGATCGTCGCTGAGCAGGAAGAAGGATTTGTCATTGTCGCTTCTGAAGACATTGAGATTGCCCCTTTCTTGGCGATGGTCAATGCGTTCTCTGTTCAAATCCGTGGCTCGGCGACGATTGCTCAGGTACATAGACTTTTCGACGACCCCGATCAGACCGACCGCTTGCGCCGCATCCTGTCCGACCGGCTGTTTGCAGAATGGCCGACGATCAATGACGACCAATCCTATGTAATTGACATCGGTATCGCCTGTACAGGCACGCGGGAGATTCCTTCATACCCCACCAAAGGCAAACGCGACACAGATGCCGACTGGGCGAGGAAGGAGGGAAATTGGTCGCAGGCTCGCACCGACGCTTACAACGCATGGGACGAATTAAAGGTGCTACGTGAGGCGGAGATCGAAGAATTTGCCAAATTCTACAACGCCGAGATCCTGCACCTCATCGATGGCGCGCCCTTCGATGCCGCCGTCTTACCTGACAGCTTCACAATCCGGCTGAGAATTGTGGGCAAAGGGCTCAAGGATTTCATTCTGAACTATGCTTACATCTTCGAAGTCGTTGAGCCTGAAGATATTGCCTTGCCTCAAAGAGTAGGTGAAGCGGTTATACTTCCCGGCCAGATTGCGGCACCGACCGCGCCTGATGCTGGCGCGCCTGCGGTTTGTGTAATCGACAGTGGCATCCAGGAGGCGCACACACTTATCGAGCCTGCTATCGACCATGCATCCTCACATTGTTTTCTGCCCGGCAAGACCGCAAACGATGTTGGCGACTATGTGGCTCCCGGTGGCCACGGCACACGTGTGGCTGGCGCAATCCTGTACGGAGAATCTGTCGCTAAGGGCGGCACACCACAGCTTCAGTTCTGGATTCAGAATGCACGCGTTCTCGACGAAAACAACGTGATGCCAGTCGAGATGTTTCCTCCGGCGGCTGTTCGTGCGGCAGTAGAACGCTTCCATCAAGGACTGCGTCCGACACGGATTTTCAATCACTCGATAAATGCAAACGCCTACTGCCGTACTCGATACATGTCGGCATGGGCAGCGGAGATAGATTTGCTCTGTGCCAGTCATGATGTGCTGTTCGTTCAAAGCGCAGGCAATCTCTCGATATCTGGCACCAATCCGCAACCCGGCGTGAAAGATCATCTTGCGGCTGGACGCGACTATCCTAACTATCTGTATGAGGCGTCCGCTCGGGTTGCCAATCCCGGCCAGAGCCTTCAGGCTCTTACGGTCGGGTCTGTCGCGTACGGCGCAATTCAGGATGGTGGGTGGCGCACCTTTGCATCGGAACGCGGACATCCCTCAGCCTTTTCGCGTTCCGGATTCGGCATCTGGGGTGTTATTAAGCCTGAGGTTGTCGAGTATGGTGGTGACGATGTGCGCACTGCCAATGTGCCAGTTGATGTGCAGGACGGGGGACGAATTGCGGCAGCCTGCCCTCAATTGGTTCGCTCGACTATGTTTCCGCCTGGACCGCCCTTTGATAGCGACGTAACGGGAACCTCTTTCGCTGCGCCCAAAGTCGCCCGCATAGCTGCTCAGCTCCAGCGAGTTTTACCCGATGAACCCGCTCTTCTTTATCGTGCATTAATCGTACAGTCCGCACGATGGCCAACCTGGGCCGACGCGCTGTTGACTGAGCTTCGACATCCCGATTCCCGTCGTGACCAGCAAAGGCGGCAGCAGCTACTTGATCAAGTCTCGCAGATCATCCGTTGCATCGGATACGGTATCCCGGACGAGGCTGGAGCAACTTCTAACACCGACTATCGGACTACCTTCATCACAAGTGGGGAGAATTCCATCCACGCCCGGGAGTGCCACATTTACCAGGTTCCCATTCCGGCTGAGCTGCGCGGCCAGGCAGACGAGTTTGACATTCGCGTTGAAGTGACACTGTCCTATGTGGCACAACCACGTCGAACACGCCGCAATCTGCGTCGCTACCTTTCAACGTGGGTGGACTGGAAAAGTAGCAAGCTCGGAGAAGGCATCAACGATTTCCGTGTGCGTGCGTTAAGAGACGAAGAGAATGATGCCGAGCCACTCCCTGGCTCTGTATTCCCGTGGACCTTGAATGAGAAATCGGACTGGGGTTTCATTCGAGACACAAAGCGGAGTAGTGGTACGGTCCAGAAGGATTGGGCTATCGTCAAATCCAACGCATTGCCCGATCATTTCTGCATTGCGGTCGTTGGTCATCCTGGGTGGAGCCGCGACCCGGATTCATCCGCCCGCTACGCACTGGCTGTCACGTTTGAGATTCTCGGTCAAGAGATCACCATTTACGAGCCGCTTCGGACTGCGGTGATCGAGTTACAAACCCAGGTCGAGGCTGAAGTTGAAGCAGAGGCCGAGGTTGAAATCGAAATCGAGGAATGAAGTGCAATGATGTGTTCTCAGTTTTCAGTTCCTCTCTGCCGTGGTGTAGAGTGATGAAGAGAAAAGAGAAAGTGTCGCTGGCCTGGGTTGCGCTTGACGCGGCTGAGAGATATGTTGCAGGCGAAACTGGAACGGGCGGGAAGGTGCGACAACATGGCACGCGTTAACTCACAAAAGGCTGAGGACCATCCTATAGCCGCAAAGAATGGGGTTAGTCCCGCTGGTTCATCCAAGAAGAGCCCGCCTATTCCGGATAAATCTCTTGAATCCTGGATTTGGGACGCGGCCTGCTCGATCCGTGGCGCAAAGGACGCTCCAAAGTACAAAGAATTCATACTCCCTCTCATCTTCGCCAAGCGTCTGTGCGACGTTTTTGATGACGAGATCGACCGCATCGCCAAAGAAGTCGGGTCGCGGGCCAAGGCGTTCAAACTGGTCAAGCACGACAAAAAACTCGTGCGCTTCTACCTGCCTCTGGAGCCGAAGAACCCGGATGACACCGTCTGGTCCGTCATTCGCACACTGTCCAACAAGATCGGCGAACAGCTGACGACGCATCTGCGCGCGATCGCCGATGCGAACCCGCTGCTCAAGGGAATCATCGATCGCATCGACTTCAATGCCACCACCCAAGGCCAGCGCGACATCGATGACGACCGTCTCTCGAACCTGATCGAGGAAATCAGCGCCAAGCGTCTGGGCCTCATCGATGTAGAGCCCGACATCATCGGGCGCAGTTATGAATATTTGATCCGCAAATTCGCCGAGGGCGGGGGGCAGAGCGCAGGCGAGTTTTACACGCCTGCCGAGGTGGGATTCGTCATGGCCCGCATTATGGACCCGCAACCGGGAATGGACGTGTATGACCCCTGCTGTGGTTCCGCCGGTCTTCTTATTAAGTGCCGCCTCGTCCTCGACGAAAAACATCGTGCAGCAAAGAAGAGCAGCGCAGCGCCCCTTAAGCTGTACGGTCAGGAGAACGAGCCGGGCACTTGGGCGATGGCAAACATGAACATGATAATTCATGACATGGAAGGCGAGATCCAGATCGGCGATACATTTCGCAAGCCAAAATTTCGCCAAGGGAACCGCCTGCGGACCTTTGACCGCGTCGTCGCAAACCCCATGTGGAACCAAACCGAGTTCAAAGAGAAGGACTACGATGCCGACGAACTCGACCGCTTCCCCAAGGGCGCGGGATTCCCTGGCGGTAAAGCCGACTGGGGCTGGCTCCAGCACATTCTTGCCAGCATGAAGCCACAAGCGCGTGCCGCAGTGGTGCTCGATACAGGCGCCGCCTCACGCGGTTCCGGCAACGCCAATAGCAACAAGGAAAAGGACGTGCGCGGCTGGTTCGTGGACCAGGATCTCATCGAGGGGGTGATCTATCTGCCGGAAAATCTCTTCTACAACACTCCCTCGTCTGGCATCGTCATTGTTCTCAATACGTCTAAACCGAAGGAGCGGCAAGGCAAGGTGTTCCTTCTCAACGCAAGCCGCGACTTTGTGAAGGGTGACCCGAAGAATTACCTTCCGGAAGACGCTATCTCCCGCATCGCCGTCACCTTCTCTGCTTGGAAGGAGGTGGAGAAGTATTCTCGCGTGGTCTCCCGCGACGAGATCGCCAAGAACGACTTCAACATCTCCCCTAGCCTCTACATCCGAAACGGTGAGGGCGAGGAATATCGGATTATCGGTGAAATCGCGGACGAACTAGAAGAATTGGAAACTGAAGATAACGCCACTCAACGTCAGCTCAAAATCATTCTGCAGGCACTACGCTGATGGTGTTGATTGAAGACAACCTGCCGTCGAATTGGCCATTGGTCCAGGTACGAGATGTAACACTTCGCACTCTCGTGCGCGACCCAAGTAAGCAACCAGACAAGACGTTCCGATATGTGGACGTGTCGAGCGTTGATAATACTTTGTTCAAGATTCGGGGTGCCTCCGAACTGAAGGGTTCGGAAGCCCCGAGCCGGGCAAGAAAAGAAATTCGCAGGAACGATGTCCTGTTCGCCACGGTGAGGCCAACCCTAAAGCGAGTCGCGTTAGTCCCTCCAGATTTGGACGGTGAGATTGCGAGCACGGGATACTGTATAGTCCGGCCAAACACCGAAAAGATCGACGCCCGGTTTCTCTTTGACTGCTTGCTTACCGATTGGTTCATTGACGCTATCGGTAAGTTGGAGCGCGGTGCGAGCTATCCTGCTGTGCGGGACAGCGATGTCTTCGACGCGTGGATTCCTCTTCCGCCCCTATCCGAGCAGCGCAGGATTGCCGGGGTGGTGGGCGTCGTGCAGCAGGCGATAGACCAGCAAGACCGCCTGCTGGCGCTGGCCGCCGAATTAAAAAGGGCACTGCTCCATAAAGTGTTTACTCAAGGCCTTCGCGGCGAACTTCAGAAAGAAACCGCAGTCGGCCCCGTCCCGACAAGTTGGGATGTGGTAAAAATAGGCTCACTCGGCAAGGTGGTAACCGGAACCACTCCAAAGACCAAGGTGGAAGAATATTACACTCCGTCGGAAATCGATTTCATTGCCCCTGCTGACCTGGGACAAAGGCGATATATCTACAGTTCCGAGAAGAAGATTTCTAAACGGGGTTTGGAGGTTATTCGCAGACTTCCGAAGGACGCCATCATGTGCGTCTGCATCGGTTCCAGCATCGGCAAGGTGGGTATGACCTACAAAAACGCTTCCGCTACCAACCAACAGATCAATGCGATCATTTGTGACGAGAAGCATGATCCAGCCTTCCTTTATTATCTCCTGAGCTACTTCGCGGAATACTGGCGTGGCTTTGCGACTTTTGGGCCGGTACCGATTCTCAGTAAAGGCAGCATGGAAGAGATCGACATCGTCGTTCCCGCAACAAGAGACGATGAGGTGGAGATCGCGCAGTGTTTCTTGGTTCTGGACGCGAAGACGGAAGTCATGATGCGCCGAAAGGCCATCCTTAACGAACTCTTGCGCACTCTGTTAGATCAGCTGATGACGGCGAAGTTGCGGGTCCACGATCTCGAACTCCCTGAACTAGAGGCCGCAGCCGCGGAGTAACCATGCCGACGCCCGGAGAACACAAAACCGTCCAAGCACGCATCCTGCATTACGCGCAGGAGATCGGTTGGCGCTTTGTGCCGCGCGCGGAGGCCGAGTCACGGCGGGGTTTCGATCTCGACGGCCTCACACCGGAAGACCGCGCCCGGCTTGCCACTCCCTATTTTGGAGATTTGCTGCACGCGCAAGTATGTGCCTTCAACCCCAAATACAAGGAAGCCGAAGGCGCCCTTGTGGGTGAGTTCCGGCTGCTCAACGCCGACATCGCCGGGAACCGCGACTTTCTTGCCTATCTACGCAACCACGGGAAGTTTTTCAGCGCTGATGAGAACCGCGAGCTGGACCTGACGCTCATCGACTACGACGATCTCACCCGCCCGCGCGAGCATTGGCGGAACGTCTATGAAGTCACCGAGGAGTTTTATGTCCACAACGGTCATTACGGGACACGCGAGGATGTGGTTTTTCTGATTAACGGTGTTCCGGTATTGGTCGTCGAGTGCAAGAACGCCAGCAAGAATGAGGCAATCGCTCTGGGCGTGGACCAGATCCGCCGTTATCACGTGGAAACGCCTGAGGTGATGGTGCCGGAGATGCTCTTCACCGCCACCGAAGCCATAGGCTTCGCCTACGGTGTGACATGGAATACCATCCGGCGGAACCTCTTCAACTGGAAGCACGAAGAGGTTGGCAACCTCGAAGCTAAAGTCAAGAGCTTCTGCGCCGTGCCCCATTTACTCCGTTTTCTAAAGGACTTCATCATCTTCGCTGAGAAGGATGAGGAGTTACAGAAGATCATCCTCCGCCAACATCAAACGGCGGCCGTCGACAGGGTTGTTGCCCGTGCTCTCGACCCGAAACGCTCACGCGGCCTTGTATGGCACACACAGGGAAGTGGCAAGACCTACACGATGATCAAGGCCGCAGAACTGCTCTTCAAGGCAAATGAGGCGCAGAAGCCAACCATCCTCCTGATGATCGACCGCAATGAGTTGGAAGATCAGTTACTGAAGAATCTTGCAGCCGTGGGAATGGCCAATGTAGCCCACGCCGATCGCATCACCACGCTCAATAAGCTGCTAGACGAGAAAGGCCAGGATTATCGCGGCATCGTTGTCACTATGATTCACAAATTCCGCGACATGCCTGCCAATCTCAATTTACGCAAGAACATTTTCGTCCTCATAGACGAAGCGCACCGCACCACGGGCGGGGACCTTGGCAACTTCCTGATGGCAGGTCTGCCCAACGCTAGCTTCATCGGCTTCACCGGGACGCCGGTGGACAAAACCGTCTACGGCAAAGGCACATTCAAGACCTTCGGCTGCGAGGATGACAAGGGCTACCTCCACAAATACTCGATTTCCGAGAGCATCCAGGACGGCACAACCCTGCCGCTCTATTACAACCTGGCGCCCAACCAAATGCTCGTGCCCCACGAGATTATGGAGAAGGAGTTTTTCTCCCTTGCCGAGACCGAAGGAATCGCCGACATCGAGGAGCTGAACAAGATTCTCGAACGGGCAGTAAACCTCAAGAACTTCCTCAAAGGCAAGGACCGCGTCCAGAAGGTGGCCCGGTATGTTGCCGATCATTATCGCGAGAATGTCGAACCTCTGGGCTACAAGGCGTTCCTCGTTGCCGTGGACCGCGAGGCCTGCACATTTTATAAAGAGGCGCTCGATGCGATTCTGCCGCCGGAGTATTCCGAGATCGTCTTCACCGGCACAAACAATGACCCCCCACACCTTAAGAAATGGCATATCGACGAGAAAAAGGAAAAGCAGATCCGCAAGAATTTCATCAAGGTCGGTGACTTTCCAAAGATCCTTATTGTGACCGAGAAACTTCTGACCGGCTTCGACGCACCGATTTTGTACGCGATGTATCTGGACAAGCCGATGCGCGACCACACGTTGCTTCAGGCCATTGCCCGCGTTAACCGGCCCTATGAGATTGAGTCGGCGGAGTTGGTTAAGCCGCACGGCTTCGTGCTCGATTTCGTAGGCATCTTCGACAAGCTGGAGAAGGCTCTCGCTTTCGACAGCGACGAGATCAATGCCATCGTCAAGGATATCG
>Ga0182027_10007460_pt1 | contig 16098 bp, 11 predicted proteins | sample 712E1DmetaG_FD_121300 | JGI IMG/M metagenome (GOLD analysis project Ga0182027, IMG submission 121300) | Permafrost microbial communities from Stordalen Mire, Sweden - 712E1D metaG (Illumina Assembly) | ecosystem: Environmental > Terrestrial > Soil > Wetlands > Permafrost | place: Sweden...
CTCGCATCGAAAAATCACCTCCCCCTCGGGTGGGGAGGGAGTTCCGTTTCACGCTTCACGCCTCACCCTTCACGCAAACATAAAACAACAATGTATAATTAAAGGTGACGCACAATCCGCAAGTATCGCGGCAGCAAGTATCTTAGCAAAGGTTACAAGAGATAGATACATGGAAGAACTTGATAAAAAATTCCCGCAATACAATTGGAAACAAAACGCCGGATATTTGACGGCGGAGCACTTTAGTGCCATAGAAAAATATGGCATAACTCCTCATCACCGAAAATCATTTCTGAAAAAATTTGAATCAAAGCAACTAAGTCTAATATAAATAACCATCTTCGTTCACGAAATATCCGTGGAAGAAATAATCTTTAAGTTCTTTATCTGTTGTTTGTTCAAGATATTTTTTATCGGTATAATTGACGGTTTTATTCCCAAGATTATTAGCACTCCAATTAGTCAAATTGTTTTTGCTGTCATATTTTTTAACAGCATTCCCTGCATAAACTGTAGAACCTGCCATTTTGCCGTTAGCATCGTATTTTGTGATTGTAGTACCCAAAAATGTTGCTTTGCTTATTATTTTTCCTTCAGAATCATATTTTGTTATATTGCTACCGATGTAGACAGTATAATCAATAATCTTGTCTTTCGCATCATAATTTGTAATTCTATTTAAACCGTAAACGGTTTTAACTTTTAGATTTCCTTTTGCGTCATATGTTCTAACAACATTCCCAAAATTAATTGCATACTCTATAACGTTTCCTTTTGCATCATATCTGGTAAGCTTATTTCCGCCATCAATTATATAATTTTTAACATTACCTTGAGCATCGTAATTTGTGATTTTATTACCATTTTGAATAGTACGCAATTGATTAGCGGTTGAAACATCTTGAGCGTGTGCAGTGATTGGCATAAATGTTACTATAAAGATTAATAATAAAATTTTTTTCATTGCATTCCCCTTTTCTATACATTATAGATTAAAAATACATTTTTGATTATTTTAACAATCCTAAAGAACTTTTATTGCGTATTTTAGCATTATTATTAAACATTTGTTACACGTTTTGCTTTTTCTTGGTAAAATAAACTTATTAACGAGGAGAGAAATGCAATATAAATCAATCGAATACATACCAAAAATAGAGCCGGACAGCTTGGAAGTGCTTTCATTAATTTACACTCCCGGCGTCGGGCATGCTTGTATGGCGATTAAAGAAAACGACGGGCTTTCTTACATGTACACAAATCGCGAAAACTCTGTTGCGGTTTTGTCGTTTGATTATGAGAAGTCCTTAAAGCGCGCGATATTTTTAAAAGATACGCTAAACATTGACGCTTATCCGTTTGAGGTTTCTCTACCCTCGCCCCTTGCGGCAAATCCTCTTCTAGGCGAGCTTGCGAGCCATAGAAGGGAGGGTGTCGGCTTGCCGACTGAAGGGGGTAAATGTGCTTCAGCCCATCCACCCATCCCCTCGCCCCTTGCGGGAGAGGGAGATTTTTCAATGCGAAGTACGAGCATTAGAAAAATGGGTGAGGGGTACAAAGATATCCTTAAACTCGTTGTAGAAAACATTTACCCTAATTTTTGCGGAATTGATTTAACTTTGATTTCTGATGAAGTTAAAAATATTGATTTTGACGTGGAAATACCTGTTTTAAAAAGCGTGACATGCCACCCTCACCCCCAACCCCAACCTCTCGGGAACGATACTCAATCGTTCCCTCGGCAGAGTCCTCAAGGGCGACGGGAGCAAAACTCCGACCCTCAACCTTTTGTTGATATCATGGACTTTTTCAAACCGTTTTCAAAAAACATTTTTCACTTTGATATAAATATGTTGCAAGGTGATTTCAAACAACAATCCCTTCAATTGAGGGAAAAAGCAGGCGGGGTAATCGAAAGCAGGCTGACTGACGAGTCGCAGAAAAAAGCTGTGGCGATTGTTTCGGATGGTTCGGCTGTTTTGGGATTCGGAAATATCGGTGCCGAGGCGGGAATCCCTGTTATGGAAGGCAAATCCGTTTTATTTAAATCTTTGGGCGGGGTAAACGCAATTCCACTTTGTTTAAAAACCCAAAAAACAGAGGAAATTATAAAAATTGTGCAGGCGTTAAAAAATTCATTTTCAGGCGTTAATTTGGAAGATATTTCTGCTCCAAGGTGTTTTGACATTGAAAAAGAATTAATTGAAACGCTTGATATACCTGTGTTTCACGATGACCAGCACGGAACGGCAATTGTTGTTTTAGCGGCACTTTTAAATGCTTTGAGTGTTGCTAAAAAGAAAATTGATGCGCTAAAAATTGTAATTTCCGGCGCCGGCGCTGCGGCGCAGGCAGTGTCAAAATTGCTTTTAGCGGCAGGTGCTACAAATATAATTCACACAAATAGAAAAGGGATTGTTTATTCAAACCCTGATAATGAGCCGCACTTGGAAGAATTGGCGAAACTTACTAATAAAAATAATCTTCAAGGTAATTTAGAAGACGCACTCGTGGGGGCGGATGTTTTCATCGGGCTTTCGACAGCAGGCGTTTTAAGACCCGTGGTTATTACTAAAATGAATGAAAAACCTATAATTTTTGCACTTGCAAATCCGACTCCTGAGATTATGCCTGATGAGGCAAAGGCTGCGGGTGCGTTTATTGTTGCGACAGGCAGAAGCGATTTTGAGAATCAGATAACCAATTCTATTGCGTTTCCGGGATTATTCAGAGGGCTTTTGGATAACAATATTAAAAAAGTTACTGAGAAAATTAAGCTCAATTGTGCAATTGCAATTGCGTCTTTGATAAAAGACGAAGATTTAACCACAACGAACATTTTACCCAACGCCCTCGACCCGAAAGTTGTTTTTGCCGTGGCTAATAGATTGGGGAGTAAAAAGTAAAAAGGAAAAGGTAAAAAGAAAGTTGGGCTTTTTGCCAAATGGAAAATCTAATATATAAATTCATGAAAGGATGTGGAATATGTGTTTTAATTCAAGAGAAAATATAGAAGGTCAATTAACGGATAGTGATAAAGTAAAGTTTGAATTTACTTTAATTTTTAATGAAGATAAAAGTATTTTTTATTTTCCTAGAGAAGATAAAGCACAATTTTATGATGATATTTTTTTTATTATAAGAAAAAATGGTGCAAGAGAAACTTATAATTACTCAGATTTAGATAGTTTTGGTGGCTACGAATTAGAAGATTTACCTTTTGAGGAAAGATTACAATTTTGTCCAAATCAATAACAATATGCGTTCAATTATGAGATCCTGAAACAAGTTCAGGATGACGTCTAAGGTTTGATTATTTAAACTTTTTCATCATATTCATCGCTTGCGCCATGTTGGGTTTGCCGCCCCCTTTACCCAGCTTGCCCATTTTGCCCTTCATGTCTGACATACCCTTCATCATGGTTCGCATTTGCTCAAACTGTTTGATGTAAATATTTATATCATGCAAAGAAATCCCGCAACCTGTCGAAATTCTTTTCTTACGGCTAGAATTAAGCAAATTAGGATTTGCCCTTTCTGATGGTGTCATGCTTTGAATGAAAACTTCAATTCGCTTAAATTCTTTTTCGCCCGTGTGCGAAATCAAATCTTTGTCTTCTTTTTTAAGCCCGGGAATCGGGAGCATGCCCATAATTTGGTCGATTGAGCCGAACATTTTCATCTGTTTTTGCATTTTTAAGAAATCATCAAAAGAAAACTCGGCTTTTCTCATTTTCTTTTCAAGCTCAAGTGCATCTTTTTCGTCAAAAACTTCCTGCGCGCGCTCCACAAGCGAAACTATATCGCCCATGCCCAAAATTCTTGTCGCCATTCTCTCGGGATAAAAATCTTCGAGCGCGTTCAATTTTTCACCCGTACCTGTTAATTTAATAGGCTTTTTAGTGCAGTGAACAACGCTGAGTGCCGCCCCGCCTCTTGAATCACCGTCAAGTTTTGTCAAAACCAATCCCGTCAGGCTTAACTGTGCGTCAAAGTTTTCCGCAACATTAACCGCTTCTTGCCCTGTCATTGAATCAATTACAAGAAGTTTTTCCTGCGGAGCAAATATTCTGTCGATTAAAAGTAATTCCGCCATCATGTCGGTGTCGATTTGCAAACGCCCTGCTGTATCAAGGATAAGTGTGTTAAATCCGCCTTCTTTGGCATGATTAATTGCATTTTGAACTATTTTTTGAACATCTTTGGAATCATTGTCGGAATAAACTTCCACCCCGATTTGGCTTCCAAGAGTCTGTATTTGCTTGATTGCGGCGGGACGATAAACGTCGCATGCCACCAAAAGCGGGTTTCTGCCTTCTTTTTTAAGTTTGACCGCAAGTTTCGCGCTCGATGTGGTTTTTCCCGAACCTTGAAGCCCGAGCATCATAATAATATTGGGATGTCCGCTAAAATTAAGCGGCGAAAGTTCTTTCCCTAAAAGCTCCACAAGCTCGTCATTAACGATTTTCACAAGCTGTTGCGAAGGATTGACCCCTTTTAAAACTTCTTCGCCCTCGGCTTTGTCCTTTATGTTTGAGATAAAAGCCTTGACGACGCGCAGGTTAACGTCTGCTTCCAACAATGCACGGCGGATTTCCCTCAGGGCTTCTTGCATGTTATCTTCGCTCAGCGAGCCACTTTGAGAGGTTTTTCTTATTATATCTTGTAATCTGTCTGATAAACTGTCGAACATATTTTAATTTTAATATAAAAAAAATAAGTTGCCACCTATAAAAAGCACGTCATGCTGAACTTGTTTCAGCATCGCATCAGCGAACGACTATGCGACCCTGAAATAAATTCAGGGTGACGTAAAGACTAATAGGTGGCAACATGTAAATATAAAAAAAATTTGTGCCAAAATCTTTTGTTTGTGCTATGATTAGGTAAAAGGTCAAAGGTAAAAAGCAAAAGGTAGTTGGAATATTTTCTTTTTACTTTTTCCCTTTTACTTTTTACTTGGAAAGGGAGAAAGAATGGTGACAGATACAAATCAAGGCTATGATGCCAGTAATATAAGGGTTTTGGAAGGTTTAGAGGCTGTAAGGTTGCGTCCGGGTATGTATATCGGCTCAACTTCTCAAAGAGGTTTGCACCACTGCGTATATGAGATTGTGGATAATTCAATTGATGAATCGTTAGCGGGTTATTGTAACGAAGTCAGAGTTACTATACATCCTGACAGCAGTGTTACGGTTGAAGATAACGGACGGGGAATCCCTGTTGACGTAAAGCCTGACAGCGGTAAATCTGCTTTGGAAATCGTTCACACGGTTCTGCATGCCGGAGGAAAATTCGGTGACGGCGGTTATAAAGTATCAGGCGGACTTCACGGAGTCGGTGCTTCTGTTGTAAACGCACTTTCTGAAAAATTTATTGTTGAAGTTTCCAGAGACGGATTTGTTTGGAGACAGGAATATATGAGGGGTGAACCCTCTACTTCAGTAGAAAAAATCAGAGAAACAACCAAAACCGGTACAAAAACTACTTTCTGGCCTGATCCTGAAATTTTTACGGAAACGACCGAAATCGATATAGAGACTATCACAAGCAGGCTTCGTGAAATGGCGTTTTTGAATAAAGGTTTAAAAATAGTTTTCATTGACGGAAAAACAATGGAAGAAGAAGTTTTTTATTATGAAGGCGGAATTGCAAGTTACGTAGAATTTTTAAACAAAACAAAAACCGTTATACTTGAAAATGCTGTTTATATGGAAAAAGTTGTAGACGATATGACAATTGAAGTTGCGATGCAATACACAGATTCTTACAGTGAGGCCGTTTTGTCTTTTGCTAACAACATTAACACGCACCACGGCGGAACGCATTTAACCGGTTTCAGAAATGGGCTTACACGTGTTGTAAATGATTACGCGCGCAAAAACAATATCCTTAAAGATTCTGAACAAAATTTGACAGGTGAAGATGTCAGGGAAGGTTTGACCGCAATTGTCAGCGTAAAGCTTTCAAGCCCTGAGTTTGAAGGTCAGACTAAGGAAAAATTAGGAAATCAGGAGGTAATGGCTGCAGTTCAAGACGTTGTAAGAGATAAGCTCCAAGAATGGCTTGAATTTAATCCTAAAGTTGCAAAAACTATTATCGAAAAAACTTTACAGGCGCAACGTGCTCGTGAAGCTGCAAGAAAAGCAAGAGAATTAACAAGAAGAAAATCAGCTTTAGAATCTTCGACTTTGCCGGGTAAATTAGCCGATTGCTCAAGCAGAGAAGCCGATAAGTGCGAAATTTACATAGTTGAGGGTGATTCAGCGGGCGGTTCTGCAAAACAAGGCAGAAACCGTATGTTTCAGGCTATTTTGCCGCTCAGAGGTAAAATTCTTAACGTTGAGCGCGCAAGACTTGACAAAATTTACGGAAATAATGAAATCCAGGCAATGGTGCAGGCTTTCGGTATCAACATAAGTAAAAACGAAGATGAAGTTGAACTTGATAAACTCAGATACCATAAAATTATTATCATGACCGATGCGGATGTTGATGGAGCGCACATTAGAACGCTTCTTTTAACATTCTTTTTCAGATATATGAAGCCGTTAATCGACAACGGTCATATTTATATTGCGCAACCGCCGTTATACAAGATAACGGCAGGTAAAACTTCAGAATATTTGTATGATGAAAGAGCTTTGGATAAAATGCTTAGAGAGCGCGGAATTAAAGGGCTTTGCCTTTGTGATAAATCAAAGACGAAAGTTTGCTCTGATCAAGCGTTTACAGAGTTAATGGCAAATATGTCAACTTATTATCATTCATATAACAACCCGATTTTAAACTCTATTCCTGCAGTTGTTTTGCGTGGTTTGGTGCGTTCAGACGTTGAAGCCGAGGACTTTGAAAATCAGGACAAAATGACCCATGTAGTCGAATATTTGAACAGATATTTAAAAGACCATGCTCAAAATTATAATATTCACGAGGCTTCAAATTACTCCGTTGAGCTAAAATACAATCCTGAAAATGCAAAATATAACATCAAGTTAGTTTTGGCAGATGACGTTGAACCTGTTTTAATATCTTCAAATATCGTAAAAAGTTCCGAATATAAACGCTTAAAAACAGCTTATCCGTTGATTAGAAACTTTTTAATCGAAGAGGAAGAAAAGCTTATTTTGGAAACTGATTCTGAGCAAACCGAAATTACTTCGTTTGCAGATTTACAAAGAATCGTTGAAGAAAGAGGACAAAAAGGTGTTGCAATCCAACGATTCAAAGGTCTTGGAGAAATGATGCCTCAGCAACTATGGGAAACAACTATGGACCCTGAAAACAGAACTTTGTTAAAAGTCAGCATTGAAGATGCAATCTTAGCTGACCAATTGTTTGACATATTAATGGGTGAAAGAGTTGAGCCGCGTCGTGATTTCATTGAGGCAAACGCTATTTATGCAACGAATATCGATACGTAGAGAAGTAAAAAGTAAAAAGTAAAAAGAAGCTTTTTTCCTCCTTTTACTTTTTACCTTTTACCCAAACAATACATTAACAAAAAGGAACAAGAGATGAGCAAAAAAGAATTAGTATTTTTAGGACCACCGGCGAGCGGAAAAGGCACACAGACAAGCAAATTATCACAACATTTGAACTTTCCGCACGTAGACACAGGTTCTTTGTTGAGGAAAGCACTTGCAGAAAGTACTTCCGACGGGCTTGTGGCAAAATTATACATTGAAAAAGGGCAGTTGGTGCCGGTTAAAATCGTTGCATCAATTATCCAAACAAAATTGTCCCAAGCTGATTGCGTTGATGGATTTATCTTAGACGGTTTCCCGAGAAGCACCGAGCAGGCGGAATTGCTTAATGATATGCTTAAAGTAATCGATAAGAATAAAGATGTTACATTTAAAGTGATTTATTTTGATATTGACCAGCAGTTGCTTTTGGACAGAATTATTTATCGCCGTTCATGCTCAAAATGCGGCAAAATTTACAATTTGTTGTCATTAAAACCAAAATGCGAAGGAGTTTGTGATGATTGTGGCGCAGAATTGGTTCAAAGAAAAGACGATACAGAAGAAATTGCAAAATCAAGATTTGACACTTATTTCAAAGAAACAGCTCCATTGATTGATTTTTACGAAAAGAAAGGTTCTTTGACAAAAATCGATGCAAACGGAGAAGTTACAGAAGTTTGGGAAAGATTGCTTGAAGCAATTAAATAGGTTATAGGGTTATAAGATGATAGGGTTATAGGTTTTTCAAAGTCGTTCGCTTTTGTGATATTATTCCCTATTCCCTATTCCCTTACCAACTCATAACCCTATCACCCAAAGAAAAAGCCGACGGATTAGGTCGGCGTTATTAGATCGAATTTATTGGGAAAGGTAGGGTTTGTATTTCTTTTAGATAATAGGTAATAGGAAATAGGGAATAGATAAATTCTATTTACCATTTACCATTTATTTATTTATGCTATGCATCTATGCATCTATGCGTCTATGCCTCTATGCATTTGTTATCCTTGTTGGAATAGTTTAAAGTCTCCTCCGGTGTGCTTATCAAGTATTTTTTGGGTTGAATCTATAAATCCCATTATTGAAGCACGTTCCGTATCTAAACCATTTTGTTGCAAATCTAATATTTTTTCTTTTGCATCTATTTTATCCTTTTCAGCGTCATATTTAGCTTCAGCTTTTTGGGCGGCAGTGTCATCATCCGCCACACTCAACTTCGAATTCGGATCATTTGTTGACAAAACTGACCAGGCACCGTTTTCATATTGCTCAACTGTGCAATTACCTTGCTGTATCTGACCTTGCATATAAGCTTGGTTATTGATACTGCTGTCTTTTACCCAACCTCCGCTGCATATAGCTTGGAATAAATGGTAATAGTAAGCCGCTTGAGCAGATAATGTTGAACCATCTGCACCTGTGGTTGCAGGAGCAGAGCCGGTTCCTGCAACAGTAGACGGAACAGTAGGGTCTGTGCCTCCAGTGTCTGGTCTAGCAGTTTCAGTCACATAAGGAGCACTCCATATCCCGCCGTTACGATCGATTTGAGAGCTGTTGACCTTATCGCCATCATAAATTTTAGTATCAACTTTGTTGGCATAGGAAGAACCTGGAGAAGAACCCGGAGGATTATTGAGATCGCTGCAGGCTTGATCAAAATATGCCAAAAATGTTTTTGCTACTTGTGTTAAGTCAATGAAAAATTCTTTAGCTCCACTTGGATTATCCCATATCTCATTTGTTCCTGCGCACTTAGTTGTAGTATATTTAGCGTCATCAGCACCAACATCACTTACAATGCAAGTTGCTTTAGAATCATAAAAATCCTTAGTCTTACCGGCTGCAGTGTCAGCTGCAGTTGACAATTCACTTTCAACTGAGCTATATTGAGACCCAAAGTTGTTTGCTAAAACTGCCAATACGGCATCTTTCGTATCTGTGACTACATCACCTACTGTAGTATCAAGGGCAGCTATTGCACCGCTCATGTCTCCAGCCGTTAAAGACTGATTTTTGCCGTCATCGCGTATGCCTTGAGTTCTATAAAAACAATATGGAGTGCCGGTTCCTGAAGTAGTAATTTGAGAAGTTCCTAATGCAGGGTCTTTCGATGTATAAGTAGTACCCTTCGATTCTATTTGGTCAAAGACATCACTATCTTTATAATTAGTTGTGAAACTTGGACCGGTTGGAGTACCGCTGCTAGGAGGAGCACTGCTTGAAACAGCAGGCAGATTGTCAGCAGTATAAATGTTGGTGTTTAAAACTTTATTGATAAATGCTGCGGCTTTGGTATTATCTAAATCTTGTTTGCCGCCTGAATTTCCGCTAACTCCCAAATCTAAAGCTAAAGCGTCATCTAATACTACCGCACCGGAAGTGTCTGTCAACATACATTGCACGCTTGGTAACATCCCAAAAGATACATCAACATCTTGTGCACCGTTATTATATGTTAATTTTGTTGCATTTAAGGCATCATTATATTCTTGCGAAATGTTTTCAGAATCACGAGAAAGTTCGAGTCGTTTATTTGCAACTCGCATTAAATCGCCTTCGACATCATCTTTTCTTGCCGTTAGCATTAATAATCTTCCTTGTGATGCTGCTAATCCCATTTTTCTTTACCTTTTCTCCAAAATGTTATATATTTTTTCGACCTAAAATACAATTTCCCTTTTTCTTACCTTCACTGTCGTCATATTTTGTTGAAAACTTTAGGTTTAATGATAAAAATGTTACAAATATTAATAAATTAATAAAATGGTAACTAATCATCAGGAATTAACATGATCATAAGTCAGAAAACAGGGTGGAGGGTATCATAATAGGTGCGTGCTTTTTACCCTCCACCAAGAATTTCAAACACTCGTTCCTCGTATTGAAATTCTATCCTCCTCCGCAAGGGAGGAGGATAGCTAACGCTTTTTGCAAAAGAAATATTTATCAAGCAAGTATGCTCGACCTACATTTTGTACTTGGCACTTTGCACATTTACTCTTTGCTAAACACAATATACGGATAAATTTCTTCAACTGATTGTCGCCACCGGTCGACAGTGCCAAAACCAATTGAAAACTCTGCGCTGTTTTGTCCTAACTGTTGAGCATCTTCTACAGAAATCGGAGGTCCTGCGGGGGTTGTCCTTGACGTGTTTTTGGGATTGGAAATCACCCCGATTGCGCGCAAAAGCGTTATTAAAAGTGAATTCTTTTTAACTTCATATTCGCACAAGCCTTTTGTTATGACTTCAAATCCTTGTGCGCAAACATATCTTTGCATTACAGCGGTATTGGTTTTTGCTTCAAGCCCGCGTTTTTTAGGTAAATTTTTTCTTATATTGTATTCGGGATTGAACTTGCGCTCAATAAGCTCTCCCATATCCTCAGAATATGTCTTCTTAACAGGCTCCTTGAGATTAAACTGTGCCTGTAAAAGGTGGTTTTTAATTTTATTGTTCCAATCAATTTTAAAATTTATCAGGTGAGAATTTTTATTTAATGAAATTTGCACATCCAAAATAGTTTTGTCAATTTTAAATTTAACCAAAAGGACAGACTGAAGTTTGCCCTCCTTGAGAACTTTTGAAGAAATTATTGTGCTTTTTAAACCTTTATCGTTTGCATCGGGTCCAAAATTGTAAGTGTCGCCATTGTCCTTAAAGTCAACAAATTGAATAAAATTCGTATAAGTTCTGTCGGAAATTTTGTCTTTTACTATTATTTCCCCGTTTTTAATTAAAAGAGAAATTTTAGAGTTTTCTATTTTCGTATCAGAAATTTCCAAATCGGACTTAGACGCACAACAGCAAGGCTTGGAAGTCCTAGATAACAATTTTGACGGAGTTTTGTTTTCAATTTCGGCAAGGTAAGTATAAATATTTTCATAATCTTCTGTTACAGGTATTTTTTTCGAGTTAAACAAAAGCTTGTCTTCAAACCCTTTTTTTACAGAAATCAGTTCAAATTCATCTTTGGAATACTTAACAGGACTTTCAAATTGGACAACACCACAGAAATTCTGGTTTGATAAGTTTATTACAAGAGATTTTTCGCCCGATTCATGCACCACTTCTTTGATAATTGTATCTGCGATTTGCAATACTTTTTTGTATCTCGTGATATTTTCCTGATGCACTAAATCGGCAGAACAGCCGCAAATACTATCGTGCGCTTGGTTTTGCAAAAGCAATTTGTAGGCATAATCTATAACTCTATCGTAATTTGGAGTTTTATATTTTTTTTTGGCGAATTTTTGGAATTTGTTTGCCAAATCAAGCATATAAGAGCATTTTACATTATATTGTTTAAGCTCCACTCTTGCGGAATAAGTACCGGGTAGAATAAATGTCGTAGAATTATCACGCAATTCATCATTGTATTTAAAATTAAAGTTGTCTTTAACAAGCTCAAAGTAGCGAAATGGTGAGGACAACTCAATTTCATAACCTTTTAAAAGCTTATTAATATCTCTAATCTGAATCGCAACATCGGATTCAATATCCAAATGGTCAGCTCCGATTGGCATCAAAAGCACATCGGACGATTTTTTCGCAATTTTATCCAAATGCCCTTCCAAGAATTCAACTTTTTTTTCTACAGATAAATCCTGAGAAAAAATATCGTTAAAATATCCGCGAATCAAATTAACCGTTTTTACTCCGTTGAACATAAATTCTGACGGAATCTCATCAGGACAGCCACGCCAAACAACAGCTTTGTCAATGCCGAATTCTTTTAAAATAGCGGGAATATTTTTACTGTGCCCGAAAGTATCTGCAAAATAACCTAAAAAGTCTACGCATCCCAAGCTTTTTGCATAAGCCATGCCAATTTCGAGATTTTTTCTGAAGCAAACTCCATCCGTTAAAAATTCATCAACGAGAGTGTAACAAGGTCCGATAAAAAGTTTTTTTTGCTTGATTAATTTGCGCACCAAAGCTTCTTTTTCAGGGCGCATTTCAAGATAATCCTCCAATGCGCTTGTTTGCCCGTCGAAATAAAAACACGGGATTCTCCAGTTTTCCAGCAAATCCAAAACGTTGTCAAAAACATTCAACAGCCTCAGCCTGAAAATTTCAAACTCTCTGTACCACTCTCTGTCCCAGTGCGTATGCAAATATGCAATAACTCTCTTCTTCATATAATTATTTTAACTCATTTTTTAAAAAAAAGGAACTGCATTAAGAGTTTTTAATATTATTGACTGAAATTTTTATTGCTAGTAAGCTAATAAGTAACAATTCTTGCGTCATTGTGAGGGGGTAAATATTTTTGCTTTATTCTAAAGTCGTTCGCGTCATTGCGAGACATGGGTTACCGGCTGAGCATATAATGTCCACCGAAGCAATCTTGCCAATGTACAATACGGGAAAGATTGCTTCGCACCCTCAACCAACTTCCATCTACAAATCTGAGGGCTCGCAATGACGTGAACGTTTTTACTTTTGAGGAAATTCAATTGAAAGAAAAGAAAAAAATATTATTAATTTATCCGCCTGCTCCGATTATGAACAGGGAAGACAGATGCCAACAGCCCGTCAAAGAATTGTTGGTAATTCCGCCTTTGCCGCCTTCTGATTTGATGTATATGGCAGCAGTGGCGGAAGAAGTCGGACTAGAAGCGAGGATTGAAGACTACAGCGGGGAGCCAAGGGAAAAGGAAAGAGGAAAAAGTAAAGAGAAGAAGGAAATAGGAAATAGGGAATGGGAAATAGAAAGCGAATCGCTTCACGCTTCACGCTTCACGCTTCACTTGAAACAATTTCAGCCCGACTACCTCGTTATAAACGTCGCTTCAACTACTCTTGAAAATGATTTGTCGGTGCTTGCAACCGCAAAAGAAATTTGCCCAAACATCATTACAATAGCAAAAGGGGCGCATTTTTTAACCAAAAATACCGATTTGCTGTATAAATACAAAGCGCTCGACTTGATAATAGTCGGTGAAGCAGAAGGTGTTTTAAAAGACATCTTAAGCGAAAAACCTTATGAAAAAATAAAAGGGCTGTGTTATCGTGATAGATTTGCCTCAAAATACACAGGCAGAAGGCCGTTTATCAAAGATTTGGATAAAATCCCCTTTCCTGCAAGACATTTGGTTGACAATAACTTGTTCAGACGCCCTGACAACAACAAAGTTCAGGCGATTATTAAAGTATCAAGAGGCTGCCCGCACCACTGTTTCTTCTGCCTTGCAACGCCGGTTTCAGGGGCTAAAGTGCGCGTAAGAAGTGTTGAAAATATTATCGCAGAAATTAAAGAATGTGTCCAAAAATACGACATCAAAAACTTCTTGTTCTGGTCTGATATTTTTAATCAGGACAAAGAATGGGTTATGGACTTGTGCGAAAAAATTATTGAAAGTGGGCTTAAAATAATCTGGTCAGCAAATACTCGAGCCGACACCGCCGACGAAGAAATGGCCGAATTAATGTATAAATCAGGCTGCCGTCTGGTAAGCATAGGAGTTGAAAGCGGCTCTCAATATATTTTGGATAAAATCGGCAAAAAAATTACCATCAGTCAAATTATAGACACCGTAAGAATTTTCAAAAAAGCGAAAATAAAAATATATAATTACTTTGTAATCGGCTTGCCGTGGGATACAGAGGACACAATTGAAGAAACAATTGAGTTCGCCATTATATTAAACAGCGATTTCGTCAGTTTTTACACCGCGACGCCGCTTCCGGGCACTCGATTCTATAAATTTGCGATAGAAAACAACCTGCTTGATGCGCGCGATTCCTTTGCCGGAGCTTATTATCAGCCTGTGATAAACACCCTATGTTTAAGCAAGGAAAGAGTTTTTGAGCTTCACAAAGATGCGATAAAAAGGTTTTACCTGCGCCCGCGCTACATTTTAAAAGCACTTTTAAACATCCGCTCATTTGCCGAGTTGAAAAATTATTTTATAATGGGATTTGGGATTTTGTTACGGAAATAAGTTTTTATGTTACTCCTTACTCTGAATGTCATCCTGAACTTGTCCCCTCCTCTTGTTCCCGAGCTGAGGCGAGGGTTACAAGGGAGAGTATCGCTTGCGATGTATCAGGATCTAACCAATTTACTACGCTGGAAAGATGCTGAAACGAGTTCAGCATGACAAAGTTGGTGGAACTTTTCTATCTGATATATTACAATTTGTAAAACATTTCACGCTTTTTCCTGAAAACTAGCAAATTATTTTTTTACGGCTTTTATAATTACTGTATAGAATAACTTAGTGAGGTAAACAATGAAAGTCGCATTAAACACAAATATCACAAAAGCAAACCAAAAAGCAGGTTGCAGTGTAGTTAATCAAAATAGCCCGAATTTTACGAGCGCAAAGCCTGTTTTTATATTTCCGGAAGAAAAACGGCTAATGCTTTATTCTACAAGTCTTCTCGACAGAATTTGTAATGCAGTTTTAACTGTGATAGAAATGGAGCGAAGAAACCCTTTACCAAACAAACATTTTTCACAAACACTTTGGCGTAATATTACTGAATTTGTTGGTGATAAACAACTGGGAGATGTAGAAACATTTACCGTAGGTGGTAGTCCCCGTTTCCACCAAATTCGTGCTTATACCGATGAGAGTGAAAAAACTATCGCTCAAAAATTAACCGAACTTAAAGTAAAATTCGCTCAGGTCGAGCTTGATTAATAATTTATAAAGAAACCTTTTTAAAACCATGTTTTTGGTATGATTAAAAAAGGGAATAGGTAATAGGGAATAGGGAATGGTGAAAAAATTATTTTGGGTATTATGTGCGTTTATGCTTACAATACAACAGTCTTTTGCGTTTAACTTTGATGCGCAGATTGAAAAATATGTAACCCCTGTTTCAAATAAAATTGCAGCAATTATGCTTTTTCCGGTAAACATTCTTGGAACAAATATTCCTGCTGCAATCCTATGGATTTTAATTGTGGGCTTGTTTTTCACTTTTTATTTCAGATGGATTGGCATTTGGGGCTTAAAACACTCTATTGATATACTTAAACAGCCTAAAGACAAAGACGCCGGCGGAGAAATCTCTCCTTTGGGTGCTTTAATGTCAGCACTTTCAGGCACAGTCGGACTTGGAACCATCGCGGGCGTTGCGATTTCAATTTCAATAGGGGGACCCGGTGCGGCTTTTTGGATTATGTTCGGCGCAATTCTAGGCATGACGCTTAAATTTGCCGAAGTTGCACTTTCGCTTAAATACAGAAGATTTTTGCCTGACGGGACAGTAGCGGGCGGTCCGATGCACTTTATCGCACACGGACTCACAAGAAGAAAAATGCGCTGGCTAGGGCAACCCCTCGCCGTTGTGTTCGCTTATCTTTGCATAGGCGGTGCGATAACAGGCGGAAACATGATTCAAATTAATCAGACAACAAGACAAATTATAAACATCGCGGGCGGCGAACACGGATTTTTACACGGATTTAACTGGGCTGTAGGCTTGGCTTGCGCGATTTTGGTTGGTGTAATCATCATCGGTGGAGTTAAATCAATAACAAAAGTTGCGATGAAAGCCGTGCCGTTTATGATTTATTTATATCTTGGCGCAGGTTTAGTAATTCTTTTTGCAAATTGGCACAATTTACCTCACACAGTTTACATAATGTTAAAAGAAGCATTTTTCCCTTCC
>Ga0182027_10007462_pt1 | contig 16095 bp, 15 predicted proteins | sample 712E1DmetaG_FD_121300 | JGI IMG/M metagenome (GOLD analysis project Ga0182027, IMG submission 121300) | Permafrost microbial communities from Stordalen Mire, Sweden - 712E1D metaG (Illumina Assembly) | ecosystem: Environmental > Terrestrial > Soil > Wetlands > Permafrost | place: Sweden...
CGCGGCCTGACAAGGACGTTCCCGGGTTCGATGGTGCCGAAACTGAGAGCTGTGGGCAAGCGTCGGCCACAGCGTCTGCGCACTTGCTTGACGAACCTGCCAGACTACTCCGCCGCGCCAGCTGCCAGCGAGCGTGGCGGAAGACCTTCACCCCTGGGTGCGTGGAAAGTTCTTGGAGCTGTGGCAGCTCGCGCAGGTTGCCGATCCCTTCTGAGCCCGCGTCCGAGCCCGCCGATTTTCATCTTGCGAGCGCGCAGGGTCGTCCCCGATTTCCGATTCTTACCGAAAACATGCTTGCCTAGGCGACCCGGCCTAGAATGCGGCGGTTGGATTCGCGACTGCCGCAGAAATTTGGGGCGTATGTCCTGCTTAGGCCACTTGGCGAGGGTGGCATGGGTGCCGTGTATCTGGCCATGTCGGGGCACCGCGAGCTCGAAACCCTGTGCGTGGTCAAGCGGCTTTTGCCGGCGCTGCTGTCGCAGCCGGATCACGTGCGCAACTTTCGCCACGAGGCGGATCTGGCGCGCCAGCTGGTCCACAGCAACCTGGCCCACACGCACAACATCGGCGAGGTGGGCGGCGAGGTCTTCCTGGTCCAGGAGTTTGTCGAGGGGCACGACGTCTCGGCCTTGCTGGAACGGATGGCCGCCCAGGGGCGCGTGCTCCCGGTTCCGGTGGCGGTCTACATCGCCAGCGAGATCGCGCGCGGGCTGGCCTATGCGCACGACTTCGAGAACTTGAACCTGGTCCATCGCGATATCAATCCGCCCAACGTGCGGCTGACCTATGCCGGCGAGGTGAAGCTGCTCGACTTCGGCATCGCCTCGTCGGATCTGCACGGCGGCGGGCCGGGCGCGCAGCGGGCCGCGGGAAAACTCTGGCACCTGGCACCCGAGCAGCTGCGGCCAGGCGAAAGGCTCGACCGGCGCACCGATATCTACGCGCTCGGCGTGCTCTTGTGGGAACTGCTCACCCAGCGGCAGGTGGGAACCACCCGCGACATGAGCCGCGAAACCAGGTTGCCTGAGACCGAGGGCGAGATCCTGATGTGGATCTCACGCGGCGAGCACCAGCCGCCGTCGACTTTCAATGCCGAGGTGCCACCAGAACTCGACGCCGTGGTGAAGCAGGCCACCAGCGTGCGTCCCGACAACCGATTCGCGAACGCGGACGAACTTCGCCGTGCGCTCGCGGTCTTCATTCCGCCCGAGGTTCACCCAGAGCTGTGGCTGTCTTTGGCGATGAAGGAAATCTTCGCGCCCGAGCAGGAACGGGCCGAGCGGCGCCAAATGGTCGAAGTGGCACGTCACCTTCTTGAGGACGACGGTGCCATAGAACGCAGGCGCGCCAGGAGCGGAAGCCTGCCCGAGGCAGTGGCGTCCAGACCGGCAAGCTCGATTCGGCGGAAGTTGCGTTGGATGGCTCCGATGGCGGTTGGGGCGCTGGTGGGATTGTGCGCGCTGCTCTGGATGCTTCTGACCGTTGAAAGGAACAAGCAGGCTGCGGTCGCGGTTCCAGCAACCGACAGTGTGTCGCGATCTTCGCCGCCATCGTCCGCGCAAGTTCCCGTGCCCGCGGTGCCTCGTGCACCCGAGAAGCCACCTGCGCCGGTCGCGGCCTCGCCGTTATCCGGTGCACCGCGGGCAAGCACCGAGGCCAAAGAGGTTTCCCCGCTGGCCGTGGACAAAGGTCCAGATTCTACGGTCGAGGTTCCCGTTCCCGGCGCCAAGCTGGATCACCTGAGCCTTGCGCGGGAAGCTTTTAACGTCCGCGACTGGGCGCGCGCCCTTGAAGAAGGTAAACGCGCCGTGACCGCGGGCGGAGGCGCCGAGGCTCACGCGGTTGTGGGCAATACCTATTTCAAGATGGGGCGTTTCGCGGAGGCCGAGCAGGAATACACCAAGGCTGCTGCTCTCGATCCCGCAAACAGGCTTTTGCGCGACCGCCTGAGCATCGCCCACGCCCGCGTGCAGGAAGCCGCAGTCCCGTCAAAAAATAGTCCGTCGTGGCCGCGGCCGGGTGATCCAAATCGCCAAGAACCTTGACGGCCCTCCCGGGATCGGAAAACGTCCGGACATGCACCTTCGTCTTTCATGCCTCGCCGCGCTCGCAGGGTTACTCTTGCGCGGCTCCACTCCTGCTCACGCGGCCGCAGCGGTGGACGAGAAACGCCTCGTGGTGATTGAGCCGTCGTCCGGCAGCCAGCTGTCGAAAAACGCGAAAGATCGCCTGCGCAAGGAGATCGCGGATGTGGTCAAGCGCAATGGGATCACCCTGGTGCCGTCGAGCACCTTGCCCGACCGCCTGCTTCACTGCGAGATTCCAGGGTGCCTGCCGCAGATCGCGGCGGCATCTGGCGCGACGCTGGTGCTGCAAGTGGAGGCACGTTTCGCCAAGGAGAGCTTCAAACTGGCCATCCATCTGTGGAACGCCGACGAGGGCAAGCTGCTGGGCAAGGACAGGCGCGATTGTCCGATCTGCGACGAACAGGATCTGTGGGGCTCGGCCGGACTTCTCACCCAGGGCCTGATCGAACAGGCCCTGCGCCAACCGCCCAAGGACTCGCCGCTACTTCCGACATCGGCCGCGGTCGCACCGCCTGCTCCACCGCAGGCACCGCTGGTGACCGAACCGGCTGTCCCCCAAGCTGAAGCAAGAAGCTCGGGCGTGGCCGCGTACTCTGGCATTGCGTTGGTGGCGGCCGGTCTCGCGACCTTGGTCGCCGGCTCGTACTACATCAGCGTGGATGGCAATTCCGCGTGCTCTCGATGCGATAGGGTGCGCGACACTTCGAAGTATGGCTGGCCCATGGCTGTGGCCGGCGGCGTGGCGCTGCTTGGCGGGGCCGGGCTCGTGACATGGAGCCTGTGGCCCGCGCACACGCAAGTCGCCGTTGGGCCAACCGGTTTGCAGCTCGCGGGGCGATTCCAATGAAAAGGCGAGCGCGTGTGATTGTGCAATTTTCGGGGTTCACGTTGGCGGCAGCTTTGGCCGTGTCTGGCGCGCTGGTCACGGGTTGCGATGCCACACGCAGGGATGAGCGGACCTGCTTCAAAGAGAAGTGCGGGGATGGCTATTCCTGCACGCTCGACCATCACTGCGTGGCCAGCCTCGACGGTGGCGCGTGGGATACGAGCCAGGCCGATGTTCCGCAAGGGCAAGGAATCGACGCCACGGTCGCATCGGGGATCCTCGATGGCTCTTCCGTCGACCGGTATTCCCCGGTCGACGTCGGCGACGATGTGCCAGTTTCCGTCGGATCGGTCGACGGTGGCGCGACCACGGCCCTGGATTCGGCGACGGACGCCGGTCAGGCTGGTCTCGTCGATGCCGCCGTGGTCGACGCCAACATTCCCGACGCCGCGGGAACTTGCGCCAGCGACAACGATTGTCCGGGCAAGGATGCGCCCTACTGCGTGCAAGGCCGCTGCGCTTTCTGCAAGACCGGCGATCAGTGCGGCGGCGGCACGCCCATTTGCTCGGCCAGCCACACCTGCGTGTCGTGCGCCGCGGTCGATGCTGGCTGTTCCGCGGCCACGCTCGCCTGCGAGGCGAGCTCGGGTCGCTGCGTAGAGTGTCTAGGCAACGGCGATTGCATCCGCGATGCAACCAAGTCGTTCTGTCAGGCCGGAACGTGCGTGGGCTGCGCAGGGGCGGGCGCCTCGGCCTGCGCCACGCGAGACCCGGCGAAACCGGTGTGCCTGGCCAGCGGCACCTGCGCCGAGTGCGCGACGAGCGACGACTGCCCGGCCCCCGCGAAACCTATTTGCGACGCCAACGTCTGCGTGGCTTGCACGCGCGACGATCAGTGCCAGGCCAAGGTCGGCGGGCCGGGCGTATGTCTGTTCCAGCAAGACGGCCACTGCGCGACCGACGGCGAATCGGTCTACGTCGGAAAAATCGGCGGGGGTACTTGCTCGGATTCGGGCGCGGGCTCGGCACAAATGCCCTACTGCACGGCCCAGACGGCCGTCGGCGTGGCCAAGTCCGCGGCCAGGCCGGTGGTGGTGGTGATCGGGCAGGTAGGTGGCTTCACCGCGGGCGCGCTTTCCGCCCCACTGACCGTCGTGGGCCGAAGCGCGGTCATTGCCCCCGCGGACTATGCCGATGGCATCGGTATCACCAGCGGCGAGCTCTACCTGCGCGCCTTGACCGTGGCGGGAAATCCCTCGGGTGTCACCGGCATCGGTGTCAACGCCCAGGCCGCCACCGGCGCCACCGTCGTCCTTCACGTGGACGGATGCACCATCAAAGGCAACCCAGGCGGCGGCATTCTTCTCGGGGGCGCGGCCTTCGACATCCGCAACAGCACGGTTACCGGCAACGGGCCAGGACAGACCATAGGCGGCACCATCTGGGGCGGCATCCGCGTTGACAGTCTGCCCGCAATCGGCCAGGCCAGTCTCAGCCTCGTAACCATCCAGAACAACCTGGCGCCCGGCCTCACCTGCTCGGGCACCATTCAAGGTCAAGGCGTGCTCGCCTCGGGCAACACGTCGCTGGACATCGCCACGAGCTGCGGCGTCGTCTCATGCGCAACGCCCGCCCCAACCTGCGGCGCACAGCCATAGTTGCAACCACAGAGAGCACAGGGGCGGAAAGGCCTCCGGATCTTGGGATCGGCTCTGTGCCCTCGATCCTCTCTGTGCTCTCTCCGGTTCCCGATTGACAAATGACCGTCGGCCAGGAAGGTTGTTGCCGAGGACGGAAGTACAGATGCATCGCTCTCTCGCGCTTGCGAGCTTGTTTGTCACGTTGTTGGTTGCGCAGGTTTTGCTGGCGGAAGGCCTGGCGCCGCCCGCGGGCTACAAGCCCGACAAGAAGACCAAGCGGCTCTACGAGGCCAAGTGCGCGACCTGTCACGGCGACGATGGTCGCGCCAAGACCGAACTGGGCGAGGAAATGGGCATCGACGACATGACCAAGGCGGCCTACTGGAAAGACTTAACGCCTGAAGGCGCGCGCAAGTCCGTCCTGGAAGGGATCAAGCGAACCCTTCACGGCAAGGAACAAGAAATGAAGCCGTTCAAGGATCGGCTGACCGCGGATCAGGTCGACGCTCTTGTGCTCTACTCGGCGTCGCTGAAAAAGTAACCAGCAGCGAATCGCGATGCCTGATAGAATCAGAGGTAGGACGCAACAGGAGGCCGCGAAGCATCTCACCATGGCGACTCCAGGGGTAGGCGAGGATATCGAGGACATCTGCACGCGCTGCGGGGACACCTGGCACGTGGTGATGGCCAAAATCGGTGATCGCGTCGCCAAGGTCGTGTGCAAGCTGTGCGGCAGCCAGCACAACTACCGCGGCGAGAAGAACGCGCCAGCGCCGAGCAGCGGCGGGGGCAGTTCGTGGGGCCGTCCCCGTCGGCGCAGGGCGGGTCGCGCCTCTGGGACGCCGGCGCCGCGCATGGCTGACTTTGATCCATCCAAGCCGCCGCGCGGCTACTCGCCCAAGGATGAGTACATTCCCGGCGAACGCGTCATCCACGCGACCTTCGGCGTGGGCGTCGTGGCCGCGATGCCAGGGCCGGGCAAGGTGGAAGTGCAGTTTCCTGGCGGGGCGCGCACCTTGGCCTGCGCCAAGATCGCATCCACGCTGGAGCGCCCGGTCGCGGTGACCAACCTCGCCGTTCCGGATAGCCCCGAAGCCAAGGGTGGTTCGGGGCGCGCCTAGCCGCCCGTTCTCGTACGCACGTGGCAGACCAGCAGCTTCGGCCGGGCGACGAATTCGAGGTCTTGTGCACGGTCCTCGACGAGACCGGCGCGGGCGTGGCACAAGCCGCGTCTGGAACCGAGCAGCTGCGCATTCACATCGCGGGCGCGCTCCCTCGCGAACGTGTGCGCATCCGGCTCGATCACTTGTCCACTCATCTTCGTAACTCCGAACGCGAGGCCTGGGCCAGCTTGCTCGACGTGCTCGCGCCTTCGCCCCATCGTGTGCCGGCGTCGTGCCCGGCGTATGGATCGTGCGGCGGGTGCACGCTCATGGCGCTCGCCTATCCAGCCCAGCTCGACTTGAAACGGGAGCGCGTACTGGCGCAACTCGCTGGCCATCTCGCACTCGCCGCGCTGATCGTTGATCCGTGCGTGCCGTCGCCGCGGATCCTCGGCTATCGCAACCAGGCCAAGTACGTCTTCGGTCGCGCGCACGAATCGCACCGGCTCGTTTTGGGTGCCTTCGCACCGCGTTCGCACGACGTGGTCGACCTGGCTGGTTGCCAAGTGGTCGAGCCAGTCCTTGAAGAAGCCAGGCAGGTTCTGCTGGCTGTCTTGATCGAGCACGCTGTGGAGCCTTTCGACGAGATCTTGCGCACGGGCGTGCTTCGCTACGCCGTACTTCGCGCGACCGCCTGGGGTCAGGTGATGGCGACCCTGGTGACCGCGCGATCCCATTGGGCGGCTGCCGAGGCTGTGGCGCTCGCGCTTTGCCAGCGCTGTCCAGCCGTGACCTCCGTGATCCTCAACGTGAACGAAAGCGCCGGGAATGCCCTGTTCGGCGAACACGAGCGCGTGCTCGTAGGCCAGCCGAGCGTCGAGGACACCCTTGGCGACGTGCGCGTGCGCCTGTCCTCGCGATCCTTCTTCCAGACCAACCGTCAGGTGGCATCGCGAATCTATCGCGACATCGTGGCCGCCGCGCCGGATGGAATCGCACGCGCCGTGGACGTGTACGCCGGCGCCTGCGGTATCGCGCTTTCGCTCGTGTCCAAGGCCAGGGAAGTGGTGGCCATCGAGGAAAACCCCGCCACCACGCAGGTCGCTGCTGCTTCTCTCGCCGAGCAAGGCGCGGATGCAGCTCGCGTGCGCGTGGTGACAGGCGACGCCGCCCGCTGCCTGGCCGACATCAGCGACGCCGGCTTCGTGGTGCTCAATCCCCCGCGCAAGGGGTGCAGCCCGGAAGTTCTCGCCGCCATCATGCGCCTGCGTCCCCAATGGCTCGCCTACCTGAGTTGCGATCCGCGAACCCTCGCGCGCGACCTGGAGGTGTTGGTCGCTGGCGGCGCGCAGGTGGTGCAAGTGACCCCCTACGACATGATGCCGCACACACCTCACGTGGAGACCCTGGCGCTGGTGCGGTTTGATGAGATGGCAGAGAAAGACAATTGCCTCTCGGAATAGTGACGGGTTCTTGTGGTTCCATCACGCACGACTCGGCGAGGGAGTGCCCAGACGGCTCCGACGGACCACCATCTACGCTAGATCCCCTCAAGCAATTCAGCGACCGTGAGCCCGAAGGACTCGGCCACCTTCACTAACGTCGACAAGCGCGGATCAAGAACGCCCCGCTCGATCTTCTGGTAGTGGGATAGCGTCCAGTCGTAGCGCCGGACTAGGTCCATCTGCGAAAGCCCCTTCGCCGTCCGCACCTCGCGGACGCGGCGGCCGAGCCGAGTTTGCAGCGAAGTCTTGGCGGCCATCAGGAAACCGATGGCAGCCTACGAAGCCTACCTACTCTCGGAATACGTCAGACTTGACGTAGGAACCCAGTGGACCGATGATCGGACGGTGGGCCGTTTGTCGACTACATCGCATCGGAGGGAACATGAAACTTCGTCTAGTTGCCATTGAGCTGGTTCGTGCGCGAAGAGTTGTGGGGGTTTCAGGCCTGGTCGTGTTGGCTGCGGGCATTGCCCCCCTTCCGAGCTGCGGCGGGTCCAGCGGTGGATCGAAGGAAGTGTGCACGCCGGGCGAAACTGCGGCGTGCATCTGTTCCAACGGCAGCAGTGGCGCGCAGTCGTGTGCTGCGGATGGCACCCAGTACGGCGCGTGTACCTGCTCCTCGGTGGGAACGGGCGGCGCAACGACTTCTACGGGAGGTACGAGTGGGACGGGCGGCAGCGCCGGCGCAGCTTCCGGAACTGGCGGCATTCTGGGAACAGGGGGCACGCTCTCGTCGTGCGCGACGACTCGAGCGTGCGGAACGGCGTGCTGTGGGACCGATGAGGTGTGTATTGTCAAGGATGGGGTCACACGTTGCGCCCCATCCTGCACAACCAGCAGCGACTGCGCCGCCGCAGCGCACTGCTGTTCATTGCTCGCGCCGGCGAATGGCGGCTCACCTCCAGCCAAGGGAGCATGTACGAATGACACAGCCGCGTGTCGTTGCACGACGGGAAGCCAATGCCAGAGCGGTTCTTGTTCGCCAGCGCTCTCGACTGACGGGACGACGCCTCTCCGAGTCAGCACGTGCTCGGCGAACGATGGATCGCCTTACGACGGTTGCAACGGTTTCGTATCCTGCTCTGGCAACACCTGCTGTGTGCACGACGCGAACGGAAACAACTTCTGCGCCGTGACCTGCGGAAACGGAACCACGTGCACGGGTGGGGCTCAATGTGGCAACGCGTACACCATTGATTCTCTATCGTCGTGTTCGTCGTCGCAGAAGATTTGCAGTCCGTGAGCAAGCAGCCGCACCCTTCATCTGGAGGGCGAGACGGGCGCTTCGGACTTGGAGGTCGGCGCAGTCCCTCGCTGCTTGCCCCAGCGTAGGACGAGCCAGCCGATTCCCGCGAGCAGGACCGAACCGTATTGCCCCGGCGTGAAGCCGAAATAGCGGGCGTCGTCCCAGCGGAGAAAATCGAGGAGAAAGCGCACGGGGGCGTAGGCGAGGGCGAGCAGGCCGACGTAAAAGCCGGGCGCGCGCGGTTTGCCCTGGCTGAGCCAACGAAAGAGCAAGACCAGGGGAACGATGAACAGGGCCTCGTCGAGGCCGAGGTTGTGGCGGACGACGTGGTCGGTGTAGCGCTGGGCGAGGAAGAATTTAGTTTCGTAGCCGGGATGATCGAAGGCGAAGGCGCAGCCCATACGGCCGAGCAGCCAGGCCGACGGAAAGGCGTAGGCGATGACGTCGAGGTAGCGCCAGCCCGGCGTGCCGGTCAACTGGCGGCGCACGAACCAGACCGCGACCAGGGTTCCGCCCAAAATGCCGCCGAACGAACTGATGCTCTCCCAGATGTAGAGCAGGCTGAGCGGGTTGGCGAGCACGTCGCGGGGAAAGTAGGCGATGCGATCCACGATGTGCGCGGAGATGAAGCCGACGATGACCATGCGCATGGCCAGGCGCTCGGCCAGCACAGGGTCCAGCCCTTGCGCGGCCGCGCGCCGGCGGATGATACGAAAGGCGAGGAGTATGCCGGTGGCCACCAGCACGCCAAAGGCGTGGATGGTGATGGGACCTAGGTGAAGCTTGGGCTGCGCGAAATAGGGAATCACGGACGACCTCCCGTGGCATGCGGAACGTAGTGTCTGCGCGTCCATTCTGCCATGGCGATGCCGGCGGCCACCGTGACGGGAAAGGAATTGTTGATGCCGTACATGGGAATGGCGACGACCTGGTGGGCGGCTTCGATGAGCGAGCTGGGCACGCCGGTGGTCTCGCTGCCGAAGACCATCAGGCACTCCTCGGGCAACTCCGCGCGCCACAGATCCACGCGGGCATGTTCGCGCTCGAAGACCAGCATGGGAATTTTCTGCTCGCGCGACCACGGGATCAGCGACTCCTCGTCGGGCAGGTAGACTACGTTTTCGTAGCGTTGCATGCCCATGGCCGCGCGCTGGTAGAAGGGCTCGTCACCGACCAGGACGATCTGCTTGACCAGGAACGAGTGCGCCACGCGGATGATAGCGCCCACATTGAAGGGGTTGCGCGCGCGCAGGATGGCGATGCTGAGCGGCCGGCGCAGCGGTTCGAGGCTGGCCTTCACCTCGTCGAGAGACATGTCGAAACCGGGAACCTTCATGAAAGGGCGAGAGTGTAGTCGCGGGATGGCCCGAGGGCCAGGATGGCCTCAAACGGCCTCTAGCGAAGCCGCCGCCAGAACAGGCCGCCGGCGATTCCGAGCGCCATGGCGACGAGGACGATGGCCCAGAACCAGCGCGTGCGGGTCATAGCTTCGCGGGGTTGGCTTTTGTTGATGCTGAGGGTGAGGGTGGCCTTGGCAAGGATTTGCGCCTGCATTTGCGCGGCCACGGCGTCCTTGGGGTTTTCGTCCAAGCGTTCGCGGTAAAGGCGGCCGGCCGCGGCAAGGGTGCCGGTCTGCAGACAGTGCTTGAGGAACTCCTCGTGGCGAGCCGAATCGCTCCAATGGCCTTGCACTTCGTGCCACAGCTCGCTCCCTCGGCTGTCCAGCGGAACCATGGCTGGGCTGCTCTCTTCCTTCCACAGCGCGAACACCAGACCGCAGCGCGGACAGGCTTCAGCCTCGGGCGTTCTCTTCCTGCCGCACTTGGGACAGGCGGGTGCGGTGGGGGACTCGCTCAGGGCCATTCCGGGATGATAGAGGCAATTTGCCGAGTCTTCCAGTTGGCGCCAAGAGGCGATGGCGGCGATGGCGGCGGGGAGCTGCCTAAAATTTGAGCCCCAAGAGATCTCGAGGCACATAGAATGTGTGGTGAAATACCATGCTGAATACGCCGCCCGAGGCGGCCCCAACGTGCAAGGCGTGGAGGACACATGAGGAAACCGGGCGCGAACGGTCTTGGGATTCTGGCGGGGATCGTGGCTGGGTTGGCGCTGGCCGGGTGCAGTGGGGGCACGAATAGCGGCGCTTCCTTAGGGAGCGGTGGCGCATCGTCGAGCGGTGGCACGCCGGCGAGCGGTGGTGCATCGTCCATTGGTGGCACATCGCCGAGCGATGGCGCCGTATTCTCGGGCGGAACATCGGGAAGTGGTGGCGCCTTGTCGGGAAGTGGCGGCGTCCTGGGCACTGGCGGCAGCGGCGGAATTCGCGATGCCGGGGCAAACACGTCCGAGGTCGGGGCGCCGGCCGAATGTCCCTCGCCACCTGCGGGCGCACCGGCGGATGCCGTCACGGCGCTGAACGCGGAGAACGCCGCGCGCGTGGCCATGGGCGTGCCTTGCGCCTCGCTGGTCCTGGCCTTGTGCACGTCGGCCTTGAACCATTGCAACTACTATACGACCAACCAAGGTAGCGCCACTTGCCAGGCGGCGAGCGCGCACGACGAAATCGCGGGCTGCCCGCAATTCACCGGCGCCGACCCCGGCGCGCGCATCAAGGCGGCCGGCTACGCGAGCAATGGCTGGAGCGAATGCATGGCCTTTCGCGGCGACCCCGCGGGCGCGGTGAAGACCTTCATCGATTCCGTCTACCACCGCACGGCCGTGCTCTCGCCTTGGTACCGCGACATGGGCTACGGCGGTGGAACCGGCTGCGACACCATCGACTTCGGCCCTGGCACCGCCGCCGCGAAGACCGTGACTGCGTTCTATCCCTACGATGGCCAGATTGGCGTGCCGCTGTCATTCAACGGGGCGAACGAAGGCCCCACGCCCCCGGTGCCACCGACGGGCTGGCCCAGTGGCTATCCCATCACGCTCTATGGCCAGGGCATCACGGTCAGCAACCACCAGATCGTCGTCGATGGCACGACCACCCTGCTCGCGCACCAGTGGCTCGACGGGGACACCGCGCTCGGATCCACGGCCAAGGTGCTCTATACCGACGCGCCTCTCACCGCCAACACCACCTACCGGGTGACCATTACTGGCACAAGCACGGCGGGCAGTGTCACCTTCGATTGGACCTTCACCACCGGCGCTGCGTCGACAGGCGGCGGCCGCCGCGGGTAGCCTCGCGTCCGCGCTACGGCGCCGAGGTCGTTGCTTCGACTTGTGGCCTCGAAACCGCGCCGACGCTGGTGCGAATTGGGACAGGCATGAAGATCAGCACGAAGCTCGCGACCACGGTCCAGAACAGGCGGGCGCGGCTGCGGGGCAGCGGGCGGTCATCGACGGGGGGATGATCGATTCCGCCCGAGAGGCGGCGGAGCAGCCCCAGCATCACGTACCAAATCAGCCACTGCATGCCCGCGGGAATGGCAACGGTCCAGGGGGAAACGCTGCCGGTCGCGCCCGCGCGGGCCAACTCGTGGGTCGTCGTGTAGTACACCACCAACGTCACGGCCACTGCTAGCGGCAGCAGCATCTTGCGCAGGAACTGACTGGCGCGTCCGTAGCTGTTGCCGAAGAACGCGATGGCCACGTGTCCACCGTCGAGCTGGCTGATGGGAATCAAGTTGAGCATGGTGACGAGCAGACCCGCCCAGCCGGCGAAGGCGATGGGGTGGAGGTTGACGTCGATGCCATGGTCGGGCAGCCAGACGCCACAGACCAGCCGTTTGAGCAAGGCATAGAGCAGCGAATTGCCTTCCTGGATTCCACCCTCGATGGGGCCGACCTGGGAAAGGCTGAGGCCATAGGCAAGCACAGGGATCGCGACGACGAGGCCAGCCAGTGGACCCGCTGCTCCGATGTCGATCAGCTTGCGGCGATCGGTCGTGCGTGACTGCAAGATGACCGCACCCATGGTTCCAAACATGCCAATGCCGGGCGGCAGTGGAACGAAGTAGGGCAGGGATGCCGGCACATGGTGGATGCGGGCCGCGATGTAATGACCCATCTCGTGGCAGAGCAGGATGGCCATCAGTGGAATAGCGAAGCTGAGCCCGTCGGTGAGAGGGAAGATGCTGGAGCTGCCATGTTGCATGACCGCTCCCTGAATAGTGGTCGTGAGTAGGGTGGTCAAGAACAGCGCGATATTCAGGATGGGCATAGTCCTGTTTTACCTTTCGCCCGCGCCTTGCGCACGGGCGCGGAAGGCCTGGCGCCGTGGGTAGGCAGCGTCGTCGAGCGCGCGGCCCAGTTTTTCCAGCAAGCCGCGCGCTTCGGTGGAGAGCTGGGCGGGCGTTTCCACGCCGATGCGCACGTGGGCGTCGCCACGACCGTTGCCGCCGGCATGCGGTAGTCCCTTGCCGCGCACGCGGAATACGCTACCTGCCTGCGTGCCGGCAGGGATCTTCATGCGCACGTGGGCACCGGGCAGCGGAATCTCGATCTCGGTGCCCAGGGCCGCCTCGTCGATGGACAGTGGAACTTCGCACACCAGGATGTCGCTCTCGACCTTGTAATACGCGTCGGGCTTCACGCGCACGATGACGTGCAGATCGCCGGCGGGGCCGCCGCGCCGGCCGGGTGAACCTTCCCCGGCCACGCGCTGGGTGTTGCCGGCCTGCGAACCCGGCGGGATGCGCACCGTGAATACGCGCTCGGATTCGGCCAGCCCGGCGCCCGCGCAGGTCTTGCAGCGCACACGCGCGACCTCGCCCGATCCGCCGCAGGCTTGGCACTCCCGCTGCGTGGACAGGAATCCCGCTTTTTGGCGGACGAAACCTCGGCCCTCGCAATGCGTGCACGCGACCAGGCCAGCGGCTCCGCCCTCGGCGCCGGTGCCACGGCAGTCCGGGCAGTCGCTGGTGCGGGTGAAGCGGATCTCCTTCTCACTCCCCAGCACCGCTTCCTCGAAGGTTAGTTCCAGGGTGTAGCGCAGGTCGTGCCCGGCCGCGCGTTTGCGACCTGTGCCGAACAGATCGCCGAAGATGGCGTCGAAGAAATCGGTGACCTTGCCCAGGTCGGCCTCGGCGCCGAAGGGCAGGTCGCTAGCCACGCTGCCGAAACGGTCGTAGTGGGCGCGCTTGGTTTCGTCGCCCAGCACGGCGTAGGCCAGCGAGAGTTCCTTGAACCGTTCCTCGGCCGCGTGGTCCCCGGGATTGCGGTCGGGGTGGTGCTGCAAGGCGAGCCGCCGGTAGGCGGCCTTGATCTCGGCCGCCGTGGCCTGGCGATCCACGCCCAGGACCTCATACGGATCGCGTGCCGGCGCGCCTCGCATGCCGAAGACTACGAATTTCCGCCCGCGCCGGGGCCGCCGTCGCCCGCCGAGCCACTCTGCAGGGTCAGGAAGAGCGCGTGTGCCTCGGTTTCCAGGCGGCCCAGCGATTCGCGCAAGCGCGTGGCGTTGTCACCTTCCGATTCGAGCACGTACTTGCACTCGTCGAGAGCGAGCTGGAGGCGCTCGAGCGCTATCGGGTCGAGCCGCGAGCCGTACTCGCGCAAGGTGTTTTCGGTGCCATAAATCAGGGTCTCGGCGCGGTTGCGTAGGTCGGCCAGCTCTTTCTTCGCCTGATCGGACATACGGTTGGCATCCGCATCGGTGATGAACTTCTTGATCTCGGCCTCGGTCAGCCCCGAGGTAGGCTGCACGATCACGCCCTGGGCCTTGCCCGTCCCGAGATCCTTGGCCGACACGCTGACGATGCCGTTGGAGTCGATGTCGAAGGAGACTTCGATCTGCGGGGCGCCGCGCGGCGCGGGCGGAATACCGGTCAGTTGGAAGTGCGCGAGGCTCTTGTTGTCCGCGGCCATCTCGCGCTCGCCCTGCAAGACGTGCACGTTGACATAGGGCTGGTTGTCGACTGCGGTCGAGAAGACGCTCGACCGTCGCACCGGAACGGTCGTGTTGTAGGGGATGATGCGGGTGAAGACTCCGCCCGCGGTCTCGACGCCGAGCGAGAGCGGCGTGACATCGAGGAGGAGAACGTCCTGCTGGGCGCCGGTCAGCACCGCGCCTTGCAAAGCGGCGCCAACGGCCACCGCCTCGTCGGGGTTGATGGCGCGCGAACCTTTTCTGCCGAAGAAGGACGCCACCAATTCCTGGATGCGCGGCATGCGCGTTTGCCCGCCTACCAGAATGACTTCATTGATGTCCTTCGTGGTCCAGCCCGCGTCCTGGAGCACGCGTTCGCATAGCGGTAGGGTGCGGCCGATGATGTCCTCGGACAGGGTTTCCAGCTTGCCCCGCGTGAGCGACTGCATGAGGTGCTTGGGCCCGTCGGCAGTCGCGGCGATGAAGGGTAGGTTGATTTCGGTTTCGAGGCTGGTGGACAGCTCGTGTTTCGCCCGCTCGGCGGCTTCGCGCAGGCGTTGCAGGGCCATCCGGTCGGTGCGCAGATCGACCCCGTACTGGGCCTGGAAGTTGTCGGCCAGATGACCGATGATGCGTGCGTCGATGTCCTCGCCGCCGAGGAAGCCGTCGCCACTGGTCGCCTTGACCTGGTACACGCCTTCGTGCAGGTGCAGAAGCGAGATATCGAAGGTGCCGCCGCCCAGGTCGTAGACCGCGATCTTGGCGTCGGGCGCGACGGACAGCCGCCCGTAGGCCAGGGCGGCAGCGGTGGGTTCGTTGATGATGCGCTTGACGTTCAGGCCAGCGATGCGGCCGGCGTCCTTGGTCGCCTGGCGCTGGCTGTCGCCGAAGTAGGCGGGCACCGTGACCACGGCGTCGGTGACCGGCTCGCCTAGGTAGTCCTCGGCGGTTCGCTTCATGCGGTCGAGGATGTAGGCCGATATTTGCGCTGGCGCGTATCCTTGGCTTTGAACGCTGACCCAGGCATCGCCATTGTCGGCCGCGACGATTTCGTAGGTCGAGTTCCGCCTGTGCCGCTCGACCTCGGAATCGGCCGCCTTGTGTCCCATCAATCGCTTGACCGCGGAGATGGTGTTTTCGGCATTGGTCACCGCCTGGCGTTTTGCGATTTGGCCCACCAGGGGCTCGCCCTCGCCAGTAAAGGCGACCACCGACGGCGTCGTGCGCGAACCTTCCGCATTGGGAATGACCAGGGGCTCCAGTCCCTCGACGACGGCGACGCACGAGTTGGTCGTGCCCAGGTCGATGCCGATGATTCGGCCCACGGCTTCAGTCTTCTCCCTCGGTCTTTGCCGCTGCGGGCTTGTCGGAGGCCGTGTCGTCAATCGACGTTCCTTCCGATGTTCCTTCCGAGGCTTTTTCCGCCGGTTTCGCTACGGGAGCTGGGGCAGCCGCGGCCACCACCACCATGGCTGGCCGGAGCAGTCTTTCTCCGACGAGGTAACCCTTTTGCAGCTCGTGCAGGACCGAGCCCGGCTTGGCCTCCGTACTTGGCGCTTGCGAGATGGCCTCGTGGAAGCGCGGATCGAAGGGCTGTCCCAGGGACTCGATGACCTTCACCTGGTAGCGTTCGAGCTTCGAGCGGAATTGGCGCAGCACCAGTTCGACGCCGTCTCGGATGGATTTGGCGTCGCTGTCCTTGCCCTGGCCCCACGATGAGGTGGCGCGTTCGAGGTTGTCGGCGATCTCGAGGAAGTCGCGCAGCACGGATTCCTTGGCACGCATCTCGCCGTCTGACTGGTCCTTGCGCGCGCGCTTTTTGTAGTTGTCGAAGTCCGCGGCAATGCGAAGCATGCGATCCCTAATATCGGCC
>Ga0182027_10007463_pt1 | contig 16093 bp, 14 predicted proteins | sample 712E1DmetaG_FD_121300 | JGI IMG/M metagenome (GOLD analysis project Ga0182027, IMG submission 121300) | Permafrost microbial communities from Stordalen Mire, Sweden - 712E1D metaG (Illumina Assembly) | ecosystem: Environmental > Terrestrial > Soil > Wetlands > Permafrost | place: Sweden...
ATGCCTACTATAAAAAAGCCTCCCAGGTACGGGCATTAATCAAGCGGGATTTTGAAGAAGCCTTTAAAAATTGCGACGTTATTCTCACTCCAACCACGCCAACACCGGCTTTTAAAATCGGCGAAAAAACCGATAATCCATTGCAAATGTATCTTTCCGATATTTTCACCATATCAACAAATCTTGCGGGAATACCGGGAATCTCCATCCCCTGCGGATTTACGTCAGGCGGCCTGCCGATAGGAATGCAGTTTCTGTCCAGCCATTTTGAGGAAGGAAAATTGATTCAAATTGCCTCTGCTTATGAGAAAAATGCTAAAATTGAAAAGAGGAGGCCTTCATTATAATGGAATTTGAAACAGTCATAGGGCTGGAAATTCACGCCCAAATGTTAACGGACACAAAGATATTTTGCGGCTGTTCCACTAAATTCGGTGGAGCGCCCAACAGCCACACATGTCCCGTTTGTCTTGGCATGCCCGGGGTTCTGCCGGTTTTAAATAAAAAAGTTGTGGAATACGCCATGAAGATGGCGATGGCGACAAATTGTGAAATTAATAAATCATGCAGCTTTGCCCGAAAAAATTATTTTTACCCCGACTTGCCCAAGGGCTATCAGATATCCCAATACGCCTATCCGCTCGCGGAGCACGGCTTTGTTTTTCTGAATGTTAACGGAGAGCAAACGAAAATAGGCATCACCAGAATTCACATGGAAGAAGACGCCGGCAAATTGATGCACGATGAACATAACCCGTCAAGTTACGTCGACTTGAACCGCACCGGCGTTCCTTTGATTGAAATTGTCAGCGAACCGGATATGCGTTCATCCGAAGAAGCGGTCGACTATCTCAAACGCCTGCACGAAATTCTGGTTTATCTGGAAATTTGTGACGGGAATATGGAAGAAGGCTCTTTCCGATGCGATGCCAATGTCTCCATCAGACCAAAAGGCCAGAAGGAATTCGGCACAAGGACGGAATTGAAAAACATGAATTCCTTCCGCAATGTGCAGCGCGCGCTGGATTACGAAATCAAGCGTCAACAATACCTTGTGGAAAACGGCGGCACCGTTATTCAGGAAACCCGTCTGTGGGATGATGCGCAAGGCGCGACAAACTCAATGCGCAGTAAAGAGGAAGCCCATGATTACCGTTATTTTCCCGATCCGGATTTAGTGCCGGTTTTAGTCGATGACGCATGGGTGGCAAAAATCAGAAAAGACCTTCCCGAATTGCCGTTGGCCAAACGGGAAAGATTTGTTAAAGATTATCAGATTCCCGCCTACGACGCGGGCGTGCTCACCGCCGACAAGGCGCTGGCTAATTACTATGAAGAAGTGGTAAAGTTCTGTTCCCAGCCTAAAGCAGCCAGCAACTGGATCATGGGCGATGTTATGCGCTTTCTCAATGAAGAAAAGCGCGACATTCGTCAATGTCCCATCACGGCTAAATCTCTGGCGGATATGATTCGGTTGATTGATGAAGGCGCTATCAGCGGGAAAATGGCCAAAGAAATCGTTGAAGATATGTATAAAACCGGTAAATCGCCGCAGACAATTATCAAAGAAAAAGGCCTGGTGCAAATTACGGATGAAGGCGAGTTGATTGAATCAATCACCTCTATCATTAAAGCAAATCCCAATCAGCTTGCGGATTATCACGGCGGGAAGGAAAAGCTTTTCGGATTTTTTGTCGGTCAGGTGATGAAGGCAACCCATGGCAAAGCCAACCCGCAGCTCGTTAACGAACTTCTCAAAAAGATGCTTGCCGGACAATGATTAAAACAATTGTTTGGAAAAATAATGCGGTCGTTTTAATTGATCAGAACGCGCTGCCGCTTGCCGAAAGATACGTTACCTGTAAATCCTATGAAGAAATAATTTCCTCCATCAGAGATTTAACCGTGCGCGGCGCTCCCGCTATTGGCGTCGCCGCCGCGATGGGCGCAGCTTTGGGCGCTCTGCGGCTTCCGTACGGACCACCGGAAAAATTCCGGCGAGATTTTTTCGCTATTTGCGATGAAATTGCGAAGGCAAGGCCAACGGCACGCAACCTCTTCTGGGCGCTGGAACGCATGAAAAAAGTCGTTGACCGGACAAAAAAAGTAAACCAAAGCGATCAGGTTACAGAACTTATCAATGAAGCCAGGCGCATTTATTCGGAAGATATAGAAATCAACAGGCAAATTGGAAAATTCGGAAGCCTGCTTCTTGCCGATGGAGAGAATATCCTGACTCACTGCAATGCCGGCGCTCTGGCTACAGCCGGATATGGCACAGCGCTCGGTGTCATTCGTGCCGCCCGCGAGCAGGGCAAAAAACTGCATGTTTATGTGGACGAGACGAGACCTGTTTTACAGGGAGCAAGACTCACCGCTTGGGAATTTAAAAAAGAAAAAATCCCCTGTACACTGATCACGGATAATATGGCGGGATTTCTCATGCGGCAGGAAAAGATTGACAAAATCATTGTGGGAGCCGATAGAATTGCCGCCAACGGAGACACTGCCAATAAAATCGGCACTTATTCTCTGGCGGTTCTGGCACGGGCGCACCGCATTCCATTTTACGTAGCCGCACCAACTTCAACAATTGATGTTTCTTTAAAAACAGGTGACGCCATCCCTATTGAAGAAAGAAAAAGTGAAGAGGTGACGCATTTTAAGGGAGTTCGCTGCGCGCCGGAAGGGACAAAAGTTTATAATCCGGCATTTGACATAACGCCGGCGCGATTTATCAAGGCAATTATCACGGAGAAAGGCATTTTGGAAAAACCTTATCGCATATCCATCGCCAGTCTGCATAAAGGGGGAAAACTTTAATGAAGTTGTTTCTTTTTGATTTTGACGGTGTCATTGTCGATTCTCTGGATGTTTATGAAAAGACGGTAACCGATTGCCTGAAAGACATAAATCAGCCGCTGATACGCGACCGGGAAAAATTTCTGGAGCTCTTCGAAGGTAATTTTTATGAATCCCTTATAAATAAAGGCGTGGATTTAGATGTGTTTATGAAAGCCTCTGAAGATATTCTCGCGCGGGTAAAAATCAAGGATATGAAACCTTTCCCCGAAGTCGGGCCGGTTATAGAAGAATTACACAAAAACCATTGTCTCATTGTTGTTTCCTCCAATGATTACGCATCCATTAAAGAAGCCCTGGATTTTTTTAATTACGATGAATATTTCAAAGAAATTCTTGGGTCAGATTTTATGTTCAGCAAAAAAGAGAAAATACTTTACGCAGCGAAAAAATATCACGTTGCGCTGGACGATATTTATTACATCGGCGACACAACCGGCGATATCAAGGAAGGCAAGGAGGCCGGAGTGAAAACTGTCGGTGTAACGTGGGGCTGGCACAGTAAAGAAAAAATGGCTGCGGCCAAACCCGATTACCTTTTTAATAATCCGAGGCAGCTACTTATATTAAATTAGGATGTTAATTTAAAGATGACGGATATTCTGGAATACATAGGCTCATGGTCTGTCCTTAAATGGATTGTCCTTGTCCTCATTGCCGGATTTATCGGCCAGTTCGGCAAGATGATGGCGGAGGCAGTTGCCAAAAAAGTCCGGCAACGCCGCGCACGAAAATCGCAGTTTCCAAATGAAGGCATACCGTCGTCAGGTTCAACAACCAGCGTTGTTTCAGATTCCCTGAAGACAAAATCGTCTTCCATCATGCCTGACTCAGCGGAAAATCTCGATAAAAAACTTATCAAAGTAATGGCCAAAGCCAGGAAAAAAGAAGCGAAGAATAAATAAAATAATTTAGAAGATTAATCTTCTAAAATTTTCAGATGCGTTTCCAAAAGACGATTTTTGTCAAAATCTTTGAGCTTCAGGTAATCGGGCTTTGTGCCGGCAAAGGCACATTTCGGCACTAGGCCTATTAATTCAGACTCCAATATTTGGACTCCACGTTTGGCCGCCAGCTCTTCCACTTGATCATAAATAACTTTAAAAGGCGTTTCCTTACAATTGGTGAGATTTATGGATACCTGCGCCACACCGCGGTTTTTCAGGATTACTCCAATTGCCCGAACATGTTTCAATCCGCCGTTTTTTTCCCTGATTTGCGAAGCGATATTTCGCACCAGACGCAAATCATTGGAATTTAAATCAATATTAAAAGCAACCAGCGGCTCACGCGCTCCTACAACGGTTGCGCCGGCCCGCGCGTTAAACTCGGGATTACCAATATCGGGAGCGTCCTCAGGATTAATCATTTTACTTTGCAGTGCTTCATAACCGCCGTGGCGAACATCGGCTAATTCATTTCGTCCGGAAACCATTGCCGCATGCCCGTAAAAATATACAGGGACACCAAAGCGCTCATATAATTGACGTCCGAAAGTATGAGCTAAATCAACGGCATCTTTCATCTTCGCTTTACCCAGCGGAATAAAAGGCACGACATCAACAGCGCCCAGGCGCGGATGCACCCCGGCTTGTTCACGCATATCAATTAACTTCACAGCTTTGCCGCAAGCGGCCAGCGCCGCTTCCAGCACATCCTCCGGCTTTCCCAAAAAAGTAAAAACACTCCGGTTATGATCGGTATCGCTACTGAAATCGGCCAGCCGCACACCAGGGAATGATTTAAAAACGTGGGCAATCGCCGCGATTTTTTTTCGATCGCGTCCTTCACTGAAATTTGGCACACATTCGATAATTTTCATATTTACGCCTGATAAATCTTTATTTTTGGCAGTTCCACACAGGTAAGTTTTCCGCCGTAAACGGCCCCAGTATCTATACCTATCATATTTTTGTTAATTAAAGGGTTATTTAAAGGAGTATGGCCAAAAACAACTGTTTTACCGAAGTCATATTCCGCTTCTATGAACTCGTGCCGTATCCATAACAAATCATGCATTGTTTGTTCTTTCAGCGATAATCCCGGCTTCATGCCGGCGTGTACAAATATGTAGTCCTCAGTTTCATAATACGGCAAAAGCGATTCGAAAAATTTCCGGTGCCCTCAGGAATTTTACGCTTTCTTTCTTCAGCATCATCCGAAAGTATAATTTCATAGGAATGAAGGGTATTTATGCCGCCATTGTTCAAATACATATCTTCATTCATACCTTCCAGATAATGCGCAAGCATGTCCTCATGATTACCCCGGAGACAAACTACTTTTTTATATTCGTTCTGCAAGTGGATAACATGATTAACAACTTCGGAGCTGAATTTACCGCGATCAATATAATCGCCGATAAAGATTAATGTGTCATTTTGATTATCAATACCGGTTTTCGGCATCAGCTCCTTGAGCTTTTCCAAACAGCCGTGAATATCTCCTATGGCAAAGATTTTATTCATAATACCTTGCCGAAGTTTCGTAATGTTTTAATCCAAAAGAGCCTTTGTAAAATTATTACTGTCGAAAATGCGCAAATCATCCAACCCTTCACCAACTCCGATGTATTGAACGGGCAGAGCAAGCTCACTGACAATCCGGACAACTACGCCGCCCTTGGAGGTTCCATCGAGCTTGGTCAAAACAATACCGGTCGCTCCGATTTCTTCTTTAAATATCTTCGCCTGAATGACGGCATTCTGGCCGGTTGTCGCGTCAAGAACCAATAATATCTCCGGTGACAATCCCGGTAGTTCTTTGTTAATAATTTTTTTTATCTTCTTTAGCTCTTCCATCAGATTTACCCGGGTATGCAATCGCCCGGCCGTATCCACGATAACAACGCCGGTGAAACCTGCTTTAATTTTTGCCATAGCGTCAAAAACCACTGCTGCCGGATCGGCATTCGTTTTTTGCTTAACAACCGGCGCGCCCACGCGTGAACCCCACACTTCCAACTGTTCAACAGCCGCCGCCCGGAAAGTATCGGCGGCAACCAGCATAATCTCGTGGCCGTTACTTTTCAGTAAATTGGCTAATTTGCCAATGGTAGTCGTTTTGCCACTGCCATTTACCCCGATTGCCATAATAATAAAGGGCTTCCCTTGGGGAATGGTCATGGGCTTGTCCATCTTTTGTAAAATAGCAGTCATCCGCTCCTGTAAAACATTTTTTATTTCCTGAACGTTTTTCAGTTCATTACGGTTGACTCGCTGTTTGACATCATCAATTAAATCGTAAGTAAATTGGGGCCCCATATCCGCCGAAATGAGAAGCTCTTCGAGTTCGTCAAAAAGTTCTTTGTCTATGACCCTTTTACCGAAAATAAGATTATCCAGATTTTTCGTCAAAGCATCTCGCGTTTTGGTCAGCCCTGTTTTTAATTTTTCAAAAAAACTCATTTTTCCCATAGCAACACCTTTCCTGTATGATGATTAATTAATAACTATTTTTTACAAAGAAGTAAAGATTTCTATTATGCCATTTCTAAACCAAAGATGATATTGAGGCGGCTAGGATTAAGGCCACGAAGCGCATTTTATATACGTTGAGGAAGCCGACAACGACGCCAACAAAAATAGCGCTTTGATTTAGGAATGGAATCAATTGAGATTGACGGAAACCAACGTTGATATCCCCTGTTTTTGCATGGTCACGCCAAAAAGTGTATCGGCAACTTCCATTGTGCTCTTATTGTGCGTAATCATGACAACCTGAGATTTTTGGGCGACATCCTTAATCAACCGGTTAAAGAGATTGGTGTTGGCGTCATCCAGAGCGGCGTCAACTTCGTCTAAAATCAAAAACGGCGATGGACGGTACTTCAAAATGGCAAAAATCAGAGCGACGGCAACCAGCGATTTTTCACCGCCGGAAAGCAAATTAACATTTTGCCTTCTTTTGCCGGGAACCTGGATATCAATATCCACTCCTGTTTCCAGCAAGTCATTTTCATCAGTCAGCAGCAGTTCACCGCGGCCTCCCGGAAATATCTGAGCGAATACTTCTTTAAAACAGCTGTTGACGGCTTCAAAGGTTTCGGCAAATCGGGCGCGGGATATTTTATTAATGCGCGTAATCGTCCTTTGCAGAACATTGAGAGAAGAGCTTAAATCGGCTACTTGCTCTGATAAAAAGCTGTAACGCTTATCGAGCTCTTCATATTCATTAAGGGCAAGCAAATTCACTTCGCCGAATTCATCTATCATTTGTTTATTCTTTTCCAATAAGGCGATAAGTTCAGCCAGTTTTTCTTCTTCAATCTTTTCAAATCCCGAGGCCATGCATTCCAGATCAACATCGTGTTTTTCGGCAATTACTTTTTTCAGATTTTCGCTATTTAAGGCCACTTCCCTGCACTGAATTTCCATTTCATTGATCTGCTGACGCAATTCATCAAGTTTCTTTTTTATTTCCCTGATTTCATTTTCTTTTATTTTCAGTTGCGCGTCTTCACGATTTTGTTCCGCTTTCTTTTCCGCCAGAATCGTTTCCTGCGCCGCGAAGTCCTGATAAAGTTCTTTTAGCAATCCCTGCTCATTTTCGATTGTTCGAGTTAATTCCACAATCTGTGTTTCGCACGAAACAATCTCCTCGCCCTTAATGTTATTCTCAGTGGCAATGGCACTGATATCATTTTGCAGTCGTGATATTGTCCGCAGGTCAGCTTCTTTTTTTTCTTCCAGAGAAGCCATTTCTATTTTCTTACCCGTTAAATAACGTTCCTGTTCATCAATTTCCGCCCGGGACTGTTCTCTCTTGCCGTTAAAGATGGAAATGACTTCATTGATTTCTTTTTCCTCTTCATCCTTGCGTAAAATATCGGCGTTAAATATTTGCGATTTTCCTTCAGCTTCGGATTTTTCCGCGTTAAGATTTTGCCGGTTAAATTCCAAAACGGCGATCCTCTGTTTTAACCTGTTCGTCTCGGCTTCAAACCGTTCGTGATCCTTTTTTCTGCCATTAACGGCAATTTCCAGCGAATGAATATCCGTTTTTATTTGACTGAGTTCTTCCTCCCATCGTGAAATAGCGGAAACAAGATTATTTTTTTGACTTGTTTTTACTTCCAGATCCGCGACCAGCGCCGATACTTCTATTTCCAATTCACCAATTTCTCTTTTTGTCGCAAGAAGGCTTTTCTCTACCGCAGAACCACTACCGCCGGTCAATACACCATGCGGACTGATGATATCTCCCGCCGGTGTGACAAAAGTGCCACGAAAACCATTTTTCTTCCATAGAGAAATGCCGTTTTCAATTGTCGGTATCAGCAAAACGTCGCCCAACAGACAATCGGCAATTTGTTTAAAATCTTCATGGACTTTAATTTTCTGCAATAGAGGTTGAGCTTCCTGGAGGTGTTCGTCACTGTATGTTTTCGCGTTATTGTTTCTCAAATCTACCGAGACAAAACTGCCCCTGCCCAACTGGTAGTTTTTTAAATAATCAATCGCGCGCACGCCGTCTTCCTGACTTTTAACCACCACATACTGTAATTTCTCTCCCAAAACAGCTTCCACAGCTGCTTCATATTCGCGTGGCACACTTATATGATCGGCCACAACTCCGTAAAATTTATCGCTGTGTTCCTTATTTTCGATTATTTTTTTGACACCTTCATTACACCACTTAGACGCTTCCTGAAACTCTTTCAGGGAAATTAACCGGGAAGACTTGACGCTGTTTTCTTCCTTGATTTTAGCTACATCTTCTTCGTTTAGCTGTAAATCTGCTTTAGACCGCTCAAGCTCGCATGAAGCTATCGCTTTTTTTTCTTCCAGTTTAATGATTTGGACTTCATCCTTCTTTAATTCTTCATTTACCATCTCCAGTTTGCTTACTAAATCAGCAAAGATCTTTTTATCTTCATCTAGCTCGCGTGTTTCTCTTTCCTCGCGCTTTATTAAATCCTCAATATTTTTGCTCAGACTGGAAACCATATTTTTAAGCTTGGCTTTTTCTGTCACGATATCAATATATAAAATCTTCTTTTCTTCCAATTGATTACTTACTTCTTTATTGGCATTGATAAGCTCTTGAACTTTTTGCTGACCTTCTTCATGTTCAGCTTTAAGAGCGGTGATTTTATTTTCGGCCTGGGCCGCGCTTTTTTGCAGATTTTCAATTTCGGCAATTAAATCGTCTTTCTTTGTCTGCAACAACTGAATTTCCGCTAAATCTTTTTGCTTGCGTTCGGAAGTGTCAATGATTTGACGGCGGGCAAATTCGATGCTTTTCTCTTTAATGCTTATAGTGTTTTTAATCTCGTAGAGATCATGCTGGCTTCTGGCTATTAACTCCTCATTTTCCAAAAGCTTCACTTTAAGCTCATCTATTGCTGATTCTTTAGCTTCGATATTCGCGTGTATAACGGCATCCTGATTTTGCAGATCCGCGCGCTCGGCCTGCAGCGAAGATCCTTTTTCGGCAAGTTCAATATGGCTTTGCAGGGCAATCGTTAATTCCGTTTCTTTGCTTTGTTGCTTTATGTTTTTATACTGTTCCGCTCTCTTGGCCTGCCTGGAAATGGCATTGAGCTGGGATTTCACTTCCTTAAGAATGTCGTTGAGCCGAACCATGTTTTGCTTTGTCGCTTCCATTTTACGGACAGCGGCATCCTTCCGGCTTTTGTATTTGGATACACCGGCGGCATCTTCTATAAACAATCTTCTATCTTCAGGCTTGGCTTCGACAAGATTGGACACATGTCCCTGTTCGACCAGAGAATAAGTTCTGGCGCCGACACCGGTGCCCATGAAGAATTCTTTAACATCAAGAAGACGGCAGGGAACCCTGTTGATATAGTATTCGCTTTCACCCTCAAGAACAACCTTACGGGAAATGGATATTTCATTCAAATCGGAATAAGCGCCGGGGAAACTGTTTCCATTGGCAATTAGAGTCATCGTAATTTCCGCCATACTTACAGGCGCGGAATCCTGACTGCCGTTGAAAACAACATCATCCATCTTTTTACCGCGCAGAGCCTTAACCCTTTGTTCGCCCATTACCCAACGTATAGCGTCAACGATATTGGACTTTCCACAACCGTTGGGGCCGACAATGCCCGTTGTGCCGCTGGAAAAATCAAGGACAACCTTATCGCGAAACGATTTAAAACCGGATATTTCTAGCCTTTTTAAATTCATAAAAACATCTTTATAGTACTTGTAATAATTTATGGAAGCGTAACAAAAGATTTACCCTTTGTAAAGAAAAAAACACAATAAAATGTGGTGTCGTCATAATTATACCACAACATGTAGTGCTTTGATCTTTTTAAACTTTTTGGACAATTTTTCAATTGCAAGATAAATTGTAATCAAAATTTACGCTAAAGATAAATTCGGTAATATAAAAGGCAGGGCATTCGTAACCCTGCCTTGAATAACAAAGGTGTAACTCTTTGATATCCTGAAAATTAATACCTTCCCGCGATGTAATTACTCAAGTGATCAATCAGCATATCCTTCTCGGAAATAGTTGATTTTACAACGTCTCCAATAGAAATGAGTCCCATAAATTTGCCATTGTCAAAAACGGGCACGTGTCTTATATGTTTACCCGTCATCAGTACCATACATTCCTCTATTGAAGTATCAGGTTTTACCGTAAACATTTTACTGGAAGGTGTCATAATTTCTTTAACAAGAGTTTTCGGAGAAGTTTTTCCTCTCAGGACAATTTTTCTCGCGTAATCGCGTTCCGTAATAATACCGGCAACCTTGCCCTTTTTATCAACAACCATTAATGCCCCGATTTCTTTTTCCGCCATGAGCTTCAGAGCATCAAATACCGAAGCGTCCGGCAGAATCGTCCACAACTCTTTCGTCTTGCTCTTTAAAAGATCGCTAGTTCTCTGCATAACCAAACACCTCCTGTTTAATCCATGTTTTGCACTAATTTTAAAAGAAAAATTGAAATATGGCAAGCATTTATAAATTGGACTCAAAAACTACGAATAGAAAGAAAACAATCACCGTTCGGTTTTGCCGTGTTGCGGAGCAACTGGTGTCGACTGCAACCTGTTGCCAGACGGCCATTTCTTTAAGCAAGATATTTGCTTTTTAGCCAGGCATCAAATCACAATAGCAATAACGGTTATCCCGTAAAATGATTTCTCCAAGCGAGTAAGATATTTTCTCTTTGAAAATCGGTCCGTCATACACAAAAGAGTGATATTCGCCGTTCTCGCCACACACATCAACAGTTGGAGGCAGTTCGGACAGGAATTGTTCATCAATGACTCTGCCAACGAATTGCCTGTCAAGCGCATTGGTGTCGACACAAGCGGTAATCGCTTTAAAACCAGATGCCGTGAGAGAATTAAGCAGTTCCATGGTGTCTCTTTTCCAAATAGGGAAAATACCCTTCATATCCAGCGTTGCGAGAGCGATGGCACTATCTTTTCCACCACTCCATGAAACGAGTACACTTTCCATTGTTGTCAACCCTTCCTTGTAATAGTAGTTCGTGTCTTTGCTGAAAAAAGGATAGAACGTTAAACTGCCGGACAATTAATCTTCGGACTTCACAAGACATTGGAAGTTTGTCTTTAAAAAATCCTATATCTCTTCCCCTGCCTTATGACCTTCGTGGATGGCCTCCAGAATACGGCGAGGGCTTTTGGCATCACCGACTATTCGATAGGGAATGGCCATATCTTTAAGTACTTCTTCCAAAGCATTCTCCGACTTGGCGCCCATGGCGGTTATAATCATGGCCGCGTTCTCCACCTTTTCAGTATCCATCTGTCGATAGCGCACAACGCCATCTTCAATGCCCGACACCTTGGCGCCAAAGAGTAACCTGCCGCCGGCATCCTTGATGCGCTTGTGCAGCCAGTATCCATGCGCGGTAAGCTTGCCCACGGGCGGAAAAGTCTGCATTTCCAGAACCGTGACCGCAATACCCTTGGCCAGCAGATAATCAGCGGTTTCCATACCGACATAGCCCGCTCCCAGAATCACGGCCGGGCCCTTGGGTTCGACCTTTCCTGTAAGCACATCACGGGCATCCGCCACTATTTTGGAATCAAGACCGGGAATCGGAAACACAACCGGATAAGCACCGCAGGCCAGGATCACGCCATCAGGCAGTTGGTGCCGTATATCGCCGGCGCTCACTGTTTGACTGCTGTGTATCTCAATGGAAGCTTTCTTCAGGCGTCGCAGCGACCATGCAACCCAGTCCATGAAGGCCGCCTTGTGCGGTGGCCGGCTGGCTGATAACAACTGCCCTCCGGGCTGCGCTTCTCTGTCAAAGACTTCCACCTTATGCCCTCGCGCGGAAGCCGCCATGGCGGCGGACAAACCGGCCGGTCCGGCGCCTACAACCCACACGCGTTTGGGGGGATCAGCTTTAGGTGCTTGCTCCTTATATTCACGGCCGCACTCGGGATTAAAACTGCAGGTTGCGGATTTCATCTCGAAACTCAGGCGTTCGATGCAACCCTGATTGCAGGCCGTGCACCAGCGGATATCGTCAATAGCTCCGTCGCGGGCTTTGTTGATGAAATCCGGATCGGTCAAATGTTGACGGCCGAAACTGATCAGGTCGGCATCGCCTCTTGCAATGGCCTGATCGGCCAGATCGGGGTTATTGATACGGCCCACGCCGATAACAGGCACATCAACAACCTCTTTGAGCGCGCGGGCACGGAACAGGTTGAACCCGGGATCGGTATCCATGGACGCAACAGCCAGGTTGCCAGGTGTGGAATAGACTCCGACCGAACAGTGGATGGCGTCAATTCCGACCGTAACCAGCCTGGGAGCGAACTTCTGCATGAAGGACAGGTCATACCCACCGTGCACCAGTTCATCGGCCGATACGCGAATCCAGACAGGAAAATCCCGTCCCACAATTTTGCGCACTGCCACAACAATTTCCAAAATGAAGCGCATACGATTTTCATCGCTCCCGCCATATTGATCATCGCGCTGGTTCGAAAAAGGGGAAAGAAATTGATTCAATAAATATCCATGCGCTCCGTGAAGCTCCACGGCATCGAAACCCGCCTGACGCGCGCGCGCGGCTGCCCGGGCAAAGGCACGGATAACCTCGGCAATACGCTCCTCCGACATAGCCTCGCAGGGCTGACCCAGGATAACACTGGGTATGGCCGAAGGCGCTTCGGGCATAGCACCGGCCGCAGCCTCAAAGGTTTCACGGCCGGCATGATGCAGTTGCAGCGCCGTCTTGACTCCGTAGCGATGCAAGGCCTCCGGAATACGCGCCAGTCCTGGAATAAATTCATCATTCCAGACGCCAATCTCATTGGGGAAACCCTTGCCGCGCGGATCAACCGCGCATACCTCGGTAATAATCAGTCCCGTGCCTCCCTGCGCCCGCCGGGCAAGGTAAGCTACCAACCGGTCACTAACTGTGCTGTCGGAATTGCCATACCCCGTGCCCATGGGCGGCATAACCGCCCGGTTTTTTAAGGTCATACCGTTAATGGTAACCGGTGAAAAAAGATGCTGTAGTTGCATATATTCCTCCTTTATTTATATACGAACTTCGTAAAACATAGGAATTTTTTCTTAAAAAATACCTTCCAGTTCCGTCCCGCATTTCGGGCATTTATTCTCTTTCAGGTTAATGCTGCTGATTTTATAACCGAGACGTTCAATCAAAAGATTGCCGCAATGGAAACAATATGTGCTTTCGCCTTCGTCACCGGGAACATTGCCGCTGTATACATATTTTAATCCGGCCCGTTTTCCGATTTCTGCTGCCAGATGCAATGAAGAAAGGGGAGTTACCGGAAGGTTCTGTATTTTGAATTGCGGATAAAAACGGCTGATATGCCAGGGAGTCTCAATGCCCAGTCCTGCAATAAATTGCGCGATGTCATTGAGTTCTTCTTTGTTATCATTGAGTGTGGGAATAAGCAACGTGGTTATTTCTACCCAGATTCCCATTTCTTTCATTTTTTTCAAACTCTCCAGAACCGGATTTAATCCGGCTCCGCACTGTTTTTTGTAAAACTCGTCACGAAAAGATTTCAAATCCACATTGGCGGCGGCTAAATACGGAGCTATCGTTTCAATTGTTTCGGCGGTCATAAAACCGTTGGTGACAAATACGTTTTTCAAACCATTCTCGATGGCAATTTTCGCCGTATCGAAGGCCAGTTCAAAATAGATTGTCGGTTCGGTATAAGTATAGGCGATTGTTTTCGAACCGCTTTTTTTCGCCCGGGCGACAATTTCCGCGGGCGGTAAATCAACGCCTGTTATCATTCGCGTTAAACGAGGCGTCTGCGAAATTTCATGGTTCTGGCAAAATTCACAACTGAAATTGCATCCTGTTGTGGCGATGGAATAGGATTTGGAAGAGGGGAAAACATGAAAGAATGGCTTTTTTTCGATAGGATCAATGTTTTCGGCAATCAATGTTCCGTAAACCAGTGAATATAAAATGCCGTCCCTATTTTCCTTTACTCCGCAAACGCCCCGTCTATCGGGTTTGATTATGCATCTGTGGGCGCATAAATTACAATGCACGCGCCGGTCATCAATTTTTTCGTAAAGCATCGCTTCTTTAATCATTTATTCGCTTGCCTCAACATATCCCGCACAGCTTCCGGAGCCGTGCCAGGGTTTTCTGTTTTTAGTTTCAATGAATTCATAATCGGGCTTTGCGCCGTCCGGTAAATGTATTTTACGGGAAAAGTCAGGCCAATAAAAGCGCCAAATGGATTTTTTCGGACAGGAAACATTTCTTCCAGTTCTTCAAAAAAATCATAAACAATGCCGGGGAAATAAACAACACTACCCCACTTAATGGCCGTATCGCCTGCTGACTCCACCACCATATTTCTGATTTCAGGAAAACTGAAAAAGCGCATTTCCTGCGAAAGAGGAAACCCGAATATTTCTTTTAACCGTTGTTTTGTCCCCACAAAGGAATAGTTATTTAAGAATCCGATAAAAACACGGCCCCGGCAGACTCGGATTGCTTCTTCAACGATTTTTCGCGGATTATCCTCAATTTCCAAAAAATTAATTATGGTTACGATATCAAATTCATCGTCGGAAAAGGGAAGATCCTGTGCCTGGCCTAAAATGAATTCGGCGCGGTCGCCGTATTTTTGCCGTGCAATTTCCAGTTTTTCTCCGGAGGAATCAACTCCTGTTAAAAAACACCTTTTTTCACGAAAAAATTGAAGATTATTGCCAGTACTGCATCCTACATCAAGGATTCTTTCTCCGGACAGCGGAACTATCAAATCCAAAACAAGTTCTTTTTGCCGTGCAAAGACATAGTCCCTTCGCGGTGTCTTCAATCTTTCTCCGGAGAATCCGGCATTTTTTTGATCGAAAAACATTTGAGTTATCCCTTATTAAACTTTCACATTAAATCCATGGTAAATTTATTGGGGATTCGCCGTCTCGCGACTACCCTGCATTTTCCGCCCGCTTTCCAGTAACACGATTATACTTTATTTCTGTGAAAATATATCCTTTTAATTACTGTTTTTCAACCGCCAATCTCCGACATGTTCCGGTAACATTTTCTTAAACTATTTTCCGTACAGATCAGATCATGTTGTTTTGGTTTTAATAATATAGCGTCCCCAATAAGCTTTTCTAATTCCGTATCACTGCAATTTTCACGCAGCGCCTTCCTTAAATCAATTTCCGTTTCCTTGAGCAGGCAAACCCTTAATTTTCCATCGGAAGTAAGGCGCAAGCGATTGCAGGCCGAACAAAAATGATCACTTGCCGGATTAATAAAACCGATTTCACCACGTCCGCCGTTTATCTTATAGATTTTGGACGGACCGTCGGTCTTGTTCTTCTCATTTTTTATCTGTTCCAGTTTGAAACTTTCGCTGATTCTCTCAATCAATTGCGCTGTCGGTATATAATCTTCGCCGTAGTCTAATTTTGCCTGCCCGAGCGGCATTAATTCAATAAACCGCACCTGAAATGGTTTATTTAAGGTTAGTCCCGCAAATGCCAAAACTTCATCATCATTGAAACTCCTGATGGCAACCGTGTTAATTTTTATCGGAGAAAAACCGACTTCTTCAGCCCTGGCAATCCCGCGCAAAACGGCTTCTATATTTCCACCGTTGGTAATGCGACAATACTTATCATTATCGAGTGAATCAAGGCTGATGTTGATGCGGCCAATACCTGCATTAAAAATATCCTGGGCGAATTCTTCCAGAAGAATACCGTTTGTTGTAAGACTGATATCATGCAAGCCG